>Ga0180009_10004221_pt1 | contig 15963 bp, 12 predicted proteins | sample OS_PC_MetaG_FD_123537 | JGI IMG/M metagenome (GOLD analysis project Ga0180009, IMG submission 123537) | Groundwater microbial communities from the Aspo Hard Rock Laboratory (HRL) deep subsurface site, Sweden - OS_PC_MetaG | ecosystem: Environmental > Aquatic > Deep subsurface > Groundwater...
CCCCACGGGTGGAAAGGCACTTGGTAATCGCGGCCGTCAAAGTGGTCTTGCCGTGGTCGATGTGACCAATCGTGCCTACGTTACAATGCGGCTTTTTCCGCTCAAACTTTGCCTTGGCCATGATCCCTTATCCTCCTAATCGACTCTTCAGGCCGCCAGGCCGCGTTGCCGGGCCTCGCGCTCTTCACGCGCCCGCTCGATTACTTCCGCGGACATGGAAGCGGGCACCGGGTCATAGTGAGAAAATTCCATGCTAAAGGTGGCACGGCCCTGGGTGACCGAGCGCAGATCCCCGGCGTAGCCGAACATGCCGGCCAGAGGCGCGGTGGCTTCGATAACTTGCACCCCGGGGCGCGATTCCATGGAAACTACCCGTCCCCGGCGTGAGCTGAGATCGCCCATCACATCCCCCATGTATTCTTCGGGGGTGGTGATCTCCAGCCTCATGATGGGTTCTTTGAGTTGGGCCCCGGCCTTGGCCGCGGCTGTTTTCAGCCCCATGGAGGCGGCGATCATAAAGGCGCGCTCGTTGGAGTCCACCTCGTGGTAAGACCCGTCGTAGAGGACTATCTCAAGGTCCTCCAAGGGGAACCCGGCCAGTACGCCCTTTTGGCAGGCCTCGCGCACCCCCCGCTCAATGGCGGTGAAGTACTCCTTGGGCACCGTGCCGCCCACGATCTTCTCTTGGAAGACTACGCCGGTGCCGGCCTCGCCGGGTGCGATGCGCAGTTTTACGTGGCCGTATTGTCCACGGCCACCGCTCTGCTTCACATAGCGGCCCTCGGCTTCGGCCTCGCGGGTGATGGACTCGCGGTAGGCGACCTGGGGCGCGCCCACCTCGGCGGACACCTTGAACTCGCGCAGCAGGCGGTCGACTATGATTTCCAGATGCAGCTCGCCCATGCCCCGGATCACGGTCTGGTTGGTTTCGTGGTCGTAATCAACCCGGAAGCTGGGGTCTTCGTCGGCCAGGCGCTTGAGGGCCATGCCCAGCTTCTCCACCATGGGCTGGGAAGCGGGCTTGATGGCCACGGCCACCACCGGCTCGGGCACGAACAGGCTCTCCAACACCACCGGGTGGTCCTGGGCGCAAAGGGTGTCGCCGGTGGCCACGTTCTTGAGGCCCACCACGGCCACGATATCGCCCGCGCCCACTTCGCTGATTTCCTCGCGCTGGTTGGCGTGCATCTTCAGCAGACGGCCCACCCGCTCGCGCTTTTCCTTGCTGGCGTTGACCACGCTGTCGCCGCTGCTCAAGCGGCCGGAGTAGACCCGAAGAAAGGTCAGGTGACCGACGTAGGGGTCGCTCATCAGCTTGAAGGCCAAGGCGGCGAAGGGGGCGGCGTCATCGGCCGGGCGCTCTACGGTCTCGCCCTTGGGGTCCAGGCCGCTCATGGGGGTCACGTCCACCGGGGAGGGCAGATAGTCCACCACCGCGTCCAGCAGGGGCTGGATGCCTTTGTTCTTGAACGCGGCCCCGAAAAACACCGGCACCACCGCCGATGCCAGCACGCCCTTGCGCAGGGCGGCGGCGATCTCGGCCGGGGCCAGTTCGGCCCCTTCCAGGTACCGCTCCATCAAACCGTCGTCAAACTCGCACGCCGTGTCGATGAGCTCGGTGCGCAGGGCGGCGTATTCGTCCGCCACCTCCGGGGGCACCGGGCCCGTGGTCATGCTGGTTCCCTGGGTGTCGTCGTCCCAGGTAAGGGCCTCGCCGCGCAGCAGATCAACCACCCCGGCGAAATCCTCGCCCTGCCCCAAGGGCAATTGCAAGGCCACGGGGCGGGCGCCAAGGCGGGTGTTGATCATCTCCAGGCAACGGCGCCAGTCGGCGCCCACCCGGTCCATCTTATTGATGAAGGCGATGCGGGGCACCCCGTAGCGGTCGGCCTGGCGCCACACCGTTTCGGACTGGGGCTGCACCCCGCCCACCGCGCAGAACACCGCGACCACGCCATCGAGCACCCTAAGGCTGCGCTCCACCTCGATGGTGAAGTCCACGTGCCCGGGGGTGTCTATGATGTTGAAGCGGTGGTCTTTCCAGAAGCAGGTGGTGGCCGCGCTGGTGATGGTGATGCCCCGCTCTTGTTCCTGGGCCATCCAGTCCATCACCGCCTGTCCATCATGCACCTCACCCAGCCGATGGCTCACCCCGGTGTAAAACAGGATGCGCTCGGTTGTAGTGGTCTTGCCCGCATCAATGTGGGCCATGAGGCCCAGGTTGCGCTGGCGAGCTATGGGTGTGGTGCGTGCCACCGGATATCCTTTTCCTGCTCCCGCCGTCTACCAGCGGTAGTGCGCAAAGGCCTTGTTGGCCTCGGCCATGCGGTGGGTGTCTTCTTTTTTCTTCACCGTGGTGCCCCGGCCACTGGCCGCGTCCATGAGCTCGTAGGCCAGGCGCTCGGCCATGGTCTTTTCACCCCGGGCGCGGGAGTAGTTGATGAGCCAGCGCATGGCCAAGGCCTGGCGCCGCTCGGGCCTGATCTCCACGGGCACCTGATAGGTGGAGCCGCCCACCCGGCGGGACTTCACTTCGAGCATGGGCCGGACGTTATCCAATGCCTTCTCGAACAACTTCAGTGGGTCCTCGCTGGTCCGCTCGGTGATTAAATCCATGGCCCCGTACATAATCCGCTCTGCCGTGGACTTTTTGCCCTTCAGCATAAGCTTATTAATAAACCGGGCCAGCCTTTGGCTGCCATAGCGGGGGTCGGGAATGATGACCCGCTTGGGAACTTCTCGTCTCCTGGGCATGGGCTCCTACCAGCTTGCTCCGTTTACTTCTGCCCTTACGACAGATGCCCCTCATTTAACGCAAGGGGCATCGCCGCTCCCCGCCTGGGCGGGGACTTCACCAGCCGAGTTACTTGGGGCGCTTGGCGCCGTACTTGGATCGGCTTTGTCGCCGGTCCGCCACGCCTACCGCGTCCAAGGTGCCGCGAACTATGTGGTAGCGCACACCAGGAAGGTCCTTTACGCGGCCCCCCCTAATGAGCACCACCGAGTGCTCTTGCAGATTGTGCCCTTCACCGGGGATGTAGCTGGACACCTCGATGCCGTTGGTCAGCCGCACCCTGGCCACCTTGCGAAGCGCCGAGTTGGGCTTCTTGGGGGTGGTGGTGTACACGCGTATGCAAACACCGCGCTTCTGGGGGCAACTCTGCAACGCGGGCGTAGTCTTCTTTTTGCGCTGCTGCTCGCGCCCCTTGCGCACGAGCTGATTGATCGTCGGCAAAGCCTCGCCTCCAAATCAACTATAAGCTACGGGCAGTTAGCCCTGGCCAGGCACAGCCTGGCCTCGCTTATTAAGGGCCCCTCGGACCCCGATTAAAGCACGTTCGCCCCCTTTTTGCCCCGTGTGAGGGCAACTGCAAAGGGGCCAGCGGATTGAATTCCTATATTTACCGTGCCCGCGCTGCGCTGTCAATAGGTATCGTCACTGTGCCCGCAGCTTTAGCGCGCCGCCTCGCTGTCGCCAGCCTTCCGGGCGGCCAGGTCCGGTCCGACGCCGGTTCCGCCGCTTTCCTCGTTCAAGGAGCTAATCACCTCTTCAATGGTGAAGCGGGCCACCCCCATCTCGGCCGGCGGGGCCTCGGCATGGGGAATGTAGAGGTCGCGGTATTGGGGCAGGCCGGTGCCCGCTGGCACCAAACGTCCCATGATGACGTTTTCTTTCAAGCCTTTAAGCTCGTCAACCTTGCCGGCGATGGCCGCCTCGGTGAGCACCTTGGTGGTCTCCTGGAAGCTGGCCGCGCTGATGAAGCTGTCGGTGGACAGGCTGGCCTTGGTGATGCCCAAAAGCATGGGCTCGGCCATGGCCGGCCGCAGGTTTTCACCCATGACCCGCAGGTTTTCACCTTCAAAACGCCACTTCTCCACCTGCTCGCCAAGCAAGAAGCTGCTGTCGCCGGGGTCGGTGACCCGCACCCGCCTGAGCATCTGGCGCACGATGACCTCTATGTGCTTGTCGTTGATCTTCACGCCCTGCAGGCGGTAGACCTCCTGCACCTCGTCCACCAGGTAACGGGCCAGGGCCTTGATGTCCCGGGCTCTCAAGATGTCGTGGGGGTTGATGGAGCCGTCCATCAAGGGCTCGCCGGCCCGCACGAAGTCGCCTTCGTGCACGGTGACGTGCTTGCCCTTGGGAATGAGGTATTCCCGCTCCTCGCCCACCTCGGGGGTGACGACCACCTTGCGCTTGCCCTTGGTCTGCTTGCCGAAGACCACCAGGCCGTCGATCTCGGTTATGACCGCGCACTCCTTGGGCTTTCTTACCTCGAACAGCTCGGCCACCCGGGGCAAACCGCCGGTGATGTCCTTGGTCTTGGTGGTTTCCCGGGGGATACGGGCCAGCACGTCGCCGGCCTTGACCGTCTGTTCCTCGCTCACCATGATGATGGCGCCCACCGGCAGCAGGTAACGGGCGTCGCCGCGGCCCCCGCCCAGGTCGGTGGTCTTGGAGGTGCCGGGCATCTTGATGGAGATGCGGGGCCGGAGGTCCGGGTTCTTGGACTCCACGGTGACCTTGGTGGAACGGCCGGTGACCGGGTCGAAGCGCTCGGTCATGGTCACGTTCTCGGTGATGTCGCCGAATTTCACCGCACCGTTAACGTCGGTGAGGATGGGGCTGGTGTAGGGGTCCCACTGGGCCACCACCTCGCCGGCGATCACCCGGTCGCCGTCGTTGCGGGCCAGGCGGGCTCCGTAGGGTATCTTGTAGCGTTCGCGCTCGCGGCCGCCCTCGCCCATTATGGCCAGCTCGCCGTTGCGGTTCATCACCACCCGGTGGCCTTCGTCGCTCTCCACCGTGGCCAGGTTCACGTACTTCACGTTGCCTGGGTAGCGGGCCTCCACCCGGGACTGCTCGACGGCCTTGGCCGCCGCGCCGCCGATGTGGAAGGTGCGCATGGTTAGCTGGGTGCCGGGCTCGCCGATGCTCTGGGCGGCGATGATGCCCACCGCCTCGCCGGCGTCGACCAGCTTGGAGTGGGCCAGGTCGCGGCCGTAGCACTTGGAGCACACGCCGCGCCGGGACTCGCAGGTTAGAACCGAGCGGATGTCAACCTTCTCCACGCCGGCCTCTTCCAGCAGGGACACGCCGAGTTCGTCGATCTCCTCACCGGCCTTGATAAGCACCTCTTCGGTCAGAGGGTCGGTGATGTCCTTGAGGGCGGTGCGGCCCAACACGCGCTCGCCCACCCGCTGGATCACCTCGCCGCCCTCGCGCAGCGCCTCCACCTCGATGCCGTCGATGGTGCCGCAGTCGATCTCGGCGACGATGGCGTCTTGGCTCACGTCCACCAAACGGCGGGTAAGATAACCGCTGTTGGCGGTCTTAAGGGCGGTGTCGGCCAGTCCCTTGCGGGCGCCGTGGGTGGAGATGAAGTACTGCAACACCGTCAGCCCCTCTCGGAAGTTGGCGGTGATGGGGGTTTCTATGATCTCGCCGGAGGGCTTGGCCATCAGGCCGCGCATGCCGGCCAGCTGCTTCATCTGGTCCTTGGAGCCGCGGGCCCCGGAGTCGGCCATCATGTAGATGGGGTTGAAGCTGTCGGTGGTGACTTCTTGGCCCTCGGGGGAGGTGACCACATCGGTGGAGATCTCCTCCATCATCTCGCCGGCCACGTCCTCGGTGGCCTTGGCCCAGATGTCCACCGCCTTGTTGTACTTCTCGCCGTCGGTGATGATGCCGTCCTTGTACTGCTTCTCGATCTCCTTGACCTCGGCCATGGCCTGGTCGATGATTCCCTGCTTGCGCTGGGGGATCACCATGTCGGCCACGGAGATGCTCAGGCCGCTCTTGGTGGCGAATTTGTAGCCCATGTCCTTGAGGCGGTCGGAGAGAATGACCGTGGCCTTGGTGCCGGCGGTGCGGTAGCACTTGCCCACCAGCTCCTTGAGGGCCTTTTTGTCCATGACCAGGTTCACCGCGTCGAAGCCCATCTCCTTGGGCAGCACCTGGGACAACAGCACCCGGCCCACGGTGGTGCGCACCCTATGGCCTTCGATACGAACCTCGATGGCCGCGTGCAGGCTCACCGCCTCGGCGTCAAAGGCCATGATAACCTCGTCCATGTCGGCGAAGACCTTGCCTTCGCCCCGGGCCAGGGGACGCTCGCGGGTCATGTAGTACAAGCCCAACACGATGTCCTGGTTGGGCACGATGATGGGCTGGCCGTTGGCCGGGCTCAGGATGTTGTTGGTGCTCATCATGAGCACCCGGGCCTCAATCTGGGCCTCGATGCTCAGGGGGATATGCACGGCCATTTGGTCGCCGTCGAAGTCGGCGTTGTAGGCCTGGCACACCAGCGGGTGCAGCTGAATGGCCTTGCCTTCGACCAAGAGAGGCTCAAAGGCCTGGATGCCCAGGCGGTGCAGGGTGGGGGCGCGGTTCAACAAAACCGGGTACTCGCGCACCACCTCGCTCAGGGTGTCCCACACATCGGGGGTCTCGCGCTCCACCATCTTTTTGGCGCCCTTGATGGTGGTGACCAGGCCCTTTGTCTCCAGGCGGTTGTAGATGAAGGGCTTGAACAGCTCCAGGGCCATCTTTTTGGGCAGGCCGCACTGATGCAGCCTAAGGTCAGGGCCGATGACGATGACCGAACGGCCGGAGTAGTCCACCCGCTTGCCCAACAGGTTCTGGCGGAAGCGGCCCTGCTTGCCCTTGAGCATGTCGCTCAGGCTCTTCAGGGGGCGCTTGTTGGGGCCGGTGATGGTCTTGCCCCGGCGGCCGTTGTCGAAAAGCACGTCCACCGCCTCTTGCAGCATGCGCTTTTCGTTGCGGATGATGATGTCCGGCGCGGTCAGTTCGTTGAGCCGGCGCAGGCGGTTGTTGCGGTTTATCACCCGGCGGTAGAGGTCGTTCAAGTCGCTGGTGGCGAAGCGGCCGCCGTCCAGGGGCACCAAGGGCCGCAGATCCGGGGGCAGCACGGGGATGATGTCCATGATCATCCACTCGGGCAGGTTGATCGAGTTTTTGAAGGCGTCGATGACCTTGAGCCGCTTGGCCAACTTTTTGCGCTTGGCCTCGCTGGCGGTCTCCATCATATCCACGCGCAACTCGTCCCAAAGCTTGTCCAGGTTCAGCTCCGAGAGCATCTCCTTGACCGCCTCGGCCCCGATGCCCGCCCTAAAGCGGCTGCCGAATTCCTCGATGAGCTGACGGTATTTGTCCTCGGGCACCAGGGTGCCCTTGGTCACGCCGCTCTCGCCTTCGTCCAACATGATGTAGGACTCGAAATACAGGACCTTTTCCAGCTCCTTGAGGGTGAGGTCCAACAGGTTGCCCACCTTGGAGGGCAGGGACTTGAGGAACCAGATGTGGGCCACGCTGCTGGCCAGGTCTATGTGCCCCATGCGCTCGCGGCGCACCTTGGACTGGATTACCTCCACCCCGCATTTTTCGCAGACCACCCCACGGTGCTTCATGCGCTTGTACTTGCCGCAGTTGCACTCATAGTCCTTGGTGGGGCCGAATATCTTGGCGCAGAACAGACCGTCCCGCTCCGGCTTGAAGGTGCGGTAGTTGATGGTCTCGGGCTTTTTGACCTCGCCGAAGGACCACGCCCTGATCTTCTCCGGGCTGGCCAGGGAAATCTGGACGGCGTCGAAGCTCAGGGGGTCTTTGGGCTTGGCGAAGTAGCTGTAGAGATCTTCCAAGGGAGTTCTCCTTTAGTCTAAGGCCGTGGTCAGTTCTTTCTTCTCGATCAGCTCCATGTCCAGGCAAAGGGCCTGCAGCTCCTTGACCAGGACGTTGAAGCTTTCGGGAAGCCCGGCCTCCAGATTGTTTTCGCCCTTGACTATCTTTTCGTACATGCGGGTGCGGCCTGCCACGTCGTCGCTCTTGACGGTGAGGAACTCCTGCAGGGAGTAGGCCGCGCCGTAGGCTTCCATGGCCCAAACCTCCATCTCGCCCAAGCGCTGGCCGCCGAACTGGGCCTTGCCGCCCAGGGGCTGTTGGGTCACCAGGGAGTAGGGGCCGATGGAGCGCGCGTGTATCTTGTCATCCACCAGGTGGTGAAGTTTGAGCATATACATGATGCCCACGGTGACTTCACGGTCAAAGGCGTCGCCGGTGCGGCCGTCGATCAGTTGCGACTGGCCGGTTTCGCTGACTCCGGCCAGCTTGAGCAGGTTGCGGATCTCTTCCTCGCTGGCGCCGTCGAACACCGGGGTGGCCACGGACATGCCGTAGCTCAGGTGCTTGCCCAGGGCCATGATCCCCTCGTCGTCCAGACCGGCGGTGAGATCGTTGTATTCGGATTTGGAATAAACCTTGGTCAACAGGTCCTTGATCTCCTTGACCCTGATTTTTTGGCTCTTTTCCCGGGCGTCGCCCAATGCCTCCACCAGCTCGCGCACCCGGTGACCCAGTTCCTTGGAGGCCCAACCCAGGTGGGTTTCCAAAACCTGGCCCACGTTCATGCGGCTGGGCACGCCCAGGGGATTCAAGACGATATCCACGGGGGAGCCGTCGGCGAAGTGGGGCATGTCCTCCTCGGGCAGGATGCGGCTCACCACGCCCTTGTTGCCGTGACGGCCGGCCATCTTGTCGCCCACGGAAAGCTTGCGCTTCATGGCCACGTAGACCTTGACCATCTTGATGACCCCGGGAGGCAACTCGTCGCCCTTGCGCAGGCGGTTGATCTTCTCCTCGCTGGCGCCGCGGATCATGTCCACCTGCTCCAGGTAGCCGTCGATGAGCCGCTCCAGGTCGCGCTGGTCCTTTTCACTGACCCCGGCCAGCTCCATGTCCCTGAGGTACTTGAGCTGCACGCCCTTGAGTTGCTCGATCTCCACCGGGCCCTTTTTCAAAAGGACCTTGCCCCGCTCGTCCTTGATGGGCGCGGCCAGGGACTTGCCGCTGACCAGGCGCTGCAACTCGTCCACGGCGTTGCGGTGGATGATGTGGACCTCGTCGTTCTGGTCCTTGATCATGCGGCTGACCTCGTCGTCCTCGATGGACTGGGCCCGCTCGTCTTTCTCTATGCCCTTGCGCGAAAACACCCGGGCGTCTATGACGATGCCCTCCACCCCGGGGGGAACCCTCAGGCTGGTGTCTTTGACGTCGCCGGCCTTCTCGCCGAAGATGGCCCGCAGCAGCTTTTCCTCGGGGCTGAGTTGGGTTTCGCCCTTGGGGGTGATCTTGCCCACCAGGATGTCCCCGGCGTTGATCTCCGCCCCCACGCGGATGATGCCGCTCTCATCCAGATCCTTGAGAGCCTCCTCGCCCACGTTGGGAATGTCCCGGGTGATCTCCTCCTTGCCCAGCTTGGTGTCCCGGGCCACGGTCTCGAACTCCTCGATATGCACCGAGGTGAAGATGTCGTCCTTGACGATGCGCTCGGAGATGAGGATGGAGTCTTCGTAGTTGAAGCCGCCCCAGCTCATGAAGGCCACCATGACGTTTTGGCCCAGGGCCAACTCGCCCATGTCCACCGCCGGGCCGTCGGCCAGAATCTGTCCCTTGACCACCCGCTGGCCCCGTTTGACGATGGGCTTCTGGCTGGTGCAGGTGTTCTGGTTGCTGCGGCGGAACTTGATGAGCTTGTAGATCTTCACCTGGCTGTGGGCCTCGGAGGTCAAGGGCTCGTCATAGCGCACCACGATGCGCCCGGCGTCCACGTCGTTGATCACGCCGTCGGCCTCGGCCACCACGCACACCCCGCTGTCGCGGGCCACCACCGGCTCCATGCCCGTGCCCACCAAGGGGGCGTCGGTCCTGAGCAGGGGCACCGCCTGACGCTGCATGTTGGAGCCCATCAGGGCGCGGTTGGCGTCGTCGTTCTCCAAAAAGGGCACCAGGGAGGCGGCCACCGAAACCAACTGGTTGGGGCTGACGTCCATGTACTCCACCTCGTCCGGCCCCACCAGCATGAACTCGCCTTCGCGCCGCGCGCTGATGATGTCGTTGACGAAGCGGCCCTTGGAGTCCAGGGGAGCGTTGGCCTGGGCGATGGCGTGGGTGCCCTCTTCCAGAGCGCTCAGGAACTTGACCTCCTTGTTCACCTTGCCCCCGCCCGCCGTGCGATACGGGGTCTCGATGAAGCCGTAGTCGTTCACCCTGGCGTAGGTGGACAGGCTCACGATGAGCCCGATGTTGGGACCTTCCGGGGTCTCGATGGGGCAGATGCGGCCGTAGTGGGTGGAGTGCACGTCGCGCACCTCGAACCCGGCCCGTTCCCGGGTGAGGCCGCCGGGGCCCAGGGCGCTGAGGCGGCGCTTGTGGGTAACCTCGCTCAGGGGGTTGTTCTGGTCCATGAACTGGCTGAGCTGGCTGGTGCCGAAGAACTCCTTCACCACCGCGCTGGCCGGCTTGGAGTTAATCAGGTCATGGGGCATCAAGGCTTCGATCTCTTGCAGGCTCATGCGCTCCTTGATGGCCCGCTCCATGCGCACCAGGCCGATGCGGTACTGGTTTTCCAGCAGCTCGCCCACCGCGCGCACCCGGCGGTTGCCCAGGTGGTCGATATCGTCCACCGAGCCATCGGTGTCCTTGAGGCGGATAAGCTCCTTGACCGCGGTCATGATGTCATCGCGGCGAAGGGTGCGCTCGTCCTCGGGCACATCCAATCCCAGGCGCAGGTTCATCTTCAGCCGGCCCACGGCGCTGAGGTCGTAGTGCTCGGGGCTGAAGAACAGATTGTGGAAGAAGGTGCGGGCCACCTCCAGGGTGGGGGGGTTGGAGGGACGAAGCTTGCGGTAGATATCCACTATGGCCTCGTCGGTGTCCTCCACCTTGTCCAGCTCCAGGGTGTCGCGGAAGCTGCTGGAGACAGTGACCCCGTCGATGAACAGCACCGGCGCCAGGTTCAACCCGGCGGCGCGCATCTTGCTGATGGCGTCTTCGGTGATGGGCTGGTTCAGGCCCACGATCACCTCGGCGGTGACCGGGTCGGCCAGGTCGATGGCGGCGAAGCGGCCAATGAGATCGCTCTCGACCACCTCTATGCGACCCACCTGGCATTCCTCCAGGCGCTTGATGGCCCGGCGGGTTATCTTGCGGCCCGCCTTGACCAGGGTCTTGCCGCTCTCCGGGTCCTTGATCTCCTTGCTGGCCTCGCGGCCCACCAGAAGCTCCGACTGCACCTTGCGGTAGAGTTTGTCGCCCTCCACCTCGTAGATGTCGTGCTGGTACATCATCTCCAAGAGCTGCTGGGCGCTGTAGCCCAAAGCCTTGAGCAGCAGGGTCACCGGGAACTTGCGCCGGCGGTCGATGCGCACGTGGAGGATGTCCTTGTGGTCGAACTCCAGGTCGATCCAGGAGCCCCGCAAGGGGATGACCCGCGCCGAATACAACAGTTTGCCGCTGGAGTGGGTGCGGCCCTTGTCGTGGTCAAAGAAGATGCCCGGGCTCCGGTGCAGCTGGCTGACCACCACCCGCTCGGTGCCGTTGACGATGAAGGTGCCCCGGGCGGTCATCAAGGGCAAGGTGCCGAAAAATATCTCCTGCTCCTTGATGTCGCGGATGGACTGGGTGTCGGTCTCCTTGTCCACGTCGTACACCACCAGGCGCACGGTGAGCTTCAGGGGAGCCTCGTAGGTCATGCCCCTGGCCAGGCACTCGTCCACATCGTACTTGACCTCTCCGAAGGTATAGCTTACAAATTCCAGCGAAGAGGTGCCGGAAAAGTCACGTATGGGGAAAACGCTCTTGAACACCCCGTGCAAACCCACTTCGCGCCTTTGCTCGTGGGGGACCTCCTTCTGCAGAAAGCGCTCGTAAGACTGCTTCTGCATGTCGATGAGGTTGGGGATGTCAATGATCTTGGAGATCTTGCCGAAGTTTTTGCGGACCGGGTTATTGCCGTTGGTCGCCTGGCTCATAAAATCTCCTTGGCGGGCAGAGCCCGAAGCCTAGAAAAAAGCTTTTTGCGTTGCCGCGCCCTGGGGCGTCGGACACGGACGCACGGCTGCCCCGAGGCCGTGCGTGCCTTTTCACGGCCCGGAACCACCGGGGGTTGCCCTATGTAACCCACCTCCGCCCCCGGGGCCCGGGAGGGCCTCCGGGTGCGGAGCAGGGGTGGTTTGCTGGTCGGTACGGGAACCTACTTGACGACGACCGAGGCGCCGGCTTCTTCCAGCTGGCCCTTGATATTCTCGGCCTCATCCTTGTCCACGGCTTCCTTGACCGCCTTGGGGGCGCTGTCCACCAGTTCCTTGGCCTCCTTGAGGCCCAAGCCGGTGATGGCCCGCACAACCTTGATAACCTGGATTTTCTTGTCGCCAGCCGCCTCGAGGACCACGTCGAACTCGGTCTGCTCCTCGGCCTCCGCAGCCTCGCCGCCGCCCGCGGGCATCATGGCCATGGCCATGGGAGCGGCCGCGCTGACGCCGAAGACCTCTTCCATTTCCTTGACCATCTCGCTGAGTTCCAGGACCGACATATTCTTAACGAACTCGATGACGTCCGCTTTGGTGATATCCGCCATGACTTATCTATTCCTTTCAATGGAGCCGGCGCCTTGCCGGCTTACGCAAAAAATGGTTCGCTGGTCCGGGGGGCTATGCCGCCTCGGCCTTTTGCTCCTCAATGGCCTTGAGCACGTTCAACAGGCTGCGTACGATGCCAGCCATGACCGTGACCAACCCTTGGGGCACCGCGTTCATGGTGCCCAAGACCTGGGCCAGCAGCACTTCGCGGCTGGGCAGCTTGGCCAGGGCTTCCACCTGGGACGTTGAAATGACCTTGCCCCCCAGAAGGCCATTCTTGACCTCCAGCTTGGGGTTGGTCTTGGCGAACTCGGTGAGGACCTTGGCCAGGTCCACCGGGTCGTCGTAGCCCAGGGCCATCCCGTTGGGGCCCTCCAGCCCTTCCAGCAAGGCCTCGGTGGCGGTGCCGGAAGCGGCCATGCGCAACAGCGTGTTCTTGACCACCATGTAGTCCAGGCCCTTATCGCGCAGCTGATGCCGAAGTTCGGTCATCTGCTCCACTTTCAAGCCCCGGAAGTCGGTCAAGACCACGGCCCGCGCGCGGGACAGCCGCTCGCTCACCTCGGAGACGACGGCTTGCTTCTGCTCGCGGTTCACGTGATTCCACCTCCTTTGCGGGTTTCCTGGACCAGCCTCGGTCTCAGAACCGTGGCGTTGGGTCGCGAACTATTTTGCGTCACCTGCCTTGCTTCGGTCTCGGCGGGCGCTCCCTGGGGAGCCTTAAGGCCCTTGCGGGCCACCTGCTTTCTCTGAATTCCGCGGGACAGGTCCAGTTTGGTTTACCCTTTTGTCTTCTCGGCGGCTGGGCCGCCGTAACATCCTTACTTGGCGGACAGGGTCTTCAGTTCGGTGGTGTCCAACTTGATGCCCGGGCCCATGGTGGTGGACAAGGTGATGCCCTTGACGTAGGTGCCCTTGCTGCTGGCCGGCTTCATGCGGATCAGCTTTTCCACCAGGGCGTTCAGGTTCACCAGGAGTTTCTCCACCCCAAAGCTGGACTTGCCGATGGGCGCATGCACCACGCCGCCCTTGTCCACCCTGAACTCGATCTTGCCGGCCTTGACCTCCTGAACGGCCCTGGCCACATCGAAGGTCACCGTGCCGCTCTTGGTGTTGGGCATCAGGCCCCGGGGGCCCAGGATCTTGCCCAGCTTGCCCACCGTGGCCATCATGTCAGGGGTGGCGATGGCGCGGTCGAAGTCGGTCCAGCCGCCGGTGATTTTTGCAACCAACTCGTCGCTGCCCACGAAGTCGGCCCCGGCGTCGGTGGCCTCTTTTTCCTTTTCGCCCTTTGCGAAAACCAGCACCCGCACCGTTTTGCCGGTGCCGTTGGGCAGCACCACCGTGCCACGCACCATCTGGTCGGCGTGACGGGGGTCGACACCTAGGCGAACCGCCACATCGACGGTTTCGTCGAACTTGGCGTACTTGGCGCCCAGGGCCACTTCCAGGCCCTCGGAGAAGGCGTAGCGCGCCTCGCGTTCTACCTTCTCACGGGAGCTGGCGAAATTTTTGCCATGCTTGGCCATTATCTCTCTCCGTCTTCGTTGCGGAGCGCCGTGTGCGTCCGGCCTGGCCAGGCCTCCACGGGCTCTAGTAATTAAGGGGCCGTTTAGCGAATCACATCCAGGCCCATGGAGCGGGCGGTGCCCATGATGGTGTTCACCGCCGAGTCCAGGTCCCGGGTGTTGAGATCCTTCATTTTCAGCTCGGCGATCTCCCTGACCTTGGCCATGGAAATTTTGCCCACCTTTTCCAGGTTGGGCACGCCCGAGCCCTTGGGAACGCCCGCGGCCTTGCGCAACAGCACCGCCGCCGGCGGGGTCTTGGTGATAAAGGAGAAGCTGCGGTCGGCATAGACGGTAATCACCACCGGGATGATGGTGTCGCCCTCGTTCTGGGTGCGGGCGTTGAAGGCCTTGCAGAACTCCATTATGTTGGCCCCGTGGGGGCTAAGGGCCGGGCCCACCGGCGGGCTGGGATTGGCCTTGCCAGCGGGAATTTGCAACTTTATGTTGGCGACGACTTTCTTAGCCATGAAATCACCTCTTTGTCACCGGCGCGTGGGCCGGGCGCTATACCTTGGAAACCTGCACGAACTCCAGCTCCACGGGGGTGGCCCGGCCAAAGATGCTGATGAGCACCCTCAACTTGCCCTTCTCCGGAGAAACCTCCTCCACGGTGCCGTTGAAATTATTGAAGGGGCCGTCGATCACCCGCACCTCGTCGCCCTCTTGGAAGCTATACTTGGGCTTGGGTTGTTTGGCGCCCTCGGCCATTTGGTTCAGAAGGCGGGCCACTTCATCGTCGGTGATGTGGGTGGGGCGGGTTTCATTACCGCCCACGAAACCGGTCACCTTGGCCGTGTTCTTGACCAAGTGCCAGGTTTCGTCGTTCATCTCCATTTCCACCACGATGTAGCCGGGGTAGAACTTGCGCTGCGACTCGCGGCGCTGGCCCTTGACCATCTCCACCACCTTCTCCATGGGCACCAGCACCTGCCCGAAGTAGTCGGACAGACCGTGGCTGGCGATGCGCTCCTTCAGGGCGTCGCGCACCTTGTTTTCAAAACCCGAGTAGGTATGGACGATGTACCAATTCTTGGCCACGTTTCCCCCTAACCGATAATCAGCCGGATCAGCCTCGAAAGGGTGAAATCAACCACCCCCAAGAAGATGGAGACTAAAACCACCAAGGCCAAGACCACTCCGGTGGTGGACAAGGTCTGGCGGCGGGAAGGCCAGGTCACCCTTTTGAGCTCCTGGACCACCTCCCGCAAAAATTGAGTGGCGCGTTCCCACAACCCTGGGGTCTGGGGCGCCTTGAAGGCCTTGGAAGCCGCCGGCTTCTTGGCGCCAACCGGCCGCTTGGCCAGCTTTCCCGCGCGCTCGGCGGCCTTGGCGGCCTTGGGCTCGTTGGATTTCGAACTTTTAATGGCCATCAACCATCCCCGGCGGCTGGGGCGGGCCCTCCCGCCGCAAGCACTAATATCCTTTGGCCGCACGGCCCCTAGCGCGGGCCGCCGCCCAAGGCGATCAACTTAACACAGGACTTTGGCTAACGCCCGCCGCCCGCTTGAATCTCTCCCGCCCTGAAACCCGCCTCCGGCCGCCCAGGCGTCGCGGAGGTTTCAAAAGAAGTTCTGGCAGGCCTGGAGGGAATCGAACCCCCAGCCTTCGGATTTGGAGTCCGACGCTCTAGCCTAGTTGAGCTACAGGCCTGCAACCAAACATAAATCTTTTTATTTGCCCTCTCGGTGCGGTGTATGGCTGCCGCAGAAACGGCAATATTTCTTGAACTCAAGCTTGTCCGGAGTGGTCCGTTTGTTCTTGGTGGTGCTGTAGTTCTTGCGCTTGCACTGAGTACACACCAACTGGACGATTTCGCGTGCCATTATTGCTCCGCTTACTCGATGATTTCGCTGACCACCCCGGCGCCGACGGTGCGGCCGCCTTCACGGATGGCGAAGCGAAGCTCTTTTTCCATGGCGATGGGGGTGATCAGGTTGCCTTCGATGGACACGTTGTC
>Ga0180009_10004222_pt1 | contig 15960 bp, 14 predicted proteins | sample OS_PC_MetaG_FD_123537 | JGI IMG/M metagenome (GOLD analysis project Ga0180009, IMG submission 123537) | Groundwater microbial communities from the Aspo Hard Rock Laboratory (HRL) deep subsurface site, Sweden - OS_PC_MetaG | ecosystem: Environmental > Aquatic > Deep subsurface > Groundwater...
CTCGGTCTGGTCGGCCGGTTCGACGACAACATGACCAGCGGCCGCGGCTTCATCGGCCTCGCCGCCATGATCTTCGGACGCTGGCACCCGGTCGGCGCGCTGATGGCGGCGCTGATCTTCGGCTTCGCCGACTCGCTGCAACAGAAGATGGCCCTGTTGCAGACGCCGATCCCGTCCGAATTCCTTGCCATGGCGCCCTATATCGCGACCATCGTCGTGGTCGCCGGCATCGTCGGCCGCGCCCGCGCCCCGGCGGCGGACGGCAAGGCCTATGTGAAGGAATAAGCAGGTCCGGCGCTTTTGGGTAGCGCCCCCTCCACCTCTACCGAGCTTCTAGCTCCACCACCCTGCCCCCCGCCGCCTCGGCATCGGCGCGGTCGTGGGTGACCAGAAGCGTCGGCAATTGCCGTTCCCTGACGATGTCGAAGACGAAGGACCTCACCGAGGCGCGCAGGTCGGCGTCGAGCTTGGAGAAGGGCTCGTCGAGCAGAAGGGCGCGCGGCGCGGCGGCGATGACGCGCATCAGGGCGACGCGAGCCTGCTGGCCGCCTGAAAGCGTAGCCGGATCGCGGTCGAGCAGGTCCTTAAGTCCGACAGGCGCCAGAAGCTCGGCAACCCGGCGGCAACGGTCGCGGCGCGAGCCGCCAGGTGGCAGCGCGAACAGGATGTTTTCGCTGACCGAGAAATGCGGGAACAGGAGCGAGTCCTGAAACAGCACGCCGATGTGACGCCTTTCGGGCGGCAGGGCCGAAATGTCGCGTCCGCCAAGACGCACCGCGCCGCTCGTCGCAAAGCCCGGAGACAGGAAGCCGCCGATGGCGCGCACGAGACTCGACTTGCCGACGCCCGAGGGTCCCATGACGCTCAGCACCTCGCCGGGGGCGATATCGGCATCAAGGCAAACGAGCGTCCGGCCCTGGCGGTAAACCGTCAACCTGTCGATGCGAAGGCCTTCATTCATACGACGCCCCCCGATCGGAGCGCCCTGCGGTCGCGCCACAGAAGCGCCGGCACGGCGGCGGCAAGGGCGAAGCCTAAAAAGGGCAGAAGCGACTGCACCAGCGCATAGGCGCCGATCAGCCGTCGGTTGCCACCGCTCGACAGCGCCACCGCCTCGGTGGTGATGGTCGGCACGCGGCCGCCGCCGATCAGCAATGTCGGCAGATACTGCGCCACCGAAACGGCGAAGCCGAGGGCGAAGGCAACAAGGATCGGGCCGACAAGCATCGGCAGCCGGATCGTCAGCAGGGCGGCATCGGGCGATCGGCCGAGGGCGCGGGCGGTGTCGAGATAGCGGGTGTCGAAGGCGTTCCAGGGATCGGCGAGCATGAGATAGGTATAGGGCAGCACGAAGACGAGATGGGCGAAGGCGACCGGCAGCAGCGATCCGTCCCAGCCGAGCCGCAGCAAGAGAACGGTCAGGCCGGGCAGAAAGCCGATCTGCGGCACCAAGAGCGGCGCATAGAGCACGAGCTTTGCGCGCGGCGACAGGGTGATGCCGGAACGGTACTCGTTTTCAAGGCACAGCATGACGGCAATGAGGGCTGTCAGTGAGGCGAGACCACCGATCAGCACGGTGTTCGCCGTCAGGTTCATGAGCTCCGGCGCCCGCTCGGCCCAGACCGTCAGGTTGAGGCCGCGCGGCAGCGCGTCGGGAAAGCGCCAGATGCCGGCGACGGAATTGACGGCGACAAGGCCGATGCCGGCGAGCACGACAAGTGCCACGACGACAAGGCCCGACCTAGCCAGCATGGAGACGCCGGGCAGGCCGGGCAAACGGATGCCCGAAACGGCAAGGCGCCGCGCCATGCCGGACACCAGCCGTTCGCCGGCGAGCCAGACGACAAGGCCGGCGCCGCTGGCGCCGAGCTGGAAGACGAGGGCGGCGGCGGCCAGCGACTTTTGGGAAAAATCGGGATCGTTGATCCAGCCCAGAATGCGCAGCGATAAAAGCGGCGGCGTCGCCGGGCCAAGGATCATCGCCATGTCGACGACCGAGGACGAAAAGACGATCACCGCCATGATGGGCAGGCGCATCTGGGCATAGACGGCGGGAAAGACGCCATGGAGCCAGGCGGCCATGCGGGAATGACCGAGGGCGCGGGCGATGTCGGCCCGGCGCGGGTCGGCCTGCTGCAGCGCGGAGGTCAGGGCGAGGAACAGATAGGGCGCCTCCTTGAGAACCAGCCCGGCGAGCAGGGCCAGCCCCATGGGATCGTTGACGATCAGCCAGTCGGGTGGGCGCGAAAAGCCGGTCAGTTCCGGCGAAACGAGGCGCAGGAGAAAGCCCGAAGGCGAAACGAGGTAGACGAGCCCGAAGGCCGCCGCGGCATGGGGCAGAGCCAGCACCGGACGCAATAGGCCAGCCACGAAGGCAAAGGACCGCGTGCCGGCGGCGGCGGCGGCGAAACCCGTCACCAGCGTCAGGGAGATCAGGGCGCTCACCGGCCCGATCCAGAAGGCGAGCCAGAGCGAGGTGAAAAAGCCCGGCTCGGCGGTGACGCGGGCAAAGGCGCTAAGGGTGAAGGCGCTGGACCCGCCCAGCGGCGCGAAACCGACGGCCGGCAAGGCGATACCGGCCAGGCCGGCGATCACCGGACCGACGAGAACGGCGATGGTCAGGGCCGGCGCGATACGGACCCAGAGGGGGATGTTTGTTGTGCGGGAGTTGACCATCGTTCGCTTGGAACAGCCCTCTGTCTCCCTCCCCTTGTCGGGAGGGTTGGCGAACAGGACTTAGTCCCACTAAGTCCGTCGTGAGCCTGGGTGGGGGTTCTAGGCCGGCGCCGGCGTTTGCCGCTCCACCCCACCCGACCCGGCTTTGCCGGGCCACCCTCCCCGTCAAGGGGAGGGAGAAGATGCCCTGCTCGATTGCAGTCTAGCCTCCGACATAGCGCCTTTGCCATTCGGCTTCGAGCATTTCCGTCCAGCTCGGGTCGGGCTCGGAAAGCGCCTTGCCGAGGGCGTCGGGGCCGAGGGTCGCCGGGCCGTTGTCGAGCGCGTCGAACAGGGCTTGGTCTTCGGGCGCCAGTTTTTCATAGGCGAGAACGGTCGGGTCGCCCCAGACGGCTTCGTCGGCTTTCTTTACCTGCGCCTCGGGCGAGAGCAGGAAATTGGCGACGACCATGGCGCCCGCCTTGGCGCTAGCGTTGAACGGAATGGCGAGGAAATGGGCGTTGCCGATGGTGCCGTAGTCCATCACGAAGCTCCTGACGGTGTCGGGCACAAGGCCGTCGTGGATGGCCGAACTGGCTTCGCCGGGATTGAAGGTCATGGCGATGTCGATCTCGCGATCGCCAAAGAGCGTCTTCAATTGCGTGGTGTCGGCGGCAAAGACGCGACCCGAACGCCAGAGGTCGGGATGGACCTTGTCGAGGAAGGCCCAGAGCGGCGCGGTGATGGCACCGAATTTTTCCGGATCGGCGGACTTCGACAGCACCGAAGGGTCGTCGAACAGGCCATAGGCGAGCTGTTTGAGAAAGGTCGTGCCGATGAAATTGGGCGGCGCGGCATAGGTGAACCGGCCGGGATTTTCCGCGATCCAGCGACCAAGCGCCGCGATGTCTTCGGGCGGTGCGCTCAGTTCGGCGCTATCGTAGTAAAACGTCAGCTGCGCCGTGCCCCAGGGACTTTCGCGCCCGCAGACCGGCGTGGTGAAATCGGTGAGGAGCGTCGGTTTGCCTTCGGTATCGGCCAATGCGTAATTGGGTAGCGTGTCGGCCCAGGCCTCGGGTAACAACAGGCCGGCGCGCTTCATGGCGGCAAAATTCTCGCCATTGATCCAGATGAGATCGACGGCGCCGCCCTCGATGCGGCCGGCCTGTTTCTCGGACAGGACGCGATTGACCGCGTCGGCGGTTTCCGAAAGCCGGACGTGTTCGAGCGCGACGCCGTAGCGCCTTTCGACTTCGCCGCCGGCCCAGGCGATGTAGTCGTTGATGTTCTCCGAGCCGCCCCAGGCGTTGAAGTAGACGGTCTCGCCGCGTGCCGCGGCGAGCACGGATGGCCAGTTTGCCGGATCGGGATCGGCGGCGGAAGGGGCGGAGGCCGAGAGCCCGAGCGCGAGGACGGCGGCGAGCACAGGAATGCGAGGCATGGACGAAACCCGGATGTGAAACCGGCCCGGTTATCGGCCGGCCGGAGTGGCGCGGTCAACTCAAGCGGGATCAAGCTAAGGTGAGCCGGAAGTCGGCTCCCGCGGCAGAACCTCGCAGCTCGCGCCCATGGCCTGGGCGAAACGCAGGAGGAAGTGATCGATGACGCGCTGGGCGGCATTGCCGATCAGCGCCCTGCCGAGCTTCATGATGGCGTTGGAGGCGCCGGCGGTGGCGGTGAAGGCGAGGATCGAGGCCTCGCCGTCGTCGGCAAGGGCGACATCGGCGCTGCCATGGGCGAGACCGAGCAGGCCGCCCTTGCCCTGGCCGGACAGGGTCCAGGATTCGGCCGGCACGACATCAGTCATCTCGAAGCCGCCGGTAAAGGTTGGCTTGATGACGCCGAAATCGACGGCAATCACCGCCTCCATGGCGTTTTCGCCGACCCAGTCGATGCGGGTGCAGCCCGGAATCGTCCGCTTGAGGATTTCGGCGTCATTGAGGGCCCGCCACACCGCCTGCCGGGGGGCGCCGAGCCTGTATCGGCCTCCGAATTGCATATCGTCTCGTTTCTTCCGGTGTTGGTGTCGCCGCGCTGTTGTTTTTTAACTGTCGGCAACCAGTTTTCGCACGCCGCGCAACGACTTGCTCTTGAACATGCGTCTTTTTGGCACCAACTCAGAGAAAATAGTGACGGCAAGGCCAGGATGCAATTGTCAGCGGACTACGGAAGGGCAATCTATCGCCTCAGCCGGCCCGTTTCTTCAGGAAATGGCAAGCGGTCAGTATTTCGCGTTTAACCGCAAATCCGACCGGGAGCCCCAGGGCGCCCTGTGCGGGTTTGTCCCGTCGATCAGATCTTCAGGAATTGCGGCAATGGCCACCGACGTCATGGAAAAACCCCTCCAGTATCTCGACAAGGCGGTCACCGCCATCAGGGATCTCGGCCTGTGGCCGGAGGAAAGCGAAGAACAACCGATCACCGGTCTCCTGCAGCAGATCACCGGCCTCGACGAGACGCGGGTCGTCTTGATCGGGCGGACGCTGTCGCAGGCCTCGAGCTTCAACGAGGTGGTCAGGACCCAGATCGCGGCGATGAATATCGGCGAGCGCTACGAGGACATCACCAAGGGCTTCGACTCGATCCGCGACGACGCCAAGGGCCTGGTCAACCAGCTCGATGATGGCAAGCTCGACGTTTTCGAGCGCGTCTCGAATGTGTGGATGAAGGTTTCGCGCGGTGACATCGCCACGCGTTTCGACAGGATCCGCGGCATCTATCTCGACGTCACCCGGGACACCAAGGACCAGGTCGACCGCGAGCACACCATTCTCGAGGCCTATCGCGACTTCCGGGGCGCGCTGAAGCAGGCCGAGGTCATGGCGCTCGAAGTGCTGCAAAAGGCCGAGGAAAAGCTCGGCGAGCGCAAGGACGCGCTCGAAGCCGCTTCGGCCCAGCTCGCTGGCTTTGCCGAAGGCACGCCGGCCGATCGGGCGCGGCTGGAAATGGCCCGCGACGAGCGCTTGAGGGAGATGCAGAACGAGGAACGGCGCTACCAGATCGCCAAGGATCTCTCGGACAATCTGACGATCTCGTACAACACCTCCGAAGTCATCATGGCGCGATTGATGCAGTCGACCAGCGCCAAGGAGCGGGTCTACCAGCAGTCGATCTCGTTCTTTTCAACCAACGAGACGGTGTTCACCGCCCTTTCGGCCTCCTTCACCGGCATGTTCGGGCTGCACGAATCGACCGAAACGCTCAATGCCATGAAGGAAGGCATGTCCAAATCGCTCGAAACGCTTTCCGAGATCGGCGACAAGGTCACCGAGGAGGCGGTCAAGGCCGGCTACGGGCCGACCATCCGCGCCGACGCCGTCAAGAAACTGGTCGACTCCGTGGTCAACTTCCAGGAGAAGTCGCGCACCATCATCACTGAGATGCGCAAGCTTTCGACCGAGAACTCGGCGGAGATCCGCGAAGCGGTCGAGGATGGCAAGCGCCGGCTTGCCGACCTGGCGGTCCAGGGCAATGCGCTCATTCTCGAAACGAGCCGGACGTGACGGACAATGACGGCTGAGGCAGGCGTCTGACCATGGCCACGCCGACTGAAGACAAGGCTATTCCGCTCGATGACGTCATGCTGGCGATGGACGTGGTCGACACGCTCAGGCACCGGCAGGACCTGGTCATGCGCGAGCTGAGCGAAGCCGACCGCGAAACCTACCTTCTGGGGCGCCTGAGGGACATCTATAGCCAGCAGGGCATCGCGGTTTCCGACCAGATCCTCAAAGAGGGCGTGGCGGCGCTCAAGGAAAGCCGGTTCCTTTACGAACCGCCCGGACCGAGCCTTGGGACGACGCTGGCCAAGGCCTATGTCAGCCGCAAGTCCTGGGGGCCGTGGGTCGCCGGCATCTGCCTTGTCGTCGCGCTCGGCGTCGGCGGCTATGCCTTCGGCTACCTGCCCTACCAGGCGGCGCAGGTCGAGGCGGCACGGATCGAACTCGCCGAGGCGCTGCCCAAACGCATGGACGAGCTGGTCGCGACGGTCGGCTCGGAAAGCAAGGTGCCGCAGGCGGTGGGCGAGGCGCAAACGCTCCGCGACCGCGGCAAAAGCGCGGCGGCGCTCGGCAACCGCGCCGAAGCCGTTGCGGCGGTGACGGCGCTCGAAAAGCTGATCGACAGGCTGAGGCTCGACTATACCGTTCGCGTGATCAACCGCGACGGCGAACGCTCGGGCTTTTGGACCTTTCCCGAGATCAATGTCGACGCGACCAATTTCTACCTCGTGGTGGAGGCGGTGGATTCGACCACCGGGGCGGTTTTGTCGCTCGACATCCCGAACGAGGAAACCGGCGCCAGCGAAACGGTTTCCGTCTGGGGCCTGCGCGTGCCCGAGCAGACCTATCGCATGATCGAAACCGACAAGGGCGATGACGGCATCATCCAGAAGGACGTCGTCGGCGTGAAACAATACGGCTTTCTCGACCCGGACTACACCGTCGCGGTGCTGGGCGGGACGCTGACGCGGTGGTAGGCGGAAAGGAACCGAACCGATGGCGCTGACCGGACCGCAGGCCCTTTCCTCGCTCGACGACGCGGTGCGCGACATTCGCCGCGAGGAAGACGACATCGCAAAGCGGCTGGCACGCAGCGCCGAACGCGTCGCCAAGCTGCGCGAGGCCGAGGCGGAGCTCTATCGCGAGCTGGCGGCGATGCGGCTCAAGGAGCCGGAGGCGCTGACCGGCAGCCTCGGCGACGCCGAAAAACGGGCGCGCGCCATTCTCGACACGCGCGCTGCAGACATGGCGGCGGCCGAAGACGCGCTCAGGAATCTCGACGAAACCGTTGCCGGCAAGGTCAGGAAGCGCCAGGAGCTTTTGGGCGAGATCGACCGCGCCCAGGGCGAACTCAAGGCACTGTCGGCCACGATCGCCAAGACGGTCGCCGCCGATCCGGCCTACATGGCCAAGCGCGAGGAAATGGAGACTCTCAACCGGGTTGCCGAGGAATCGCTCAAAAAGACCGAAGTGGCCGAGGCGGACCGCGAGCAGAAGGGTCGCCCCTATCGCGACGATCCGCTGTTCATGTATCTGTGGGAGCGCGGCTACGGCACCAAGAACTACAAGGCCAACAATTTTACCCGCTATCTTGACTCGCTGGTGGCGCGGCTGGTCCGCTACGACCGGGCGCGACCCAATTTCGCCATGCTCAACGACATCCCGCTCAGGCTGAGGGAGCATGCCGAACGGCAAAAGGCGGCGGCCGAGACGGCCGAGGAAGAGCTCGACGCCCTCGAGGCGCAGGCCATCGACGCGGCCGGCGGCAAGGACCAGCGCCAGGCGCTCAAGGCGGCGCAGACCAAGATCGCCGCGCTCGACGCCGACATTCTGGCGATCGAGGACGAACGCGACGAAAAGGCGGTCGGTTTCCGCCACATGGCCGAAGGCCGGGATCCGAAATTCGAGGAGGCGCAGCGCATGCTGGCGACGAGCCTCGAACAGAAGGACATCGCGAGCCTGATGGCCGAGGCGCGGCGGACGCCGACGCCGGGCGACGACGCCATCGTCAAGCGCATAGACGACTCGCGCAGCCAGCTCGACGAGGAAACCAGGGAAAGCGCCGAGCACAAGGCGCGGCTCAAGGTGCTGGCGGCGCGGCGGCGCGAGCTCGAGGACATTGCCTTCGAGTTCAAGAAGGCACGCTACGACGACCCGCGCTCGACCTTCCGCGAGGACAATCTTGCGGGCGACCTGTTGAACGAATTCCTGCGCGGCGCCATCACCGCCGGCAATTACTGGGCGGCCTGGCAGAAGAGCCAGCGCTGGCGGCCGGGCACGACCGACTGGGGCGGCGGCGTTGGCCTGCCGCGCTCCGGGCGCTCAGATCCGCCCTCGCGCGACAGCAGCGGCTCGTCATGGCCCGGCTCGATTTCGCCGCCCGGCGGTCCCTGGAGCAGCGGCGGCGGCAACCCATGGGGCGGCGGCGGCTCCGGCGGCGGCTTTTCGCGTCCCCGCACCGGTTCGCGCGGCAACCGAACCGGCGGCGGCTTCAAGACCGGCGGCGGGTTCTGAGGGGGGCCGACTGGGACCCAATACTTCCTCCTCTGTTCACGAACGACCTGCCCGATCGCCCGGCTTTGCCGGTCGTGAACGTTCCACATATCCGTTATCGCGCGGTCGTCACTTGTGGGCGCCGGCTGGCAACCACATATTGAGGACATGGCGAAAAAGGACCCCGTCACACAAAGAACATCCAGACTGCCCGACACGGGCAGGGTCAGCGGCGAGGTTGCGGCCTTCGTTAAGAAGGCCAGCACCATGGCGCGCCCCGAAGCCACCCGGGACGGGCGGCTGCTGTTCGCGCTCGACGCCACGATGAGCCGTCAGCCGACCTGGGATCTTGCCTGTTCGCTGCAGGCGGAGATGTTTCGCGCCATTCCGAAATCGAGCGCCCTTCAGGTTCAGCTCCTGTATTTCCGCGGCTTCGGCGAGTGCCGGGCGAGCAAATGGGTGCTCGATGCCGATGCGCTGGCCAGGCTCATGGGGCGCATCGCCTGCAGCGGCGGGAGCACGCAGATATCGAGAGTGCTGGGGCACGCGCGTTCCGAACATGGCAAGCGGCGGATCAATGCCATGGTCTATGTCGGCGACGCCATCGAGGAAAACGTCGACGAGCTGGCCGACAAGGCCGGCCAGCTCGGCATGCTGGGCCTACCCATGTTCATCTTCCAGGAGGGCCATGACGCCCGGGTGGAAGCGGCATTCCGCGATTTCGCGCGTCTCAGCAAGGGCGCCTATGCCCGTTTCGATGCCTCGGCGTCACAGGAACTGGCGGCGCTGCTTAAAGCCGTGGCCGCCTATGCCAGCGGCGGCAGGAACCTTTTGAAGCTGCAAGCGAGTAGCGAGGCACATGCGCTGCTGGCGCAATTGCCGCCATGACCTATGTCTTTCTTGTCGGCGTGGCGCTTCTGGCCATCGGCCTGACCTACAATAGTCTGCGCAGGCTCGACAAACGGCTGGTGACGCGTAGCCTGCGCTGGCTTGTCGGCGGACTTGGCATCCTCATAGCCGCGGGCCTGGCCTTCGCCCGGCGCTTCGACGTTGCCGTTTTCGTCGGCGTCGTCGCCCTGACGGTTCTCAGGACCGGCAGGCTGGGGCCGTTTTCCCTTGAGCCGCCGACAGTGGAATCCGGCAACGTCTCGAAGGTCCGGAGCAGCTTTCTGGCGATGGAACTCGATCACGACACCGGCGCGGTTTCCGGCCGCGTGGTCAGAGGCCGGTACGCCGGCGCGAATCTGATCGATCTCGGAGAGATGGACACCCGTTTCCTGCTGGCAGAGGTGCGGAACGACCCCGACAGCGTGAGCCTTCTGGAAAGCTGGCTCGACGCCAACCGCCAAGGCTGGCGGGAATATTTCGCCGAACAGGACGCCGGCACGCGCGCCGGCAGCGCCCCCGCCGCCGACTCGGTCGCCGAGGCCTATGAGGTGCTGGGCCTCAAGCCCGGCGCCAGCGATGACGAGATCCGGACGGCCCACCGCGAGCTGATGAAAGCGATGCACCCTGACCACGGCGGATCGAGCTACTTCGCAACGAAGATCAACCAGGCGCGCGATGTGCTGCTGAACCGGGGAAAATAGGCTTCGGTGGAAACCGGCCTTATACCAAGGCGCTGAGATGCTGACGCATCACGCCTTGAAAAAGCTCAAGCGCCGCACGGGCTTGACCAGATTGCGATGAGTCATGCTCATCGCAATCTGGTACTAGCCCATCACCTGGAAGCGCTCGTCGAAGGCGTAGCCGGTGCCGCGGACGGTGCGGATCGGGTCGGGATTGCGGCCGCGATTGATCGCCTTCCGGAGCCGGCCGACATGGACATCGACGGTGCGTTCGTCGACATAGACGTCGGTGCCCCAGACGGCGTCGAGCAATTGCTCGCGCGAATAGACGCGGCCGGGCGAGCGCATGAGGTATTCGAGCAGGCGATACTCGGTCGGACCGAGATGGATGTCGCGGCCGGAGCGGCGGACGCGATGGCTGGTGCGATCGAGTTCGAGATCGCCGGCCTTGAGGATCGAGGTGACGAGTTGCGGGCTCGACCGCCGCAACAGCGCATGGATACGGGCCAAAAGCTCGGGAATGGAGAACGGCTTGACGACATAGTCGTCGGCACCGGTCTCGAGGCCGCGCACCCGCTCTTCCTCCTCGCCGCGTGCGGTGAGCATGATGATCGGGATACTGGCCGTTTCCTGCCTGGCCCGCCAGCGCCGGCACAGCTCGATGCCGGAAAGGCCCGGCAGCATCCAGTCCAAAAGGATCAGGTCCGGCTGGGCGTCGCGCACCATTTCGGCGGCGTCGTCTCCGGTTGCCGCCGCTGCGACCCTGAAACCTTCCGCCTCGAGATTGTAGCGCAACATGAGGCTGAGGTCGGCCTCATCCTCAACAATCATGATGGTCGCTGTCATGGCGGATGTTCCGGGGGTCAGCCCTTGCTGCGCTGCTCGTCGAGCAACACCGCAAGATTCTTGCCCGTCTTGAGATAGTAAGCGGCTTCCACGATGTTGGTGGCGTGATCGCCGGCCCGCTCCAGGCTCTTGCCGGCCAGAAGCAGATGGGTGCACTGGGTAATGTTGCGCGGATCTTCCATCATATAGGTCAGGAGTTCGCGGAACAGCGAAACATAGAGCGCGTCGATCTCGGCATCGCGTTCGCACACGGCGATGGCATTGGTGATGTCGCGCGAGGTGTAGACGTCGATCGCGTCCTTGAGCTGGCGAAGCGTCAGATCGGTCATGTGACGAAGCCCATTGTAGAACTTGGGCGACAGGCGGGCGCCGTCGAGCTGCAGGGTGCGGCGGCAGATCGTCTTGGCCATGTCGCCGACGCGTTCGAGATCATTGGCCACATGGATCGAGGCGATGATCATGCGCAGGTCCGCCGCCATCGGCTGGCGCCGGGCGATCATCGACACTGCCATGTCATCGACGTCGCGCTGCATGTCGTCGATTTTCGCATCGGCGGCGAGGATTTCGCGCGCCGTCGCATGATCGACCTTCAAAAGCGCGTCCACGGCGTCGGAAATGGCCGTTTCCACGGCGCCGCCCATCTCGGCGATAGAGGCCGCCAGTTGCATGATCTCGTCGTCGTAGGACGAAACGATGTGGTCACTCGGGGTATTGGACATGCCGCTTGATTCCTTTGGCAAGTGTCGCTGTCTTTTGTCGCATTCCCGTTCGGCGACCCATGTCCGGGTCGCTCGAAAATACGCTAGCCAATGCGGCCGGTGATGTAGTCCTGCGTTTTCTTGTCACGCGGATTGGTGAAGATTTCCTCGGTCGGACCTTCCTCGATCAGCTTGCCGAGGTGGAAGAAGGCGGTTTTTTGCGAGACGCGCGCCGCCTGCTGCATCGAATGGGTGACGATACAAATGGTGAAGTTCTCGCGCAACTCATCGATGAGTTCCTCGATGATGGCGGTCGCGATGGGGTCGAGAGCCGAGCAGGGCTCGTCCATCAAAAGCACTTCGGGCCTGGTTGCGATGGCGCGGGCGATGCACAGGCGCTGCTGCTGGCCGCCGGAAAGGCCGGTACCGGGTTCGAGCAGGCGATCCTTGACCTCTTCCCACAGGCCGGCCCGCTTCAGCGAGGACTGCACCAGTTCGTCGGTCTCGTCCTTGCCACGCACCATGCCGTGGATGCGCGGGCCGTAAGCGACATTGTCGTAGATCGATTTCGGGAACGGATTGGGCTTTTGGAAGACCATGCCGACGCGGGCGCGCAGTTGCACGGGATCGACGCGCTTGTCGTAGATGTCCTCGTTGTCGAGCGTGATGGTGCCGTCGACGCGGCAGCCGTCGATCGTGTCGTTCATGCGGTTGATGCACCGCAGGAAAGTCGACTTGCCACAACCGGATGGACCGATGAACGAGGTGACGGACCGCTCGGAAATCTTGACGCTGACGTCCTTGATGGCATGCGCGTCGCCATAATAGACCTGAACGTTGGTGGCCTCGATCTTGTTGCCGCCGAACGCGTCGGTTGCGACCGAGATGTCTTTCGCCACGGCTTCCATGTCTTTCTCCTTACCAGCGACGCTCGAACCGGCGGCGCAGAACGATAGCGATGATGTTCATGATCAAAAGGAACACCAGCAGCACGATAATTGCGCCCGAGGCGCGCTCGACAAAAGCCGGGTCGGCGCGCTGCGTCCAGTTGTAGACCTGGACCGGAAGCGCCGCGGCCGGGTCGAAGAAGCCTTCCGGCGGGGCCGCCGGGTAATCGCGAACGAACGCGACCATGCCGATCAGCAAGAGCGGCGCGGTCTCGCCGAGCGCCTGCGCCATTCCGATGATCGTTCCCGTCAGGATGCCGGGCATTGCCAGGGGCAGGACGTGGTGGAACACGGTCTGCATCTTGGAGGCGCCGACGCCGAGGGCAGCTTCCCGGATCGAGGGCGGTACAGACTTGAGGCTGGCGCGGGTGGCAATGATGATCGTGGGCAATGTCATCAGGGTGAGGACAAGCGCGCCTACGACCGGCGTCGACTGCGGCAGGCCCACGAAATTGATGAACAGCGCCAGACCCAGAATGCCGAACACGATCGAAGGCACCGCGGCAAGATTAGCGATGTTGACCTCGATAATGTCGGTGAAGCGGTTCCGTGCCGCGAATTCCTCGAGATAGATCGATGCGGCAACGCCGATCGGCAGCGCCATGACCAGGACCAGGATCATCATATAGGCCGACCCCAGGATCGCGATGCCGAGACCTGCGGATTCCGGCCTGAGTTCCGAAGCGTCCGGACCGAAAAGGAAGCCGGGGTTGAAGCTGACCGTCAACAGGCCCGCCGCACGCATCCGGTCTGCGAGTTCGAGCTGTTCGGGGCTGGTGTTCTTGTCGAGCGCCGCGCTTTCCATGGTCACGCGGCCCTTGAAATAGCCGTCGACGCGACCGGTCGCATAGGTCTCGAAACGGATGGTCTTGCCGAGCAGGCCGGGATCGGCCAGAACCTTATCCCTCAGTTGACCGGACGCTTCCTTGGACAACAGCCCGCCGACTTCGGCGGCCGAAACGCCTTCGGTCGAGATTCCCTTGGCTTCAAGCTCGGCGATCACGGCTTTCTGCAGGAAGGTCCCGTAGCCGATCGTGGTAACCTTCTTCATCTCTTCGATGTCGCGATTGCCCGACTTGTCCAGCACGGCGGCATCGAGCGTCACATCCATGACGAGGAAGGTCTGGGTAAAGGCACTGAGCCCGTTGGTCAGGACCGAACTCAGCAGGAACACGAGTGCGAACACCGAAATCACGATTGCAGCGATTCCGTAGCTGCGAAACCTCGCTTCGGCGGCGTTGCGGCGGCGCGTGCGACTGTCCGGCTTCAGCAGGGAAATCGTCGTGGCAGCATCGGCACTCATTCGTATTGCTCCCTGTATTTGCGCACGACATAGAGCGCGATGATGTTGAGGCCTAGGGTAACGATGAACAGAGAGAGGCCGAGAGCGAAGGCAACAAGGGTCTCGGGCGAGGCGAATTCCGTGTCACCCGTCAGCTGGCTAACGATCTTCACCGTGATCGTCGTCATCGCCTCGAACGGGTTGAGGCTGAGCTTGGCGGCGGCGCCCGCGCCCATCACCACGATCATCGTTTCTCCGATGGCGCGCGAGGCAGCCAGAAGGATCGCGCCGACGATCCCAGGCAGCGCCGCCGGCAAAATCACCTGGCGTACGGTTTCGGACCGGGTCGCGCCAAGTCCGTAGGAGCCGTCGCGCATCGCCTGCGGCACCGCGTTGATCACGTCATCGCTGAGCGAGGAGACGAAGGGGATGAGCATGATGCCCATCACGAGGCCGGCGGTCAGCACCGAGGACGAGGACGACCCAAGGCCAAGCGGCTGGGCTAGGTAATCGCGCAGCAACGGGCCGACCGTGATCAGGGCGAAAAGGCCGTAAACGATGGTCGGAATGCCGGCGAGCACCTCGATGGCCGGCTTGACCACCGATCGCACGGCCGGCGTAGCGTACTCGGCGAGGTAGATCGCGGCCATCATGCCGATCGGCACGGCAAAGGCCAGAGCGATGAAGGAGACGAAAAGCGTGCCCCAGAGCAGCGGCAGGATGCCGAGATCCGAGCCACCGCGGAATTGCGGATTCCACACCGCACTTAAGAAGAAGTCCTGGGCCGGATACAGCCTGAAGAATTCGACGGTTTCGAAGACCAGTGAAAGAACGATGCCGACGGTGGTCAGAATGGCCACCGTGGAGGACAGGATGAGGAGCGACTTGATCGCCGTTTCCGACACGTTCCGCGCGCGGTAATCGGGAGAAATCTTGGCATAGGCGAAGACTGCGCCGGCCAGCGCCAGCACGAGCACAACGACGGACATGGCCAGGCGGGCGAAGCCGGTCAGCTGGCGATACTCCTTAGCCGCGACGAAGACGGCCTGCTTGACGTTCGAACCCAGGGCAACGCCGACATCGGCAAGCCGGTCGCGCACATCCGTCAGGTCGGCGCGCATGTTCTGGACCTGGTCCTCGCTCAGGCGGCCCTGCGCCACGACGATATCCAGCCCGTCAGCGATGCGCCTGACGTCGGACATGATCAGGCCGAGCGAGCTGCCTTCCTCGATGCTCTCTATCGGGATGAGGGCGGAGACGCGGCTGTCGATGATCGCCGGTTGCGCCAGCATCCATACAAGCATCACCAGCAGGGCCGGCGCGGCAGCGAACAGGAAGACGGACTGCCCGTAATATCCCGGAAGCGAATGCAGCCGGATGATTTCTCCGTCGACGATCGCCAGGGAACGGCGGCGTCCCAGAATGAATCCAGCCGCCGCGATGACCACGACCAATAAAGCGAGCAGACCAGCATTCATGGGAAAAGCACCTTGTCAGCAAATTGGCGTTCGGGCGGCACCTTTAGGGCGCCGCCCGAAACCATTCGGTCGATGACTAGAGCGGACCCATCGCGGTGCCGCCATTGGCGACCATGGCTTGGGTCGCGGCCAGTTCCGGATCGGAAACCAGACCATAGGCAGCGAGCGGGCCATCCGGGCCGGCCATCTCGTCGGACACGAAGAAATCGACGTATTCCTGCAGGCCGGGGATCACGCCGAGATGAGCCATCTTGACGTAGAAGTAGAGCGGGCGCGACACGGGATATTCGCCGGAGGCGATGGTCTCGGTCGAGGGCAAGACGCCGCCCATGGTCGCGACCTGCAGCTTGTCGGTGTTGTTTTCATAGAACGACAGGCCGAACACGCCGAGAGCGGTCGGATTGGCCGCGAGACGAGCCAGGGTCTCGGTGTAGTCGCCGTCGATGTCGACGGAAACGCCATCGGTGCGCAGCTTGGTGCAGCCGCCTTCAAC
>Ga0180009_10004223_pt1 | contig 15959 bp, 15 predicted proteins | sample OS_PC_MetaG_FD_123537 | JGI IMG/M metagenome (GOLD analysis project Ga0180009, IMG submission 123537) | Groundwater microbial communities from the Aspo Hard Rock Laboratory (HRL) deep subsurface site, Sweden - OS_PC_MetaG | ecosystem: Environmental > Aquatic > Deep subsurface > Groundwater...
CAATTGACAGAAGGGTTCAGCGCTAAAGAAGAAAGCTTAAAACAGCAAATCCAAACAATCGCTAAGGCTTATCAGGAAGAAAAAGACCAACTATTCAAAGATAAGGAAACCCTCGCTCAAGATTTCGAAGCTAAACTAACAGATTCCCGCAAGGAGAATGAAAACCTGCGGGCACATATAACCCAGGCCAAAGAAGACAATCAAGGATTAAAAGGCCAGCTAAGCCTCAAAGATACTCAAATTCAGAGCATAGAAGATAAGCTCAACAAAGAAAGAGAAATCCTCACTCTTAATCTAACCGAAAAAAACAACACCATCCAAACCTTAACCTCCCAACTAGATACTTACTCCCAAAATCAAACTCAGCTTAATGATAAAATAGCTGAGATAGAAGAAGATAAACAACAATTAACGCAGCAGTTCAACGATAAAGAAGAAAGCTTAAGAGAAGAAATCCAAACCCTCACTAAGACTTATCAGGAAAAAGAAGAAAATTTTTTCCGTCAGATGGAAGAGAAAGACGAAACCGTTCATGGCTTAGAAGAAAAACTTAAAACCAAACCTTTACTTAAATACAAAGAAAAAGTTAAGGAGTTATCAGGGCAATTAAAAGAAAGTGTGGCTTGCGCGAATAAAGATATCCAAGCATTAAAGGAGCAGTTAAGAAACGAAGAAAAAGAAAGACAAATGATGGGGACAGAATTCAGTAAAGAAAAAGAAAATCTTGCCCGCCAGATAGAGAAAAAGGATAAAACCATCCAGGACTTAGAAGTAAAGATCAGAAGTTACACTAAGAAAAAACTATTGCAGCAATTACGCGCTAAAGATGCCCAATTAATAAAACTGCAAGAGAAACTAAAAGAAAAAGAAACAGGGGAATTTGAAGAAAAAGAGAAATTCCTAAAAGGATTAGAGTTTAAAGATAAAGAAGTGAAAGAATTAAAGAAAACGATCAAAAATGCCCTTGATCGCATAGAAAGATCGCCCAAATAGAAAACACTCTCTCCCGAGAATGATTTTTCCTTTAAAAGATTGGTTGCCAATAAAAAGGAGGGGGTGTATAATAATTTTGATGCGTAAGTTAAAATTTTGTTTTTTGATTTTGGCGGGCTATCTACTTTTTCCTGCCGAAGGTTTTTCTCAAATTAAGATAAACACCAGCTTATCCAACCCTTCCTTAACGAGAGCGCAAACCGCAGAGGTTAAAATTCCCATGCCTCAGGAGATCAAAGCCGAAGATATTATTGATTCTGCGGGCCTCGGGCTTAATTATGATTTTAACCAGTCTTTTTATTATTTAGAGAAAAAAGAAGTAAAACTTGCGCCTGCGGAGGCCGCAGTATTTACCGTAGAAGTTAAAAATGTGTGGAATCTCCCCCCCCAAGAAATAACTTTTATTAAAGAATATACGCAAGGGCTGGGTAGTCTTCTTGAGGGTTTCCCCGAGGAGCAGTCAGCCAAGAGCATAGAGGAAAAAATAAGGCATAATTTAGATAGAATAGTCGAGGGACAAAGCCAGCAGCATGAAGGAATTAACGAATACAGGAAAATTTATAAGAAGAATTTACAGATATTGGAGTCAATCAACAGAGATGTTAGCCTCTTAGAGGGGATAGTTTTAGAGGCAGGGTTATTTCCCAAAGATTTTAGAAAAAAAAGTGAGTTTTTAAATAATTTAGATAAAGATGAATTTTTAGCCCAGGATGATTTAGAGGTTATAGAATTTAATTTTCAAATAGATAACCCTTCTTCAGAGAAAAACGCAGATTTTATTTTTACTTTCTATCTTCCTAAGGAAGTAAATTCTAAGGATGTGGTTGATAAGCAGGATCTGGAATTGAAATTTGACCTCGCAGAGTCAAAATATTATTTGTACAAGAAGATCGATTTCTCTCCTCAGGAAAAGAAGAGTTACAAGATTAAGCTAAGAAATATTTGGAAGATTGATATCAATAAATTAGAATCTGGAGTAACAAACTATATCCAGAAAATAATGGATGCGTTTGAAGATTCAGGAAGTCATTCTGCCAGCGTTTTATTGCGCCAGAGAATAGCCAACTGCCTTGGGGGTATTGTTTTTTCTCAGCAGGAGTCTTTAAAGGGAGCAAGGTGGATTGGTGCTTATCGTGATAATTTAAAGAGAATAGCAGAAGTCAAAGAGGATGTTACTAAGTTAGAGAAGTTAGCTTTGCAGAAAAAAGTAATGGCAGAGCAAACAGCCGCCCAGGCAGAAAAGATAGAGACAGAAATGAAGACAAAACCGGAAATAAAAAAAACGCCTGATGCCGGGGAGAAAAAGAAGGATTATCTAGATATTATCCGCGGCGCCATATTCGGCAAGAATCAGCCTAATCGCCAGGGCATCTGGAGAATTATCTGGATAATCATTGTCTTTTTGGGGATAGTCAGTATTTTATTTTTTCTTGTTCAGTATTTTCAGCAAAAAACAGTAGTGGTGGATGATCTTACCGGGGGGTTTAACCGCAGTTATGGTATGAATGTTTTAAGCCAGGAGTTAAGAAGGGCCGGCCAGGACAGCAAGGAGTGTTCAGTAATAATGATTGATTTAGACCATTTCAAGAGCATAAATGACCGCCATGGCCATCTCGCCGGCGATGTTGTTTTACGTAATACAGCCGGCACTATCAAGCGGTTATTAGAAAAAAAAGGAGTATTTGTAAGGCACGGGGGCGAGGAATTTTTTATTATTCTTAAGGATATGAATAAAGAAGAGGCAGTTTCTTTAGCCCAGAAGATAAGGTTAGAGTTTGAAGAAAAAGGAGTTAAATGGGAGAAGAAAACCGCGCCTCTTACTTTGAGCATGGGAGTAGCAACTTTCCCTCAAGATGCTAAGGAAGTGCAGGATTTAATGAAAGCATGCGATGATGCCCTTTACAGGGCAAAGCAAAAAGGAAGAAACCGGGTTGAGCCGGCATAAAATACTTAAAAATGAAGGCAGCGAAGATTTTTTTAAAAGAGGACGGGAAAGTAAAAGAAGTGCGTCAGGGGATAGTTAAAGTAACCGGCTTTTCTTACTGCGCGAGAGGCCAGATAGTTAAATTCGGCTATGATACTATGGGCATGATTATCGGGTTTAATCAGGACGAGACTTCGGTACTTTTATTAAAAGAGAGAGAAAAGATAAGAGCCGGAGATAAAGCGGTCAGCTATCTTAAGGATTTTACTATCCCCGTGGGCTCCGGTTGCTTAGGCCGCATAGTGAATGCCTTAGGAGAACCGAGTCAGGGAGGGTCTATTGAGCCGAAAGAGCATTATCCTGTTTTTCGCCAAGCGCCTTCTCTTCTTGACAGGGTTCCTATTCAGGAGACTTTAGAGACGGGATTAAAGATAGTTGACATGCTTACGCCTCTAGGCAATGGCCAGCGCCAGTTGATTATCGGCGACAGGCTTACCGGCAAAACCTCAGTCGCTACCGATATTATCTTGAGCCAGAAGGATAAAGAAGTAATATGTATTTATTGTTTTGTAGGCAAGACTGAATCAAGTTTGTTGAATGTAATAGAGCTTTTTAACCAGAAGCAGGCCTTTGATTATACGGTTATTGTTTCCGCTCCGGCTTATTCTTCTATAGGCCAGCAATACTTAGCTCCCTATGCTGCCTGCGCCCTTGGGGAATACTTTATGCATAAGGGGAGAAAAGTTTTGGTTGTTTTTGACGATTTAACCAAGCATGCCTGGATATACAGGCAGATTTCTTTGCTTCTTGATCGCCCGCCGGGCAGAGATGCTTATCCGGGGGATATATTTTATATCCATTCTCAGTTAATGGAGCGGGCAGCTAAATTGAGCCGGGAAAAACTGGGAGGCTCAATGACATTTTTACCAATAATAGAGACCTTGCAGGGCGATGTTACGGGATATATTTCTTCCAATCTTATTTCTATGACCGATGGGCAAATATATTTATCTTCCGATTTATTCAAGGAAGGTTTCAAGCCGGCTATAGATTTGGGGCTTTCTGTTTCTCGTATTGGAAGCAAAGCTCAGTGGCCGGCAATAAGGGAATTAAGCGCCGGCTTAAGATTAGAGTATCTTCGGTATAAGGAAGAAGAGCGGTTGATGAGAATGAATCTGCGCCTCAGTGAAGAACTGGAAGTACGTCTAAGAAGAGGGCAGATTCTTTATGAGCTTCTTAAGCAGAATAGAGGCAGTCCTATTTCTTTAAGTGAGCAGGTAGTTTTATTCTATGCCTATCAGCAAGGCCTTCTGGATAATTTATCTTTGGAAAAGCTAAGATTAGCAAAAAAAGAGCTGTTTGCTTTCCTAAACTGCCGAACTACTGAATTGATTAATGAAATTAAGGAGAAGAAAGAATTAACATCCCAGATAAAAGAGAAATTAGATACAATTTTAAAAGAATATTTCAGCCAAAGGCCGATATCTCATTGAGAAATGCAAAGGTAATGATCAAGAAGCTAAAATCCCAAATAACAAATTCCAACCACCAAATAAGCACCAATGACCAAAATTCAAATGACCGAAGCCAAAAATCAAAACAGTTGCTTTATTTTGGGTATTTGGTAATTGGATATTGTAATTTATTTGTGATTTGGTGCTTGTGATTTGGAATTTTTAGTTATTTGCTGTAGGACATTGCTTTTGCGAAAGTCAGTAATATGTTTGATGTCCTTATCATCAATCCCAAGCACACTCTTTATGAAGGTAAAGGTGAGGTTGTATCTCTTCCAGGAGAGAAAGGGGTGTTTGAAATTTTAGACCATCATGCGCCGATCATTACTCTTTTAGGCGAAGGAAAGATTATTATTGATGAGCAGGTGTATCTACTTATTGAAGGCGGACTGGCTAAGTTTTATAATAATAAATTGACAGTTTTGACAGAGAAGTGAGAAATCTTATTGTTTTTTTAATTATCTTTACTGCTATTGTGGGGCCTTCAGCGGTAATCGGCGCTGTAGGGTATGCTTCTATCCGAGCTTTGGGAAGAAATCCCAGCGCGTCTCCTAAAATATTGTTAACTATGATTGTTATCTTTGTTTTTGCCTCGGCCACTTCAATCATAGCTTTATTGATATTATTTCAATTGTTGGGGACTTAGGGGTCTAACCCTAATAAGCACGGTGTGCCAAAATAAGGAGTCAAAATGTTTATAGGATGGGCGATTTTAATTCAGGTAGTAGTTTTTGTTGTAGTTATTGTGGTACTAAGGCGCCTTTTGCATTCACATACTTATGGCGCGGTTAATAGATTGAAGAAGATTGAAGGCGAAAGCAAAAGAAAGGAAAAGGAATTAGAGAAAAAAACTAAAGAGGTAGAAGAGGAGTATCAAGAAAAGATAAAAGCGGCCAAGGAAGATATTAAGAAGCTAAATCAAGAAGCTCAAGAATTAAGAGAGAACTCGAAACAGGAGGCTTTAGCCAAGGTTCGCCAAGAAGCAGACGGGATTATTAAGGCTGCCCATACATCCAGAGAAAGAATACGCCAGGAAATTATTCAAGGATTAGAAAAAACTATCATAGAATTCTCTTGTCAATTGGTTAAACATGTATTTACTTCCGATCATCTCGCGGTTTTGGGAGAGAAGTTTATTGAAGAAGTAATCCTGGAGTTAGAAGGGGCCGATACTGCTTATATTCCTTTTCAGGTAGAGGAAGCCGAAATTATCTTTAATTATCCTCCAACCCTTCAGCAAAAAGAAAGGATTGGTCAGGTTCTTTCTAGGAAGGTATCCCCTAAAATTAAGTTAAAAGAAAAAAAGGATGAGAAAATTGTCGCGGGGATAATTATAAGATTAGGGACATTTACTATTGACGGAAGCCTCAGAAGCCGCCTGGAGGAGGAGGCACAAGCGCTAAAAGATGTCTACCATCTTAGAGATTAAAAAAGAACTGGAGTTTAACAAAGAACTACTGGAGTTAATTGAAGCTATCAAGCTTGCTTCCGCGGCTCAGTTTCGTTTTCTAACTCAAAAAAAAGAAAGGTTTAAAAAATTTCTTGATTCTTTCGAAGGTTTCTTTCAAATAATACAGTTAAGCGGAAAAGTTTACCCTTTCCTTAAACCCACCTCAGGAGTGAAAGGGATAATTATGGTTACCTCAGATGCGGGTTTTATGGGCGGTTTAAATCAAAGAATTATTACTGCCGGCATAGAAAGCCAAGAAGACGCTCTCAGTGAGCTAGTAGTAATTGGTGAAAAAGGGGCGGGTTATTTAGAGAGATTAAAAAAGCCGTTTACTTTTTTTCCCGGTATTGTATCGCAGGAGCAATACCAACAGGCTCATAAGTTAAAGGATTATCTCATTTCTCAGATAAAGGAGGCTAAATTAGGCAAGCTTATAGTTATCTACCCTAAACCAATAAGTTTTATGGTTCAAAAAGTGACGGTTGAACCGTTAATTCCTTTTAAGTTGTTTACTCCGTTAGACCCCTCCTTTAAAGGTAGTAGGATGGTCCCTGCGGCCTGTGGATTAGACCCCTCCTTTAAAGGTAGTAGGAGGGTCTATCCCTATGGATTAGATGGTAAATATCCAACGGGGCTTATCGACAAAGAAGCTCCGATTAAAGAGAAAGAAAAAACCAGGGTTATTATAGAGTCATCGCTTTCTGATATCAGTCAATATCTGGCTGGCATGTGGCTGGTTTATAAGCTGTACGAGGTATTTGAGGATGCCAAGATTTCAGAATTCGCTGCCAGAACTATGCATCTGGAGAAAAGCGCTCAGGAGTTGACAGAAAAGAACGAGCGATTAAGGTCTAGTTGGTTTAAGAGTATTCATCAGGCCGTGGATAGAGATATAAGGCTGATTTCTTCTGCCCGGCTCTTGATGGCAAAAAAGGAAAAAATTTCCGTAAACTACATTAGTTCAACAGGACACTCTGTCGGGTAGTCAGCAAAGTACATTTTATTGCAAATTGAAAAGTGCAGATTGCAAAGTGCAAAATGAAAGGATAAGAGAGAGGAGTTCTGTGTGCAATTTTGACTTTTACAATTTACAATTTGCACTTTGCAATTATCCGAACGAAGTGAGGATTATTTTAACGGAGTGAATTAGGCATGGAAAACAAAAATTACGCAAAGGTGATTTCAGTAGAAGGGCCGGTAGTTGATGTTAAGTTCACTCGCCCTCAAGACATTCCTTTTTTGTATAGTGTGCTTAAGACCGAAAGCTTTGATGGCAGAGAGATAATTCTTGAAGTGGTTGAACATCTAAAAGAAGATACAGTGCGTAGTATATCCTTAGATTCTACTTTGAATTTAAGAAAGAATTCCCCGGTTGAGGTTTTAAATAGAGACTTAGAGGTGCCGGTAGGAGAGGAGCTTTTTGGCAGAGTTATAAATTTAACAGGTAAACCAATTGACGAAAAAGGTGAAATCAATTCTCCTTGCAAGAGAGCTGTGCGTCAAGATCAGTCAGCTACCCGCCTGGATTTAAAAAGAACAGAAGGCTTAGGGAGGCAAACTCTGGAGACAGGCATAAAGATTTTTGATTTCCTTTTTCCCGTAGTAAAAGGAGAAAAAATCGGCCTTTTAGGCGGGGCAGCGCTGGGCAAGAGTATTTTAATTCTTGAGCTTATTCACAATATTGTAGAAAAACACAAGGGGACATGTATTTTCGCCGGGATAGGCGAACGAATCCGCGAAGGAAACGAACTTTATTATGAGTTTTTAAAACACAAAATTCTAGATAAGATTATTATGGTCTTTGCCCAGATGAATGAGCCGCCGGGAGCAAGGTTCGAGGCAGTATTAAGCGCTATTACTATAGCAGAAGAACTTCAGAAAAAGAATATAGATATCTTATTTTTTGTGGATAACATTTATAGATTCGTTCAGGCCGGTGCTGAGGTTTCTGCCCTCTTAGGCCGTACCCCTTCAGAGACAGGATACCAGCCAACCTTAGTTTCAGAAATAGGCTCATTTCAAGAAAGAATTCGTTCCCTAGAAGGTGGAGGATCAATCGTAGCTATTGAAACAGTATATGTTCCTGCTGATGATATAACTGATCCGGCGGTAGTTACCATTTTAAGTTATCTGGATTCAATGCTGGTTTTATCCCGCCAAAAAATACGGCTTGGTTTATACCCCGCTATCGACCCCCTAAAATCCTCTGCTGCTAGTTTAGACGCGGCGGTTGTCGGAGAGAGACATTTTCAGCTTGCCTCTGAAGCCATAAGAGTGCTTCTTAAGTATGAGGAATTAGAACGAATTGTTTCTGTTATCGGTATAGAAGAATTATCTCCGGATGACCATACAACATACAAACGGGCAAGGAAATTGCAGAATTTTCTGACACAGCCTTTCTTTACTGCTGAAATCTATACCGGTAAGAAAGGAGAATACGTAAAATTAGAAGATACCATAAGAGGCGTAGAAAGAATAATTAGCGGAGAGGCAGATAAAGACAAGGAAGAAAATTTTTATATGATTGGGAAATGGGAGGAATAAATGAAAAGAATTGATTCTTTAAAAAGTCTCCGTATAGAAAAGAGCGTTTTAGATAAAGTTTCGGTTAGATTTGCCTGGCATTATAAATTCGTGCCTTTTAAGATAGAAGGCAATCTTTTAACTATTGTGGTTAGCCGGCCCCTGGATGTAAAGACTTGTGATGAGATAAGGCTTCATTTGGGCTATGATCTTGAAGTGATTTCTTCCAGCGAGGAGGAAGTTTTAGAAGCAATAAGAAGAAATTACGGTTTAGCCGCGGAAACTATTGACGGCTTGCTTTCTCAAGGTGAGTTTCCATCCGAAGGCGATTCTGCCCAAGAGGAAAGAGCTGAAGCAGAAGATGTCGAGAAATTGAGCGAAGATGCCTCGGTAATAAACCTGGTTAATCAAATTTTTCTGGAAGCTTATAAAAAGCGGGCTACAGATATTCATATTGAACCCTATCGCCAAAAGCTAAAATTACGCTATCGTATCGACGGAGTGCTTTATCAAACTAAGGTTCCTCCTCAAATGAAGCAATTTCTTATGCCTATACTTTCCCGGATAAAGATTATGGCCAACTTAAATATTGTTGAACGCCGACTCCCTCAAGACGGCCGGGCAATAGTTAAAATTCAGGGCCACAAATTGGATTTAAGAGTTTCTACTATACCTACTACTTATGGCGAGAGTGTGGTTGTAAGGCTTCTGCCGGAAGCTATGTTGTTTAATCTTAAGAGTTTAGGGTTAAAAGAAAAGGAATCACAGATTTTAGAAAGTTTAATAACAAGGCCGCATGGGATAATTTTTCTTACCGGCCCTACAGGAAGCGGAAAAACCACTACTCTCTATACTGCCTTAAACCAGATTAACACTGACGAGCGTAAAATCATTACTGTTGAAGACCCTATTGAATATGAAGTAGAGGGGATGACTCAAATTCAGGTTAATTCGGTAATAGGGCTGACATTTTCCCAAGTTTTACGAAATATTCTCCGTCACGACCCTGATGTAGTAATGGTAGGTGAAACAAGGGATTTAGAGACCGCGGAAATTGCCATTAGATTGGCATTAACCGGCCATCTGGTTTTCTCTACCCTTCATACCAATGATGCTCCTAGCGGGGCAGCCCGGTTGTTAGATATCGGCTTAGAACCATACCTTGTTGCTTCTTCAGTGGAGGCATTTATAGCCCAGCGGCTGGTGAGGGCAATTTGTCCTGAGTGCAAAGAGAAGGATTTAGAACAGCCAACTCAGATTATCAGCCAGATAAGACAGGAGGCAGGAATAGATAAAGAAGTAACTATCTATAAAGGTAAGGGATGCGAAGCCTGTAATTTTACGGGATTTAAAGGCAGAGTAGGGATATACGAGATACTTTTGGTGGATTCTTCAATTAGAGAATTAATTTTGAATAAGGCATCGAGCGACGAGATAAGAGCAAAGGCTTTATCTATAGGAATGAAGACCCTTCGCCAGGATGGCTGGAATAAAGTAATAGAAGGGATAACAACCCCGGGAGAGATTATGAAAGTGACCCCCAGCCAAGAGGTACCCGTTCAAACTGGCTTTGAGTCAAAACAAGAGGGTGTCCCGGTTTATCCAGAGAAAAGAATATTTAAGCGTTTAGATAAACGGTTTTCCCTGCGTTATCGGGAATTTAGCCCACAAGAAGTTAACCAGAGAGCAAAGGAAGTTGGAGAAAACATTACTCTTGGCCGGAATTTAAGCGCTAGCGGTGTTTTATTTGAATCTTCTCAAGTCTTGACAGTTGGTTCAACTTTAGAGATGACCATAGAATTGCCCAACGAAGAGAACCCTATAACCTGCTTGGCGAAAGTAATAAGAGCAGAAATCCTTCGGGGGCTTGAAGTCTATGAGATAGGAGTTTGTTTTTTAGATATATCCGGCGCTGACAGAAAAAGACTGGATAGCAAGATAGCTTCTCTCCAAGAGAGCCTAGAAGATAAAATTAAACCAAAAGGTTTAATTCCGTCTCCCAGCGAACGCCGAGTTTTTCCCCGTTTAGACAAAAAGATCCCTATCCACTACCGGCTATTTAGCTCTCAGGAGAGTACAGAGTTACTAAGCAAGGTTGTATTTACTAAGAATTTAAGCGCCGGCGGTATTTTATTTGAGGCTTCTCAGTCTTTGACGGTTGGTTCAATCTTAGAGGTAACTATAGAATTACCCAAGCAAGAGGAGCCGATAATCTGTTTAGTGAGAGTAATAAGAGTTTCTCTTCCTCAAAAGCTTGATATCTATGATACGGCAATTATTTTTTTAGATATATCCAGCGCTGACAGGCAGAAACTAAGCAAGTATATCCACCAGCAGGAGAAAAGTTGATGATACGCTATAAGTATCGGGCTAAACAAGGGCCGGATGAGATTACTAAAGGAGTGGTAGAGGCTTCCAGCAAAGAGGAAGCGGTAGCAAAAATAGGCCGAATGGGATTAGTGCCTATAGGTGTCGAGGAGGATTTGGATAATCAAAAGAAAGAAGTCTTTTCTTCTCGCTTTTTGGGTAAGGTTAAGTCTCGGGATATAACTGTGTTCAGCCGGCAGTTTGCCAGCTTGATTAGGTCAGGATTACCTATTTTACGGGCTCTTTCTATTCTCAAAGAACAGGCAGTGAATGTAAAAATGAAGACAATAATAGGAGAATTAGCCCAAAAGGTGAAAAAAGGGACTCAACTCTCGGAAGCAATGTCCTTTTATCCCGGCGCGTTCTCGTCTTTTTATATCGCCATGGTTAAAGCTGGTGAAGATAGCGGAGCCCTTCAAGAGATGCTGGCAAGGATTTCAGATTATCGTCAAAGGCAAGAAGAATTTTATTCCAAGGTACGTACGGCATTGGCCTATCCTATTCTAATTTTGGTTGTAGGAATACTTACTATAGTGGCAATGATGGCTTTTGTAATGCCCAGGATGTTGGGGATTTTCTCGGAAATGGGCCAGGAATTACCTCTGGTTACTCAGATTTTAATTAATATGAGCAATAGTATGCGCCGCGGATGGGCAGTAATTGCTTTGGCAGGAACCATTATCATCTTTATTTTCGGGCGAAAATCAAAGACTAAAGCTGAACGAATTGCTTTTAGTTTGATTAAACTGCGGTTACCCATGCTGGGGGAAGGGGTGCGTAAATTTGAATTAGCCAGGTTTAGCCGTGCTTTTGAGCTTTTGCTCAATAACGGGATTCAAATGCTAAAAGCAATGAGGCTTAGTGTGCCTTTAGTGGGCAATGAAATAATAAGAGCAGAGTTAGAGCAAGTATATGAACGATTAAAAGGAGGGGCGTCGTTGGCCGGCGAGCTTAAAAAGACAAAGGAAATCCCTCTTTTTATGGCTAATATGCTTGCTGTGGGTCAAGAGAGCGGTAGATTAGGAGAAGGTTTGGCCGAAATAGCCGGCTCTTATGAACGGGATATAGGCGAAGCAATTAAAGTTGTACTTTCCCTAATAGAGCCGCTGTTGATTTTGGCAGTCGGTGGAGTAGTAAGCTTTATTGTGGTGGCTATGCTTCTGCCAATTTTTCAGATTAATTTAATGAAGTAGAACGATAAATCACAAATTACAATACACAAATTCCAAACAAATCACAATTTCAAATGACCGAATATCAAAACAAAACTTATGACTTGGAAGAAAGAACATTAGAATTTGCTAAGGGGATAATTAGATTATGCAAACAACTACCCAAAGATGTAATAAATACAAGGCTTATTGGTCAATTGATAAATGCGTCAGGTTCTGTAGGGGCAAATTACAGAGAAGCAAATGAGGCATTAGGCAAGAAAGATTTCACATATAGAATGAAGGTTACAAGAAAAGAATGTAAAGAGAGCAGTTATTGGTTAGAGCTTTTAAAAGAAGCAAACCAACAATTTAAAGGAGAAATAGATTATTTTGCTAAAGAGTCTCAAGAACTAAGGAATATATTTACGTCAATCATCGATAAATCAAAGTAGTTTCGGTCATTGTAATTTTGGTGTTGTATATTGTTTGTAATTTGTAATTTGTTTATTGTAATTTAAGATGCATATTCAAAAGGAGGTTTTATGGTTAGAATAAAATGCTTTACTCTGGTTGAACTTCTTTTGGTAGTGGTTATTATTAGTTGCTTAGTGGCTATGGTTATGCCGCGACTTACCGGCCGTTCAGAACAGGCAAAGATTGCTATCGCCAAAGCAGACGTTACTGCTAACATCCCCACTGCCTTGAAATTGTATGAGTTGGATAACGGGAATTTTCCCACTACAGAACAGGGCTTGGCGGCACTTCTTGCCAAACCAACGTCTCATCCTGCCCCTACAAATTGGAATGGGCCATATCTAGAAAAAAAACCCTTAGATCCCTGGGGAAAAGAGTATAAATATAAATGTCCCGGTACCCGCCGAACTTACGACTACGATTTATATTCTTTAGGAAAGGATGGTACAGAGAGCGCTGATGACGTGGGTAATTGGGAGTAGAGTTATAAAGGAGTAAATAGTCCAACAGGACACTCTGTTGAGTAGTCAGTAAAGTACATTCTATTGCAAATTGCAAAGTGCAAAGTGAAAAGTGAAAAATGCAAAGGTAAGAGATATGAGTTTTGTGTGCAAGTGTTTAATTTTAACTTTTACAATTTACAATTTGCATTTTGCACTGAATATTCAAAAGAGTTTAAACGGTGTTCAGTTAATATTTACGTAAAGGATTAAGGATGAAGGATAAAGGGTTTTTTGGAAGAGGGTTTACTCTGGTAGAGGTAATGCTTGCGGTAGTAGTTTTATCCCTGGGTACGGGATTCCTATACAAGACATTTTTTACTTTGTTGGATGCTCATGGCTTCTGCCGTAATCACTTGGAAGCAAACCTATTTGCTTTAGATAAACTTTGGGAAGCTCAGCAGAAGCTTTGGGAAGAGAAGGTTTTACCTTTAGGCTCAACCACAGGAGAGCATAAGGGAAGAGCTAAAGTGTTTAACTGGAAATTAAGCATAGCACCCTTATCAGAATTAGAAGATATTTATAAGGTAAATTTGAATCTATCCTGGCAGGAGCCCCAGAGAGAAGTTAGTTTCGAAAAAACTACATATGTGGCGCGATAAAGGGTTTACCCCGTTAAAAAGAAAGCGTTATGCAAGATGCAAATACAGATTTCTATCAGGGTTTACTCTCGTTGAACTTTTAATTGTAAGCGGAATAATAGGAGTAGTCAGCTTTGCTATCTACTCAACTTTTAATAGCGGGATAAAGGTTTGGCAGAAACTAAGCGTACCTGCTCCAGAAGAAGACGCGGTTTTATTCTTGCAGAAGCTATCGTCCGACATAGGAAGCCTTTTGTTTTCTTCCCGGATAAATTTTATTGGAACAAGCCAAAGTGTAAGTTTTGGGGGTTTAGTCGTTTTACCATCGGAGGAAGGAGAGAAGAAAACTTTGGGCAGAATAACTTATTATTGGGATAGCCAAGAAAAAACTTTAAACCGGAGAGAAGAAAATTATAGTTTTCTTTATCAGGAGAAATCAGGTGAGCCAAGAAAACTAGTAAACGACATTACAGATATAGCCTTTAGCTATTTCTATTATGATAAGGAGCAAAAACGCTGGCTGCCAAAGGCGGACTGGAGTGAGAAAGAGAAGCTGCCTTTGGCTGTAGAAGCAAAAATAGAGCTAAAGAATAGTTGTGTTCTTACCAAAACCATACCGGTTCCTATTTCATTTATTTACCCCATACACAATACCAAATGATAACAAATAACAAATTACAAATTACAAACAAATCACAATACATACAATGCCAAATGACCCAAAACGAAGAAGGTATTTAGGTACTGTTGCAAAATGCAACAGTACCTGATTGCAGAGATTAATTCCCGATTACAATGATTGAAAACATTAGCCCTTTAATCGCTGTAATCATTTTTTAATCGGTGTAATCGGGCGCTGGTGCTATTATGCAACAGCGCCATTTAAGATAGTTTTGTTTCGGTCATCGTAATTTTGGAATTGGACATTGTTTGTAATTTGGTGCTTGTGATTTGTGATTTTAATGGAGGTCAGGTCTTGAAATGTGAGAGGAGAGGGAGCATTCTTTTTGTTATTTTGTGGATACTTGCCATCCTTTCTGTATTGGCTGTTTCCTTAGGGTATAATGTCCGGCAAAAGATAGGATTTGTTAGTCACCTAAAAGATAAGGATGAGGTTTATCTTATATCTTTAGCCGGGCTAAACAGGGCGATTGTCCAGCTAAAGATGGAGAAAAAAATAAAAGAAAAAAAACAGGTTGAATACGACAGCCTTAAAGACTCTTGGAGTAATAGTTCTGAAAGCTTTAAAGAAATACCTGTGGGCAAAGGCAGTTTTAGTATTAATTATCAATATACTTTGCCGGGGGCAGAACCTTTGATTCGCTTTGGAATAATGGATGAGGAACGAAAGATAAATATTAATAAAGCAGAACAGAATGTAATCAGCTTGCTATTTCAAAAAGTATGCGAGTTAGACCAACCGCAGGCCGGGGCAATCGCTGATTCTATTATTGATTGGAGAGACCTTGATGAGGAGCCTCTTTCTCAGGGAGCAGAAAGCAATTTTTACCAGGGCCTGGAGTCTCCCTATAAGTGTAAAAATGCCCCTTTTGAAGCGGTAGAAGAATTGTTGCTGGTTAAAGGGATGGGAGAAGAGATATTTTCCCGCGTAAAAGATTACATTACCGTCTATACTCAAGGAAAGGTTAATATCAATACCGTTTCTTTTTTTGTCTTATATTCATTGGGCCTGGGAGAGGAGTTGATTAACAAAATTATAGAGTTTCGCTTCGGCTCCGATGCGATAGAGGCTAGCAGTGACGATAATGTGTTTACCTCAGCCTTAAATATTATTTCAGAACTTTCCGCGTTTTGTGACCTTTCCTTTGAGGAAGAAATAAACCTGAACAATTTAATTGTTGGGGAGCTTATTGCCGTCTCGTCAGATAATTTCATGATTAAAAGCGAAGCAAGGCTTGATAAAAAAAATATTCGGTGTAAAATAATCTGTGTATTTGAGGCTAAAAACGGTATCATAAAATATGTAAATAGTCAGTAAAGTACCTTCTATTGCAAAGTGCAAAGTGCAAAATGCAAAGTGAAAAATGAAAAATGCAGAATGAGCTTAGTGAGCGATTGTTAAATTTTGCCGCTGATGTTATCAAATTAGTTATTCAGCTTAACAAAACTGCAATGGGTCGTTATGTAAGCGGACAGCTAATGAGAGCAGCTACATCCGCAGGAGCAAATTATGAAGAAGCTTGTGGAGCTGAAAGCCGAGCAGACTTTATCCATAAGGTTCAAATTGCATTTAAAGAATTAAAGGAAACGCGTTACTGGTTAAGATTAATAAAGAAGTCAAAACTTACTCATAATACATGCATTGAAATGCTCTCCAAGGAAGTAGAAGAGTTGATAAGTATTATTGCAAAGTCAGTAATTACGGCAAAGAAAAATAAGTAATTTTAACTTGCTTGTGCCCGTTAGGGTATGCAATTTGCAGTTTGCATTTTGCACTGAATATTCAGAAAAATTTAGA
>Ga0180009_10004224_pt1 | contig 15958 bp, 12 predicted proteins | sample OS_PC_MetaG_FD_123537 | JGI IMG/M metagenome (GOLD analysis project Ga0180009, IMG submission 123537) | Groundwater microbial communities from the Aspo Hard Rock Laboratory (HRL) deep subsurface site, Sweden - OS_PC_MetaG | ecosystem: Environmental > Aquatic > Deep subsurface > Groundwater...
AGGGGCTAAATGAAGAGATTGAAAAGACCGTGGCCCGATTCACCTATGACGAAATCTTCAATAAATTCTCCGCCTACGCCGTCAAAGCGGCGCGCTCCAAATGGAAAGGGGGGGGGATGCCGGTAACGACCAAAATGGTCAAGGCCGGCGAGGTGATGGAGATTGAACACTGGAAGGCCCGCAACTCCTTCAGGGAAGTGGAACACCCCGTCTTCGGCCTGCTGACCCTGCCGACCGCTGGTAAAATGTCTGACACCCCGCCCCGTGTCAAGTGGATCTCGGGCAGCGTGGGAGAGGACAACGCCTATGTCTTCAAAAAATTCGGGTTATAAATGCACCTCCCCTGCAGGTAATTCCAGGGTATCACGCGTCATTCCGATACTGAACGTGAGAAGCCTGCAGCACTGCCACTGCTGTGCGACCGGCGGCCATGGTTACCGGTCGGTTCTTTTGAATCCACCCTCCCGGTCTTCCTTCTACGGACAAGCCGATCAGTATGCCAAGAAATGCATCAAAAAAGCAACCCATCTTTTTGGATTTGACTTTTTTCCTATTTCATTAAAAGATCAGCGACGATAGTCTCTCGGTTTCCGCCCGGCTGATCCTATGGTTCTGGTCCGGCGGGCCATATTCCCCGTACCTCCGGCCCGGGTCTGTTCCCGTAGCCTGCAGGTCAGGGTCCCTTGTGTACATTCCTGAATGGAGAAAAAAAATGAAACGGATTGAAAAAATATGGCGTGATCTTCTCAAACATACCAAAAGAAATGAACCCTCATTTTTAACCGGCAGAGTGGATGCATACTATCACCGAACAAGGGACCCACAGGCAGGCGGCCATATTCTGGAAGGCCGTCTCCCCGGGGACGACGCCATCCGGCTGGTCAGCAACGACTATCTCTCCATCGCCGGTCACAAAAAGATCCGACAGGCGAGGATTGATGCCCTGCAGGAAAGTGAGAATGAAATGCTGCGTTCCGGCGTCTATCGTTTTGGCGAGGACAGTCAGGCCCGGTTTGAACAGCAGATTGCCGAGTGGGCCTCGGCTGAAAGCGCCCTGCTCAGCCAATCCGGCTGGAGCGCCAATGTGGGGCTGGTCCAGTCCATTGCCGCACCTGAGGTTCCCGTGTACGTGGACATGATGGCACATATGTCCCTCTGGGAAGGGATCAAAAGCGCCGGGGCGACGCCCCGTCCTTTCCGTCACAACAACGTTGAGTCCCTGGAAAAACTGGTTCAGAAACACGGACAGGGCGTCATCCTTGTGGATTCTCTTTACAGTACGAGCGGTACGCTCTGCCCCCTGACCGAAGTGGTCGAGATTGCAGAACGGAGCGGTTGCATGCTGGTGGTGGACGAATCCCATTCACTGGGTGTGATCGGTGAAAAAGGGGAAGGCATGGTGTCAGATCTGGGCCTGGCAGACAGGGTCGATTTCCGGACAGCCAGTCTGTCAAAAGCGTTCGCCGGCCGCGGCGGCATCATCATCGGATCGAAGCGTCATATCGAGTACATCAAGTACGAGTCCTTCCCTTCCATCTTCAGCTCCGGGGTGCATGAATACGATATCGCCGGTTTCTCGGCAGCGTTGGAAGTGATCCAGACCGAAAACCACCGCAGGGAAAAGATGAGAGACAATGCGGACTTTCTGCGGCATCGGCTGGACAGCATGGGTTATGATGTCAGTGCGAGCCAGTCGCAGATCATGTCCATGGTACCGGGTCCGGAAAACCAGACCATCGTTTTCAGGGACGCCCTGGAGGCGCGGGGGGTTTTTGGATCCGTTTTCTGCGCACCGGCAACACCGAAAAACCGCTCGCTGGTTCGTTTTTCCATCAACGCCAACGTCACCCAGGAAATGCTGACCCGGGTCGCGGATGTGTGTTGCGAAGTCAGGGATATCGTGGGTGCGGATCAGTGGCTCTCGACAGCCAAAAAGGACCGTAAACGACCTCAGCCGAAATTTTTCGTGCCGGAACCGTCGATCGCTATCTAGGGGGGTCGTAACTCGAGAGGTCCTCGATGATTTTGATGATCCGTTCCTCGATCTCAACTTCACCGTATTCCCCGGGGAACCTCTCCGTATCCAGTTCGATCGAAGGCTCCAGACCGCTCGAAATCGTGACGTTGAAATCTGTCAGATTTCTGGCAGCGTACTGCTGGACGGTCTCGCCTGAGAAACCGGCAATATCGATCTGCATCCGCCAGGTGGTATCCGCACCGACGCCCTGCATATCGTAATTATAGTTGACACCCAGGTACTCGTTCTTATCGGTGGCATAGCTGACCAGGGCTCTTTTTTGCCGGTCATGCACATGGAGATGGACGAAATGCTGGTGGGACAGGGCAATCGCCCTGGGAACCGCATATACGGTTGACACCCCGGGAAAATCCCGGACGGTTACCCCCAGTTTGTCCAGATTGATACGGATCGGTTGAAAATTTCCGAAATGCTGCTGTGACAGCGTTTTGAACTCTTCCGAAAGGATGATACCGTTGGAGCCGACAATATCCTTGACACTCTGGGTTTTGGTCAACTCCTCCAGCCGGGCAGTCATATTCACATTGATCCCGATAATCGTGGGGTCGATCATGGTTTCACTGGCGATGTTGCCGTAGGTCACCTCACCGGCATGCAGCGCGATGCCGAAATTCAGCAGTGGGGTGTTGGAGAGTTTCAGCGCACTGTTGATATTCTCTACCGTATTGACGAGCAGAAAAGCCAGTGCCAGGATATTCAGGACCGCCCGCTCCCTGCCGTCTTCATCGTCGCTGTAGAGAAAAATGCAGTCTCCCACCGGTTTAATGACAGCCAGATTCTGACCGAACTCCGTGACCTCGGAAAAGCACATGGATATCAGCCGGGCAACGTCGTGTTCGCTTTCGGAGCCAAACATCTTGGTAAAATTACGGACATCCGCCTGCATGATCGCGCAAAACCGCCGCTCCTGACTGGTAATCCGCTCGATCGCGTTGTCCAGCCCGTACTTGTCCTGCAGCTTGACCAGCCGCCGCACCAGCACGTTGCTGAGAAACCGGCTCAGGATCTTGTTGTACTGCCGAATCATATTCCGGTTTTTGATCGAGATCAGGTGCATTTTCTTTTCAAATTCCCGCTGATTGGCCCGATACTGCTGCAGCCGAAAATTGACAGCCCCCCCCACAAACAGACCGAAGAAGCATATGGACAGAATCTCCAGGTATTTGCTGAAGCTGGCGATATCCACCCGGATCAGACTGTGAACCATCCAGGCCAGCACAGCACCGGCCACAAACTGGAGAATGGCGGACAACCAGTCAATCAGAAAGGTCAGCAACAGGGCACTGACCAGCATACTCAGGGCCCAGACCTGGGAATAATGGTTTTCCAGCAGAAAAAAGGCGAACAGAAACGGCAGATTGGCAAAGACGGCCAACTGCCAGTAATAGGGGGATAAATGCTGCAGAGACTGTGGCCAGTAGGATTTGAAGACAATCGGCAGGCAGATCAAACCCGCCAGAAGGCGGAAGGTCAGATTCTCGTATGGCTGGGGAAACACATAGCACCAGATCACAAAAAACAGGGGTTGGGTAAACACGGCAATAAGAGCAGTCGCCCGCATAAACGGCTCTGCATCACTGGCGGCTCCCAAAATGAGTTTGTTGTATCTGGAAAGCGTTTTCATACAGTTCAACCGGACTTGAATGCGGAAATATCCAAGTCCCGCACGGGGTATGATCGATAACAGCAAAGCGAATCGAGATAAAAGATGGTAGAAAATTGGTTTTTCGAAGTCAAGGCTATTCTTGGATCTCAACTGCAAGGCACTTCTCAGCGCCTCAGGTGTGTCAGCGGAACACCGGTTGACGGGTTCATTTTGGCGGGAACAGGCTCAAGGCCCGTTCCGCCATGGCGGTAATGGTCAGGCTGGGGTTGACCCCGACATTGGCGGAAACGGATGCCCCGTTAATCACGTAAAGCCCCGGATAGCCAAACACCTCGTGACGGGTGTCGATCACACCGTCCCGGGCTGATTTTCCCATGTTGCAGCCACCCAGGACATGGGCGGTGGTGGAGATATTGCCAACGCTCTCCGACAGGAAATTCAAGGGGGTACCACCGGTTTCACCGGCCATGACCACTGCCGTCCGGTTGGCGATGGCGAGATTGGACGGCGCCTCCCTGCCTTTAACCGGCCTGGATTTCAGCCGCCTGCCGAACAGAAACAGCGGCGAGTGCCCATATGTGAAGGATAGCTGGTTATCCAGATCCTGCATCACCGTCAGGACCGTCACCCGTTTGTAAAAGTCCCGGACCCGCCAGGAACGGGTGGACTGCAGGGGGTGTCTCAGCATGGTTCCAATGACGCGCAGGGCTCTGCGCCTCGGGTGATCATCGTCAACGAGGGGCCCGAAATAGCTCTTTGTGAAACTGACGCCCTGGCTGTACCGGTTCTGGGTGATATGGGTATGGCTGTCCGGGTAGAAATCGGTTGAGATGGTGGTGCCTTCTGTCAGATCCACCGCGGGATCGCTGTCCAGGACACCGACAATGGCCTCGCTGTTGGTTCTGACCACCCGACCGAGTTGCCCGGAAATCGCTGGCAGGGTCCCTGTCACATCCCGGCAGCGGAACAACAGTTCCAGCGTTCCCAGCACCCCTGCCGAGACAATGACCTTGTCCGCGATCAGGTCGGGATGGGATTTAAACCGGTTCAGCGGATCCCGGCTTTTCAGCATATATCCCCCCGTTGGACGGGGGATGATATTGGTCACCTTGCGATCCGGCAGGATATCGACCCCCAGGCGCTGAGCCAGATAGAGATAGTTCTTGTCCAGCGTATTTTTAGCCCCCTGACGACATCCGGTAATACACTGCCCACAAAAACTGCAACCGCGCCGGGAAGGACCCTGCCCGGCAAAATAGGGATCCGGCTGCTGCCTGTCCGCTTCCCCAAAATAGATGCCGTTGTCAACGGGCCCGAAGGTGTCACCGGCACCCATGGCTGTTGCCGTTTGGCGCAGGTAGTCATCCTGGATACTGGTATGGGGGTTTTTCCCCACCCCCAGCATCCTGGATGCCATTTCATAGTGGGGGTGCAGCTCCTGTTTCCAGTCCAGACCCAGATCACTCCAGGAACTGTCCGTATAGAAATGGTCCCGGGGTCTGAGCAGCACAGCCGCATAGACGATACTGCCGCCGCCAACACCGACACCGGCAATGATGGCAATGTGACGATAGAAATTCTGCAGGAAGTATCCCCGCATGCCCAGCGGCGGCATCCAGAACAGTTTCCGGATACTGTGGTCCGCGTGTTCAATATCGCCGGGATTCACCCATTTCCCCTGTTCAACGACGGCCACCCGGTACCCCTTTTCCGCCAATCGCAGTGCCGAGACACTCCCGCCAAAACCACTGCCTATCACAAGAACATCATATTTCATAACGACCTGCCTTCACGCCGATTCCAGAAGTCGCCCACCAAAGGGCCATTTTAACAGACACCCTGGGTGACAACCGGCTCTGCCAGTCAACCCGGGGTTACAACAGGATAAAGTATCCGGGCCCACAGGACCCGGTTTTGGTATAAGCCCAAAGGACGAGTAAATGATAATTCATTATAGTTTTACGCTTACTCTTAAGGGCACCTTGATTAAATGGAACTCAGTCAGCAGCAAAGGGTTGATCTTTCAAGAACCCTGGAAGCCATGGATGGCTTCCAGGAGCTCCATGGATGGACTCGTGCGTTTCTTGAAAGATCAAGCCTTTGATGCGGTAAGTTCGATCATTTTAATGGATCAAGGTGCCCTTAAACGTAATCCCAGGCATACTGCTTTCAGAAAAGAGGAGTAAGAGTAAAAGTAAGAAAAAAAAGCTCAGGGCTAAGCCAATAGAACCTGACCGTGCCTAATGGACCCGGTTTTCTATGTTAAATAACCGGTGCTGCAGAGGTATCCATACCATAGATGGAATTCCGATACCACACCATCTCTGTTTTTTTTCAAAAAGGCGCCGGTTCCGGACATCCATCCCTGAGGGAGCTGTTCTGCCGGAAATGAACCCGCCAGGCGGGGACCCGGCCCGGGGTCTTGATCCGGTCGGCGGCCTGTTTGGGGCGAATCCCGTTGAAATACCCTACTGGATACGATATGCTTTAAACACTCGACCTGAGGTACCTGTATTTTAAGACCTGCCTGCCGAAATCGTCCCGGTCGGCGACATACCAGGAATTCCAACCGGATTATGAAGCCTATCGTCCAGAGACTGCACCGCATCTTCAGCGCCATATCGATGGCGAAGGGTCTGCATTTCGACTTTGAAGAGCAGCGAAAACGGCAGATCATGTTTATCCCCATCATCTTCGCGATTCCCGTCCTGTTCTATTTTGCCTTTACCCAGTTACGGTTCGGCATCGTCGGTATCGGACTGCTCGACCTGGGTATGGCGGCTGTTCTGCTTGTTTTTGTGCTGGTGATCCGCAGGATGGAACGGGGTCTCTGGGGATTCAGGATCCTGATGATGATCTTCGGCTGTTTTTTGTTGATCATGATTGGTACCGGTGGACAGGAGGGGGAGTTGCTGCTCTGGTCCTACATCTTCCCGGTCCTGGCTTTTTTTCTGCTGGAGAAGCTGGAAGGAGCGATCTATACCGTGCTTTTCTGGTTCCTGGCATCCCTGCTGATACTGAATCCTTTCGGACTGCTGCCGGTTTATGGATACTCGACAACCCTGCTGCAGCGGTACACCATCAGCTTTTTTATTATGGGGGTGTTCGTTTACAACTATGAATCGGTTCGCAGCCAGTTCCGTCTTGGTCTCCTGGCGGAAAGGTTCAAGATTCTGAAGAGCCAGCAACAGTTGCAGGAAGCTTACGAAGAGAACGAGCGGACCAACCGGAAACTGGAAGCCGCCATCGTACAATCCCAGAAAAACGCGGCCGCGGCAGAGTCTGCCAATGAGGCCAAAGGCCAGTTTCTCGCCAATATGAGTCATGAAATCAGAACCCCGATGAACGGCATCATCGGGTTTACCGACCTGCTCCTGGGCACGCCGCTGACCGATGAGCAGATTGATTTTGTCAATACCATCGGCAGAAGTGGTGACATCCTCCTGACCCTGATCAACGACCTGCTGGATTTTTCAAAGATCGAATCCGGACGCACAAAACTGGAAATGGTTGAATTTGATCTGGAACTGCTGGCCTTCGATGTCTGTGAACTGGTTCGGCCCAAAATCGGGATGAAGCCTGTCGAGGTCATCTGTCTCATTGGCGACACGCTGCCCGCTTCCGTTCTGGGCGATCCGCTGCGCTTCCGCCAGATCCTGACCAATCTGATGGGAAACGCAGTCAAGTTTACGGACACCGGTGAAATCGAACTGAAGCTGGATGTGGCGGAGGAAACAGAAAAACAGGTCAAAATCCATATTACGGTCCGGGATACCGGACTCGGGATCCCTCCGGACAAACTGTCCGATGTCTTTACGGCCTTTCAACAGGCGGATAATACCATCACTCGCAAATTCGGGGGAACGGGTCTCGGTCTCTCCATCAGCCGGGATCTGGCGCAGTTGATGGGCGGGGAGATCTGGGTTGAAAGCGAGCTTGACCAGGGCAGCACCTTCCATGTGACCGTTTTTTTCGAAAAAACCGAGCCCAAGGAGAGTGAGCGGTTTGAGCTCGGCCAGCTGACTGGCAAACGTATGCTGATCGTTGATGACAACCCCACCAACCGGCACCTGGTGCTTCACTATCTGCAGGCGGTCAACAGCCACGTCATTCTGGCCGATCACGCCCTTGAAGCGCTGGCATTGATCGAGGAGGCGGAAAAAAAGGGGGAACGGTTCGATATGTGTCTCTGTGACATCCAGATGCCCGGTCTGAGCGGATATCAATTTGCTGAAAAGATCAGGGCCTCTGCCGGCAGCTACCGCACCATGCCCCTGATCGCGCTGTCATCCACCATGGATGCCAAGCGCTGCGAAAGGGCAGGGTTCGACGGATTTATCGCCAAGCCCATCCGGCGCAGCCGGATGCTGCAGATGATGGTCAACTTCATCAATAAAACCGAAAACGAGGGGAGTTCGAAAACGCCCCAGGCCAGGCATATCGCCACCCAGTACTCCATCCGGGAAAACATCAAGCGCTCGATCCAGATTCTGCTGGTGGAGGACAACAAGGTCAATCAGAAACTGGCCACCCTGCTCCTCGAAAAGGCCGGTTATCATATCAATACCGCCGACAACGGACAGGAAGCCGTCGACAGGCTGACAGCGAACCCCCGGAAATACGATCTCGTTTTTATGGATATCCAGATGCCCGTACTCGATGGGATCGAAGCCACCCGGACCCTGCGTGCCAGGGGCTTTACCGAAATTCCCATCATCGCCATGACGGCACATGCCATGGAAGGCGACCGGGAGCGGTTCCTGAAAGAAGGACTGAGTGATTACGTCACCAAGCCGATCAAAAGAGAGATCGTCCTGGGGGCGGTGAAAAAATGGATTTTTGAATCCGATGACTGATGCTCAGTGCTGTGAATGCACACATCGCACAAACCCCGGATATCCCGTCTTTCGATAACCGGTCACCCCGAAATCAAACTTCACATAGCCTGCCTTCCGACTGCGGCTGCTGATCTTCGCTGACCAGTAGCTGCCGGACACCGGCGGCGTGAATTCAGACTTGAATTGAAAGGCAGCCTCCAGCTCCTGCATCTCCGGCAGACGCCAGTCATCCATGCCATCCAGGTTCAGCTCCCGGCAGTACTGGTCCGCCTGGTGCCAGGTCATCTCTCCGCCGTCCTTTGCCTGCCAGACAAGCTGCGCCTGTCTGTCCGGGACGGTCAGCCGTGACGATGGCCCCTGGCAGGAGAGGGACAACAGCAGAACCGCTGCCAGCCAGACAAAATATTTTTTTTCCATTTGATTTTTAATATGGGTTATTGATTCAAAACCCGATCATAAAAAAAACCCGAGGTTTTTTCAACCCTTGCTGACATTCTCTTCAATGGGTGACCCACACTCGATTTTTTGTTTTCATCTATTTACTTCAGCTGCCGAACCTGATAGATAAGGGAACGGGAATATAGAACAGGGAAGATCCCTTTTCTATATCGCCTTAAAACGGCTGTTCATGCAACTTCCGGTTATTGTGAGAAAATCCACTGGTTCAGGTCCGCAACTTCATTTCACCTATGAGGAGAGTAGAGATGAAAAAAGCATCAGTTTTTAAGAAGTTTCTGGTTATGTCTTGCGTCATGGCCACGGTCGTCCTTTTCAGTTCCGTTTCTTTTGCCAAGACCTATCGTTGGGTCATGGGAGCCGGTCATCCATCGACGGCACTGGGCGGCCTCAATGAGTTCAAGGAGTGGTTTGCACCGGAGTTGGCAAAACGGATCAAGGCTGCAACCGGTGACGATGTCAACTGGGTATTCGCATTCGGCGGTGCCATCGCCAAAGTCGGGGATGAACTGGAAGCCCTGGAACAGGGGACACTGACCTTTGGTCCGGTTCAGTATCCGTTTGAATGGGCAAAACTGCCGATGGGCGGTGTGTTTTACCAGCTTCCCTTCAGTTCAACCGATATGAAGCTGATGCAGGAAATCGCATACAAACTGCACAAAGACGTGCCCTACATGTGGAAGGCACTGGAGAAAAACAATGTCAAGTACATCGGGCACATGGGATGGGACAGTTATCAGCTGATCACCACCTTCCCGATCACCTCCCTGGACGATTTCAAAAACCGGAAAATTGCCGGTGCCGGTCCGAACCTCGAATGGATCAAAGCGGTCGGTGCCGTTCCGGTACAGGCCAACCTGACAGAAGTGTATACCAGTCTGCAGACCGGCGTCTTTGAAGGATACCTGGCCGCTGTCAGCTGGATGTACGGGTTCAAGTTCTACGAAGTTGCCAAGTATACCACCCTGTGTGATTTTGGCGCCGTCCCGGGAACCGCTTTTGGTGTGAATATGGACGAATTCGATTCACTGCCCAAGAAGATTCAGGATATTATCCTGCAAACCGGTTCTGAACTGCACGGCCGAGTGGCTGCCCGCGGTGAGGGAGACCTGCAGAATGCCATTAAGGTCCTGAAGGACAACAATGTGAAATTCTATCAGATGACCTATGACCAGAAAAAGCAGTGGGCTGAAATGATGCCGAATATTCCCGGCAAGTTTATTGAAACCTATGAAGCCAAGGGAATTCCCGCCAGACAAATTGTCAAGTTTGTTATCGACGAGCAGAAAAAAGCTGGATACATATTTCCGCGAGACTGGGAAAAGGATATTCAATAGCAGGTTTAATCCGCCGGGATGACAGGAAAAATATCGGTTTTCCGTCGTCCCGGTATCCAACTGGGGAGATCTTCCGGTTCGGGTCTTGAAAGTTTCCTTTCCAAACGGCTGCTGCCGGACGGAAAGCCACCCCGCATCAGATATACCCATTCAACCATCGGGTTTTCGAGCAATCGATCCGATCGAGCTGCTGGAAACGGTTGTGATTTTCCAGACGATCATCTGAACCTTGTCGGACGCCCAAACAGCTAGCTACGGGATACAGTTATGATATCTTTTTTCAAAAAGGTCGGCCAGACGTTCCTGGGGTTTTGCGCCGGCATCAATGCCCTTGCCTCTTTTGCTATCTTTCTGGTGCTGATATTTGTCTGCAGTGATGTAATCGGTCGGATTTTCTTCAACAGTCCGATCATGGGGACATCGGAGGTCGTCAAAGTCGGGGTGGTTTTTCTGGTGTTCATGCAGATTCCCTGGGGTTTCTGGGAAAACCGGCAGATCAAGTCGGACCTGATTACCGCACGCCTGAGCCCGAAGAAACAGATTGTGGCCACCGTGGTGCGGTATCTCTTTGTGCTGTTCGCTGCGATCTGCATCTTTGCCGCCAACTGGAAGCCGATGCTGAAGGCTTGGAGAATCCTGGAATACGAAGGTGAAGGCGCGCTGCACGTGCCCGTGTATCCCCTGTTTAGCATGATTCAACTCAGCAGTGCGTTGGTCGCAATCCTGGCTGTGTACCAACTGATCATCAATGTCAGGGAATTATTCCAACCCCCAAAGGAAGATTGAATATGGATCCCATACTGATTTCGTTTTTATCCATCGTGGTGCTGATTACCCTCATTTTCCTCGGGATTCATATTGCCACCGCCTTGATTTCGGTTAGCGTCGTCGCCCTTTACCTGATCACGGAAGGGTGGCGTATTCCGTTTGGCATGTTGTCGATATCCGCGTACCGGGGTATCATGGAATACATCTTCGGAACCGCCCCGTTGTTTATTGTGATGGGTCTGCTGGCCAACTCCTCCGGAGCCAGCAACGATCTCTATGATGCGGCCAATATTGTTTTCCGGCGTGTCCGCGGGGGGATTGCCATTGCAACCGTAGCTGCCAACGCGGTCTTTGCCTCGATCACCGGTGTCAGTGTCGCCTCGGCCGCGGTTTTCAGCAAGATCGCGATTCCCCAGATGCAACGACTCGGCTACAATCACCGCTTTTCCCTGGGAACGGTCGCCGGCAGTTCCATCCTGGGGATGCTGATCCCCCCCAGTATTCTGCTGATCCTCTATGGCTTGCTGACGGAAGAGGCGATCGGGAAGCTGTTCATTGCCGGTATTATCCCCGGGATCGTCATGTCCCTGATCTTTTCCCTCGGGATTTTCATTCTGGTTTCGTTCAAACCGAGCCTGGCAGGAAAAATCCTGGAAAGGAAAAAGACGCGACGGCTGGACGACGTCAAGAACCTGGTCCGCCCCTGGCCCATCCTGGTGGTCATTTTCCTGGTGCTGGGCGGGATCTACCTGGGATTTGTCACCCCGACGGAAGCCGCCGCCGTGGGGGCTGCCGGGGCGCTGGGGGTGACGATTTTCAAGCGGAAATTCACCGTCAAGTCATTCTGGGGAATTCTGCTGGAAACCGGCAACATGAATGCGTCCATCGGTTTTCTGATGATCTCGGCCATATTCTTCTCCAAGATGCTCTCATTCAGTGGATTCACGGCTGAAGTCACGCAAACGGTGCTCGCCCTGGAAATGCCGCCGCTGGTTGTGGTCTGGGCGTTCATTCTGATCTTGATCGTGCTCGGCTCTTTTCTGGATTCGACCTCCATCATTCTGATTGCCGTACCCATTATCGCGCCGATTATCCAGGCCATGGGTTTTGATATGATCTGGTTCGGTATTGTCTGCGTGGTGGCTGTTGAAATGGGGCTGATCACTCCGCCGTTCGGCATGGTGGTCTTTGCGATGAAGGCTGCGCTGGGTGAAGAGGCCAAAGTGGAAGATATTTTCATTGGCGCCTTCCCGTTTTTTATCATGATGATTATCACGCTGGCAATTCTGGTCTATTTCCCCAGCCTGAGCACCTGGCTGCCAAAGCACATGTGACGGGATCCCATTGCAGGGATGCGAGCCGCCAGAAGAGAATAGAAACCCGGGGAGTGTTTCCTGAGATATGTAACTATTCACCACTTTTCTATTGCCATCAGAGCGAAGACCGGTATGTCATTGAACTCATTCTCGACAGTCATCCATGCCTGTCTCTGAGGGCGGTCGCTGACATCGCCATCCTGGCGATGCTTAACCACTCCCAACCCGTTCAATCACATACCGGTCTTCGTTCTGATGGTTGAATATGAGCTGAATAATCACTGAGATATAGGAGAAAGACATGGATGCGGTCATTCCATTTAAGCGTGAATTCAGTTTTGAATATGGTCAGATAAGCCAGGTCAGCCCCATGATCCGCAGGGTTGTGGCCAACAACCCCAATTTTTTCACCTTTTACGGAACCAACACCTATATCCTCGGCCGGGGAAACGTGGCGCTGGTGGACCCCGGACCCGACCTGGCCGAGCACATTGATGCCATCAGGGCCGGTCTGCAGGGAGAGGTCATCACCCATATCTTCATCACCCATACCCACTTTGACCACTGGCCGGCCTGCCGGGCGCTCCAGGAAGCCTATGGCGCCAGGTCCTATGCCTATGTTCACGAACAGGAGAGTACCGGGAGTCCGGAGGTGCCGTCAGAAGATGTCAAAGCCCTGTCCAACCAGGAGCGGTTCGAGATTTCCGGGTTTGTTCCGGATGTGAGCGTCAGCCACGGTGATATCCTGCAGGGAGACGGATGGTCGGTGGAATGTGTCTTTACCCCCGGGCACGCATCCAACCACATGTGCTATCAACTCCGTGAGGAGAAGGCCCTCATGAGCGGGGATCATGTCATGGGCTGGTCCACCAGTGTCATCTCACCCCCCTCCGGAAATATGGAAGCGTACATGAACAGCCTGGAACTGCTGAAGCAGCGGGATGATGCCTGTTTCTGGCCCGCACACGGTCCGGGTATCGATAACCCGCGTGAATTTGTCCAGGCCTTTATCGTCCACCGCCAGGAGCGGGAACGGGACATCATCACCGAGCTGAAAAAGGAGGGGGTCAACACCATCCGGGAAATGGTTCCCACCCTGTACCGGGAAGTACCGGAATTCCTTCATCCGGCAGCGGAGCGCTCCGTACTGGCGACGATTATCTACATGATCAAAAAAGGCACCGTCGTCTGCAACGGCGAAGCCTCCGTCACCGCCAGGCTCAAACTGGTCTGACCGGCAGATCCCCCTGTCACGGACCATACCTCCCATCCTTCCGGAAGTCCGCCCCCTGCCGGATCATGCCGGTCATATCCCGGTGGAGCGGTCGTTATCCCGCCGGGGAGAGCCATGAAACCGGAATCAGCGGCAACCAGCCCAGAGCAGCGAGAATGGAGACAAACAGGGGGTCCAGGGTTGCATTCACACGAATTCTGGAAGCCAGGAACGGATGGTGAAATTCCAGCTCCACAGCCGTCAATAAAAGCCGGCGGGTCCCCCAGCGCTCCCGGAAGGCACGGTTGTGATGCCGGTCCCCATACCGGGTATCGCCGATCACCGGGTGGCGGATATGCTGCAGGTGCCGACGGATCTGGTGCATTTTCCCGGTTTTGGGGTGGATCTCCAGCAACGAATAGCGGGAGGTGGGATACCGTCCGACAGCGACCGGCAGTTCCACCTGTCCCAGACGCCGCAGATGGGTCTGGGCCTCTTTCGGGGCCTTATGGGGCCGTTCCCGACCCTGCATGATCCTGTCAGGAACCGGCCTCAGCGGGTAGTCGATCACCTGTTGCGCTTCCGTATCCCCCCGCACGACTGCCAGGTAGGTTTTTCGAACTTCCCCGGCGGTAAAAACAGCGACGGCCTCCCGGGCAGCTTCCGGACTCAATCCGAACAACAGCACCCCGGCCGTGGGCTTGTCCAGTCGATGAATCGTGTATACCGGTCTACCCAGCTGCGTCTGCAGGATATCCAGGGCGTTGTCCGGTTCGTGCCGGTCGATGATGGACGGATGTACCAGCAGTCCCGCGGGTTTGTTGATGGCGACGTAGTGGTCATCCTGGTAGATGATTTCCAGCGGTTCCGTTGGCATAAACGGCTCGACTCGGGTTTCCGGCCTGACATCCGTTTTGTCGGCCACATTATCTGTCATCACGCGATCAGCCGGTTTTGATGACGATTGACAGGATGGGGAGGGGAGAACGTGCCCGGAGATATGTCATGCATCCGTTTTCTTTCCGATATTTTATTGATCCCGGGTGGACCGGTCCGGCTAAAACCGGATGAAGGTATTATCCAGGCAGTGTCCGTTATACTAACCGATATCGTCATACAGCACAAGGTTTGGCTGGAACCCCCGGTTATCCACATTTTAACCAGAATCCCGGTTTTGTGGTGGACCGCTTAAAACCCGGATTCCGATTTGACTTTGTGAAGCGGGGGCTTTAAATTAATCGGATTACGTCAAAAAAATGGAAACCATCAATCCAGACCGGGGTCCGGCCGGTTTAAATCTATATTATTCAGGGTAGGTATGAAAGAGGTCGTCATCGTCAGCGCCGTTCGCACGGCCATCGGAAATTTTCAGGGCAGTCTGAGCGGGTTTTCAGCGACAGAGCTCGGCGGTATGGCAATCGCCGAAGCCATCCAGAGGGCAGGGGTGGCCATGTCGCTGGTGGATGAAGTGATCATGGGCAACGTGGTTCCCATCGGCCTCGGACAGAACCCTGCCCGGCAGGCCATGATCAAGGCGGGACTGCCCATGGAGGGCGGTGCCATCACCGTCAACAAGGTCTGCGGCTCCGGTCTGAAAGCGGTCATGCTGGCCGATCAGGCCATCAAATGCGGCGATGCGGATATTATCGCTGCCGGGGGCATGGAAAGCATGTCCAACATCCCGTACTACCTCGATGGTGCCCGGGGCGGTTACCGCCTGGGAAATGGCGAACTGATCGACGGTATGGTCCATGACGGGTTGTGGGACGTGGTCAACGACTATCACATGGGGTTTACTGCCGACCTGGTCTCCCATAAATTTTCCGTCACCCGGGAAGAGATGGACCGATTTGCCGTGGCCTCCAACGACAAGGCCATCGCGGCCCACGAGTCGGGCCTGTTCAAAGCGGAAATCATGCCGGTCACCGTTCACCCCCGCAAAGGGAACGCCTTTGTTTTTGATCGTGACGAAGGACCCCGCAAAGCGACCCTGGAAAAACTGGCAAGCCTGAAATCCGCCTTCAGCAAGGACGGCCCGGTGACTGCCGGAAACGCCTCAAAAATCAGTGACGGTGCCAGCTGCCTGCTGGTCATGTCCAGGAAAAAGGCGGACGAACTGGGTCTGAAACCCATGGCCCGGATTATCGCCCAGGGCGCATCCGGTATCGAGCTGCCGGACGTGTTGGTCGCGCCGATGAAATCCATACCCAAGGTGCTCAAAAAAGCCGGTCTGACCCTGGACGATATCGGTCTGCACGAAATCAATGAAGCATTTGCATCTTCATCCATCGCCATCATCAAGGAACTGGGGATCGACCCTGCCAGGGTCAACGTGCATGGGGGGGCTGTTGCCATCGGACACCCGATCGGCTGTTCCGGCGCACGG
>Ga0180009_10004225_pt1 | contig 15952 bp, 16 predicted proteins | sample OS_PC_MetaG_FD_123537 | JGI IMG/M metagenome (GOLD analysis project Ga0180009, IMG submission 123537) | Groundwater microbial communities from the Aspo Hard Rock Laboratory (HRL) deep subsurface site, Sweden - OS_PC_MetaG | ecosystem: Environmental > Aquatic > Deep subsurface > Groundwater...
CAGCACCTATTCCAAAAAGCCAGCGACAAGATTTCAAACGATATGCGCATCAAATGATGGCGTTATTAAATACGAAATAGATTTTAACCGTCGTCACTGCGCAATCGTCATCCTTTCGAAAGCGTTCTGTCGTCATTCCCTCGTAGGCGGGAATCTCATTCTCCGTCATTCCCGCGTAGGCGGGAATCCAGAATTGATATCTCTCTTTCTTAGATTCCCGCCTACGCGGGAATGACGACAGAAGCCTCGGGAATGACGACAGAAACCCTCGGGAATAACGATTCACACATCCCTGCTATTGAGCGCACCCCTCTTTGCCTTCTTCAAACGAAGCATCGTCCATTGCAAAGGAACCACCACAACTACAGGTGGTTCGCACATTTGGATTACGAATCACAAATTGAGCACCGTTTAAATCTTCTTTGTAATCAATTTCAGCCATTGAAAGATATTGAATGCTGATAGGATCCACCAACAACACCACTGTCTTCTGCTGTCCATCGAGCTTCACTTTCTTTTCTATCACCGTATCCGCCGCATTCACGTTTTCATCAAACGTAAAGCCGTATTGAAATCCTGCACAACCTCCACCAGAAACAAAAACACGCAACTTAAAATTTGGATTTTTTTCCTCGTCCATTAAAGCTTGCACTTTTTTAGCCGCTTCATCCGTAAACACTAAAGTTTTATTTTCTGTTTTTTCTAATTTGGAAACTTGAATAACCACTTCTTTCTCCTTTTTTATCAAAACGGTTTTAAACACAAATGATCGTTTTCAATCTCACACAAATGAATGGACTCAACAAGATATTGACCCGCAACACGACGCATAAAGACAATGATATCGATGGCCTGTTGTATCAAACGTTTTGGCACCACTTCAACAACTTCCTGCACCAAATTTTCCAACCGAGATATCGTGGCTTCTGGACTGTTCGCATGAATCGTACAAATACCGCCCGGATGCCCTGTATTCCAAGCTTTCAGCAACTCCAAAGCTGCACCATCCCGCACTTCACCAATAATAATTCGATCGGGACGCATACGAAGCACGCCTTTCACCAAATCTCTCATCGCTTTCTGTTCAGAAGTACGCAAGGTGACACAATCTTTAGCGGTCACTTGCAATTCCGGCAAATCTTCCAAAACGATCATACGATCTTGACTGTCTTTCAATTCATTCAATAACGCATTCGCAAACGTTGTCTTGCCAGACGCCGTTCCCCCAGCAATTAAAATATTCTTACGCTCTTTTAATGCACGACGCAGAAACTCCGCTTGCTTAACCGATAAGCTTTCAGTTTCCACATAGTTATCCAACGTAAAAACATATTTTGCGCGTTTACGGATCGTGAAAGTGGGAGCGGTAACAACAGGAGGCAACCAACCTTGAAATCGAGCACTGGTTTCTGGCAACTCACAAGCCACTTCTGGGTGACGCTCATCTGCAATGGTTTGTTTATAAGCGGCAACCAACTTAATCACGTTTTCAGCAATATCAGGCGATAAAACAAGATCCGTAAGATATTTTCCTTGTTTTAAGGTATCGAGCCAAACTCGCCCATCCGGATTCAACATAATTTCAATCACATCATCGCTCTTTAACCACCCGGCAATATCCACACCAAACGCTGTGGTTAACATATCCAGATGACGCTGTAATGCTCGTTGCTCATTGTTCATATCTGTTTTCTCTTTCCTTCAAAAAGAATACGCGTTCCCAACAATCGCTTTTGCACTGATCGGTCCAAAATAGCGGCTATCAAAAGAACGACGTACTCGCGTACTCATCAGAAAATAATAGTTCGTAGGTAATATTCCGCAAAAATCATTTTGCGGTAACGCACGGTGTGGTGCGTAGTAACGATAAACCGAAGCGAATTTGCGATGATTGATCCAAACACGCCCCTGCTTTACGCAAACACGATCCCCTGGCGCTGCGACAATCCGCTTCATTAATAATCCACTGTTAGGAACCCAATGATGCTGATACAAAAAATGTAAGGTTTTTGTCGGAGGGGTGAATACAACGATGGCTCCTCGCATGAAATGTTTCGGGGGAGTCACGAAATACCAGCCTTGTTTCATGCTTGGAGTCGGTTGATAAAAAATCCTATACCCCGTTCGATGAATATAGAAAACAATCGCTGCCAATACAGAAAGACAGAAGAAGATCATTCCTAGAAGCTTGATCAATCTCATGCTTTCAAAACGCATCTCTATTGCCATGCGTTCACTTGCCCTTAACCCGGGGCTGCAACACCTTGTCGAGCTTCTCTTTAATCTGCTTCAACGTCGTATTAGAAATACTCTGCTTCACAGCGATTGCCTCATCCAACGACTGCTCTCGATCACGATCTCTATACATCGTCATTTGAGACAATTGAGCAACAGAAGGACTTGTTGACACAGATGCTGCAGAACTCCATAGACTCGTCGCAGAGGCAACACTGCTCACAGAAGGACTCATGGATGCACCAACTCGTTGATCAATCGCTGTAGCAGCTTGCATTGCTGTGCCTTCTGAAACGCCGAGGGTTGAAGGAGCCATAACACTTGTCGTCACACCCGCTCCTACACCTGCAGACTCACCGCCCCATTGCTTAATCACATGCCCCACTGCATCTGCGGCAAACGTTGGCAAACGGATCGCTAAATACAGCAATAACAAAGAAGTAAAAAAGAGGCCCAACACTTGATTTAAATTAAACGATCCCTGCACATCGATCGGATCAAACGTGTTCCAAACAGTCACAGCAACACCAATCACGATCACCAAAACCATCACACGAATACCGGCTTTTAAAACAGAACGAATGCTCTGATCAAACATACCGATGCTTTGATCGAATGCACCAAAAGGCAACAAAACAAGCCCTATTAATGCAATTAAATAAAACCCGACCAGCTGAATCACAATTTGAATGCCGAGTAATCCAAACACCAACAAAATGCCCATGCCCAACAAAATCTCAAGAAAAGGCAATCCAAACCCAGAACTAATCGAAGCTCTTTTTAATAAAGCCACCCCAATGTCATAGCCGTGTTGCCAAATCAAAGCAGGATTAAAAACGATGTTGTCCAGATGCTTCACATTCGCAATCAAGCCCCCCACTTGCGCCACACTGCGAATCAGCGAATCCGTGAGATAAGCATAGTTCTGAACAATAAAGAAAATCAGACCGAGTTTGATCAGCTTAAAGAACAAACGCTCCCAAGCGGCACTGCTTTGCAACGCCCAACCCAAACCAAAGAAAACGATTTCTAATGAAGCAAAGATATAAAGCAAATTAAATGCGTAATGAGTCACCAACGCAAAAGTAGCGCTCATGTGCTGCATAAATACTGTTTGAACAAGTGTGATGGCACCCGCATCAATATTCATTTAAGTCTTTACCTTTTTCCGTTATTTCCGCTTCGATGTGAATCCAGTTTTTACCATTTCGTCATGCCCGCCTACGCGAGGATGACGAAAGTGAAAAACAAGAACGAGACAACACGATCATTTAAAAAATACTACGGTTTCAAAGTCGGGATACTGAACAACTTCAATGGTTTATAACGATTAAAATGATCATAGTCGGATTGATTAAAAAAATTATGAGCCTCATTCAATGCAGCCACACCCGGCGCTAACACTACTTGAGGCATCGGCTGCGTCACGATAGTCGTTGGCGAATAACCACTATTACTGTCTTCCTCTCCCAGTTTCGTCGGCTGATTCTGTGTTAAATGTATTGCCGCATAAGCATTTACGCTCAGCAAGATAAACATAAGAAACAGAAAAAACCGTAAACAGTTATTCATGATCAGCACTCACAGGAACAGGATGATAAGGCTCCATGACCATATCTTTTTTCACAACCACATTAAACGGATACCCCGGAGGCAATTGAATGGTCGGCTGAATATTGATCGCTCGACCTGTTAAATCTTGACCGATCGAAGAAACATTTTGCGCTGCACCTAAAGCAGCATTCTGTTCTGAACTTCGATAATACGTATTGTTATTTCCCATGTTGTCTGACGCTGCCCCTGCCCCAAAACTCAACAAGGTTGAAATGGTCGCCGCCCCTAAAATACGGCTCCAATGATTGTTCACATCTCCCTGCACGCCTGCTTGACCAGCCATGTCGATGCCTTGGAATTTGGTTAACTGAATCGACGAACCGTCCGGACGAATGATGCGATCAAAGGCCAATAAAATACGTTCTTGCCCATAAGCTACTTTTGAATCGTACTTCCCTAAAATCTTTGAGCCCTTTGGAATCAACAAATACCGACCTGAAACCGAATCATAAATATCGTGTTGCACTTGAGCGACAACACTTCCCGGCAAAGACGAATTCACCCCGGTAATCAAAGCCGTCGGAATAATAGTGCCGGCTTGTACTTCATAAGGAGATGCCGGTTTCACCAAACGATGTTCATCGTAAATTCCCTCGTCTTCATCAGAAGGCTTTAAAAAACTAATCTTTTGTGACTGCATGTTTTGCTGTTCATACGACGTTTCCTTTCCAGCGGCTCCCGCCCCCCCACTACCGTTCGATGCAGAAGAAGACCCGCTGTTTGACGACGCCGCGTTTTTATTTTGCTCGGATGGAGCGCTGCCAGGGAAAAACAATCCACTCGTCAATGCTTGATGATTCTGAAGATCTTGATTGGATGGCGATTGCGCATGTTGTTGCACCGAAGCTTCCTGCAACCGATTCTCAAGTTCAGCTTGTTGTTGCCTCAACGCATTCAATTCATCTTGTACCGCTTGAGGAATCAGAGGCGCTTGAACAGGTAGTGCGTGATGAGAAAACTGATTAATCGCTGCTTGATCGGTATAGTCATTGGGCAATTTGGATAACGTGTTTGTGATCTCTTTCTTCGATTGCAACATGGCCTCTTGTGAAGTTTCTGACTTCTTCGGCTCCGCAGGTTTTTCACTTAACGCTTCAATAAAAGCAAATAAGAACAAACCTATTAATAAAATACCCACGATAATCAACAAAGGCTTATTCATTAAAACAGGCTTCGGAGGCGCAGCACGCAGTTGAATTGGCTTATCTTCTTTCATATGCATCTCAGATTAATCATGAACAATGTTTAAAATTGTTTGATCGTCTTGCCCTGCTCGCAATTGTGCATGGGTGACCACGCTGTCAACCACATAGAAATTGCCCTCTACGTGATAATTAACAACTCCTAATTCATGCTTATCCCCCACAAACAAAGTCGGCGCGGTTTGCGCATTAGCAGGAAATTGAATAAATGTTTTACGTCCGTCGTTGAACACCATTAAAGGTTTCCAATTGGGTATGTCGCCCTGAATGAGATCAAAATGGTAATGAAAATCCAATTGATTCAGATCCAAATTAGTCCCGATATCTGACAGCTGTTGTTTTTCTTGTTTGTATTGCTGCACAAAATTATCACTGTCCGGATACCGCCATTCGACTGCAGCCATATAAGTTGTGTTCGTCGCATGCAACATCAAGTGATACGTCCGTTGATTGGTAGTGATCACTAATGAATTCGTCAAATTTTCATCGGTTGGTTTTAGTAAAATATGCTCTACTCGATCGCTGCCCGAACCGCTGTAAGTACGAGACACTTCCCAACGCAATGTATCGCCCGCCGCGACTGACACCACTTGTTCGCCCTTTTGAAACTGTAAATCCGTAACACGCAAAGGCGCGCAATACACCTGATACAAATAGCCCGGCGAATAATCGAACGTCATGATTGAATCAATGTACTCATTGGAATTCGGTTGCATGGTTGCTTTTCGATTGGCGGCATGAATTGCTGCAACACCCGTCAAACGGCGATGCGATGATTCCATCGCTGGAAACGATTGCAGATTGATCGGTTTTGCTTGTACAGCAGGGAGTTGCTGCGCCTGATGCGTTTGTGGAAATGACGCCACATTAACAGCCGGTTTCAATTCTGGAGCCATTTCCGACTGATGATTCGCACACCCCAACAATCCGATCGATAAAACCGTAATAACAATTATTTTTCTAAACATGGTTAGCACTCTCTGTTTCTCGTGGGGAGATATGAAAATCAGAAATATAAATACCAAGAGGATTTTTCAAAATCGCTTCTTGTGTCGTCGGCTGTTTCATCTGAAAGGTAAACACGCCGCTGTAATCTTTCTTACCAAGCACTTGACCCGAATTATCTACAGAGGTCTCACGCCAATCGACTTGATACGCATTCGTGCTCATCGGATTAATATCCAGGATCTTCAACGTCACAGTCTGCTTGCCCAATAATTCCGCTGGATTATTCGCTTTAAAATAAGCATTCAAGATTGTAGCCCCTCTCTGATTTAAATAATCATAAGCAGAGAGCCATTGTTTTTTTGCAACAACTGGATCCAAAGGCACTTCGCGAACAAACCGAATAAATTGCGAAATAAAATACTCTTTTTGCGCATCAGAAGGTTCATAAACTTTCTGTAACGGAACGACATTCACAACCCGTCCGCTATTCGACACTTCTGCAACAAATACACGGTTGGAATCCATGGACAAACTAAAAATCAGCAAGACCAAAGTAATCACAGCGACTAATAAAGAAAGCAAAGCAATAAAACGCCAATTCTTCGCCTGCACAGCCACGGTTCCAATGCGATGATCCCATTCTTGCTTCGCACGCTGATAAGGAGTTTTCACTTCTGCCTGTTGATTATTGGAAGGCTGTTTATTGAACACGTTTTTCATTTAACAAATCCCAAACCCAATCTAATTGTTTTGCTTGTAAATAATGTTGAAGAAAATTCTCTCGGCCATACTTCTCAATGATCTGCCAAATCATTGTTTGTTCTTCTTTTCGACTGGCAGCACAAAAAGCCTCTGCAATCGGGCCTAATTCTAAGTCAAATAACCTGTTACCTAAATGAGACTGATAGTAGTACTGCCGTCTAGGTAACGCTGCAGACAAGATATAGAGCTGCCGTTCATTTAATCCCAACTTCTCATAAGAAGCACGAATTTTGGGCTCTAACACACGGTCGTTCGGCAACAAGATACGCGCAGGACAAGATTCCAAAAGAGCAGGTGCTATCGAAGACGATAAAGCATCTTCAACCGATTGAGTTGCGAAAATAACACTGACATTGAGCTTTCTAAGGCTCTTGAGCCAATCCCGAATCTTTTCGGCAAATACAGGATGATCTAAAAACAACCATGCTTCATCCAAAACCAATAGGGTTGGAACGCCTGTAAAACGCGACTCCAAACGATGAAAGAGATAACTCAAAATAGGCGCGATAACACTTGGCATCGACATCAACTCTTCCATCTCATAACACTGCCACACCGAATCACTCACGGTTTCATGATCCGAATCCAACAAATGCCCATACGCCCCGCTAAGAGTGTATGTCGACAGCGCTTGTCTTAATTCCGTGTTTTGTAATAACGCATGCAAGCCTGTCAACGTACGCTGTTCTATAGGTACACGCGCCAAAGCAGTAATCGCCGCCCACACCGCTTGTTTGACTTGCGGCGTGATGGTGATGCCTTCGTTCACCAACAATCCTTGCAACCATTCTTGTGCCCAAATTTTTTCTGATTCGTTATCAATACGCGCTAATGGTTGAAAAACGACACCGTGCTGCTTCTTTCCAAGTTCGAAGTAGTCACCACCGACTCCCATGGTCGCTGCTAAAAAGCTGCCGCCTTTATCGAACACAAAGATTTGAGCATTTTGATAACGTCGAAATTGCAACGCCATCATGGTTAATAAAACAGATTTTCCAGCACCCGTTGGGCCAATCACCATCTGATGCCCTACATCGCCAATGTGGTTCACCCATCGAAACGGTGTATTGCCATGAGTATGGACATACATGAGCGCAGGAGCATTGAGGTGATGATCTCGCTCTAAGCCAGACCAAACCGCTGAAAAAGGCACCAAATGTGCAAGATTCAAACTGTGCAGCAAAGGCATTCGGACGTTGGCATAAGCTTGCCCCGGCAATGACGACAACCACGCTTCCACAGCATTCAACGTTTCATTAACCGTCGTAAAACCAAGCCCATTGATCACACGTTCCACTTCTCTTCGCATCTCGATCACGCGATCGAGATCTTCATCCATCAACACGATCGTCGTCGTGTAATAACCATAAGCCACTTGATCTTCAGACAATTCTCTAAACGCTTCATCCGCATCTTTTGCAGAATCCACCGCTGCTGTATCGATCAATTGACTCTCTGATTTCGTAAAGACTTCTTGCAACAGGTGTAAAACATTTTTTCGTTTTGCAAACCAACGGCGTTTGTATTGTTTCAATTGCGATTCAGCTGATTGCTTATCGAGAAAAATGAAACGCGTGCTCCATCGATAACGAATAGGCAAATGATTTAGTTGATCCAACAAAGCAGGCAATGTCGTTGCAGGGAAACCCAACATGGAAATCACACGTAAGTGCTGACTCCCTAGTTGAGGCGCAATGCCGGCTAACAATGGGGTATCTGCTAAAAACGCATCTAAATACATAGGAACTTCAGGAGCCAATACCGGATGATGCTTCGTGGAAATCGTGTCATGGAGATACGTAAGCGTTTCTTCGTCATTTAAAAGCTCAGCTTCAAACGTAATGTCTTTCAAAATGTCTAAAAAACGGAGTGTCTGATTACTAAAGTTCTCCAAATATTTCGTTGCATCAAGCGATTGCTTTTCCGGATGCGAAATAAAAAAAGAAGCTAACTTGGAAGTGGTTTCTTCTGGTGGCAAATATTGCAGGGTTAGAAAATAGTGGCTCTCAAAACTAAACCCCGCTTTTTGAAAGCCTTCCCGACGTTCTGCATCAATCAACAAACTAACCGGATCAGGAAAAAAATTATCGTCAGGATATTCAGAAGAGAACTGACGTCTTGCTTCGATATACAAAGCCCAGCCTGAACCAAAACGTTTCAACGCATTATTCAAACGAGCCATTGCAGAAATGAGTTGTTCCTCTGTAGAAGACTCGAGATCCGGTCCACGAAAACGAATGGTTCTTTGAAAAGAACCGTCTTTGTTCAAAACAATGCCAGGAGCAATTAATGCCGCCCAGGGTAAGAGATCACAAAGACGATCTGCTTTAGTGCGATATTCGGAAAGATTGAACATATCAATTCATTTCAGTTAAAAAATACGCATGAAAAAGTTTTTCACACCCCATAAAATTTTTTCTGTTTCATATGGCGTAACACAATTTCAAAAAAATAAGGATCTTTCTTGGCTAACACCATGGCGACCACATGCAAACCGACACATACCGGCAACATATAAAACGCATGCAAACCCAAAACCATCGCTGCCCCAATAGTGCCATTAAAAATAGCAAACTTTCTCGGAACGCCGGCCAACATCATCGGCGTCACTAACGAATGGTGTAATTTAATGCGATAGCCCACTTTAGCCATTAAAAGACCGCTCCACCGGAAAAACCAAACAACGTCACAACCAAAGTGGACGCCGTAAATGCAATGGATAAACCCAACACAATTTGAAAGACGCGACGCATACCGGTTCCTGCCTCACCAAATGCAATACCGAAACCTGCGATCACGATCGCAAATACACCGATCATTTTCGCAACAGGCCCTGTCATTGATGCCAGAATTTTTTCTAAGGGGTTTTCCCAAGGCAATCCAGTTTCAGCAGCAAATAAGGTAGGGGTAAAAACAAGGAGCATGAAACAAGTCATGACGCGTTGAACAAGTTGTTTTATAGACATTCAAAAACCCTCTTAATGAAAGTACATAAATTATCACATAGGCAATCTTCCGTCATTCCCGCGAAAGGCAATCTTCCGTCATTCCCGCGAAAGGCAATCTTCCGTCATTCCCGCGAAAAGCAATCTTCCGTCATTCCCGCGAAAGGCAATCTTCCGTCATTCCCGCGAAAGCGGGAATCCAGAAAATAGAATGACTGAATCCACACCGAAGCGGGGATGACGATTAACCATCTCTGTAAACACAACGATCGAACGCCTACGCGGGGATGACGGAGATCCGCTTCAGAAACAAAAAAACATGCCCTCATTCCTCTTTCCTCACACATGCATTTTGTGCAACCGAAGAAGCCATCGGGCGATTGACCTTTGTGAGACATGCGAAAAAACACTCCCTTGGATACAAGACGCGTGCGCACGCTGTGGCCGATCGATTACGACCGAAACAACGATCTGCGGTAAATGTTTAAAGCGTCCTCCTCTGTATGAACAAACGATTGCGCTCTTTCGTTATGAACCCCCCATTTCAACATTGCTCATTCAGCTTAAATTTCATCAACAGTTGACGTACGCGAATCTCTTTGGGTCTCTACTCGCAGAAAAAATCTCTCACTTGTACACAAAGACTCAAAAGCCCGATTGCATAATCCCCATGCCTTTACATTTAAAACGCCTCAAAGAACGAGGATTTAATCAAGCGATAGAACTTTCGCGCCCTATTACTAAATCTCTAAAAATTCCTATCGATTTACACGCCTGCACTCGCATCAAATCCACATTGCCTCAAACACTCATCGCCCCAAACGAAAGGAAAAAAAACGTAAGAAATGCGTTTCACGCAAACGATTCATTGAAAGGGAAATACGTGGTGATTCTCGATGACGTCATGACAAGCGGAGAAACAATCAACGCTTTATGCAAACAATTAAAAGCTCAACAGGTAAAACGGATCGACGTTTGGTGCTGCGCACGAGCTGGATCATCTGATCTCTTTTTCTAATACTGTCCACATGCCTCGTAATAAATCCATATCTTCTTTGTCGAGCATCGCGCGAGCCGTCATCCTACGAACCCGCTTCATCGCCTGACGAGGATGTTTGGGGTTAATAAACCCTACTTGAATGAGCGTGTTTTCGATCTGTTGATACAGCCCTTCTAATTCATCTACCGTGGATAAACGACCCTCACCGTCATTCCCGCGCAGGCGGGAATCCAGCCCCTTATTCAAAAACGCCATACGCAACTCGTAACTAATCACCTGCACCGCAGCCGCCAAATTCAAAGATTCATAAACAGGATTCGATGGAATGCACACATGAAAATGACATTTCAGCAATTCATCATTCTCCAGTCCACAACGCTCACAGCCAAAGACGATGGCGACCTCTTGCTCTGTATATTCATTCAAAACTTTTTCTGCTGCCTGACGCACATCAAACAAAGGCTTTTGGAACGATCGTTTGCGAGCACTCGTCCCAAAAACGGCCACACAATCACTAATCGCCTCCTCCAACGTCTGACAAACAACCGCATGCTCTAAGACTTCTACAGCATTCGAAGAAAAAGTCGTTGTGGTCTCATGTGGAAATAAACGCGGCTGAACAAGATACAAACGACTCAAACCCATCGTCTTCATAGCACGCGCAGCCGCCCCTATGTTTCCGGGATGCGAAGGCCGTACTAAAACAATTCGAATATTTCTTAACGTCATAAAAGATTCCTTTTGATCTCGAAAGAATTCCACAACTTTTAAACAAATAGATTGGTAATGCATCCTTTTTTCAAATCGAATACTTCTTTAGTCGGAAAAATCACTGCAAACAGCTAACTTAAAACGACAAGCACAGATATTCAGTTCACTTGCGGTGGAATTACATTCAATTCGATAACACTTTTTTTCAACCCCGCTTCCACTAAACGCCGAGTTCATTGTGTTTTGATGCTGTGAGCTTCCACTGAGGAGGACGTTGACTTTTGGTTCGACGTGGACACCGCCGTAGATGGTACGGGCAAGAGAACCTTTCGGATGATGGCAAACGCTGGAAAGTACCCAAAAACATTGCTTCGATAAATACTCTTCTTGTTCCTTCTTTTCTTCTTCTGTCTCCGGTACGTCAGCTCCAAATCTTAAATCTTTAAAGGTCTTTTCAATTCGCGCACATACATCTCGTTTATCACGCAGCGCTTTCTTTTCATTCGGAACAACTTGCTCGGCTTCCCTGACTTCTGTTTCAACGTGGCTTTTGTATTGCGAAAACTTCTTGTCAACGACGTTTCTCGCAATTCTTGCTATCGCATTACTATCATTCTTTAACGCTGCACTGACATCATTTTTATTTTGATCAGAGAAAGCTTTCTGAATCTGCTTCTCTGCTTCTGCTTTTTTCTCATATATTCCAGAAATCTCACGGCTCAGCTGATCAAACTCTGCCTTCAGTTGATTCAATACTTGCATATGCTCTTGGTCGTATTGAGTGGTGTATTTATTTCTAGCTTGTTGAATCGCTCTGTTAATCTCATTCGCCCTCGTTTGCCAATGAGGCACATCGTTCAATGCATCTTCCAAGCGTGCGAGATTTTCTTTATAACCTTCCCTCAAACCATTCATGAACTTAATCAGCACGGTAATGCGACTTAATTCTCGCAATCTTCCAAATTCAGGATAGTACTGAGCAAATTCGTCGTAATGCGCAGTGAATTCTTGAGCAAAAACATATTCTGGTGAAAACCGATGCGATTTATTGCAATGCCTTGTGATATCTCTTGTCAGCTTGTAAAGCCAATAATCGTTCTGCGACGTTTTAAGAACTTCTCCATTAGTTTCTCTCTTTAATTTAGAAAGCCTCATCAGTTTTTCTTGATAAGCCTTCGGCTTCAGGGGCAGAGAAAAAGCCCTGCTAATACCTTCTTCGTCCACAAAGTAAATTTTGTTTTGTCCTTCTATCACAACAATCGATGGAACAGATAAGCTTCGATAATGATCGTCGGCCAATATCCAATCCATTTGATTCTTTGGAAAAACATGAAAATTCCAGCCTTCGTTTTCTTCAGTTGTATACACCAAATTCCCGTCCGCATCCCGTGTCATTTGGTACTTTTTCACAGTCATCTTGAGCTCACCTAAAGCGATGCGTTGAATCCCTTCTCGCTGCGCGCTTTCATCATCCAATGCAACAGGAACTTCGCAGGCTTCAATCCAAAATGAGTGTAAAGACTCCGATTGTTGTGCTTTATGAAAATCGCTGATGATCTTCTTCAAATACAGCGGTAAATGGCTCGTTAACAGATCCAGCTCCCTCGTCGCATAAGGATATTCACTCTGCGCTTCTCGAGCCACCGTAAAGAATTTCAGTAGATAATCAGTCAACAACATCGTGTTCAAAAATTCAGTTTTATAAACCGATGTCGGAGCAAAACGCATCTTATTAAAGGGGTGATACAGCATATCGGGGTCAACGGGATCTAAGCTAAAAATCGCCTCGCTAATGTTTTTTTCCAACATTTCTGATAAATCAAAGGAACTAATTACTTGTGTATAAGAAGGATCATTTTTTGCAACAGGTTGAAACAAAAACCGCATCTGGCCTGTGTGATAGTTCAATTCCAATCCATTTAGGGAACGATACGTCTCAATAGAAGGCGTGTTTTTCCATGGCAATGAAGGAGACGGAACCATCCATCCTTCTTCATCTCGATCAATCATAATCCAAGGAGAATTAAGGTTTTGTTCTAGCTCTAAAAAAGTCCAACCGTTTTTAAACAACAATTCATTCATCAATAGCACTTTGAATCCCTGTTCATTTTCAGGATCGTGTGTTTCTTCATACCAATCTTTCAAACAAGCTTCATAGGCTTGATACAGCACAGTAATGTAATCATGGTCAATAGGGATTGATTCTTCTCCTGCCCGGTTGCTCTTAATAATCTGAATCAGTACATGTAATAAACCACGCATTAAACCAATTGTCTGTTGCCCTTTGGCGAAGAAGTCGACGTTAGGGGAAATAGATTCGAAAAATGGAAATAAATCCGCTATTTTCAAAGCTTGATGTTGAAAGGCTTTCACAACGTCAAGTAATTGTGGATGTCGATACTGAAAAGCAGAGAGCAGCCTTAATCCATGCGCGTAAGCATATAGTTCAACATCTGGCGTTGCATGGTGCGCAACTGTAAATGCGGTCAAACACATATCTAATGCCAGTTGCTCATCCGCCATTTTTACAGCAGGAACTGATTCTTTAAGCGACGCTATTTGTAAATATATTTCAAGTCTTAAAAAAAGATTCACCATCACTTGAGAATTCACCATCCCTGAAAACGCAGGAATCCAATCTAAGAGGTGATAAGCACGTTTTCGGTAAAATTCCGCGGGGTGGTCAACATTGCTATCGTTTTCAAAATCTTGTTCAAATTTATAGAGCGTTCTAACACGAGCAATCAACATTTTTAATGCATCACTCATTTCAGAGTGTGACAACTGCATCCTTAAGTTTTCCAAAATTATTTTCGCCGCTTCTACACCGTTAAAGGGCTCCAACGATGCATGATCGAGTTCTGTTGAATCGATTTTCCAATAACGATGCATTGATTGATAAAGCATTGGAAGAATATTTTGAAGTCCATTCAGCATGTTGCTGTTTGAATGAAAACGAGAAAGGAACAGCCTTTGTTTGAAGGTACCCTGCAATAGGTGCTATTACTTCATCATCAGCCACATGAAAAGCCTCCCATTCATAATCAAATTTTTTCCTTTTTTGAGGATCTTTTAAAACTTCGTAAGCTTCATTTAACGCGGCCATTTCTTCGGTGCTACCGCCTTTATCAGGATGAGCGATTAAAGATCTTTTCTGAAAGGCTTTTTTAATGTCGCGTGGAGAGGCTGCACTATCAACGCCCAATAATTTATAAAGGTCTTTTTCTGCTTCTTTTTTTTCGCCCCACATAGTTCACCCTTATATTTAAACCCGTCATTCCCGCGAAAGCTAAGAATCCAGAGATATTATTTATAGTTAACGTCTCATAGGACCATAGGGTTTTTTATAATCTTCCAATCGTCGTTGTGCCAGTACATCCCCTACATCAGCAGCAGTTTGATACCAGAATTTCGCTTTTTCGTGATTTTGCAAAACCTCATACAGTTCTCCAAACTTCCTTTGAAGCTCAGCACTGACCTCATTTCCTAATCTCTCTAAAGAAACCAACGCTTCTTGTTGCCTCGCGCTTGCTCTTGCTGCTTGTAGGTAATACTGAAAAGCTTTTTCGATATCTCGCTGAACACCTGGATAATCCACTTGATAAAGCTGCCCTAAGTGAAACGCCGCTTCTGTATGGCCTAGTTGACCCGCCCGAATGTAAAACGCGAACGCTTGTGGCATGTTTTGGGAAACTTCTTCTCCTTCTTCATACAACGACGCAATCACAAAACAATTTTCAGCATCAAAAGAGGTGTCTTTTAAATAATTCGCGGCTAGTACATGACCTTGCTCTGCTGCTTGCATGCATAACTTTGCTGCATCTAATAATTCGCCACGATGATGGTGATACTCTGATACTGCATACATAGCTTCCACATTTTCTTCTTGCCCCAACTCTTTTAAATATGTTGCTGCTTCCACCAACTCTTTTAAATATGTTGCTGCTTCTTGATGCTTATGGCGCATAGCAATGGCGTAATAGCGCATAGATTTCTGGGGATCCTCTTTTTCATAAAGCCGCGCTATTAAATATGCAAACTCGGAATCTGTGTTGACAAGTCTTTGTATGGTTAAAGATGCAAAGGAATAACCTTGGTCGGCTGCTTTTTTATACAGCTCAGCGGCTCGTTCTAGCTCATTAAGATGCTGGTAATAAAATTCGGCTAGAGATGCTATCAATGCCGTGTTTTCGGAACGTGCAACTAAAGTTTCCATAGCGGTTAGTGACTGAGGGTGTTTTCGTTTCGAGGCCTCACAATAATAAAAACAAGCCTGATTCAAATGATGGGGGATATCGTTAGCTTGCTCATAACAGATACCAACTTGATAAAAAGCTTCTACGCTATCTAACTTGCTGGCTTGCTTATAAGCATCAATTGCTTTTCCTAGATTCTTTGTAATGCATCCTTTCCCTAGGGTTCCCCCCATCGTCAAGACCATTTTTAACTAAAAGATAGACATAAAATCCCATTCAAAAAACGATAAAAAGTTATTAAAAATTAATGATTAAACCTGTGGGTATGTGGGCGAGAAG
>Ga0180009_10004226_pt1 | contig 15945 bp, 13 predicted proteins | sample OS_PC_MetaG_FD_123537 | JGI IMG/M metagenome (GOLD analysis project Ga0180009, IMG submission 123537) | Groundwater microbial communities from the Aspo Hard Rock Laboratory (HRL) deep subsurface site, Sweden - OS_PC_MetaG | ecosystem: Environmental > Aquatic > Deep subsurface > Groundwater...
GCTCGCATTCTCGGGCGGGGCATTTACCCCGCCCTCGACCAAAGGGCTGCGGCGCCCCTTTGGAAACCCAGCCATTGGTTCCCCGCAGCAAGCTGCGGGGTATTAATTAACGACTTAATCAATGAATTAAAAATGAAAGGCATAATCTGATTGTCTCGGATCAATCGCTCCCAGGGAGCGGTAACGATCTCTGAATATTAACCGTCAAATTTGATGGTCCCGTAAAAAGTCCGTAAATTTGTTTTCCCGTCATTCCCGTGAAAACGGGAATCCAGGGTTTCCCATGAAAATGGGAATCCAGTTAAATTGTATAGTTCCCTGCTTTCGCAGAGCCTGCCCCGTACTTGATACGGGGGACGATGTCTGGACTCCTGCTCCCCGCTTTCGCGAGGACAAGCTTTCGCAGGAGTGACGGCTTTTTCGGCTTTTTACGAGATCATCAAATTTAAACGAATTTAAAAAAATTCATGCAGTGGAGGAAGATGGATGAGTGAACCCAGTGTTACTATTCGGGAGGTTATGTTGCGGGATGGCCTGCAGAACATACGCGAGGTTATCCCTACGGAGGATAAAATCGAACTTTTTCGTCGGATTGTGGCGAGCGGCATCCGGGATATGGAGATCACCTCCTTCGTCAACCCCAAGGCGATTCCGCAGTTTGGGGATGCATCCCAGATGGCTCAGGCGGTGTTGAAGATGAAGCCCGAAGGGGTCGAAGTCTCCGCTCTGATTCCCAACCTGAAGGGGGCTCAGATAGCCTTGGCAAGCGGCATGCGCAAGCTGGGCTTCGTTATGTCGGTTAGCGAGTCTCATAACATCAGCAATGTCCGGCGAACCACGGACGAATCCATCGAGGAGTTGAAAAAGATCGTGGATTTGCAAGCGGATTACCCTGACTTGGTCGTCAAAGCAGGGATGGCCACGGTTTTCGGTTGCCCGTTCGAAGGAAAGATCAAGCCCCAGGTGACCCTAAATTTTATCCGCCGGTTTTACCAACTCGGGCTTAGGCACATGTCCATGGCCGACACCGTGGGCTTCGGAAACCCCCAAGAAGTAAAGGAGCTTACTGGAATCTGCGTCAAGGAGTTCCCCGACGTAACCTTCTCCATTCATCTGCATAACACCCGCGGCCTGGGCCTGGCCAATTCGCTGGCCGCTTACGAAAGCGGGATTCGCATCCACGACGGCGCGATCGGCGGTTTGGGCGGGTGTCCTTTTGCTCCCGGCGCCAAAGGAAACACCTCCACCGAAGACCTGGTATTCATGTTTGAAGAGATGGGAGTGCACACCGGGGTAAACCTGGCCGCTTTGATGGAAGCCTCCCGCTATTTCAAGAAGGTAAAAAAGGACGTTGCCTTCAGCAGCAGTATCCTCGAAGTGGGGGTCCCGGTTCCCAAGGGAGCCATAACCAAAGATGGGTCGGAACAGAAATGGAATATAAATACGTAGGCCCGAATAGACCGGAAACAACATAGGCTGGCCCAAGAAGTTAAGCCCCCTCACCCCACCCTCTCCCCCGCAATCGGGGGAGAGGGTGGGGTGAGGGGGAAGGATAAAAAAGGAAATTCCTATACAATGGCTCCATCGGCATTGCGGGGCAAGCGCATGGGGAAGCTCAATTACGCTGGTTCCTGGTTCATCCATCCTGTCGCGGCCGGGGCCTCGGGGGAGGACCCTCTTGAAAAATGCCCTGCAATTTTGCCGCGAACGTCGATTTAAATCCATTCTGCTGTGGACGTTTAGCGCCCTCGACGCCGCTGCCCGCTTGTATCAATCCGTCGGCTTCCGGAAAACCGAACAAAAAACCCATCAACTTTGGGGCCGGACTCTCACGGAAGAGAGATATGATCTATTCCTATGAATTCCTATGAAACGTGTCCCTTAGTCTAATATAGTTGATCGAATACAGTGACTCATTGACGTTAACCTAAAAGATAAGGATTTGCATATAAGGGTAGTTTGTTCCATCTTTGTTAGGCCATTGACAAAGAAAGCCTGCTTAATGAATAATTGTTACAAAGAAGTTCTTTGATCGGGTAGTTAAAAATCTGATATAATCCAAACCACATCAAGATGTTTTTTTTAAATCTGAATTTATATTTGAGGAAGAGTAGGTTTGAAAATTTCCAGCATCATTTTGCTTGAGGAAATAATCGAAAAAATAAGCGCAAAGCATCAGGTTGGCTTGGATGAAGTGAGAGAAGTTCTAAATACCTCTTCCCATTTTAGATTTGTCGAGAAGGGACATCGTCGCGGTGAAAATGTCTACTCGGCATTGGGGCAAACGGATTCGGGGCGCCATCTTATCATCTTCTTCGTTTATAAGAAAGGTAACCAAGCCTTGATCTTATCTGCCCGTGATATGACCGATGCAGAAAGGAAACGATATGAAAAGAAATAAAAGCTCCGTTTCGAAGGCAAGTTCTTATAAGGGCATTGCAGAATACTGGGACGTCCATGACCTATCTAAAGTCTGGGATAAAACCAGGAAGGTAACATTCGATGTCCATATTGAGACCGAAGCAATTTATTATGCCGTAGAAAAAAGTCTCTCCGAAAAGGTTCATTCGGTTGCCAAAAAGCAGGGCATATCTTCGGATACCCTCATTAATCTTTGGATCCAGCAGAAACTGCAAGAACACTCTTTTCAATAAACCACACCTTTTTAAGGCCAAATGCAGATAGTCTTCAAAAAAAGCCCCATCTATCCTTCCCATCTTTTTCCTGAATAATAAATGAGGCTGTCTTACAACTCCTGACCCCCCCAGCGATAACAAGGGGTGTGCATTTTCTTGTCGTCGTAAAAGGAACCGGCTTTAACAGAATCCTTTTTCGATGGCTTGGCGGATTTTAAAAAGATGATTTCCGATATACCGCACCGTGGTCCTAACATCGGTATGGCCTATGGCGTGTTGAACGAGAAGGAGGTCTCCAGTCGCTTGGTATAGCTGTGCTGCGAAACCCGCCCTGAAAGAATGGACTGTAAGATTTTTTCTGATCCCCGATAGAGCCTTCCACCGATTGAATCTGAACCGGCCCCGTCTTGTCGTCAACGACCTTTCAGGGTGCCTGCCGTAGACAACGCACCCTTGGGTAATTTGGAATCAACCAATTAATTTAATGGTTTCGACCAACTTTATATTTTTGAATTCGCCAGGATGAGAGATGGCGAGCTGGTCGAGGATTCGTTGACGCGACTCAACCGCGAGATTAAGACATATTTTTAATTCATCCATTTCAACTGTTTCGGCTCCTTTATGAGGAAAGATCAACTTTAAAAGGCCTGCGCTTGTTTTCTTTATCGCATCCTGGTTTCTACCCGTCATACTGCCGAATTCAATATGAGCATTTGGAAGTATTGTCTATATTTTCCTGGAAGGGCGGAACATCATAGTCATCAATATCTGGATCATACGGCTTGCCATATTTTTTAATGAATTCAGAAAGATCAGACATGATTTTCACCAATCTTTTAATTAACCTCAGTCCGACAAATTGTTCGTTGTGTCATTCTGAGCGACCGCATGGAGTGAAGAATCTCTTTTCTGAGTTAATGTATTCCAGTTAAAAACGAGATTCTTCATCGCTTCGCTCTTCAGAATGACGAAATGTGGTGGTAATATCAATCTGCTGTTGATACTGATTGGAAAACCTGTTATTGGAGATACAGAATCTGTTCAAAAAGGTCTTTTCTGTGAATCTGCAACAGAAAAGTCAATGGGAAGCGCTGAATTCTGTTTCTATAAGTACAGAAAGACCATTTTCAATAAGGATTCTGTATCTGAAGATACAGTATTATACCCAAATTCTTGTAATTTTGAATTTAGCTCCGTTCTTTTTCAAAATCTCTGAAATCTGGTCAAGCAAGGAGGCAGGAACCATAACTAATCCAGGTGTCAGCCTGTAATCTTTTTTACTGATGAGCCCCCCTTTCTGGCTGGTATAAGTCTTTCCTTTTACTGTTTTTTCAACCTTATAACCATATAGTGCTCTCCTGATAGATGCCCGGTTTTTCCCCGGAAGCCCTTCCAGGGAAAATTTAATTAGGGCCATTGATTCAAGGGATGGATGGGCTTCCCTCAGGATATTTAGATCAGGTTTGCCCCAAATCAGTATCCCCTTTTCAGCTACGCTCCAGAGAAAACCGTTCAAAAACTTTCGCCAATTCATCCTCACCCTGTTCTCTTAAAAGGTGAGGTAAACCGACATGGGTTTCCGAATGAACCTGGTGAATCCTCTCCATCCCAGTAGCAATAAGATGTTGAACAATTCCGTAAGTTAGTTCAACGATGGCCACCACATTTTTACCCTCTGAATCAGGAAGAAGCTTTTGAAGGCTTGCTTTTATCTCATTCGCCTTCTGGAGATGCCCTTCTGCCTTCATTTCAGGCTGATCCTCACCTTCTTGCCAGGATTTTTCTCTTGGCTTCCTTTATGGCCTTCTCAATACACATCCTGAGAAGAAACTAACCACACCCTGAGACAGAAACAATATATCAAAAACACATCAAATTGTCGAAGCTAATTACAGTTAAGGAGGATGAACATCGTCTCGTTTCGCCCCCGATTTTGTGAGGTCATCCCGGTGAACAGATATTCTTGCGTTTGTACTAAATGCAATTAAACTTGCTTTTAGTAGCACTAAATGCCATTTTTGTTGCGTTTGGTACAGACAACTCTCTGGCTTTCGCTATTACATTTTTTCCTTCAATCTTCTAAAATCCTCCCAGGTAAAACCTGCCCATCGGCAGGGGAAAAGGGAATTATTGTGGAATAAGGGTTCGTTTTCCAGATCGAAAGGAGACAACTTCCTGGCTTGCTCAAACATAGGGGTTCCCGGGATGGGGGAATATTCCACCAGTAAAGGCCTGGCACCGCTTTCCTGCACCAAGGCAATACTCTCTTCAACCTCTTCCACCCTTTGGCCCGGAAGGCCGGCCAGGAGATATACTCCGATTTCTTCCCCGGCATACCCTGCTTTCTTTAAATTTTGCACCGCCCTCTGGAACTCGCGATTGTCCACCTTACCTCCTGTTTCCCTTTGGGTAATTTCATTCGCGGTTTCCAAACCAAGGCGGATGGTTCGGAACCCTCCCTGGTAAAGAAGGCTGGCCACTTCTTCGTCGATGGCTTTGATATGGAGGGCATTGGGCGTATGAAACCTGCAGCCAATATTCCCGGCGATCACTTCGCGTAAGAAGGGGATAATCTGGTGAGCAGGGTTGATCAAAAGGGCATCATCGTAAAAAGCAAAATCTTGCACGCCCAATTTATCCTTCCAAAAAATAACTTCTTCGATTACCTGGGCGGAAGATCGACTTTCGATTCCTCGGGCCAACTTGGAGGCCGCGCAATACGTACAGGAAAAAGGGCAGCCGCGCCGGGTCAGAAGGCAAACATATCCCAACCGGGAATAAAGATCAAAAGCCGGGTAAGGCCAGGAGGAAAATTTTCCCTGGATGGAGGAAGAAGGACTCCCCAAATATTCGGACAGGATCCGCATTTTCTCCTCGTCCCAGGGCCCGGGGAGAATTCGGTCCGCTCCGGAATACTTGGCGGCATGATCGGTGCAGAGCGTGGCATAGGTCCCTCCCAAATAAATGGGCACGCCGGGGATGTTTTGCCGGAGGAACCGGATCGTCTCAGCAAGGCCGGTGTACCAGTATGTCATCGATGACGTGATGAGAATGAGGTCCGGGCGAGGAAATGTGGCCACCAGCTCTCTCAAAACTTGGGGGGGAATTCCGTAACGCCGGTATTGGCGGGGAATATCCCGCAGGGCCTCTGGTTTGGGAATATTTTCCTTATAAAAATGTCCCCGCCCGGAATCCCGCTGCCGGGGGGGTTTCAGCGCGGCGGTAAATTGGGAGGGGGCGGAGGTAAAATCCAGGCAATCGAGCAGCCCAACTTCATAGCCTGCTGCGCGCAGGATGGCCCCGACGTACAGGAGTCCCAGCGGCTTCATCCAGAAATCATAAGCCGCGAAGTCGTGAATCCAGGGATTGACCAGAAGGATAGATTTTTTTTTACCATCGGGAGGCATGGCCAAAGTTATAGCAGCTTCATCTGCTGTACTTCTCCAACTTCTTCTGGGGTGGGCCCTTTTTCTCTTTCTAAGGAGGAGAAAATTTCAATTTTGCCGAAAACCCCATCATACCCCGGAATGATCTTCAATCGTCCTTGGCGCACCCGTAAAATTCCCTCCAGGATGAGCGGAGGCGTAAAGGAAGCCAAGTCCTCCGGGGCAAGTTCCAGAAGAATGTCAAACTCTGTACCTCCTTTTTCCACCAGGCGGAGATATTCTTTCCCCACGGAGGAAGCATTGGTTCCCACCCCCAGGGCATCGGCGATGATTTCATCCAGAGGAACCATGTGCAGGGCGGGGATCGCTTTGGGCGAGATAACCCCCTCCGGTCGGTCGGCCAATTCCTCTACTCTATTCATCACCCCTACGGTCAGGCGTTTGCCGCAGACCGGGCAAAGGCCCTTGTTCTTTCTGGTTTCTTGGGGAGCGAGAAGAACCTTGCAGTTGCGGTGGCCGTCGAAATGGTACTTCCCTTCTTCCGGGAAAAATTCGATGGTAAAGAGAATCTTCCGCGGGTCTTTTTTGCGGATGGCCCCGGCGATCGCCGCGTAGCTCAAGTCGCAATTGAAGATATTGGCTTCGCGTCCGATCCGGGACGGAGAATGGGCGTCGGAGTTAGAGATCAAGGTAATGTCATCCAAAGCGGAAAGGCGCCAGTTCATCTCCGGGTCGGAGGAGAGTCCGGTCTCGATGGCTCGGATGTGTTTCGTTTCTTCCTCAAAGCACTCGGCAATAGAATTAAACCCTGAGTTGGCTCCGAAAATCGAGAACCAGGGTGTCCAGGCATGCGCCGGGATAAGCAGGCAATCGGGAGAGATGTCCAAAACCATCTTCACCAAATCCTTGGCCGAAAATCCGAATATGGGCCGGCCGTCAGAGCTGATCTTGCCCAATTTCCCCAACCGGGCATTGATGCGCTCGACGACTTCTAAGGAGGGAGCGAAGATCAAAGTATGCACCCGCCTTCCTTTCCCCCCTTGGGTGAACATATTGCTCACTTCGGCGGTGAGCATGAAGTGAGTACCCTCTGGGTCCTCCGGCCGGGCCAAGAGTCCGTTTCCCAGGGGGCGCAGTTTAGATTTCAGATCGAGAAAGTAAAGGGGGTGAGTGAAATCGCCGGTTCCTAAAAGCTTGATTCCTTTCCGCTTGGCCCACAGGGACAAGGTTTCTACTGCCATTTCCCGGCTTGTGGCCCGGCTGTATTTGGAATGGAGGTGAAGATCGGCGATGAATTTCATCTTACCCAGAACCTAAAAATCCGAAATCCGAAGCTCGAAATCCGAAACAAATTCAAATTCCAAATAAGGAAGGGTTATTTTTCTTGCACCAGCCTGCGAGCACTTTCCGCACACTTGGCCACGATCTGGGAGCACTTCTTTCGAAGGTTCAGCTCTTCGAATTTCTTCTGATCTGCCGGGTCTAAAAGATTCAGGTGAATGATATCCCGGCACTGGATGCTGCTGAAATCTCTCTCAAACTCCCGGATCATCTCCTGGACTTTGGCGTAGGCTTTTTCCCTTTTTTCCTTTTCTTCGCTCTTGGTGCGACCGAAACAGTAACCCAGGGCCATCGCTCCGCCGACGACTGCCCCGCAAACCGTCCCCCAACGGGCCACTCCTCCCCCGAAAGGAGTGGCCATTTTCAAAGCTTGATCTCGGTCATATGATAGATCCTCACCGAGGATCGTGATGGTAGCTTCCGCTCAGTTTAGTCCACTTTTCAGCAGGTCATAAGCCATATTTTCCAAATCTACTTTTTGTTCCATTGTTTTCCTTTCTTTGTTTTTTCCCAGCATTATAGGGCTACTTAACTTCTCTGTCAAATTCTAATTCTTATCATTAGGGCCAAAGTACTCTAAGCTCGAAACTCGGCCCTTTTGACTTTCGACTGTGTTTCTGCTAAATTGTAGCAACCTTACAGCAAGGGGGCGGAAAAATGCACAGTCTCAAAAAAGCCTATTCCAAACAGAGGATGGGCTTTTTTGCTTGGGGGCTTCAGGGGCGATACTTTCCTCGGGTTTTTTGAAATAACGTGTGCCTAAAATAAAAAGGGAAAAGCAAAATATAATAAAGCAAGAGCCAGGGCAAGGGCACCCCGAGAGCTTCAAGAAAGGGCGTTTGAAGACCATTTAGGATAAATTTCATGACCCTATCAACAGAAGCAGATACTTGCCGAAAATACGTCCTCCCAAAGTTGATAGACGCAGGATGGGATAACGAACCCCATTCCTTCACCGAGCAAAGAACTTTTACCGATGGGAGGATTGTCGTATCCGGAGACAAAATCTACCGGCGTCCGCAAAAGCGCGCCGATTATCTTCTTCGCTTTACCCGGGATTTTCCCATTGCGGTCATTGAAGCCAAAGCGGAATACAAATCTCCCGGTGCGGGGTTGCAGCAGGCCAAGGAATATGCCGAGATCCTCGGGTTAAAATTCGCCTATTCGACGAACGGCCACGGAATCATCGAGTTCGATTATCTAACCGGACATGAGCGCGAGCTACCTCTTTTCCCGGCTCCTAATGAACTCTGGGCTCGCCTATGTTCCTCCCAAGCTCTGAATGAAAAGGCAGCAGACCGCCTTCTTGCTCCTTTCAATCTTTTGAGCGGAAAGACCCCGCGATATTACCAGGAAATCGCCATCAACCGGGCGGTCCAGGCGATTCTCCAAAGCAAGCGGCGAATCCTTCTGACGATGGCCACCGGCAGCGGCAAGACCGATGTGGCCTTCCAGATCTGCTGGAAACTTTGGTCCATCCGCTGGAACCGAACCGGCGAACACCGTCGCCCCAAGATCCTCTACTTAGCCGACCGGAATGTTCTCGTCGATGACCCGAAGGATAAGATCTTCGCACCCTTTGGGGATGCAAGGCATAAAATCGAAAATGGGCAAGCGGTCAAAAGCCGGGAAATGTATTTCGCCATTTATCAGGCCATCGCCAAAGACGAACGACGCCCGGGCCTTTACCGCGAATACGCGCCCGACTTCTTCGACCTGATCGTCGTTGATGAGTGCCACAGGGGCAGCGCACGGGATGAGAGCAACTGGCGTGAAATTCTGGAATATTTTGAACCTGCCTACCAGCTTGGCATGACGGCCACGCCGCGTCGTGAGGATAATCGGGACACTTACCTTTATTTTGGCAACCCCCTATACACGTACAGCCTGCGCCAGGGGATTGAAGACGGGTTCCTGGCACCTTATCGTGTCCACCGGGTCATCACCAGTGTGGACGCTACGGGCTGGCGGCCCACTCAAGGCCAGCTTGACCGCCACGGCCAGGAGATCCCCGACCGGGAATACCATACCGAGGATTTTGAACGGGTTTTGGCCTTGCGGGCACGAACCGAGGCCATTGCCCGCCACCTTACCGACTATCTGAAAGCAACGGACCGTTTTGCCAAAACCATCATCTTCTGCGTGGACCAGGAGCATGCCGAAGAAATGCGCCGCGCCCTGACCAATTTAAACTCCGACCTCGTCCGTCAATATCCCGATTATGTCTGCAGAGTCACTGCGGACGAGGGCGCCACTGGTCGGGGTCACCTGAGCCGTTTTAAGGAGCTTGAGACCATAAGCCCCGTGATCCTGACGACCTCCCAACTGCTCAGTACCGGAGTTGATATTCAGACCTGCAAAAATGTCGCCCTGGCCCGCGTTGTCGGCTCGATCGTGGAATTCAAACAGATCATCGGAAGGGGAAGCCGGGTGCGGGATGATTACGGCAAGTATTTCTTTACCATACTGGATTACACCGGAGCGGCAACGCGCCATTTCGCCGACCCGGAGTTTGACGGAAAGCCCACCTTAATAACCGAACAGGAGATGGACGAGGCGGGCCAGGTCAGGAAGGAAACAGTCATCGAACCCGAAAGACCGTTCGAAACAATCTATGAGCCCCAAAAGGATACGGAATCAAGGCTCCCGGAAGTTTCCGAATCTTCCGTTCGACAGCGGAAATACTATGTGGATGGGGGGCAGGTGGAGATTTCGGCTCACATGGTTTATGAGCTCGATGCCGACGGGAAACAGCTTCGGGTGGTCAAATATACCGACTACACGGCTGACAAGATGAGGAAGCTCTATCCCAATGCGGCCACATTAAGAACCACCTGGGCTGACCCGGAAGGGCGCTCCCAAATCATCGAGCGCCTGGCCGAAAAGGGGATAAATTTTGACGATCTGGCCGCAGCCACGAAAGAGTTTGACGCCGACCCCCTCGACCTGTTTTGCCATGTTACTTTCAATTCTCCCCTGCGGACAAGAAGGGAAAGGGCCGACGATTTAAGGAATAAAAAGAAAGATTTCTTCGCCCAGTACAAGGGGGATGCCCGATCGATTTTAGACGAACTTCTTGAAAAGTACGCCGAACACGGCGTGGCCCAATTTACCATTCCCGATGTGCTTAAACTGGAACCAATCTCCAGGCACGGGAATGTCATGGAAATCGCCTCCTTTTTCGGCGGGCCGACTAAACTTCGGGAGGCGGTGAATCAATTACAAAACCTTCTTTATTCTTCGTAAGGGATCATCATCAAGGATGGGATTTGAATGCCGCCCAAAAAGAAAGATCAACAACCTCTGACCACCGTCCAACAACTGGGCAGCCTCATTAAGTCGGCGCGGGATATCATGCGCAAGGATAAGGGATTGAACGGCGATCTCGATCGCCTGCCCATGCTCACCTGGATCATGTTCCTGAAATTCCTGGACGATCTGGAGCAGATCCGGGAGCAGGAAGCACTCATGGCCGGAAAGAAGTTTCGGCCGGCCATCGACCTGCCCTACCGCTGGCGGGATTGGGCCGCCAAAGAGGACGGAGTAACGGGAGACGAGCTGATCGCCTTCATCAACAACGAAGAGGCCGTGCGCCCGGACGGGAAGAAAGGGCATGGACTCTTTGCTTATCTGAGAAACCTCCAAAGTGCCAACGGGGGAGACCGCCGCGACGTCATAGCCAACATCTTCCGGGGTGTGATCAACCGGATGGTCAGCGGGTATCTCCTACGGGACGTGGTCAATAAAATCAACGGGATTCACTTTACATCTTCCGACGAAATCCATACCCTCGGCCATCTTTATGAATCCATGCTCCGGGAGATGAGGGACACGGCAGGGGATTCGGGGGAATTCTATACCCCACGCCCGGTTGTTCGCTTCATGGTAGAAGCCATTAATCCCCGCCTGGGCGAGGTGGTTCTTGACCCGGCCTGCGGGACCGGAGGATTTCTCGTCGAAGCCTTCAGCCATCTTGAAAAGCTGTGCAAGACCGTTGAAGACCGCAAGGCCCTGCAGGAAAGAAGCATCCAGGGGGGTGAGGCCAAACCGCTTCCTTATCTGTTGAGCCAGATGAACCTCCTTCTCCACGGCATGGAGTTTCCCCGGATCACCTACGGAAACAGCCTTACAAAACCCCTCAATGAAATCGGGGACAGGGATCGCGTCGACATTATCCTCACCAACCCGCCTTTTGGCGGAGAGGAGGAGAGAGGGATCCTTGGGAACTTTCCGAGCGATAAGCAGACCGCGGAAACGGCACTATTATTTTTGCAGCTCATCATGCGCAAGCTGCGAAGAATACCGAAGCCCGGCCGAGCCGCCGTAGTCGTGCCCAACGGTACCCTTTTCGGCGATGGCGTGTGCGCCCGGATCAAGGAGGAGTTACTGAAGAATTTCAACCTTCACACCATCGTCCGCCTGCCAAACGGCGTTTTTGCTCCTTACACCAGCATCCCTACGAATCTGCTCTTCTTCGAACGATCCGGCCCAACAAAGGAAATTTGGTATTACGAGCAGCCATTGCCCGAAGGCCGCAAGAACTACACCAAAACCCAGCCCCTCCAGTTTGAGGCGTTCAAACCCTGCCTCGACTGGTGGAGGAAGCGGAAAGAGAATGATCAGGCCTGGAAAGTCCCCGCCGCCGAACTGCTGGCCAACAATTGCAACTTTGATCGAAAGAACCCGCACGCTAAGGAGGACATTTCCCACCTTCCGCCAGAACAAATTGTTGAAAGTATTTTACAAAAGGAACGGCGGATCGCGGAGATCATGGGGCATATCAAAGCTCTTTTGGAGAAGTCGTCATGAGCAAGCCCGATAGCCAGGTTGTTATCTACAAAGCCCCGGGTGGCTCTGTTTCTCTGGAAGTAAAGCTCAAGGGGGAAACCGTCTGGCTGGATGCCCATCACATGGCCCGCCTGTTCGACCGTGACCGCACAGTGATCGTCCGGCATATCCGAAATATCTATCAAACCAAGGAGTTAGACCGGGCTTCAACCTGTGTAAAAAATGCACAAGTTGCCGCTGACGGCAAGGTCCGCCCCATGGACCTTTACAACCTCGATCCCCTCTACCATTCCGATGGCACCAAACGCATCGCCGACAATGCCCTGGTTGCCATGACGCTGCTGATCGCCGAAAGCCGCCCGCAGGAAAAAGATCTCCTGACCCGAGTGCTTTCGCACCTAATTCATCCGGAGAAGACATGAAAATGAAATGGCCAGTTGCGCGATTGGGAGAGGTGCTGACAGAGCGCAAGGAAGAGCCACCGCCGGATGACCTCTCGCTCGGAAGAGTCAAAATCGTTGAGAAAATCGGTTTCGACACCGGTCGGATTCAGCTACGGACAGATGGTGAGACAAAAACAGGGATGATCCTGATTAGACCTGGCGATCTTGTAGTTTCGGGTATCAATGCCGCCAAAGGTGCGATCGCGGTATATGATTCTAAAAATTCCTCCCCAATTGCTGCCACGATCCATTATGGGGCCTATGTTCCCAATTATGAGCGCGTAAGTGTTGAGTTCCTTTGGTGGTTACTCCGCAGCCAGTTCTTTCGCGAACTCCTACTTCAATACGTCCCCGGTGGTATCAAGACAGAACTGAAAGCGAAACGATTGCTATCAATTCCAGTTCCCTTACCGCCTTTGGCGGAGCAGCAGCGAATCGTGGCACGGATTGAGGAATTGGCCACTCAGATCCATGAAGCCCGCGCTCTCCGCCAGCACGCGGCGGAGGAGGCGGAGGCCCTGGTTTTAAGCGTTTTACATCGGCAGTTCGTGGTTGAATCCTCGAATTGGACGTTAATGCCGATGGACCGAGCCATTGAGATAAGTGACAAACAAATTGACCCGACCCTGCCAGAATATGCTCAGCTTCCCCATATCAGCGGCGAGAACATGGAGAGCAAAACTTGTCGCCTATTGCCCTGGCGAACTGCTGAAGCTGACGGTGTAAAAAGTAGTAATTACCTCTTTTCACCCGGGACGATTCTCTACTCCAAGATCCGACCTTACCTTCGGAAGGCCATTTTCGTGGACTTTCGAGGTGTTTGCAGTGCCGATGTTTATCCGATCCGTGTCCTCAATCCTGATCTGGATTCCCACTTCGTGAAATGGTCTTTGGTCGCTGAGCCGTTTACGAACTACGCAAACCGCCTTTCGGGGCGGACGCGAATGCCCAAACTTAATCGGAAGCAGTTATTCGGGTTTCCGTTTACACACCCTCCGCTTTCCGAACAAAGGCAGATCGTGGACGGGTTGGACGCGTTGCAGATGGAAGTGGAGAGGCTGAAACGCCTGCAGGCCAAAACAAGCGCCGAAATTGACGCCCTGCTCCCATCCATCCTCGACAAGGCCTTCAAAGGGGAATTATGAAATGGCAAAACGGAAACCTTTGGTCAGCATAGAGAAGGGTGAAACAGAAAAAGGTTTCTCAAGGCACGTTCTGCATGAACGTCTCTCTAAGCACTTCCATGATTTTCATCATAGAATGCGTTTTTATTTTGAAAGGTTAAGCAAGAATCAGGCATACCATGATAGGTATAATTATCTTATTAGAGACTATTCCGAAAAAACCTTCAAGTTTATGAAATATATTGGCAAACCAAATAAAATTTGATCGCTCCAATAATATCTAGGAATCCGCTAATAAAAGGCAAATTTGTAAAAGAATTTTCTAACAGATCTTTAAAAAGACTATGGTTTTGTATTTTGCGAAATATGCTTTTGACTTTTTTTCGGAACACTCTCTATCATGATATTATTTTTCTGTCCACTATCTGTTGGCGTAAGTGAATGAGAATGAAGAACATCTGCCAGCACTGCCATTTCTTGAGCAAGGAAACCCGTGAAGAAAACACGGGCCGCGCCCACTCTTTCTCGTTGTCCGGAGAAGAGCGGGGGGACGCGGATAAGGTGGCGACCCATTGGTCTCTCAAGTGCTGGATGAGCGTTTGGGATGAGGGTGTCGCGCCACACCTGGTAAGCCGCAAAGACACAATATCCCAAATCAATCGAAGGCATACGTGCTTCTTTTGGCCACATCGTCCAAACATGCTGTTCAAGGCCGCAGAAATACTACAGAAGCGCGATCGAGAATTCGAGCAAATGAAGCGCTCAAACCTATACACCCGTATTGCGCTTTGGATTGCAGCGATCGGGTTGCTGTTCGGAGCCGTAGCAAAGTTCCTAGTGCCGCCGCAATGAGGAACATCCGCGCCTGAAAGTTGTTTGTTGTTCCACCTGAGTCGAAACGAACAAGCGACTTGGACATAAAGGTCTCCGGCTTGCTGGTCAGCCGCGGCCCCGTTGGAGAGATAAGGATATAATAAGACAATGACCACTGGTAGCCGAAAACGTGTGTTTGGTGATAAGATCAGCTTCAAGTCCCTTTCATGTGCGCCTGTAAACGAACTTGGCGTAGTCTATCTTTTTGGTGTGCTCCATGACACCTTTGATTTCAAAATCGAATCTATACAATCGGGATTCCCAGATTGCATTGCAAGACGTAGAGTTGGCTCGAATCGATGGGAAGAAGTGCGTATTGAGTTTGAATATGACAGCAAATCATTTTTGGCACACAGACACAACCCAGATGGCGTTGACCTAATCGTTTGCTGGACACACAACTGGAAGGAATGTCCCAAGCGAATCGAGGTAATCGAATTATCTTCGTTGCTTGGCACTGCAGAACAAATCGACAGCGATATCAAGATAAAACGGCAATTAACTGCATGGCAGAAATTCTGTCAGGAGAAACGGCTTGAAGGCCTGGCCTTCGGCGAGATTGCTAACCTATGGAAGAACCAGAAAAAATAATCCTCTCCAAGGCGTTCAACCCGACCGGGGTTAAATCTGTTTTTCTTTTCAATCAGGTAGTTGCCCCGGCGGGTTATCTTAATCGTTGAGGCTGTAGAAAAAGTCCCCAAGCAGATTCTTGGGCGAGATGCAGAAAAAAGTGACCTCATAGAATGCGCCACAATCAACGATCTGATGCTTGGGAAAGGTCAAGAGACCCCCAAAAACATTGCTCTCACACGTCAAAAGGACTTTTTCTACAGGCTCGTTAGCCCGTTGTGTCAATATCAGTCGTGACCGACAAAGCCAAAACTCCTATGAGCAGAAGCAAGCCCCGTAAAACAGGAGAGTGCATTTACTGCGGCAGAGTTAGGCCCATTACTGAGGACCATGTTCCCCCTCGCAATTTGTTTGCCAAACCTCGACCAAGCAATTTGGTTAAGGTGCCCAGTTGTTATGAATGTCACAGCGAGAACAAGCAAGTAGCCCAAGATGATGAGTATTTCCGGCTGATGCTAACCCTGCGGGAAGATACGGCCACTCATCCAGATGTTGAACAAATACTGCCAACTGTATTAAGGTCTCTGGCAAGGCCAGACAAAGTGGGCTTCACCAAATCGCTATTGAAAAGCATCAAAAATGTCAATGTAAGAAGTCGGAGTCTGAAATTCCGCCATAAGGACGACAGGAGGGATGAGGGGAGGGGGTTTTAAAAGTTTTGAAAAACAGCGGCGTGCTTCTTATGGAAAAAGGAATACCCGTTCGTTTTTCTCAGGGGATTTGA
>Ga0180009_10004227_pt1 | contig 15943 bp, 8 predicted proteins | sample OS_PC_MetaG_FD_123537 | JGI IMG/M metagenome (GOLD analysis project Ga0180009, IMG submission 123537) | Groundwater microbial communities from the Aspo Hard Rock Laboratory (HRL) deep subsurface site, Sweden - OS_PC_MetaG | ecosystem: Environmental > Aquatic > Deep subsurface > Groundwater...
CTCCTTTGCTTAATCGAAGCTTCGCTTCGATCTACATCTCTATCTGATATTCCTCATCTCTTATTACATGATCATAACTTTCATGCTGCCAAAATGCGCCGGAATGATTGAGGAGTTTATTGCACTTAAGCGAAGTATACCATTTTAAGGATTGGAAAATATCTGTTATTATGTAAAGCGAACAGCCTGTTCGCTCTACAGAGCAGATGAGGAACGGGAAAATCATCCTTAATTGGTTTTATTGATTATTAAGTTCATGCCAAATCAACGCACCCGATCCAAGAACTGCTGCATCGCCTTCAGGTAATCCGGATACCAATATTTTAACCTTTCCTTTGAAGATATTTAACAAAGAGTTTTCAAGATTCTTTTTAACTGAGTCAAGTAATAGATCTCCAGCCTGAGATAATCCTCCAAAAAGGACAATTGCTTCCGGACTTAAATGCGCGACAGAATCAGCAAGCGATTCTCCTAAATATTTCCCGGTAACTTTAAATGCAGTGTTGGCTATTTTATCACCGTTAACAGCAGCTTCATAAATTTTCTTTGAGGTAAGTTCATTGTAAGAAATGTCTCTCAACACACTCCTATCGCTGCTTTGTACAAGTAATTCGAAAACAGTCCTCTTAATTCCACCCGCTGAGACATAAGCTTCCAAGCATCCTTTTCTTCCACAGCCGCATTTTCTGCCATCACGTACCGCTATTGTATGTCCAATCTCTCCTGCAAAACCATCGTGACCGTATAATAATTTTCCGTCAACAACAATTCCGCTGCCGAGTCCTGTACCTAGAGTCATTTCGATAAAATTTTTCATTCCTCTGGCAACACCGAATTTAAGTTCGCCTAATGCTGCGGCGTTCGCATCGTTTGTTAAAGCAGTAGGAACATCTTTAAACTTCTTAACGAGCTCGATGATATTTACCGTGCCCCAATTTAAGTTTGGAGGATTCTCAACGCATCCGCTGTAATAATTTGCATTAGGTGCGCCAATGCCTATTCCGACAAGATTGTAATTACCGTCGGCGGCGGGAAGTAAAACTTCAAATTCAGCAAAAATTCTTTTAAACAAATCCTCTGCAGTATCCATTGCATTTGTAGGAATGCAGCTTTTCTTAATGCATTCCCCTTCTTTAGTAACTAATCCTAAAACCGTGTTAGTTCCGCCGATATCAATACCGAGTGTAACATTAATTTTTGACATATCTTCCTTTCATAACAAAAATAGAATATCTTGACTGACAATATAAAAAAAGCAGAGCCGGTTTTCAGTTCGTCTCTGCTTCAACTTAAAATTTGCTCTACCAAAATAGGATGTAGAGCACGGCAATTATACCGCAGATTCCTATTGCCGCAACATTGAATACCGGATTTGTTTCAAACAATTTTTTATTAATCATAATTGCTTTACTGTCAAAACCCTTTTTCTCCATCAAAGTAATTACGATTACGAGAATACTTAGAAGAATAAATATTATTCCCATTCGATCAATAAACGGGAGTTCGGGAGTGAGATACTTGAATCCCGCCGAAAGTGGAATTGTAAGAATTGCCGCCCATAACGCAGAATTTGCCGTAGCCTTTTTCCAAAACAATCCGAACATGAATATTGCTAGGATCCCCGGACTAACAAATCCTGTGAATTCCTGAATAAATTGAAAAGCCTGATCTAATGTTGTTAAATTAGGAGCCACGAAAACTGCAATCAACAAAGCAATTGCACTGGCTATTCTTCCCGTTCGAACTAATTTTTTCTCACTCGCTGATTTATCGAAAATCTGCTTGTAGATATCCATAGAAAATATTGTAGCTGTGCTGTTAACCATTGAACTTAATGACGATACGATTGCTGCAATAAGAGCAGCAAAGGCAAGTCCTTTCAGTCCAACTGGAACAAATCTGCTCAATAACCATGGATAAGCTTCATCGGGTTTAATAATATCAGCCTGCAGATGAAAAGCAGCGATACCTGGAATTACTACAATTAGAGGCATTAAAATTTTTAGATACGCTGCAAAGGCTAAACCATTCTGTGCTTCCTTCAAATTTTTTGCTGCAAGCGCTCTTTGAGTTATGTATTGATTGCAGCCCCAATAAAATAAATTTGCTATCCACATTCCACCGATAAGAACGCTTATTCCAGGAAGTTCTGCATAACTTGGATGGCTTGAATCAAGGATCATATCAAATTTTTCCGGAACTTCGGTAATTAGAGCGCCTAATCCATCAAGCCAGCCACTCCCGCCCGAAACTGCATTTAATGCAAGAATGCTCGTAACCAATCCTCCGGCAATTAAAACAATTACTTGAACAACATCAGTCCATGCAACAGCTTTTAATCCGCCATAAATTGTATAGAGCGAGGAAAATAATGCCAGCCCAATTATGCCATAAATTAAATCAATATTCATTATTGTTTTGAGCGCAAGCGCGCCTAAATAAAGTACCGAAGTAAGATTTACGAAGATGTAAACAAGAAGCCAAAAAACAGCAAGACTAGTTCTCACGCGCTTGTCAAATCTAATTTCTAGAAACTGCGGCATTGTATAAATACCTTTTTCGAGGAATATCGGGAGGAAGTATTTAGCAACGATAATTAGAGTAAGCGCTGCCATCCATTCGTATGATGCTATCGCCAAACCAACAACATAACCCGAACCCGACATGCCAATAATTTGCTCAGCGGAAATATTTGACGCAATTAAAGATGCGCCGATTGCCCACCATGGAAGAGACTTCCCTGCGAGGAAATAATCCTTTGTATCTTTTTCGTGACCTTTTTTTTCCTTAGAAACCCAAAGCCCCAGCGATACAATTCCAATTATGTAGCCTATAAAAACAATATAATCAAGATTAGAAAAATTCATTCATTCACCGGAATTATGAGCTATGCAGTAACCAATTTGGGAACCGATCCTTTAACTCCGTAATATGCGATGTAAACATAGCAAAGTACAGGAATGAAAAACGCCATTTGAATTCCGATGTTATCTGCGAAGTAACCTTGTAATACCGGGAGCAATGCTCCTCCGACAATTGCTGTGCACAAAATTCCCGAGGCTTGACCGGTATGTTTGCCGAGTCCATCAATTGCAAGAGTAAAAATTGTTGGGAACATTATTGAATTGAACAAACCAACAGATAATATAGACCACATCGCTACCGGTCCTGAAGTTGACATGGAAACTATTACCAACAAACCGGCAACAACAGCGTTGAACGCAAGAACTTTACCGGGTTTGATCTTTCGCTGAACTGCCGAACCGATAAATCTTCCGATCATTGCGCCGCCCCAATAAAATGAAACTAATTTTCCGGCATCTGCTTCTTTTAATCCTGCAATAGTCGGCTCGCCAAAATAGTTGACTAAAAAGCTGCCGATTGAAACTTCACCGCCGACATAAACAAAAATTCCTATCGCTCCCAAAACAAGATGCTTGTAATGCCATGCGCTAGGATGCTGATGGTCATTATTGTTTAGATCTATTACGCCTTCGGTAGAAGCGCCTGCCGTAACTTTAGGCAGTTTAATAATCGCGAAGAATGCGGCAATTATAAATAACGCAAATGCTAATCCTAAATAAGGAACTTGAACTGCGCTCGCTTCTGCCAATTTATAAGCGGTAATATCATCTGGAGCCATGAATTTCAATTCTTCGGTTGTTTTAACTGCCATCGAGAGGATTAAAAGAGCGCCGAAATATGGTGCGATTGTAGTTCCGAGCGAATTAAATGCTTGGGTTAAATTCAATCTGCTTGATGCTGTTTTCGGTTTTCCCAAAATTGCTACGTAAGGATTTGCAGCAACTTGAAGCAGAGTAATTCCAGACGCCAATACAAACAGTGCAATCAAAAATATTGGATAGGATTGATATCCGGCTGCCGGATAAAACCCGAGACATCCAATGCCCGCTGTAATTAGCCCGATAACTATCCCGTTTTTGTATCCTATCTTTTCAATCAGCATTCCCGATGGAAGCGAAACAACAGCATAGGCGGTAAAAAAACTGAATTGGATTAGCATTACTTGTGTATAATTTAACGAGAACACAGCTTTAAGATGAGGAATTAAAATATCATTTAAGCAGGTAATGAATCCCCACATAAAAAACAATGTTGTTAGAACGGTAAGCGCGGGAGTGTAATTTTTATTCACCGGATTTCCGCCGACAGTTGCGGCACTACTTTGAAATGTTGTTGCCATTTATTACTCCAGAATTTTTACAATTTTTATCTCAAATGATTTTTGCCAAAACAAATATTAAAACAAGATATATCATTCCAAAATTATTTTAGGAAAAAGTTTTTCTTTAAATCCGATACCGATACTATAAATTCGCCTGCCTCGGTGATTCGTTTATTATCGCGTCCGATAAATGAAAGATCGTGCGTGTTAAGCGAAAACTCAACAACTTTTGATTCACCGGTTTTCAATTCTATTTTTTCAAATCTCTTTAACTGTTTATTCGGTCTTGTAACGGAACCATAAATATCTGTTAAATATAATTCCACAGCTTCTTTTCCATCAACGCTGCCTGAGTTAGTAACTTTGACGGAAATTTTAAGATTTTCATTTTGCTCGATTTCAGTTTTTTCAAGTTTCAGATCAGAATATGAAAATGATGTATAGCTCAATCCAAAACCGAAAGGAAATTGAGGATCGTATTTATTTACGTCAAAAAATTCAATTGGTTTGTAATCGTAAGTAGTGTTTCCGTTCACAAATTTTGGATACGTAAACGGTAATTTTCCGGAAGGATTTACATCTCCAAATAGAACGTCACTTATTGCAATACCGCCTTCCATTCCGGGCAAGTATCCCATCACAATAGCCGAAGCGTCTTCAACGATTGGATTGATTACTCGAGGTCGACCCTCAATTAAAACAAGAATAACCGGTATACCTGTTTTGTATAATTTTTTAGCATATTCAATTTGGCGGACATCGAGCGCTAAATCAGTGATGTTTCCCGGCGATTCGCTGTAATTGCTTTCACCAAGACAAAGTATAACCGCATCAACAGATGAAGCGGCATCAACTGCGGCAGATGAATTTACATCACCGGAAAAATCAACGCCTTCGTAAAATAAAACATTATCCTTCCCTATTTTATTTTGAACGGCTTCAAGAATTGTAAATTTTTCAGCAGGATAAAGTGATTCGTTATCGCCCTGCCAATTGAAAGTCCAGCCTCCGTTTAAAACTCTCATCAAATTGGATGTAGGCCCGGTTACAAGAACTTTGCTGTTTTTCTTTAAAGGCAATTTGCTATTATTCTTCAACAATGTAATTGCTTCTCGTGCAGCATCAAGGTTAGCTTGCGTAAATTCATTGCAAGCAAATTTCTGAACCAGCTCTTTATTTGGATATGGGTTTTCAAAAAGTCCGACCATTAGTTTAACTCGTAAAATTCTGCGGACGGCGTCATCAATTCTGGATACCGGAACTTCACCATCATCAACCAATTTTAATAAAATTTCGTAAAACGAATAATCATAAGGAACCATGCTCATGTCTAATCCCGCCATCACAGCCATTTTAACGGCTTGTTCGGGCGTTTCCGCAACGCGGTCTCTCGTGTGCAAGCGTTTAATATCTTCCCAATCCGAGACTATAAATCCCTTAAAATTAAGCTCGTCTTTTAATAATTCCGTAAGAAGATAATGATCTGCATGAACGGGGATGCCATTAATTTCGGAAGAGTTTACCATCACGGTCATGCTTCCCTCTTCAACTCCCGCTTGAAAAGAAGGAAGAAATATTTCGCGCATCATTCTTTCCGGAATCCACGCGGGAGTTCTATCATTTCCGTTTTTGGGTACGCTGTATCCTAAGTAATGTTTAATGCACGTTGCAACTTTATCCTTTGCGCCAATATCGTTTCCTTGCTGTCCCTTAACATAAGCTCTTCCCATTTCTGTAGTCAAATAGACGTCTTCGCCGTATGTTTCCCATAATCTTGGCCAAAGCGGTTCCCTTCCCATTCCTAGTACAGGATTGAAATTCCATGGAATTCCGGAAGCTCTTGTTTCGAAAGCCGTAATTTCTCCGCCTTTGAAAACTATATCTTTATTCCGCGTTGCGGACATTGCTATTGCCTGCGGAAATAAAGTTGCGCCAATCGTGAAGTTTGCTCCGTGAATCGCATCAATACCATAAAGCACGGGGATTTTTAATCTGCTTTCTTTTAGAGCAATGTCTTGAATTGTTGTAATGATGTTGTGCCAGCTTTCAATTGAATTTGCTGCGCCTCCGGTATTTAGTATTGAGCCGACTTTATATTTTAATATTGCATCTTTCAATTTGCCGATGTCTAAAACAAGTTCATCAGATTCGCTCTTCCGTTCTTTAGAAACAACCTCCAAAGTTACTTGAGTCATTTGCCCGACTTTTTCTTCGATCGTCATTGACGATAAAATCTTATCAATATTTTTTTCTAAATCTTCATTCTTAGATTTATTTACGTCTGAAAACTTAAATCCGCTGACGAATAACATCACAACAAAAAGGATTAAATATTTTTTTTCCATTTGAACTCCCTGCGTTTTTCTTACCTATTTCAAATAAAGCATTTTTTTACTTTGCGATTTTTCATTACTGCTAATACGGTATATATAAACTCCTGAATTTACTGCATTGCCTTTTGCATCAGAACCGCTCCAAGTAAAACGGTTATTCCCACTCTGAGCGTTTTCTTTGCTGAGTGAATAAACCTTCTCACCAACAATATTGTAAATAGAAAAATTGACTCTTCCTGGATTGTTGACATAATAATTTATAATTGTATCCCCATTAAATGGATTTGGATAGTTCTGATAAAGTTCGAAATCTCTATCTTCAACGCCAAACTCATCCAAGTCAGTTGTTATCAAATCGATTGTAATCCCATTAATAAAGGCGCTGTCAATAACTTCTTCAAAATGAATATCGAGCATTCCATCCTTCACATCAATTTCATTTTGTAAAATGAGCGCTGAATTTTTTCCAACTCTATCAAATACGTCAAGATTTTGGTGAAGAACACTTCCCTCGCAAATCACATTAAAAATTCTTCCGCCGGACTGTGACTCAATGTTTTCAGAAAACATTAATCCCAAATTATAGTGTCCATCGGGGACTCTGAATCTGTACGTTACCATTCCTTTTCTTTCAGTTCTGAACAGTTCAGGAAAATCCGTTCCGCTGATTGACAAATCTGCCGGATATTTTTTTGAATCTCCCATTTGATAGCCGTATTCCAGATCAGCAGTATAATTTTGATCGGTTAAAAACTCACCTAATCCTTCCCCGCCTGCGTTAATTGTAATTGGAAAATTCAGGGTGGAAATTGGCACAATCGGTTTAGCGGCGGTAGTAATTTTATTTGCCGGTTGAGCGTCATCCAATACATTCAAAACAATAACATTCACTGAAGCGAAAGGATTAATCCCAGCCGAACGCAGATTTACGGTTTTTCTATCTTCGCTTAATTCAATTTGATCGAGCGTAACACCGGTGATTATATAGTTTGACTTATTCACCGCTGATATTTGGTCTAATTCTTCGCTAAAATTTAGAGTAACAGAACGGTCGTAATTGAATCTTCCCCATAATACTTTTGGAGCGGTCTTATCAACATATCCGATATTTGTTTCATCGGTTAAGCACAAAATTAATTTGCCGTCTTTGAACACAACATTTTCTTTAATAAAGTCTGCTTCATTCCCGGAAAAAGTATGAGTAGCTTTTTCCCACCTTGATTCATCCCATAAATCAAACTCGTCTTTCCACTCGAATTTAAAATTGTTATCAGTGCCTCCGTCGCCCGAGCCGGGAGAATAAGAATAATAAGCAGCCCAGTCATAAAATGAATTAGCGGGCAAATTTGCTTTGTCCCAAGTCCCAACCCAGTTTGCCCAAATGGGATTCCAAATATTCATCATTAATTTTGAAGGGTGTTTCATCTCTTGAATATGCGCGCCTGTCTGCCGGTAAACTTCAACGCCGTCTATAAACCAGGCTATGTAATCCGGCGTCCATTCAAAAGCATAAGTGTGATAGTCAAGAAACGGATTAAAATTTAGATATTGATTGCGTATATGAAATTTCTGACCGGGAGTGATTACGTTAAATTGCGCAACGTCCGAATACCGCCCCAAAATTTCAATATCAATTTCGTTCCATCCGGTTGATTGAGTGATTTCGTGATAAGTAAAAAATGACGATACAACTCCTTCTCTATTTGCGGGAATATAACTTACTTCAAAACGTCCGTATGTATAAGTCTCGATTGTTCTGTACTCGGCGCCTTTGTAAATTTTTGCGTTGAGGTTGGAAACAATAAAAATTGAGAATGTAAAGAGAAATGATATTAGGGGTTTTTTCATTGTATTTGCCATAAATAAATTATTTTAAAAATGCTTTCGATTCTAAATTAAATCTGAGAATTCTCAATAAATTTTCATATTCCGAAATGATTACTTTCTGAGTGAAGTAATCCCTTGGGGATAAGAACACAAAATTTCACTAAGCTTTAGAGACAGCCTCAAATTCAGTATCAAAAATTTATTCCTACCGAGAATTTTTGAATATTATCCAACCTGCCGAAATCCGCATAAGAATAATCGAATTGAATCATTAAATTTCCCATCAAGTAATGTTTCAATCCCGCACCGATTGCAAATGATTCTTCCGATTCTTCGAGAAATAAAGATTTATAACCGCCTCTAACAGAAAATATTCCGGCAAAAGTATATTCACCGCCTGCGTTAATACTTTCGTAATTATCATTCGGGTGTGAAGCGTCAACTGCAATCAGAAGATCGTGCATATCGGTTTTAATCGGATGATAGGCTAAACCAACTTTAAATCCCAAAGGCAGTTCCCAAGCTGATGTTTCTAAGTTTGCCGGTATTCTATCGTTGTTGCCGGTAGTGGTTTTGTTATCGTCATAAAGCACCGTAGCATTAGAACCGGAAAGCTGCATCTTCGATCCGAAATTTGTTATCGACATGCCGAGCGTTATTCCATCAAACGGAGTGTTGTAAAGAACTCCTAAATCCAGCGCAAAAGCATAATCGCTCATCTTCCAATAATTTTCGTAAACAACTTTTGGATTGAACCCAATACTGAATGCATCGGTAATATTTATTGCCCAAGCTAAACTGAATGCAGAATAGGAGACCTTAAAAGTTTCTCCGGTTCCGTTTGGATTTTCAATAGTAGTAACATTTAATTCATCGATATCGGAGCTAATAAAACTTGCTCCAAGAGAACCCATCTCGCCCAAATTAAGTGTAACGGCGGCGAAGTTATATCCAATGCCTGCAAACCATTGTGTGTGGTCAAAAACTACTCCGTGCTGCTGAAGTCTGGCAATACCGGCAGGATTCCAATAAATAGCAGAGGGATCGTCTGCAACGGCAACAAATGCGCTTCCCATTCCGGTTGCGCGGGCGCCTTGACTGATAGTTAAAAACGAAGCGGCTGTTGTTCCACGTTTAGATACATCCGAAACAAATTGTGCGAACAGCATTGCCGGGAGCAGCATTAGCATTATTATGATTGAATTTATTCTTTTCATTTTCAATACCATCCTATTTAATTAATACAAATTTGCCAATGTGTTCGCCTACTCCGGGCGCTTTAACGTGAAATACATAAAGCCCGAATGCCACGTCCATTCCATCTTGCGTAACAAGATTCCACGATAAAGAGCCGTCCTCTTTACCGCCGGTTTTTTCAAGAATTTTCACTAATGAACCGGCAACGGTGTAAATTCTGATTGTGCATTCCGAGGGAAGATTTATAAAATCAATACGTCTTTCTCCTCTGCCTGTTTGATTAAGATTTCTTTTTTCCCAAGCGGCTTGCGCTACATAAGGATTAGGAACAACCGAAATTTTATTTAATTGATTTTTTGCTAACTGTTTATCAATTGCCGCCGATTTTGTTGTAAAGCTGAAATAATCTCCATTATAAAATGGTTTCGCAATCTTGATTGAAAATATATCTCCGCCTTTTGGATATTTTGGCTGATAACCTATTCCAGGCGGTTGATTGTAAGTAATCTTCCAAGTCAATTTGTTGGATGCTCCAACTTTCTGCATAATTACAATTTCATCGCCGATGGATAAAGCCTTGTCGCCATTATTATCGAACACTTCCGCTTGAACCGTATCTCCGGTTGTAGTGTTTACAACAACAAAATTAATCGGAATTTTAAAGTTCGGTGTCTTCAAATCAAAATTGTCTACAAAGCGAAGTTCATAATCCGCTGGCCAGGCAACGTTCAAAGCCGGAGCGTGATTATCCGGAGAAACGATCATCGTAAGATTGCTTTCTCCAATAATCCATCCAGAGCTTTCTACTTGAATAGAATCGTTGATTACGGAAAGCGTCATTCCATCGAATGGTTTTGAAGTTTTTTTTGCGCCTATTTCCGAAGCTGAAGCAGTAATTACGGTATCAAACAAACCATTGTAATCACGGATAACTTCAAATCCGCTGGTTGCGTAGGTTGGCGTTGTTCCTGTTGAGCTGAACAATACTTTATAATTCGCGCCTTCAATTATTTCCGCCGCGCTAAGAATACTGATATTTAAATTTCCCGTTCCAATTCCGGATACAACTTGATTTACGTCCCCTTCCAATTCAGGAGGAATATAACCCGCTGCGGGAGAGTTGGGTATAATAACAGCGCAGTTAATGTCAACAAATTTTACAACACCTGAAAAATCTTCAGAAATAATTTTTGTGCTTTCAGATGGAACAAGTCCCTTGGTTCCAAAACCCGGATCTCCTTGATCGTAAGAAACTACTGCGTAATAATATTTCTTCCCGTTCTGTACATCTGTATCAACAAACGAATGCTGCAAACCCGTTTCATCGCCTCTCCAAAACGAAGCGCCGTTTATTCCCACCGGATCAGGACCTTCAATCCCATCAATTAAATCATATTGAGCAATCGGTTTCCAGAATTTTGCTTCGCCGCGTGAATCTGTTATAACTTTAATATCGTTAAACTCAGGTTCTTCGCTTCTGTAAACCAAATATCCTTCGAAATCTTTTTTATAACCTTTTGTGGGGTCATTGTCTTGGAATCCTAAGAATGGATCGCGTGATTCTTCTGCAATACTATCCCAGAATAAAAACACCTTACCATCTCCCGGTACAGCAGTTAAAGTTGGTTTCAAAGGAGGTTTTGAGAAATTATAGTTTGCATTGTATATCTGCTGAACAGTTTCTTTATTAAAAACAAGGTCTTTTAAATCACTGCCAAAAACCAATGTCATAGAAAATCTTTCTCTTTTACCTTTTGCCAAAAGAAATGGACTGGAAGCAAAAACCATAGAAATATTTGCCTTTTGCAAAGATGTATCAAAATAGGCAGCTTGCATTTTAATCCACATAGACTCATCATCTTTAGGCCAGCCGCCGGCGGTTCCGCCATCGCCCAATCTGTAAATTGAAAGCGATGTTAAACCGATCATATCGGATTCGTCTATATCTGTTTTATCGAAGTTAGGTTCGCCATCTGTTGGTAAACCATCTCCTTCACCTTGATCAGGACCGATATATTGTCTATCGAAAGGACCAACTCCATCCTGCCCAACATCATTGTTCAAAGGTTCATTGTCTGCAGCGTCCCACTTACCGTTACTATTAAGATCGGAATATGAAACCCAGTCGCCGTCGTTATCTAATCCGTCATCACGTTTCTCATCAACAATTCCGTCGAGGTCGTTATCAATTCCGTCTGTTCCGATTCCTGGACTCTCAAGGTAAGCGTAACCATAATAACCTGTAATCCATCTTCCTGGTGAACCAAATCCATCATCATCAAATGCGTATGCAATATCAAGTTTCAAATCGAATGATGCGTTATCATCGGCATTATCGCCAGAACCGCCAACGCCGGTATCAGTATAAAATCCGAATGCCGTTGTGTCGTAGTCGTAATCCGAAATATTCACGACATCATAATGCCAGAAAATAATATCCTCTGCAAGAACGTGCGACCATTGAAAACCTCTAGTTTCAACGCGAAGTCCCAATCCGCCTCTTGACGAATCTGACAGTACCGGATAGTAACTCCAGGGCGCTCTTGTAAATTCATTATCTTTCGAATCATCCATTACAAAAAAAGTCTCGAAATCAGAGTTTATAACGCCGCGTCCAAAATATCCGTACCAAAAACCATCCCAGTTATTATCAATATTTGGGAGCGCTCTTGGCCACAGATCGGGCCATGTGGTTGGATTTGAACTTATGGCTGGATATTCGGATGAAGGATTTGAATATCCGGGTACTGGCTCCAAACCCCAGATCAATCCGGTAACTTTATCAAAATCCATCCATTCTCTGTATGAAGTTTGAAGAGGATGGAATATTTTTCCATTATGACTAACTTGTGCAGCTATTAAAAGGGCAACTCCGTCCAAGTAGTTGTGTCCGGTACCCTTGGGCCATTCCCCAGAAGGTGAAAAGGGCCACTGCCCAACTTCGCCATTGTTGTAATACAAAGTACGAATTTGGTTGCCGTCCATAATTCCCTCGCGGCGGTATTGAATATCACCGTAGGCATCATTCCGATAAGCATTCACATCGGATTGACCATAGACTGTGGAAGAAATAATTATTAAGAGAATAAAAACAATAAAATGACGATGCATTCTCGCCTCCGTTTACTAAAAATTTTTCTATCAAAATTATGAACCATTATACTCGCTTATAAAAACAAATCATTTGAGTGATTTGTGCAAGCTGTTTATGATCATAAGTCACCTTACGCAGAACTTGTAGCACGATCCCGAAATTTATCGGGATCGTAAAAAACAAGCATTTTATCGAAGTTTCGCTTCGATTTACAATACAATTTCAAACTTTTGCGTAAGGTGACATCATAAATTAAAATCCTACGCTTAATCCCACTCTTACCTCACGAGGAGAAGAGTACATGCCGGGATTTTTTATATATTCTTCTTTCGTATTCAGACCAATAATTTCACCTGTATAAAGAATCATATCTAGGTCTGCATTTGCTCTACCCGTTGTACCGTAAACGCCGAATTCGTTGCGAATATCCAATAAATTATACACGAGCAAATACGTGTGAAATTTCAAACCGTAAAAATCAAAAAATTTATCCGCTTTCAGGTCAAGCGCATGAAAAGTGGGTCTGATTCCACTATTTTCAAAACGTACACCGTTGGAAATTCGAATATCTTCCGTATAAGGCATACCGGAGCCATATTGATAAATAATGCCAATAGTCCAATCACCCGGAACGCCGACATTGCCGCTAATATTCAAAGTGGAGCGTTGATCCCAATCCAGCGGAACCAAATGTTTTTCTGATTCAACGTTGCCGCGCGTATCGTTATAAACCGACATTGGATCGGATGCGTTACCTTCAGCCAACTGGAAAGTATAATCTACTTTTGCGCTGAAGTAATCGGCAAAACGTTTATCGAGTGTTACAATAAAACCTTTTGTGTTTCCGTAATCTCTATTAATAAATCTTGCATACTTTATTGTTTCATACGTGCTTAGTATTTCCATTCCAAGAAGGTTTCTAATATCTCTGTAATAAACTGTAATATCCAATGCCAGATTTGGGAAAATTACCTGCTGCAGACCTAATTCGTATTGAACGGTTTTCTGCGGTTTCAAGTCCGGATTACCGGTAAAAGACGACAGCGATTGCCCGGGCGTTAACAGAAGTTCGTCGTTCGAGTAAAGATTTTCGAGCGGTGGAATTTGGAAAAAGTGACCGTATGAAAAATATATTGCTCCTTGATCCGATATTGGAAACGAAACGCCCAAGCGTGGACTAATCTGCATTTTTGCTTCGGGACTAACCCTTTCGTTGTATCCCGGGAAATCCGGATTGTTCAGTGGATTTCTTTTATCCGCCGGAATTGAGGAATTCGGGTTGAAATACTCAAATCTTACGCCCGCATTAATAACCATAATGTCATACTCCATTTTATCCTGAATGTATGCATTATATTCATAAGGTTCTTTATAGTATGATTGATTTCCTCTACTGTGAGGGAGCGGATAATCAAGTTCAACTATTGGGTTTAAGTCGTCGTCCAAAAACCCTTCCATCACGTTTACAAGTTCCTTGGAATGATTGAATATTTTAATGCTTCTTCCTTCAATGCCTAATTTAACTTTATGCTCTTTTGAAACCTGCGATTCAAAAGTCCATTGCCCAATATATGTTTTGGTAAATCTATTATATCGCCCTACTTCATTTCCTCCGTGACGGTATGTATAAGATGAAGTTGGAATTCCCTGCGAAGGCTCAACATATCTTGAGTCAAGCTGATCTTCGTAAAGATAGCCGTAAAATCTATGTTTATTTGCTGCAAATTTTAACGATGTAAAAGTATTCTGAGAAGGCACAAAAGACATTTGGAAATTATGAACCAAGTTATCACCATAGTGATTCATTGTTCCATCTGGCGTCCATCTATAGCCATGATTATATCCCTTTGATTCATCTTCATCAAAAAATATTGAGTAACTAAATTTCCAATCAGGCAAAGCATAAGTCAACTTACCGTTAAGTGAATAGCGCGAATAAGGATTCATCGGAACAAATTCTGCATCCTTTGGAGTTTGTTCCCAAGATATTCCTGAAGGGAAAAACGGATTTGAATCGGAAGGTTTATATACTCTTCTGCCGTACATATAGCCTTCGCTCTCATAATATCTACCGGTTACAAAAAACGTGAGAGAATTTAAAATTTTCGTTGGCCCGCTTAAAGAGAATTGAAAATCCTTTACGGAAAGCGGACTAATATTGTCCAGATTTTCAAATATCCCATCATTAGTTGCAACAAAATCACCGAGATACGCCGAGGCATATCCTTCAAAGTTTTGCGAACCTTCTTTTGTAACAATATTTACAACACCCGACAGAGCCTGCCCGTATTCAGCATTGAAAGTACCGCTGATTACTTCAAGCTCTCTAACCGAACTATTTTCAACTTCAACGGAATTTTGCCCGCTGAAAGCATCGGTTACGGGCAATCCGTCTATTAAATATGCAACTTCATTTGAGCGCCCACCTCGGAAGTGACCTCCAACAACGCCCGCCTGAAGGTTAATTACCTGTCCAATATTATCAACAGGCATCATTTCAATTTCTTTTGAAGTCACTGTAGCCGAAGTTGAAGTTAAGTCTTTTGTTATAAGCGGTCGTTCGGCGATTACAACAACGTCTTCGCCTAATTGAACAGCCTCGGAGTAGAGTTCAACATCTAAAGTAGTTGTTAAATCTATCCGGATTCCAACCTGGCGTACAATAGTCTTTTTATAACCAACAGCGCTAACGCTTATGGTGTATTCCCCGGGGTGGATATTATTTATATAATAATAACCGTCAATATCAGCGGCAGCGCCTAAATGCGTTCCATCAATAATGATGTTCGCGCCGATTACCGGTTCACCGGTTTCTTTATCAAATATTTTACCGGCGAGCTTTCCAGTCTGTCCGGCAAATACAATATTACATAGGAGGATTAACCCTATTAAGAAAATATGACTTCTACTAAATGGACCTAATTTCAATTTTATATCCTCCATTAGAATTCTGAGATACTAAAATTTTCTTGTGTTTATCAAATTTACTGCCGCCAATCTAACGTCTCAGCGGATTACTAATTAAATTTCTGTTGTTGACCCTTTGCATTCAAAAAATTTGAAACCGTCACTAGTTTAATATCCGTTCTACTCATGGGCTTTACTAAAAGGACTTAGTGAGCCTTTGGGCATAGCCATCACTGTTTGATTGTTCTTGGTGCCTTAGTAGTGAGTTTTTGGTTCTGGTTTGTTTTCATAACATTTTTACCATTGAGACACTAAGTTCATTCAGAAGCACTAAGAGAAAATTACTTTTTAGTTAATCGCATTAATGAAAAATCCAATTTATTTTCTTAACAGTTTTAA
>Ga0180009_10004228_pt1 | contig 15942 bp, 17 predicted proteins | sample OS_PC_MetaG_FD_123537 | JGI IMG/M metagenome (GOLD analysis project Ga0180009, IMG submission 123537) | Groundwater microbial communities from the Aspo Hard Rock Laboratory (HRL) deep subsurface site, Sweden - OS_PC_MetaG | ecosystem: Environmental > Aquatic > Deep subsurface > Groundwater...
AGGGAACGGCTTGCCATTCAGAGGGCGAAAGATAGAGCTCGCACCGCCAGATGGGACCTGAATATCGCCATTTTTCTCTTTGTGGTTTTAATCATCGTTATTATCCTGCTCTTTCAGGGATTCGCCCTTGAAATCGTGGCGCCGGTGGCCGTTATCGGACTGGGCTTGGTCTGGCTCACTGGCTGGAGGCAGGGGAGGCAACTATTTGAGCGTTTCTGTGAGGAAGAGCTGTCCAAGCTGGAATATGAGCGTACCCTGAAGGTTGAGGAAACGATAGAGGAAGCGGTACGCAAGGCCATCCGCGAACGCCTGCGATAATACTGGAGGCAGGCCCGCATCTGTTCACCCGGATAAGTCCTCGTTTCAGGCATATCTCTTTTTTAAGGAAAGAGCACGATGGAAGTACTGAACAGCATCCCGATTGAGCTGAGCCTTGAAGCCGTTATAAAGCGGATGCGCCTCCGCAATAGAAGCGATAATATCCTGGGACAAATACGGGAAATGCTGGATATTGCCCGCCCTATCGCCAAACCCAAGGCAGTCTTCGATGTTTCCTACATTGAGAACAAAAATGGCGACTCAATGGAAATAGGCGGCGTCGAATTCACCAGTCGTGTTCTCAGGATTAACCTGGACAAAGTGGAGCGTGTATTTCCTTACGTCGTTACCTGCGGTCGGGAACTGGATGAGATCGACATCCCGTCCACGGATTTCATTAAGGGATATTACCTTGACCAGATAAAAGAGACGGCGGTAGTCCTGGCCCGACAATATGTTGAGGGCGACCTGAAGAAAAGATATGCACTGGGGCAGTTATCCCGAATGGCGCCAGGTGCCGGGGCCGGGGACGATTGGCCAATAACTCAGCAAAAGGGGCTATTCTCCATTTTTGGGGGAAGGGAAAAGGTTGAAGAGCTTATCGGCGTCAGGCTTACCGATTCTTTTCTGATGGTCCCAATAAAATCGGTATCCGGTATCTTCTTTCCCACCGAGGTCAGTTTTGAGAGCTGCCAGATATGTCCGCGGGAGCAGTGCATCGGGCGCAGGGCGGCCTACGACCCGGAAGTGGTGAAGAAATACCAACCTGAAGAAGCTTAACCCGTTTCCCTCAGGTAACTTTTTTTATTTCCACCAGGCAGCTATTGCAGGCGAAAGCCCCCCCGGGAGATGCCTGGTCCCTGGTGAGCACATTGACGCAGCCGCCGTGGTCGAGGCCGTCGCTGTCCGGCTCAAACCAGGCCCCAGCGTCCAGGCTGGCAACTCCCGGCATAATATGCTCGGTTACTTTAGCTGTGGTGAGAAGTTGCCCGCGGTCATTGTATATTTTCACCCTGTCGCCATCGGCGATGCCTCGTGACTGCGCATCGTTGGGATTCAACCAGACCGCGTCATTGGCCAGCGCATCCAGGCGAGGGATACCGTGCCACTGCGAGTTAACCCTGGCCTTGGAGTGGGGGCTCACCAGCTGAACGGGGTATTTGCTGACGATAGGGTCATCCCGGCCTTCCCAGGCTGGAATATATTTGGGGACGGGGGGGAGAAGGGGGTCCTGCCTTTCCGCCAGCTGCTGGCTGTATAGCTCTATCTTGCCAGAGGGGGTGGGGAAAGGATGATGGGCCGGGTCCTCAACCTGCTCTCTGAAAGCGACCCAGGGCTGGTCCAGAGGAATGGCGTGAACTCCTTCGCGTTTTAAAACCTCATATTCCGGGAGGTCTGGAGTGGCCGCGGCAAATTCCCTGAGCCAGGCCTCATCAGACTTATCATTGTAATCGGGCATACCCAGCCGGGAAGCCAGTTCGGCGAAAATGGCCAGGTCCGATTTCGTCTGTGGCAATGGCTCTATGGCCCTGTCCATGTGGATAAAGTAAGGTCCTCCGGTCCAGGGTTGTCCTATATCAGTACGTTCCAGTGCGGTCGTCACCGGGAGGATAATATCAGCATAGCGGGCCGTGGGGGTAAGAAAGAGTTCGTGCGCCACGATGAACTCCGGGCTCTGCAGTGCCGATACACCTTTATTGGTATTCAAAAACTGGTTCAATAAATTGCAGCCGACAATATACAGCAGTTTGATATCGTATGGATAGCCGTCAGCTTTCCCTTTTAATAAGGCATCATAAATATCGGTAACATGTACAAAATAGTTCGGGCTCTTTGATATGGGCAAAGTCCCGCCGAGGTTACCCAGGGGAATTCGACCGGTGCCACCGGCCGCGTAACCGCCGGTAATCCCGATATTGCCGGTCATGGCAGCCAGAGCGCTTGCCGCCCGGTGGTATTGCTCCCCGAAGGCCGTCCGTCCCGGTGCCCAGCTGGCGTAAAGAGTCGCCGGTTTGATGGTGGCGTAGTCCCGGGCCAGCTGCTTTATAGTTTCGGCGGGCACGCCGGTGATATTCTCAGCCCACGGGGGTGTTTTAGGCACACCATCTTCTTCGCCCATTACATAATCCTTAAATTGCTCGAAGCCGATGGTATAAGTCTCGATGAAGTGCTGGTCATAGAGAGCCTCATCAATCATGACGTGGGCCATAGCCAGGAGCATGGCGGTGTCCGTTCCCGGTATTATCGGAACCCACTGCTCGGCCAGTGTGCTCGCCGAGATAGTGTACCTCGGGTCAACGCTTATAATTCTGGCTCCCGCTTTCTTCGCCTGCGACAGGTGGTGGATGGTGTCGGGGCCGAAGCGGGTGACCACCGGATTCCAGCCCCACATGATTATCAATCTGGAATGGAGGAAATTATCCCGGCTGGTCCCGGTGAAGGTGGTGCCGTAAGTTATCAGCGAGGAGAAAACGGCTGCTTCCAGAGAGGTATTGCCCCACCAGGTGGTGCAACCTCCGAAGAGGGAGAAAAAGCGGCGGCCAGCTTTCTGCGAACCATGCAGGGCACCCTGTGACCCAGTGTGGTCCATGAGAAAAATGGCGCCGGTTCCGTACTTATCTTTAACTCTCCGGAGTTCTCGCGCCACGGTATCGAGCGCTTCTTCCCATGGGATTGGTTTGAATTCACCGCTGCCTCTTTCCCCTGCCCTTTTCAATGGCTGTCTGAGGCGATTTTCCGCGTATACGATTTCCTTCTGGGCCAGACCCCGGGGACAGGCTTTCAGGCCGGGCATCGGCCCTTCCCCGGTGTCGATTCGAGTGATTTCATCTCCGTCAACGTGTACCTTCAGGAGACAGCGGCCACCGCAGTCATAATCGCAGCTGGTGGTCACCACCCTGCTTCGGGAGTCTGAGCGGGCGTTTTTGGCCATGGCTATATCTATTTTTTGCCTTTTATTTCCAGGCCGATGCTGAACCCTTTGCCCTGGAGTTTACCAATGCTATGATACTGCCGGGACGGGTCTCCCAGATAGGCCAGCGGCTTCACTTTGTCCAGGTCAATCCTGCCGTCGGTGAGACAGTCGCTGGAAACGTGGACCTCCTCAATCCGGCCGACGTAGAGCGTATGGCTACCCAGTTCCAGGGAATGCAGAACGCTGCATTCAATGTTAATCGGACACTGTTCAACCATGGGCGCCGTGTCCAGCTTGCCATGGAACACGGTGAACTGGCAGTCCTTAACCTTGTCTACCTTGGCGCCGGAGGCAATGCCACAGTAGTCGGCTTCTTTTACCAGGTCGGCGGAAGGGATGTTGACGGAGAAAGTCCTGTTCTGCTCAATGCCTTTGTGGGTATGACGGCTGCCCCGTATGGCAACGGCTACCATGGGCGGTTCGGCATTGGCGATATTACCCCACGCCACGGTCATGAAGTTTGGCCTGCCATCGACATTGGCGCCGACCAGGAGTGCGGGCATCGGATAAATACTGGTTCTGGGACCCATTTGAACTTTGGCCATGTATATACCCCCTTAAAGTGATATTCGCTAGGTTTTGCCGGATAGGCTGCGATTTGAAAACGGCGACCTTATTCGGTTAAAATATATATTGGAAGGCGTTTTTAGCGCCTTTCTTTCTGTTAAGTGGAAAATCTCAAGCGTCTTCATTATACCATACGCTCGGCCGATGAACATTCGGCTTGTGCCATGTTCTTTAATGTTTGTTTATTGCCATTTTGTAAGAATTTTGTAAGCTTTTGTTAAGAATTTATGGTGGTGTTTTAATAAGTTCTTAACCTCTTTGTTCTATACTGGAAAAGGTAATGAATAACCGATAGTAATTATGGAGTATGGAAAGAGAATCGATGAGTAAGGAAACGTTTTCTGAAATAATTAACGACGATTCAGAAGGAGACAATCTGCGTCCGGAAAATGTAAAAGTGGGGCAACTTGATATCCACTATCTAACGGGCGGTGAGGGCGAACCCCTCATGGTGATTCATGGCGGTGGTGACAGTGGCCGTGCCTGGCTGAAAAATGCCGCCGAGCTCTCCAAGAATTACCAGGTCTATTTGCCCGACCTCCCCGGTTTTGGTCACAGCAAGGCGATTGATGAGGACTTCGACCTGTCTTCATACGTCACATTTGTCGAGGACTTCTCCCGCAGTCTGGGACTGGGGCACTTCCACCTCATCGGGCATTCGCTTGGCGGTGGCATTGCCCTGAACTATGCGCTCAAATTCCCGCATAAAATCGAGCGGCTGGTCTTGATAAGCAGCCTCTGCCTTGGCAGAGAAATTGCGCTCTGGTCCAGAATTCTGTCCCTGCCCATTTTCTATCGAATTGTGAAAAAGACCATAGTCTCTGTATTCAGGGCAATAGGGTGGCTGGTCAGGAAAATAAATTATCCGCTGGAAAAGGTAACTCCGCCCTCTCTCTTCAGAATGAGCATAGGGAAAAGCATAATGACCATAAAGGGGCAGACCACGGTCCTGGCAAACCAGCTTTCCGAGTTACTGATGCCCACGCTGCTCGTCTGGGGTGCCAAAGACCCCATTGTCCCCGTTCGCCATGCCATACTCGCTGCCGAGCGGATTCCCAACTGTCAGGTGCGCGTTTTTCAGGATTCCGGCCACAGCGTCTACCGGCATCGAATTCGTGAATTTTCCGACCTTATGGTGCGGTTTCTGGGCTAGAGGAACGCTTTCAGCGCTGCCGCCAGCCCGCTATGGTCAACGTCCAGGGTAACGTAATCGGCGACTGCTTTCACCTCATCCGCCGCATTCCCCATGGCGATGGCAAGCCCGGCCGTGGTCAGCAGTGAGACATCATTGGTGCCATCCCCCACAGCGATAACCTCGCTGAGTGGCACTTTCAGGTGGGCGGCCAGCTCTTCCAGTGCTTTCCCCTTGGAGACACCGGGCGCCAGGATGTTGATGAACTCGACATCGGGATAAGCAGGCGTTCTTGCCCGCGAAAGGTGGAGACGCTGGTCCAGTTGACTGCAGAAACTCACGGCCTTGGCTGTCTCCTCGGGGCTGGTGGGTACTACACCTCCCTTGAGGATTCTTTCCTGCTCCCAGACCTGATGGAAGTCGACCATGGTCGGGTAAACGCCAAAGAAATCGCGGTGGGCGTTGGTCGACCACGTCTCCCGCTCCACAAAGTAGTGCGTCACGGTGAAAAGCTCAAGGTCAACGTGGCACTGGTGGGCAACATCAATCATCTGCCTTACCAGGTCTTTGCCGATGGGGTTCACGTATATCTCTTCGCTGGAACCGGGGTGACTTATCAGTGCGCCGTCGAATGAAATGTGGTAGCTATCCAGTGAAAGCTCATTGATGATGCCCATGGTTGCTTGCAGGCCACGACCGGTGGACAGGGCGACCTGTAAGCCCGCTTCGCGGGCCTGGGACAATGCCTCCTTGTCGGTGTCTGAAATCGTGCCGTATCGATTTACCAGCGTACCGTCAATGTCGACTATTAAAAGTCGGTATGAATTATCAGTCAATCTGGTCTCCTTAATTTTCGTAGTGCCAGCCCGAGGTGCCGATAATGTAGTCGGTTGCCATGATGTCCAATACTCGATTTTATTCTAGCACCTCGTCAAATAGACTTCCACGCCGCTTTGATGGTATCTTGTATAGGGAACGCTATCGGCCATCTGGCACGCAGCAAAGCCCGCAAAATCATCACCAACCGCAGGAGAGCGCATGGATTCCACTGAAGCAAAAACGCTGGTTCAATGTGACTTCGACAACACCATCGCCGAGTTTGATGTGAGCTTTATGCTCCTGGACGCTTTTGCCGATGGCGACTGGCGGCAGATTTTGCAGGAATACCGCGAGCACAGGATACCGGTCGGCGTCTTCAGCCAGAGGACTTTTGCCATGATTAAAGCCGATGAGGCGACCATGCTCGACTATCTCTTTTCTGAGAACAGGGTGAATATCCGCCCCGGATTTAAAGAGTTACTGAACTTATGTTCGGAGAAAGGCTTTGGATTTGTCATCGTCAGCAACGGGCTGAAGTTTTACATCGAAGCTATCCTGAAACATATCGGCGTAACGGGTATCGAGGTGTTTGCTGCGCATACCGATTTCAGTCCGGACGGTCTCAATATCACCTATGTCAATCCCGATGGCCATCAGATAGTGGACAATTTTAAAAAGTCCTATGTGGAACTGCACCTGGGTCGGGGCTACCGCGTGGCCTACATTGGTGACGGGTATTCGGATATAGACCCGGCCAGTCTGGCCGACTATATCTTTGCCCGCGACGACCTGCTCAATCACTGCCTGAAGCAAAACCTGAAGTGCACGCCCTTCAACGACCTCAATGATGTGGTCAGGGGGCTGGAGGGGATAGCTTAAGTCCAATCTGTGAGGCTGGGCGCGCGGGATGTGGTTGGGACATATGAGGAATTTATTGGATCTATTCTTTTAAACTTATACGATTAAGCCGCCTCAGTGCCTCATCCTTCTCGCTCAATCCCAGTCTGGCTTTCTTGATTGCCTTGGAGAGCAGCTCGATGCTCTGGTCGTAGGTCTCGCGGTCCACGGGGTAGGGTATACCGTCCTTGCCGCCGGCGACGTACAGCCCGATGTCCCGCTCCATGCCCTTAACCGCTTCCTTGAGCGCACCGCAGAGCGTGGTGGTAACGCCGCTGCTGTGCCAGTCAAAGCCCAGCACGCAGCCCAGTGACTGGAACCAGTAGGGGTGGGAGAGTCGGTGCAGCATCTCTTCGGGGCCGAAATCAGCCACGATGGCCAGCGTGATTTCCCGCGCCAGTTTTATCATGCGCTGGAAAAGCCAGGGTGGCGCTTTGCCGTAATGGAGGGGGAGGTGGGCAATGCCGGTACGGGTGGGGACGGTCATGGTAGGTCCGCTTCCTCGCTAATAACCGCAGGTAGTGCAGCTGCTGGCACCGCAGCTGGCGCAGGAACTTCCGGTGCCGGAAATTCGAGACGTCTCACCGCTGCTGTCCCGGGACAGGGCAACGCAGGCCGACATTATTCGCCGGGCGCGGTTATGGCAGCGAGGGCAGGCAGCATCCTTGTCCGCCTCGCTGAGCGGCCTCATCAATTCAAAAGTGAGCTCACAATCAGAGCAGGTATATTCATAAATGGGCATACTTCATCACCTGCTATCCAGTTTACGGCTTTTCTGGTCTATGGTCAATTCAGTCTGCAGAAATGGGGTATTTGCCGTACTCCTTGGCCGCTTCGTACATGGCGAGGATGTTCGCTACCGGCACGTCAGGCTGGATATTATGCACCGCTCCTACAATATAGCCGCCGCCGGGAGCGAGGTCGCTGATGCACCGCCTGACCTCTGCTTTTACGTCGTCGGCGGTTCCCTTGGGCAGCACGGTCTGGCTATCGATGCCGCCCCAGAAGCTCAGCCGGTGACCGAACTCGGCGGCCAGCTTGCTGGAGTCCATATCTCTGGCGGCGACCTGAACCGGGTTGAGGACATCGACGCCAAGCTCAATCAGGTCCGGTATGAGCTTGTAGATGGAGCCGCAGGAGTGGAGATGAATGAAAGCGGAAGTGTGCTTCTTAACCATATCAAAATATTTTTTGTGGCGGGGCTTGAAAAGCTCCCGGTAAAGCTCCGGGGAAACGATAAGCCCATTCTGAAATCCCAGGTCTTCACTGAAAGCCACCACATCGGCCAAATCACCACCTGCTTTCAGGATTTCCGCGGCCACGGCGGTATTATGTTCCACGGCGGCATCAAATAGGGCCCCGGCCAGTTTTTTATCCACGGCCAGGTCAGTGAACCAGTCTTCAAAGCCGCGCACGAACTGGGTTGTGTGCACGAATGGCACCGGAAGACGTAACACGATGGCATAATCAGTGTTCTCCCGTAAGTATAAAAGTCGCTCCCGCAGCCCACGGGTGTATCCGGGGTCGGTGGGGTCAGGCCAGGGAAAGTTGATGATATCCTGAATGGTTATGGGTCCGGAGAGGGGACACTTTACCAGGTCATAGTAGAATGAACTGGGTGGCTTGCGGCGCACCACTCCATATTCGTCCTGGTAGCCGTCGTCCCCGACAGGGATAACTGGCTTGTTATCCGGCCCTCCTGGAAGTGCGGCGCGCAAGTCTATGTCCAGCGCCTGGAGGATAGGTTCATGGATGGCGGCCGTCTGCATCATCTTATTTATGATTGTATCCTCGGCATCTACGCCAAAATGGGCTTTCAGTTTTTGATATGTCGCGATATGGGCACTGGTACAGATGGTGCTGCCGAGATCAATGGGTACTCTATCCGGTTCCTGGTGGCTCAGTGCCCTGATAACTCTTTCGCGGTGACTTAACGCCATATCATCACCTCCCGTGCCGAGTATATAATAATCATTTTGAAAAGTATATCATCATTTTGACCGCTTAACCGTACCATAGTATACTGGCGATAACATGAAATCGCCCTGGAGGCATGGATGAATGTCGAGGATTTGGCCGAAAAGTTAATCTCGTGGATAAAAGACGAAGTAACGGCAAGAGGTTGCCCGGGAGTGGTGATTGGGATGAGCGGCGGCGTTGATTCCTCGGTGGTGGCGGTATTGTGCAAGCGGGCATTTCCGGAGAATACAATGGGCGTGATGATGCCCTGCCACAGTAACCCCGACGATAAAGCGCACGCCCAGACAGTAGCCGATAAATTCGATATTCCCACCGTAGAGGTGGTTCTCGATTCTATTTATGAGGCTTTCCTCAAGAAACTGCCCGAGTTTAAGGATAATCCAGAACTTAAACACCTGGCACATGCCAACCTGAAACCCAGACTGAGGATGATTACGCTTTACTATATTGCCAACCAGCTCAGATATATGGTGGTTGGTTCGAGCAACCGCAGCGAGGTCGCCATCGGCTACTTCACCAAGCACGGAGACGGTGGGGTGGACATCGTGCCGCTGGCCAATCTGGTCAAGGGACAGGTCAGAGAGCTGGCGCGTTACCTCGGTGTACCCGCGCCCGTTATTGACAAAGCACCCTCGGCGGGGCTCTGGGAGGGGCAGACGGATGAAGCGGAGATGGGGGTGAGCTACGAGGCGCTTGATGGATTTATTCTCACCGGTGAAGCATCAGAAGAGGTGCGGAAAAAGATTGAAACTATGATGAATAGCAGCGCCCACAAGCGCTCCCTGCCGCCGATGCCAGAATTTTAATCAATAATATTTTCACACATTTCATGACCCAGAACGATAAATTTTCCCTTGTTTTGTTAACATTTGTCTGCTATTATGTAAAAAAGGCAGATGATTACCGAAAGAGAGAAGGCTTTAGAGCTGGCGATTGGCCAGATTGAGAAAAGGTTCGGCAAAGGCGCCATCATGAAGCTGGGGGAGTCCGGGGGTATACCTCGCGTGGAAGCCATCCCCAGCGGCTCGCTGGCTCTGGACCTGGCCCTGGGTATTGGTGGTATTCCCAAAGGTCGCATCACGGAGATATTCGGTCCGGAAGCGTCCGGGAAGACTACCCTGGCCCAGCACATCATCGCGGAAGCTCAGAAACGTGGTATGGCTGCCTATATTGATGCTGAACATGCGTTAGACCTATCATATGCGGCACGTTGCGGTGTTAATGTTGCGGAACTGCTTATCTCCCAGCCGGATACCGGGGAGCAAGCACTGGAAATCTGCGAGGCGCTGGTCAGGAGCAGCGCCATTGAAGCCATCGTCATCGACAGCGTGGCAGCGCTGGTGCCCCGGGCTGAGATTGAGGGGGATATGGGGGAGCCGCAGATGGGCCTGCAGGCGCGTCTGATGTCACAAGCCCTGCGCAAGCTGGCGGCGGCCATTGGCCGTTCCGGGACAGCGGTAATATTCATCAACCAGCTCCGGGAAAAGGTCGGCATTATCTTCGGCAATCCCGAGGTAACGCCGGGTGGCCGGGCATTGAAGTTTTACAGCTCGGTGCGCATCGATCTCAGGCGCGTGGAGACCATCAAGCAGGGTAATGAAGCCATCGGAAACCACGTCAGGGCCAAGGTCGTGAAGAACAAGGTTGCCCCTCCTTTCCGCAATGCCGATTTCGACATCATGTTCGACCACGGCATAAGCAAAGAGGGCAATCTCATCGACCTCGGTCTGGAAATGGAACTGGTAAGCAAAGCTGGCGCCTTTCTCTCTTACGGCGATGTCCGCCTCGGGCAAGGCAGGGAAGCGGCCAGGCATTATCTGGCGCAGAACCTGGAGCTTGCCCAGGAAATGGAACAGAAAATAAGGGCCTCAGCCAATACCACTCATTTAGCCGTGCCCAGTGAATAAGGGCATTTTGCAATAACAGAAAACAGAATATCGTGGAGAGTGTAAGGCTGAGGCATATGGGCTTCAGCCTTATGTTTTTGAAGGAAAGAAGCAAGGTGAGCAGGATTACCGAACTCCGCACGGGGAGGAGAAAAGAAAAGAGAATAAACGTGTTTCTGGACGGAAGGTTTGCCTTCAGCCTGGGGGCTGAGGTTGCGGCGAAGGAAAACCTGCAGGTTGGCCAGGAGCTTTCCGTCGCTCAGGTCGAGGCACTGACCGGCAGCGACCAATTGCAACGCTGTCTGGAGGCAGCTTACCGCTACCTCAGCTACCGTCCGCGCAGTGAGTCGGAAATCAGAGAGCGAATGCAGCGCCGCGGCTTTGCCGTGGAAACCATAGACGCGGCGATTGCCCGGCTCAGGGAACAGAATCTACTGGATGACGAGGCTTTTGCTCAGTTCTGGAAGGAGAATCGGGAGTCATTCAGGCCGAGAAGTCGGTGGCTCACCAGCCTGGAGTTAAAACGGATGGGGGTAATGAACGACGTTATCGAGCGAGTGGTAGCCGGTATAGATGACGGTGAAAATGCCTATCGGGCGGCGCTTCAGAAGACGCGTCGCGGGACACCAGCCGACTATCCGAGCTTTAGACGCCGACTCGGTGACTATCTCCGGCGGCGGGGTTTTAACTATGAAGTCATCGGTCATACGCTGGAAAGGATATGGCAGGAACGCGGGAACAGTTCGGGATAGCTTATGTCTTGGTGAAACTCAGTAACGCAGCTGTCTTAAGCTGCCCCCGATAAACAAAAGTAAAAAGAAAAAGAAAAGGGGGTGACAGAATGGGATTGGATCTTATTGTAATTCTGGCAATATTCTTTGCCTTTGTCATTGGTGCTGTCTTTGGCGGTATGGCGGCTTTTATTTTCCGTCGGGTGATGTTCAACCGGCAGATACGCATTGCCGAGCGCAAAGCGGCCAAAATGATTGGCGAAGCCAGGGATGAGGCAAGTGTGGTGCTGAATAATGCCCAGGAAGAAGTGCGAAAGACCAAAGCATCAGTGGATACCGAATATCGTGAGCGGCGTTCCGAGCTGCAGCGTCAGGAAAACCGCTTGAGCCAGAAAATTGAAAACCTTGATAGGAAGCTCGAAGGCGTCGAGCAGCGGGAGAGAAACATGGGCGGCAAGGAAAAGGAAATCGAGTCGATACGTGGCCAGCTTGGCGAGCTGAGAGACAGGCAGTTGAAACAGCTCGAGCTGATTTCGGGCATGTCAAGCGCGGAAGCGCGCCAGCAACTTATTGATGCCATGCAGGTGGAAATGGAGCAGGAGACCTCGCGGCGACTTCGCGAGTGGGAAGCGAAGCTGAAAGAAGAATCCAATGAGAAGGCTCGGGAAATCCTCTCCCAGGCGATTCAGCGCAACGCCTCAGAAATCGTGATCGAGTCCACGGTGTCCGTGGTACCGCTGCCCGGTGATGAAATGAAGGGGAGACTCATTGGCCGTGAAGGGCGCAATATCAGGGCTCTTGAGCAGGCGACCGGTGTGGACCTTATCATCGACGATACCCCTGAGGCGGTTACACTTTCCAGTTTTGACCCGGTGCGCCGGGAGGTCGCCCGCAACGCGTTACAGAAGCTGATACTTGACGGGCGCATCCATCCGGCACGTATTGAAGAGGTGGTCGCCAAGGCGAAAGAAGAAGTGGATGCGGATATCAACAGTGCCGGAGAACAGGCAGCCTATCAGGTTAGCGTGCATGGGCTGAGACCGGAGATTATCCGGTTGCTGGGTCGTCTGAAATACCGCACCAGCTATGGTCAAAATTGCCTGGCGCACAGCCTTGAGACAGCCCATATCGCCGGGATGATTGCCTCCGAGCTGGGAGCCAACGTGGGCATCGCCAAAAGGGCTGGACTCCTCCATGACATTGGCAAGGCGGTCGACCGTGAAGTTGAGGGCACACACGCTCAGATTGGTGCCGACCTGGTGAAGCAGTGGGACAAGTCACCGGAGGTGGTGCAGGGCATTGCCGAGCACCACCTGGAGACGGATAACGTCAGCATGTGGGGTTTCATCATATCGGCGGCGGACGCCATAAGCAGTGCCAGGCCGGGCGCCCGGCGTGAGTCGCTGGAGAAATACCTGAAACGAATGAGAGCGCTGGAGGATATCGCCAACGATTTCAAGGGTGTGGAGAAGTCCTACGCCATTCAGGCCGGACGGGAAATCCGTATTCTGGTCAAGCCGGAGGAAATCGATGACCTGGGCGCGATGCGACTTGCCAGGGACATCGTGAAGAAGATAGAAGAGGGCCTTGAGTATCCGGGACAGATAAAGGTCACCGTGCTGAGGGAGACCAGGGCCATTGACTTCGCCAAATAAAGGACACTTATGTTAGTACTGGTAATCGGTGATATTGTCGGCCAGCCGGGCAGAAAGGCGGTGTATGAGGTTCTGCCGCAGCTGCGCCAGCAGTACCGGCTAGATATGGTCATTGCCAACGCCGAGAATGCCGCCGGTGGTTTCGGGCTGACTTCAGCCATTGCCCAGGAGCTTATTGAGGCCGGCGTTCACGTGATAACGTCGGGAAATCATATCTGGGCACAGAAGGATATCATTCCCAACCTGGACGGCGACATGTCGATTCTGCGTCCGCTGAACTATCCACCGGGAGTGCCGGGGAGGGGCTACCACATTACCGGGCAGACGATGGTGGTCAACCTGATGGGCCGGACATTTATGACTGATATCGACTGTCCCTTCCGGGCAATGGATAAGCTCCTTGAGGAAGTCAGGGACAGGCCACCGGTGGTTATCGTTGATTTTCATGCTGAAGCAACCTCGGAAAAAATGGCCATGGGAAGGTATCTTGACGGCAGGGTCAGCGCCGTTCTGGGTACCCACACCCACGTGGGCACCATTGACGCACAGATACTGCCCCAGGGCACGGCATATGTGACTGACATCGGCATGACCGGACCGGCCGATTCCATCATCGGTGATGACGTCGATTCAGTCCTGCGGCGTTTTCTCACCGGGGTGCCTCATCACCTGTCGGTGGGAAAGGGGAAGCCGACTTTAAATGCCATCCTGGTTGACGTAGACGAGGACAGCGGCCGGGCAAATAATATAGAACGCGTCTATCGGCAGTTGGAGAAGGCGTGAGCAAGGTTGACCTGCACATTCATTCCACTGCCTCGGATGGAAGGCACAGCCCGCAGGAAATCGTCCGCAAGGCGACAGGCCTGGGTCTGGAAGTCATTGCTCTGGCCGACCATGACTCTGTTGACGGAATAGCACCGGCTCTTGAGGAAGCACGTAAATTAAACCGGCTCCAGTTCATTCCCGCCGTGGAAGTGAGCACAGATGTTCCCAGTGGCGAGGTTCATATACTGGGCTATTTCATCGATTACACCAGCGAGGAGCTCGCCGCAGCGCTGGAGCGGTTTCGGTATTCCCGTGAAGGACGGGCGCAGGGTATGGTGGCCAAGCTTGCTGAGCTTGGAATCCAAATAAGCTGGGAGCGCGTTCGGGAAATTGCTGGTGATGGGGCTATCGGCCGGCCACACATCGCGCAGGCGATGCTGGAAAAGGGATATATCAGCTCTATAAAAGAAGCGTTTGATAAATATATCGCACGTGATGGCCCGGCCTACGTGGAGCGGGATAAGATGACCCCGGTGGAGGCGGTACAGCTGATATTGCGCAGCCGTGGCATACCGGTGATGGCGCACCCATCTACCGTCCCGGAACCGGAAGCTATGATTGTGGAACTGAAAGCTGCCGGAATGGTGGGCATTGAAGCCTATTACAATAATTATATGAATGAAGAGATTGGCAATTTAGTTGCTCTGGCGAAAAACCACGGGCTGATTATTACCGGGGGCAGTGACTATCATGGTCTGGATGAGAACCATGAGACCCTGATGGGTGGGGTGGAGGTACCCATGGAGGCGGTAAACAGGCTGATTGCACGGGCCGAGCCAAAAATGGTAAAGTTAGCCTATTTAAAATAAGTCAGTCCTGCGGAGAGCCTATGGCTATCTGGTTTGCCTTAATACTTGCGGCCTATCTTCTGGGTTCAGTCCCTGTAGCGTACCTCACGGCCAGGGTTGCCCGTGGCATAGATATAAGGCAGTACGGAACGGGACAGTCCGGTGGCGGCAACCTCTGGCGGATGACCTCCTGGAAACTCGGTATACCGGTGGGTGCTTTTGACCTGGGCAAGGGGATGGCGATGGTCTGGGTGGCGCAGATTCTGGGGCTGAGCGTGGCCCAGCAGCTGGTGGTGGGTGCGGCGGCGGTTGTGGGGCATAACTGGTCTGTCTTCCTCCGCTTCGGTGGTGGTCGGGGTATCGCTACCTCAATGGGGGTTGTCTTGATTATCCCGATAATCAATGAAATGACGCCCTGGCCGACAATCACCTGTTTCGCCTTTCTGGCCACGGGTTTTGTCATATTGCGAAGCTCACCGCTGCCGGTGCTGGCAAGTGTTACTTCGTTGCCAATCGTCAGCGCCATTTGCGAACCGCTAACGACAACGCTGGGATTCTTAGCCATCTTTTTAATGGTGGTGGTAAAGCGCCTGGCGGGGCCTGGAGCGACTGAAGCTGCCGCAATCAGCAAAAAGAGGATGCTGCTGAACCGCCTGCTTTTTGACCGTGACATCATGGACCGAAAAACCTGGATGTACCGGCGCCCTTTCAAGGCGAAGGATATAGAGGAATTAAGCGAAGAGATTGACTGATGAAGTGTGCGGCTCATCCCAGGGTGGAAACCAACCTGCGTTGTGGCAAATGCGGTAAGCCGATATGCCCCAAGTGCATGGTGCAGACGCCGGTGGGTGCCCGGTGCCCGGAATGCGCCCGGTTATATAAATTGCCCACTTACCGCGTCTCCACTGCATATTACCTCAGAGCTGCCGGTACGGCGCTGGGCATGGCAATTGTCTGCGGCGTAATCTGGGGAGTGGTCAGTCGATTTTTACCGTTCTTCTTTTTAAACCTGCTGCTCGGCGCCGGTGTTGGCTATGCAATCGGTGAAGTGGTCAGCCTGGCCGTCAACCGGAAGCGTGGTCGGGGACTGGCGGCAGTGGCCGGCGCGGGCGTGGCCATAAGTTACCTGGTCAGTATCCTTCTGTTCTTCAGCCTTCCTTTTGGTCTGTTCCCTATACTCCTTGCTCTGGCATCGGTAGCACTCGGTATTTTTATCGCCGTTACCCGCCTGCGATGATTAATTCTTACCCAGGAAAGGGATAAATATGGAGCCGACCCGGGAAGTATTCTGGAACATTCAACTCGGTGTTATTATCGATGTGCTGGCTGCGGTGGCGGTCGGCATTTTTATATATGCATTCTACCGCCGG
>Ga0180009_10004229_pt1 | contig 15938 bp, 12 predicted proteins | sample OS_PC_MetaG_FD_123537 | JGI IMG/M metagenome (GOLD analysis project Ga0180009, IMG submission 123537) | Groundwater microbial communities from the Aspo Hard Rock Laboratory (HRL) deep subsurface site, Sweden - OS_PC_MetaG | ecosystem: Environmental > Aquatic > Deep subsurface > Groundwater...
GACGGCCTGGGCGCAGGGCGTGCGGTTCGAGTTCGACAAAAGCAAGATGACGGTGACCGTTCCTGCGGAGAAGCCGCGCACCGGCGACTTCGACATCGAGGATGTGGACAAGGAAAAGCTCACCATCCGCGTCGCACGCGAGGCGGGCGGAACCGACTCGGCAAGCTTCAGCTTCGACGACGACAAGCTGCTATGGGCGGTCGGCGACGGACGCGAAGTCATCATGGCGCGAGCGGACTGACCACGCGCACCACAACAGAACGGGCGCGCAAAGCCCCCTGCCCCAGAGGTCGACGTGACCGCTCCACCCAAGCCTGAACAGAAAGATCGGCCCATCGTTCTGGTCGCCCTCGGCGGCCATGCTTTCATTGGCAAGGGCGAGAAGGGAACGGTTCACGACCACGAGCGCAACGCCGCGATCATCTGCGAAAAGCTCATGACGCTGGTCGACCGCGACTACAACGTGGTCATCACCCACGGCAACGGACCGCAGGTGGGCAACCGGCTTCTGGCGACCGAGAAGACCCGCGACGAGATCCCCGCCATGCCGCTCGACGTGCTCGTCGCTGAAACCGAGGGAAGTCTCGGGTTCTTCCTGCAGCAGGCCCTGCTCAACCAGTTGCGGCGCCGCGAGACCCAAAGGTACGTGGTCACGGTCATCACGCAGGTGCTCGTGGACAAAGCCGACACCGCCTTTCAGAACCCGACCAAGCCGATCGGTCCGTTCATGACCGAGCAAGAGGCCAAGGCGCGGGCCGAAGGCATGGACTGGACCGTGGTGGAGGACGCCGGACGTGGGTGGCGTCGCGTGGTCGCTTCACCGAGGCCCCTGAAGGTGATCCAGCATCACATGATCCGAGAGGCCTCCCGGGAAGGGGAAATCGTGGTGGCGTGCGGCGGTGGAGGCATCCCGATCTTCAAGAACGACAAAGACGACTACGAAGGCATCGAGTGCGTCATCGACAAGGACCTGACGTCGTCGGTGCTCGCCCACCAGATCGGCGCGGAGCTGCTGGTGATTCTCACAGCGGTGCCCAAGGTGTTCTTGAACTTTGGCAAGCCGGACCAGATGCCACTGGGGGCGGTGACCATGGAAGAGATCGAGGACTACATCGCTCGGGGCCACTTTCCGCCCGGTTCGATGGGGCCCAAAATTCAAGCCATCCACGAATTTCTCCAGAGCGGTGGAAAGCGGGGACTGATTACCGACCCGGACCACCTGGTTGCCGCGCTCGACGGAAGGGCCGGGACGCACTTCGTGGGCCGGATTTAGTAGCACCACATCGACCGCCCGAACGCTGGACCGACCCTGTGCCTGGGATTATGCTACGCCGTCGTGGTGGGGCTGACCCAAGGTTTGGCCCCGTTGCTCGGTCCATCCTGGTGGATCACGGTGTGAATCATGGCGGTACCTCCCAACAAGAACAAAGCAGCGAACGCAGACGACGCGGATCTTCAGATCCCCATCCAGAAGACCAGCCCACTGGTGTTCGTCGGCGTCGCGGTGGTGGTCCTCGCGATCGGCGGGGTCGCGGCGTTTTCGATCTTCGGCAAGAGCGAAAAGAAGCCACCGACGGACATCGAGGCCGCGGTGAACTCGGCTCGCGTATCGTCTGAGGAGGCGAAGGCCAAGCAGAAGGCGCAAGAGGAGCACCTCGAGCTCGCGGCCAAGGCCTGGGCGATCGCTTCCGAAAAGGAAAAGGCGGCGGCGGCAGCATCGGCCGCAGCGGCGGCAGCTGCCGAGGAGGAGGCGGAAGCCAAGACCGGTGGCGGTCATCCCACCGGTGGTGGGGCCGCCCCCCCCAAGCCCACCGTCGGCAAGAGCGCCGTGGACGAGCTCGACAAGCTGGGAAGCGCCGTGAACTCCGAGCTCGGCGGACCGTAACCTCCCCCCATCGTTACGTCTCCGTTACGCTCGCTCGTTACGAGTTGAGCGACAAATTCTCCCCAACACCTTCCAACAGAAAGCCGTCGAACACCGCGAAAAGAGCGGGAACGGGCGAGCAACCGGCGCGCGGACTGCGTTGGCCCGATGGTTGCTTCATGGTCTCGACAACGTGTTTCGGTCCCTCCGAACCTCTTGACCTCTTCCCGCTTCCTTAGCTTGCTTCTTTGCTCTTCGTTTCTTGCTCTTTGCTTTTCTGACGCGCGCTTTCTTTGTCTTGCTCTTTGCTTTTCTGTCGCTTGCTTGTGCTTCTCTGTTTCACGCAGACGCGCCCCATAGGGGCGCGCTACCAATTCACAGCGATCGCCCGCGGACGCGCTTTGCCGCACCGCCCGGGAACGGGCGGGCTACCCGGCGCCAAATACGCGCCGAGCGAATCGATTGTCGAACCGCTTGTTCGGGTCGAGCGCGCGTCGTACCGACACAAACCGTGCAATTCCGGGAATCCGTTGACGAAGATCGTCGGCGCCGGCGTGGAACTCCTTGCCCCAGTGGGGGCGTCCATTGAGCTGACGGCACAACGTCTCGAACGCGTCGAAGTAGATCGGCAAGTGGGGATGCTCGCCGATGTACGCGCCCAACTGACAGCTGTCCCGGCCGAACGACGGGCTCAGCAGAATCGAATCGTGCGCGACGAATCGAACCTCCACCACGAAGTTCACCACGATCCTCAGAGTACGCGTCAGCTCACGAAGCCGTCGAAGCGCCAGCGGTGCCACGTCGCGGGGGATTCCGTACTCCATCTCGCGATGGGTTGGCGGCATGGGGAGGTTGAACACCCGATCCGATCGATCCACCCGCCGCCGTGACCGAAAGTACACCCGGTCCACCGTTCGGTTGATCGAGGGCACCACGGAAGGTGCGAGCGCCCCGGCCCGCATGAGCGCCGCAAATACGCCTCGGTTTGCCATCGTCTCGGCCGCACCCGCGAACACGTTGCGTACCCGGCGACGCCTCGTCGTCTCCGTCAACGGGATGCGTCGCATCGTCACCACGAACACGGAGTCCGTATGAGGCAACCACCAGAACTTCACGTGGTCGTGGTCGTCCACCAGGCTCAGCATCCGATCCAGCGCGTCGTCGAACGACAGGGTGAACGACTTCTCCTCGAGGTCGAAGGCGGGTTCGCAACGCAGCGTGATGCGCGTCAACACCCCAAGGCAGCCCAGGCTCAACCGCGCCGCCTCGAACGCATCGCCGTCGGCGCGCGACAACTCCACCACCGATCCATCGGCGCGCATCAGGCGCAACGAGCGAACGAGCGTGGACAACGATCCGAATCGAACCCCGGTTCCGTGCGTCCCCGTGCTGATGGCCCCTGCGATCGTCTGCTCCGATATCGAACCCAGGTTGCTCAGCGCCAGTCCGTGCCGTGCAAGTTGCTCGTTGAGCTCACACAGTCGAATGCCCGCTTGCACGGTGACGCAGCCGGCCTCCCTGTCGATGTCCAACACGCCGTTCATTTCGTCGAGCCGGAGCATGTGCCCGTCGGTGCACGCCGCATCGGACCAGGAATGCCCCGAGCCCACGACCTTGGCCGGCGCCTTCTGCTTGGCGGCGAGGACGAGGAGCTCCGCGATGTCTTCTTCGCTTCGCGGAAAGTGCACGTGAGACGGGCGGCAGTGCTGGTTTCCCGCCCAGTTTGAGAACGCGGTGACGTGCCTACGGGAACGTCGTAGCAAGGGGCGCTCCTTCGATTCGCTACTCCACTGTCACGGGGACCGAGGCGAGGCGATACGGCTCCTTAGCGTCGCCGTAGAACCCATACACGACGAGCTTACCCTTGCCCGCGATCTTGCCGTGGAAGGTGGCCTCACGACGCTTGAGCTCGGCCTGATTGAAGTAGACCTCTCCCAGCTCCGCGGGCTCGACCTTCCACATCTCGCGGTAGACGCCCTCGAAGTTGGTGGACAGCAACAGCTCGAGGTGAGCCACCTCGTCGACTTTGATCTCGACCTTTTCCGGTTTGATCTTGCCGATCGGCACTTCATGTCTGCATCCGGCCGACAAGGGGAGCGATGTTGCCAGGAGCGCGGTGAGCGCCCAGAGTATGGTTCTTCTGGATTGCATGCCGATGGTCCTCCTGGTCGATGCACCACGACCCTGCCTCTCCTCGGTGTACCACAGGGCGCAGCGGGCGCGCGAAATCAACTGTGGCCGGATCCGACGAGCCCCAGTAAGTGGCACGGCCAAGCAAGCCGCGCCTTATCGTAGCTCGGTGCTTGGCCGTGTCTGGGCCTGAAGTTCACCCACGGCCAAGCCGCTACGAGGCGACTCTTCCGGGCTTGCTTGGCCGTGCCACCCGAGCATGGAACCGGACAAAGGAGGCGCTCAGAGACCGTGAACGGCCTTGTAGGCGGACCACATCTTGCCAAGTCCCTCGGCAAGACCGGCGTGAAGCTCTTCGACGAGCTTGGGATCCCACGCTTCGGGCTCTTCGCGCACGAAGGTGGTCTTGTCCACGCGGTTGTCGAACCGGCCGACCGGCAGATGGTAGCTGGTGCCGTGCGCCTGGATCGTGATCGTGTTGGGGACCTCGCTGGTCTCCATCAGGTACGCCATGTCGTCGCACCCGTAGTCGTTGAGCATCACGGACTCAGGGGCAGCGTGGAACAGCACCGTGTTCTCAGCATTGGGGATCGCTCGCGCCAGATTCTTTCGGCGTGACTCTTCCGGCTCCACCCAGACGTACAGAACGGCAGCCTTCTCGAGGATCTCCGGCGCAAGCTGAGAAAGATTCCAGCCGTAGCCATGGGGCGGCTTCAACGGCATCGACGATCCCTGCGGTCCGCCACGCGCGAACTCGATCACGACCGTCTTGTTCTCGAGCGAGTCGGGCCGATTCGCGAACAGCTCCTTGACCACCCACGCGCTCTTTTTTTCGAGCAGCTTCGCGAGCTTTCCGCGCAGATCGCTCGACATCGGCGCAAACGCGGGAGCAACCCCCACCTTCGCGCGAGCCGCGTCGACGCGCTCGAACAGCGCCAGCGGGTCCGCCTTCGGCGACGGCTTCGACGGGTCCGTGAGCACCGCGTAGTCCTCGTTGACCAGATGCAGGAGCGTTCCCCATTCCTCACCATGGAGGAATCCAGCGTCGTTGCTCCCGTAGAACTGCCGCGGCTCTCCGAGCTCCACCAGGGCATCGTCCACCTCTCGCAGGAATTCCACGTAGGGGTAGTCGTCGAGCTGGACGGTGTCGGCGAGGCGGAACTGTTCGATCCGCTTCGTGCGGTCCACATGCATCATGTACCGCCGCACTTCAGACTTGCCCGAGGCCGGGAGCGCGAGAAGCAGGACGGTGTCAACGAAGTTCGGGTTGGCCATTTCGATTCCTATTCGGGCACTTGGGGAAAAGTCCGCGGATAATACCCAAGGGTCCACACGCGTCAACAACAGCTCGACGGGGAATCGACCGATCCAGGCGGTCATGTCTCGGCTCGTCGACATTACCCCCTTGAGTCTACGCCCAAGGCTCGCTACGCAGCCTTCAGCAGAGCGATGAACTACTTGCGAGCAGGAAAGAACTGGGTCCACGTCGCAGGACGCGCCATTGCCTACGGAACCGTGAGCGTCAGCGTCGGGGGCCTCACGGGTCGCCACGATGTTGGACAATGGTGCATGCGCTCCTGGTGCGCGGGCTCCCTCAATGGCCTCGGCATCCATCGCCGAATCGAACGCGAGGAGCTGCTCGAACGCGAGCCCCAGTGCGTGTACGTGGCCAACCATCTGAGCCAGCTCGACATCCTCGTTCTCGGCTCCTATCTAAAGCGGGACTACCGATGGCTCGCCAAGGCCTCGCTGTTCAAGATCCCCTTCATGGGTTGGCATCTATCACTGTCCGGGCACGTGCCGGTGTACCGCGGCGAGCACCGCTCCAAGAACGAAGCGCTGGCCCAACGCATCCACAAGGTCGTCGAGCAGGGCGCTAGCCTGCTCTTCTTTCCCGAGGGTACGCGCAGCCCCGATGGCAACCTCCAGCGATTCCATGTCGGCGCTTTCCGTACCGCCGTTCGAGAGTCATTGCCCATCGTCCCGTTGGTGGTGAAAGGCACGCACGAGCTGTTCGTCCGAGGCGCGAAGGACCTGTCCGTGCACGCCGACCGCGAATGCACGGTCACCGTCCTGCCCGCCTTGCACCCGCCCGAGGACGGCGATGACAAGCATCGAGCGCATGCGCTGATGGACGCGACACGTGCGGCGTTCGTCCAAGAGATCGAACGGTAGCGACGCGTTACCGACGGTCAGACGCGGTCATTCGCCCGTCCCGGAGCAGAGAACCACAGAAGACACAGAGATCGCAGAAGTGGTTGATTTCGGCCTGGACATCCTTCTGTGCTTTCTGTGTCCTCGGTGGTTTCTCTCGTGCTCTCTCGAAAGGGTGCCTCGCCGTTCCTCGATCCGCATGGCGACGCACTACCGATAGCCGAGTGCAGTCCGAACCGCTTCCACCAGCCGCTTTGTAGAAGCCTCCACCGACTCGACGTCGGTCTGCACGTGCAGCTCAGGTGCGATCGGCGCCTCGTAGGGATCCGAGACGCCGGTGAACTGCGGAATCTCGCCCCGATCGGCACGCTCGTACAATCCCTTCGGGTCCCGCTGCCGACAGACCTCGACGCTGCAGTCCACGTACACCTGGAAGAACCGACCCAGCGGCACACGTTGTCGAGCACTTTGTCGATCCCGAATGTAGGGCGACACCAGCGCGACGATGGCCACCAACCCCTGCGCGGCCAGGAACCTGGCGAGCTCCCCCGCGCGTCGAACGTTCTCCCGTCGGTCCGCCTCGCTGAACCCGAGGTCCGAACACAACCCAGCCCGCAGCTCATCCCCGTCAATGACGCAGGCGGGTATGGATGCGTCGGCGAGGTTTCTACGCAAGGCCGATGCGAGGGTCGACTTACCGGAAGCCGGCAGCCCCGTGAGCCAAACCACCATGCCGGTTTGCTTCAACGGATGCGGCGCATGTTGGGGAGGGGAGGAGCCAGACATCGGTTTCGGTCCCATACCACGTTCCGACCGTCGGGATGAAAGCGGCCTAGCGGGGCGTTTCCACCCTGGATGTCAAACCCGTGCACACAATCCAGGCGGGCGATGTTGCTTGGCTGCGCCGGCCTATCGTTGGGGTGCCGCGGCACGACGGCACGCCGATCAACCCGTCCCGAAGCGCAGAAGCTCACCGAGCCTTCGAATCCTTCAGCTCCGATCGCGCGCACCCATGACCCGTCGGTGGGTCATGGCAACGCGCCACCGATGACAATGCCAGCGCTGTTCGCCGCCTTCCCTTCGCTGGAATCCAAGCTCGCTTTCGAACCGCTCGGACGCTCCACCCCGATCGCGCGACTCGCCGAACTGGGCGCCCGGCTCGGCCTCGCCTCGCTCTACGTGAAGCGCGACGACCTCGCGGCAGAACCCTACGGCGGCAACAAGATTCGCAAGCTCGCGTTCGTCCTCGCGGATGCTCGTCGTCGCGGGTGCCGTCGTGTGCTCACGTTCGGCGGGTATGGCTCCAACCACGCGCTCGCGACCGCGGTCTATGCCAATCAGTTGGGCATGCAGGCTTTGCTGCTGCTTCTGCCCGAGCCCAACGACGCCCATGTGCGTCACAACCTGTTGGCCGCGAAGTCCTTTGGCGCAGAGCTTCGTATCACCAGCCCGGAGACGATCGATCGATTGGTCCAGCAAACAAAGGCGTCACCGTTGCTCGATGACATGACCTACGTGATCCCGCCGGGGGGAACCTGCTTTCTGGGCAACGTGGGTTACGTGGACGCGGCCTTCGAGTTGCGCGTGCAGATCGAAGGCGGACAGATGCCCGAGCCCGACGTCTTGTGGGTTGCAGCGGGAACGCTGGGGACTGCGGTAGGTCTCGCGGTGGGCCTTCGTGCGGCGGGCCTCCGGACACGCGTTCGCGCCGTGCGAACGTCCTCTCTTCGCTACGTTTCGGAGCGAGCGTGGTCCCATCAGTTTGGGGAAACGATGTCGCGTCTGCGCGATCTGTCCTCGGCCTTTCCGCAGCTCGTGTTCGATCCGGCAAGCCACCTCTTGGAGCACGGCTATGTCGGCCGTGGGTACGCGCTACCGACGGCGCGAGGGCGTCGGGCGGCGGAGCTGACGCTGGCGGCGGAAGGCTTGACGCTCGATTCAACCTACACGGCGAAGACGATGGCGGCGTTGATGGGGAACGCCCAGGGCATGCGCGACAAGGTGGTGCTGTTCTGGCACACGTACGACGCGCGATCGCTGGATATTCGCGGCTTGGGACCATCGCAGCTGCCCGAGGTGTTTCGCGGCTACTTCGCTGATGGCTGACGCTTGGCGGCCAGCATGGTAGCCCGCCTGTACCCGGCCGGTCCGGCAACGCGGTCACTCCCCGGTCCGGCAACACGGTCACAAGCAACGCATGAGGAGGCACGAGATGGGCAGAGACAAGGTATTGGTACCGCTCCTTGCTGGGTTCGAGGAGATCGAAGCGGTCACCATCATCGACGTGCTTCGCAGGGCAGAAATTCCGGTCGTCGTCGCGAGTGTCGAAGCCGGCACCGTGGAGGGTTCTCACGCCCTGTCCGTGCTGGCGACCCACGCCTTGCGCGAGGTCGACGCCAACGAGCTCGCGATGATCGCACTGCCCGGCGGCATGCCTGGCGCCAAGAACCTCGCTGAACAGCCCGAAGTACAGCGTCTCGTCAAGCAAGTCGCGGAGAACGGGGGGTACACGGCGGCCATCTGCGCGGCTCCGATGGCCCTGGCCGCCGCGAACGTGCACCGCGATCACAAGGTCACATCGTACCCCGGCTTCGACAAGTACCTGGACGGCGCCAACTATGTGCAAGATCGGGTCGTGGTCGACCGTCGGGTGGTCACCAGCCGCGGCCCTGGTACCGCGTTGGAGTTCGCGCTGACCCTCGTCCGTCTGCTGCGTGGACCCGAGGTGGAGGCGGACTTGAGGGAAAAGATGCTTGTCGATTGACGTCGGTCCAGAGCTCGGGGTGGCACGGCCAAGCAAGCCTCGAAGCGTCACCCAATGACGGCTTGGCCGTTGGGAAAGTCCACGACCCACGGCCAAGCACCGAGCCAGAAGGAGGCACGGCTTGCTTGGCCGTGCCTCGCAGCGTTTGGTGAGGAGCTACGAACGGAAGATAATCAGGGAGTCGGGGCGGGCGCAGGGGCAGGCAGCGTCGGAGTCTTCTTCTGACCGAGGACGACGAAGTCGATGCGGCGGTTGGCTGCGCGGCCTGCGACGGTCTTGTTGTCCTCGACAGGCTTGGTGTCGCCGTACCCGGCGGTTTCCAGTCGGCTGTCTTCGACACCCTTGGACACGAGGTAGTTCTTCACACTCGCCGCACGATCCTGTGACAGCTGCAGGTTCATGTCCGGCTTGCCCTTGTTGTCCGTGTGGCCGTCGATGCGCAAGCGCAGGCTCTTGTACTCGAGCATCACCTTCACTGCATTATCCAGGACCGGATAGGAGTTCGGAAGGATCCTCGCGCTGCCTGTCTGGAAGTTGATGCCCTTGATCGTCCCGGTGAACGCGGCAACAGCATCCGGAATGCACCCATCGTGCTCCGGCAGACCAGCCTGATCGGGGCACTTGTCGTCGGGGTCCACCACCGTATCGCCGTCGCGGTCCGGGCAGCCCTTGTTCTCCTTGGTGCCTGCTTGCTGAGGACAGCGGTCCTCATGATCGTACAGGCCATCTCGATCCGAATCCAAACAGCCCTGGAACACCACTTCGCCAGGATCGTCCGGGCACTTGTCGTCAGCGTCGAGAACGCCGTCGCCGTCCTTGTCCGCTGGAGGACATCCGTCGAGCGCTGGGTCCCCCGGCTCATCAGGGCACTTGTCCGCCTTGTCGGCAACGCCGTCGTTGTCTCGATCCGGACACCCATTCAACGTCTTGGAGCCGGGCTCATCCGGGCAAGCGTCCTCGGCGTCGAGGATTCCGTCGTGATCGCGGTCCGACGGCTCGGCGGGCTTCTCAGCCACGAACGGGTAGATGTCGATGCCACCCGTCAACTCGAGGTTGTTGCCGCCAAAGGTGGAATACGAGTCCACGAAGTAGTCTCGAAGGTCCGCCCGCAGTGCGATGTGGTCCGTCACCAAGGCGCGGACACCGACGGTCGCGTGCAACTGGATGTCGTTGTCGCCGCCGAGGTCGCCACTGTCCGTGGTCAGGTAAGCGCCGCTGCCGCCGCCCACGATCGGGCTGATGTCGCCCGGAAGCAGGTGGTAGTAGAGGTCGAAGTCATACTTGTAGCCGGTGTTGCTCACACCGTCGGTGGACTTGAGCGGAAGCCAGCCGCCGCCCACTTCCCCCACGAGCTGGGGCAGGATGTGATAGCCGAGGCGAAGACCGACGATGGGAGCCGACTTGGGCTGGACACCACCTTCGTCACGAGACGCTACACCCAAGTCCCAGTCGTTGAGCTTGAGCGTACCTCCGCCAAAGGCACCGATGTAGACCCCGGGATCCGGGTACTCAGCTCGTGCCTCCGATGGAATCGCGGTGATTCCGGCGACCACGCCAAGGCAACCCAACACCAAACGACTCCAGACCTTCATGCAAGCCTCCTGAAAGCGAGTTAGTTGCGCGCGGTCGAAGTCGCCCTCGACCTTCCCTGACCGCGTCCAGCAATCTGAACGACGTCGGGCTCAACCTACTGAATCGGCCAAAACTGTCAGTTCAGCGGACCCTTATGGCATCAAAGGTGCTCCGATGCATGTTTGAACGTGCCCGTTGCCCGATTTTTTCGATCGTGCGTCAAGAACGGAACACCCAATCGATCAACTCGCAACGGTTCGCGCGAGTTCACTCCCCTGTTGATGCACCAAAAGCAAGAAGGGTTCCGCACCCACCGTTGTCCTCAACCCGCGCAAGCGAGCTTCGACGCACCTCGAGCCCCGCTCGACGCCACGCCTCGTAAACCTCTTGGTACCGCAACTCGCTCGCAGGACGGAACGCCCCGCCCGGCACGCGGTTGAGTCGGTACAGATAGACAGAAGTGCCCACCTGCTTCGCGCGACGGGCAAACTCCGCCGTCTCCTCGTCCCCGTCGTTCCAACCTTCCAGCAGCAGGTAGGCAAGCGAGACCCGCCGGCGACGCGACCGACTCAGCTCGCGTACTCCGTCCGCGACCGTAACACAAAGCGCATCGAGCGTCGGGCCGCGGGGGACGAGCCGACGACGGACGCCCTCGGTCCCCGCGTGAACGGAAATGGTCAACCCGTTGTGGGGCAAGTCGAACAAGGCGCGGAGCTTCACCGTAGGGCCGCCCGATGTCGTCACACTGGGCGCGAGGCGCTCGTCGCGGCACCAGCGAATGAACGAGCCGACCACGTCGGCGTTGTGCAAGGGCTCGCCGACGCCCGATATCGTGACGCGTCGAAGACCGGGAGCTTCGTCTCGCGCCCGTCGCACCTGTTCCACCATCTCGTCGTGACGAAGGTTGCGTAGCAACCCAGGGCGGCCGGAGGCACAAAACGGACAGCCCACCACGCATCCGACCTGGCACGACACGCACAACGTGTGCTCCCGATAAAGTACCGATTCGACGACCGCACCATCGTCGAGCTCGACGGCGAAGCGGCGGTTGAACGCGCTGTTCTGTTGCGGGACCAGACGCACGGGGGGTCTATAGCACGCGACCGGAACGGGGTTCCCAATCGTCGGGGGTGCACTATGGTAGGTACGCCTTGAACACGCGCGCCCCTTTCGCTTGGATTCTCGCTTCGTTCGCGATCTCGACCGCGGCTGCGGCGCAGTCTCCGTCGGAATCCGCACCCAACGACGAGACGGTCCAACCCAAGCCGGAGCTGCGCGCCAAGCGCTACCCGTGGCGGTACCATCGCTTCGACTGGATCGACTTCACGATCACCGGCGTGTCCGCCGCCGGCTTCTTGGCCGTGAACTTCGGCGTCGATCCGCCGAGGAAAGCCAAGTGGTCGTCCACCACGAGCGTGGACGACAAAGTGCGCGGATGGCTCCGTGCCGACAGCCGCGATGGGCGCGATCGCGCCGACCGCGTCAGCGACTACCTCTGGTACACGTCGCTGGCCCTGCCATGGATGGACCTCGCCTTCCCGCTGCTTGGCGATGACGGGAACACGGACACGGCATGGCAGATGACCGCCATCAACTTCGAAGCCTTTTCCGTATCGGGCTTCCTTACCCGGGCAGGACATCGGTTCGTCGCAAGAGAGCGCCCCGACGTCGCGCCGTGCGAGGTCGACGCGGAGTACAACAGCCAGTGCTTCGGCGGATCGTTTGCGAGCTATCCGAGCGGTCACACTTCGACGTCTTCGGTGGGGGCTGGATTGGTGTGCGCCCATCACTTGAAGCAGGGCCTGGTGGGAAACGAGATCGGGGATGGGATGGTGTGCGGACTGGCGGCGACGGCGGCGGTGGGCGCGGGTGTGATGCGCATCATCGCTGATCGCCACTACGTAACCGACGTCCTATCGGGCGCGGCGATCGGGTTCGGATCCGGATTGGCGCTACCGCTGCTGCGCAACTACCGAATCGAGGAAAAGGGATCGTCGGACACGGCGAAGGTGCGCTGGACGATGATGCCCACGGTGCAGGGCACCGATGGGCTGGGGTTGGCAGCGTACGGTTGGTTCTAGGGACCTTCGTCCCCGTTCCCCGCGCAAGGGTGTCCCTTCGGCGCTCGCCGACGGACCGCTCGACCACCTTCCCACACGACGGGAACCTCCCTCCACACTTCCCGCATCACATCGCAATAGGGTCGTAGCAATACGCTCAAGTCCAGCACGTCATGATCGCCAAGCTCGGACAGGGCGTGAACCTTGCCACCGTCCTTTTCGATGAACAACACGCGGCCGTGGAGCAGCGTCGTATGGACGCGGGTACCCTGCAGCAAATCCCACACGCCCACGGTGCCGTCGCTGAACCCGGCCACGAGCGTGCCCGCCGGCCCCTCGATCAACACCTCCACCGCCGCTGACGGCAGCCCTGCCAACCTTACCGCGCGGGGCTGATCGGATTGCTCGATGGGCACGAGCTTGATGTCGCCGTGCACCGTCCCCACCGCGACTTGCTTCCCCAATCGAGCGAGCGCGGTCACACGCCCTTCCACGGTGAAGCTACCGAGACGCTTGCCGTCGAATCCCCGCCGCCAGACCTTCTCGTTGACCGCAACGAGCAACTCCTCGTCCGCCCCTCCGATCGCGGTTGCAGAGGTCTCCAACGACACGGATTCGCCGTCCCCGAAGAGCAGCGAAGCCACACCGTCGGCCTGCAGCAACAGGCAGCCGCGCGGGTGAGCAACAAGCCGGACGACGTTGGCCGCAGGCTTGCTCCACGCGCGCTTGTCGCCGGCCAGGTCCCAGCGATCCACCACGCCATCGTGGGTTGCCATGCACAGCGCGTCACCGTTGGATGTCGCGATGCGGGCTCGCGTCGCCACCGCCTGGCGCCACGCGGCATCGGCAGGACGCGCACGATCGTCGAGCGGAACCCATCCTTCGTGGGTATACGCCTCTGCCGGCGCGCTCCGCAGGAACGTCGCGTGCCACACCGGCCAACCCTTGTCCGAATCCCAGAGCCGAACCGTGCCATCATCGCCGCTCGTCGCCACCCAGGATGCGTCCGGAGAGAAGCGAATGTCCGTGACGTGTCCAACATGCCCGCGCAGCTCCACCTTGCTTGCCCCATCCGGGTCCAGCACATAGGCCGTGCCGTCGGCACAGGTCACCCCTACCCGCTTCCCATTCCGGTCGAACGAAGGGAAAAAAGCGTATCCGTCGCATTGGTGGAGCACGCGGCTGCTCCCGTCGGCGAGCGACCACAACCGCGTTTCGCCGTCCCACCCGCCGGAAACCAGATGTTTGCCCGAGGGATCGAAGCGTGGTCCATACACCGCAGCGGTGTGCCCCCGAAACACGCGACGTTCAGCGCCGGTCATCACGTTCCAGATACGCACGGTTGCATCGTCGGCACCCGTCGCCAAGGACAGACCATCGGGCGAGAAGCTGGCCTGGTTGACGCCGCCCGTGTGGCCCCGAAGCACATGCAGCTTGTCGCCCGTCTGCACGTCCCAAATGCGAACCGTGCCGTCGTTGCTCGGAGAAGCCACCAGCTCGCCGTTGGGGCTGAAGGTCGGATGCACGATGGCGTCGTGGTGACCGCTGAGCACGTGCAGTTGAACGTGTCGTTCCGCGTCCCAGATCCGGACGGTGTTGTCGTTGCCCCCGGACACGAGCAGGTGGCCATCGGGGCTGAATTCCACACCAAGAACGCCGGCATCATGGCCTTCGAGCACGGCCGCGACATGTCCGGTCTTCACGTTCCATATCCGGATCGTTTGATCGCGGCTGGCCGAAACCAGGGTCCCGTTCGAAGGGTGGAAGTCGATGCCGAATACGCTGCCGGTGTGCCGGCCGAGACGTACGCGTCGAACCGCCGTCTCCAACGACCAGAAGTGCAACGCGCCCAAGCCATCGAGCGTCATCAACGTGGAACCGTCAGGCTCGAAGTCGACGTCGTAGACTTGGTCCTTGTGTCCGTGAAGGGTTCGCAGCAGGGAGCCATCCTCGACACGCCACAGGCGAATGGTCCTGTCACCGCTGACGGAGGCGAGACGCTTGCCGTCGGGGCTGAATCGAACGCGGTAGACCGCACCGACGTGGCCTCGGAGCTTTCGCAGGAGCTTGCCGGAGGCGACGTCCCAGAGACGGATGGCGCCGCCCCAGTCCGAGGTGGCGAGCAAACGGCCGCCGGCGCCGAACGCCAAGCAAGACACGAGCTTGTCATGCCGCTCCGCCATGGAACGGCTCGCCCCGGTGCTCAGGTTCCATACGCGAACCTCGCCCGCCAGATCACCGCTCGCCAACACGTCGCTGGTCGGGCCGAACGTTGCCCGGGTGACGCCGACCGGATGCCCGCGGAGCGCACGCGCCTGCTTGCCCGTCTTGACGTCCCAGAGATAGATGTCCCCGGTGGCGTGCACGGACGCGACATACTGTCCGTTGGGTGATAGTGTGAACCAGTTGAATTGGGGCGGCGGCTTCGCGAGCGTCGCCACGGACTCCTTTTCCAGATCCCATACCCGGATCTCCCCCGTCTTGACCGTGGACACGAGGTATCGACCGTCGGCGGAGAACGAGGCCTCTGCCACGTTCGCCACGTTCCACTTCGACACGCGCCGGCTCCGGGTCGTCGCCACGTCGATGATGTGAACGGCACCTTGAACATCGAGCGCCGCGACGCTCTGTCCACCGGGCATGAACTTGGCGGTCCACGCGCGGGCGGGCAGGCGGGTAACGGCCTGCAGGGACTGGTTTCTCAGGCGGTCCCACAGGGTACGGGCTGGCGGCGCATCGTCGACCTCGAGCGAGACGCGAACCTTAGCGCGCGCCTCGAGCATCTCTTCTCTGGTGAGCGCGGCAGAGGCTCCTTCGCGAAGCGCCTCGGCACGCTTTTCATCGGCCTGAACACGCTGGGTCTCGGCCCGCTCTCGCTGTTGCTCGGCCACGTTGCGCTGAATCCAGGCTTCGCGGCTCTGCAGGGCGAGCACCGCGGCCACCACCACCAGCAGCGCGAAAGCGGCCGCAGCGATCGTCCTCCTGCGCTGCGTTCCCCGCCTTTCGCGGCGACGTCCCGCCTCGAGGAACGCTCGAATGCGTTCCGGGACGACGGGGATCCTGTCGGCCTTGAGCAAGGCTTCCTGCAGGGCGGGACCGCGCCAAACCTCTTCCCTTGGGCTACCTCGCTTCGCCCACAGTTCGGCGGCCTGGCCAACCTCGCCGAGGAATGCGAGCTCCTCTCGACTCTCCTCCAGCCACCGCGACAGCCGGGTCCAGCTGCGCACCAGCGATTCATGGACGAGCTCGACATCGCCGCCCGTGCTGGAGCGACCGCGCCGAACGATCACCGCCCGACCCGCGACCAAGCGACGAAGGACCTCCTCGCCGTCCGAACCGAGCCCCTCGAGCAACTCCTCGCGGGACACCAATCGGCGGGTGTGCTCGGGCGTGA
>Ga0180009_10004230_pt1 | contig 15937 bp, 4 predicted proteins | sample OS_PC_MetaG_FD_123537 | JGI IMG/M metagenome (GOLD analysis project Ga0180009, IMG submission 123537) | Groundwater microbial communities from the Aspo Hard Rock Laboratory (HRL) deep subsurface site, Sweden - OS_PC_MetaG | ecosystem: Environmental > Aquatic > Deep subsurface > Groundwater...
ACCTTCACCAAGGGATCGGTCTCGGACTCGAGCCGCAACTCGAGGACCTCGATGAGCGGGTCCCATTCACCGGCGGCGCGGTACAGGGGCTCGAGCACCCGGGCGGCGGGCTCCCGGGCGTCGGCTTCGCGCACCAACACCTCGAGGGCCTGGCGGGCGTCGCCGTAGGTCGGGTCGTCTCGGAGCACGCGCTCGTAGCGCTCGATGGAGCCCTCGAGATCGTCCATCTCGTTTTGCAGCACCCAGCCGGCACGGTAGTTCAGGTTGTTGGTCTCGTTGGGATCGGACGTGAGCTCAATCTGCCGGTCCATGATCTCCAGCAGGTCGGCCCACATCTTTTCATTGGTGAAGAGCCGGTTCAACGCCACCAGGGCCTCGACGTCGTCCGCGTTCGCGTCCAGCACGCTGCGGTAGGCGGTGATGGCCTCGAAGGCCTCCTCCAACTTGGCCTCGTACACATAGGCCATCTGGAAGATCACCGTGCGTCGCTCGTCGGGGTCGGGCAGGGACTGGATCTTGCGCTGGTAGATCTCCACCAGCTCGGTCCAGGCCTCGCTGGCCAGATACAGCCGCTCCAGAGAGGCGATGGCCACCTCGTCGGCGTCGTCGATATTGAGCAGATGCCGCAGGGTTGAGATTGCCTCCTCGGTGTCTTCGAGGGTGGACTCCTGAATCTCGGCGATCTTGTAGAAACAGTCCTTGGCGTCTAGGGGGTCGGGGGCCAGCTCCGCCTTCTTGCGGAGAATGGCGACGAGCTCGGCGAACCGGTCCAGGGCGGGCAGCAATCGCTCAAGGGCGTCGATGGCCTCGTCGCTGTCCTCCTTGACGCTGAGCAACTTGTTGTAAGCGTCCACCGCGGCGACGGGGTTGGACTCCGCCTCCTCGTGGATGCGGGCGATCTTGAGCCAAATGCTCGCTTGCAGCTCGAAGTCGTAGCTTCCCTCGATGCCCTCGGTGAGCACGATCACCAGTCGACCCCAGTCCTCGAGCTTGGTGGCCAGGGCCTCTAAGGACTGGAGCACCTCGGAGTCGGTGATGTCTTCCCGCCAGGCCTTGGCCATGGCCTCAAAGGCCTTGCGGATGTCGCCGGAACGGTGCTCGTGGATGGAAGAGATCTCGCGCAGAATCTCCACCCGGCGCGTCTGATCGTTGATGGACTCGAGCTGGGCGTTGTAGATCACCGTCAGCTTCTGCCAGTCGTCGGTGGCCTGGTAGATGGGCTCGAGGATCTGCGCCACGCGGAAGCGTTGGTCCTCGGTGCCCAGGATGCGTTCCAGGGAAGACACGGCGTCGGGGTTGGTGCCCTCGGTGCGCAGCACCTCTTCATAGCTGTCGATGGCGCCGGCCACGTCGTCCAGCCGCTCCTCGTATAGCAGACCCAGGCGCAGCTTGAGTGGGATGATCTCTCCAGGGGTCTCCACGTACTCGAGCTGGCGATGCAGGAGCTCCACCAGATCCTCCCACCGTTGGTCCTGCACAAAGAGCCGGTCCAGGGCGGCCACGGCCCGTCGGTCGTTGTCGCCCACCTCGAGCACCGCGCGGTAGGCGCTGATGGCCTCGTCCAGGTTGCCCAGAGCCTCTTCCCAGATGGTGCAGATCTTAAAGAGCAGGGACTTGCGCTCGTCGGGCTCATAGGCCGCCTCGGCGGCGTCCTGATAGACCTCGAGCAGGTCGTTCCAGCGGCCCGCCCGGGTCAGGATGGACTCCAGAGCGTTAAAAACCTCCTCGAGGGACCGGTCGAAGGCGAGCACCCGCAGGTAGAACTCCTTGGCCTTGTCCACGTCATCGAGCCGCTCGTCGTAGATCCGGGCGAGCTGCTGTCCCACCTCGAGGGAGGTGGGAGACTCGTCGAACACGTCGTTTAAGTAGGTTGAGAACACCTCGGCCAGGCGGTCCCATTTTTCCAGGATCCCCGCCAGCCGCGTGAGGATGTCCCGCACCTTCTTTTCGCCGGGCTGCTCCACAAAGAGCTTGCCGTACCACTCAAAGGCCTTGTCCAGGTCTTCGAGTTGCTCCTCGTAGAGGCGAGCAATTTTCCGGGTCAGCTCGGACCGGGCATCAATGTCGCCCGAGGCGTCCCGTCGGATCTTGTAGGTCTCGATGAGCCGGGCCCAATCGTGACGGCTCGCGAAGATGGGCTCGAGCACCTCGGCGGCCTCGCCGCGACGATCCTCGTCGTCCATGTACCGCTCGATGGCCTCGGTGGCTTCGGCGTGGGTGGGGTCGCCGCCCAGGGTGGCGCGGTAGTTCTCCAGGGCGCGGTCGGGCTCGTTGAGCTCCTTTTCGAGCAGGGCGCCCAGCCGGAACCGCAGGGCCACGGCTTCCTCCAAGTCCTCCACGTGCTGCAGTCGCTGCTCGAACAGGTCCGCAAGATCGGCGTGCTGTCCCCCCTTGGCGTAGAGCCGCTCCAGGGCGGCCGAAGCCTCCCGGTCGCCGGGATCGAGGTCTGTGACCTGGCGCCAACAGGTGATGGCGTCCTCGATTTTTTCGAGGAACTCTTCGCACAGGCCCGCGGCCCGGGCCAGGTAGCTGCGCCGCAGGTCCGGAGAGTCTGCCAGGATGTCGGCCCGGGACTGGTAAATGGCCAGCAGGGGCTCCCAGGCTTCGGTCTGGGCGTAGATCTCCTCGAGGGCATCCAGGGCCTGGTCGCTTTCCGGATCGTTGTCCAGCACGCGGGTGTAAAAAGTGCGCGCCGACTCCACGTCCCCCAGGTGCAGCCGGGAGATTTTCGCCACCGACAGCCGCACCTGCTCTTGCAGCGATGCGTCCAGGATGTCGCCGGCCACTTCTTTGTACAGGTCCACCAGGTCCTGCCAGCGGTCGTCCTGGTCGGCGAGCCGCTCCAGGGCATTCAATATCTCGCGCAGGTTGGGCTCTGACAATGCCTCCTGTAGCGCGAATCCGTAAAAGTCGAAGGCCGAGGAGGAGTCGTCCATCCCGGTCTCTTTGATCTCGGCGATGCGCTGGTAGATGCGCACCTTCTCGCCTGGGTCGACGGTGTGGTCGGCCTTGAGCTCGAAGATGGAGCAGAGCTTTTCCCAGTTCGATTCGGTGGAGTACAGGGGCTCTAAGATTTCGGCTGCATGCAAGGCGAGCAGGGAGTCGCCGAGCAGCTCCTCCAGGGCTTTGCGGGCGCCCTCGTGGCCGCGATCGAGCTCCAAAACCTGGTTGTAGCGATACAGGGCCCGCTCTGCGTCGTCCAAGCGGTGCTGGAGCAGGTCCCCCAGCCGGAAGGTGAGGGTCACCCGTTGCTCGTCCTCGGACAGCAGGTCCAGCTCGCGCTCGAGCATGTCGTACAGATCGCTCCACCGGGAGTCCCGTTCGTACAGGCGCGACAGGGCCCGGATGCCTTCCAGGTCGTCCGGCTGTTCGTCGAGCACGGTGAGCCAGGCAGTGCAGGCTTCCGCGGCGTCCTCGAGGGCCTCCTCATACAGCATGGCCACCCGGCCCAGGAGCGCGCGTCGCTCCTGGCTGTCCATGGAGAGCTCCACCCGCCGCTTGAGAATGCCGATGAGATCGGCCCACTTCTCGGACTGGAAGTACAGCCGCTCCAGGTTGTCCAGAGCGGTATGCTCTTCGGGATCAAAGTCCACGATGTCGATGAAGGTCTGCACGGCGGCGGCGGTGTCTTCCAGGGCCGTCTCCTGGATCTCTGCGATGCGGTACAGCAGGTTTTTGCGCTGCTCCGGGTCGTCGGACCACTCCACCTCCTGGCGCAGAATGCCGATGAGGTTGGACCAGTCCCCGGAGGTCTCGTACAACCGGCCGAGGGCCTCGGCGGCGGGCCGGGCCATGTTGAGATTGGACGGGTCCTTGTTCAGCAGATTGCGGTACCACAGGGTGGCCGCCTGGGGATCGTTCAGCTGGTCGGCGTTGAGCCGGGCCAGCCGCATCATGAAGTCGTCCTGCAGGGACGAGTCGCCATCATCCGTGGCGGCGAGACCCTCCTCCCACACCTTGACCGCCTCCTCCCAGCGTCCGGAGGTGTCGATGAGCGTGTCCAGGGCGTCCCGCACCCGTTCGTCCGAGGGCAGGACTTTCAGCGCCCGTCGCCAGGTGGCGAAGGAGGCATCCGGATCCATGAGGTTGGTGGACTGCAGCCCGGCGATGCGGGCCAGCAGCTCCACTTTGGCGTGTTCGTCCGGGGCGTCGTCGAGCTGAACCTCGAGGTTGGACACCAGCTTCCGCCACTCCCCGCGATCCTGGTAGAGGGGCTCGAGCTGGGACGCCACCCGCTGGCGCAGCTCGGCGTTGTCCAGCAGTCCCTCCAGGGCCTCGGTGGCTCCTTCGTGGTCGGGATCCGCGGCGAGCACTTCGGTGAACAGGTCCACCGCGCCGTCGGGATTGCCCAGCCGGCCCGCCTGTAACTGGCCGCGTCGGAACTGCAGCTCGGCGATGCGGTTCGGCTCCTCGGTGAATCCCAACTCCTGGGAAAGCAGCTCCTCGAGGTCGGCCCATTTGTCGGCCAGCTCGTACAGCCGCTCCAGGGCGGAGAAGGACCGCTCGCTGTCGGGCTCGAGCTCGAGCACCGCGCGATACGAGACGATGGCCTGATCCACGTCGGCGAGCACGTCCTCGTTGAGCGCGCAGACCTGAAACAGGAGCGACTTTTTGACCTCTACGTCCCCCACGAGCTCGACACGCTTTTTCAGGAGCGTGCGGAGCGCTTTCCACTCGGCGGCTTCTTGAAGGATGCGGTACAGCGCCTCAAAGGCGCCGTCATGAGCGTCGTCGAGGGCCAGCACTTTTTCATAATAACCGCGGGCCTCGGCAGTATTGCCGAGGTTGGTGTCGTAGATGTCCGCCACCTCCCAGGCCAGGAGCCGTTGCAGCTCCGGATCGGCATCCGCCAGCCGGCCTGCATACAGCTCGATGAGGGAATCGAAGTCCTGCACCATGTCCGCCAGGTTCCGCAGCTCGACGCGATTCTCCTCGTCCTCGGGGGCCACGGCGAAGACCCGCTGGGCGTTCTGGAAGGCACCGTCGGCGTCTCCCAGGCGTCGGCCGTAGATGACCGACAGGCGCTTCATGAGCTCCAGCTTGGCGTAGTCGTCCTCCTCGGCGCCCAGCAGAATCTCGAGCACCTGGGCCAGCTGCTGCCAGTCCTCGGTGGTCTCGTAAAAGGGGGTCAGTACCCCGGCCACTTCCACAGTAAACTCGCCCGCAGGATTGATGTGGCGCTCCAGAGCGGCCACGGTGGCACGATGCTCCGGGTCGTGTGCGATGGCTTGTTTGTAGTAGTCGATGGCTTCCCGGGTGCTGCTGAGGCGCTCTTCGCAAAGCTCTCCGAGCCGGAACTCCAGGGCGACCTGCTCCCCGGTGTCCCCGGTGAGGTCCAGCTGACGACGGAGGATGGCGGCCAGGGCGCTCCAGGCCCCCTGCTCGGTGTGCAGCTTCTCCAGGGCGCGCAGGGCGTGCAGATTGTCGTGCTCCAAGTCGAGGACCTGGCCGTAGGTCGCCACCGCCGCGTCCAGGTCTTCCAGGATGTCTTCCTGGATGGCGCCCGCGCGGAAGAGGATTTCGAGCTTTGATTGAGGATCCGACTGGAGCTCCACCTGCTTGGCGTAGATCTCGAGCAGGCGGGGCCAGTGCTCCAGGGCTTCGGAAATTTTTTCCAGGGCCGCGAGGGCCTCGGGGTCCTCGGGCTCCCGCTCCAGGATGGCCTCGAAGAACTTTTGTGCCTCCTCCGGCCGCCCCAAATGCTCCAGGCTGAGCTGGGCCAACTTGCGATACAGGGCGACCTTGGCGCCCTCATCCTGCAACGTCTCCACCCGCCGGCCGTAGAGGATGACCAACTCGTCGTAGGCGTCGGACTCGGCGGCCAGGCGCTCCAGCTCCGTCACCAGGGTGGTGTCCTCGGGCGCGAGCTCGTAGGCCTTGGCGCACCAGGTGAAGGCGTTGGCCTTGGAGCCCAGCTTCTCTTCGCAGGTCGTCCAGATTTTCTGCAGAAGCTCCAACCGCTCCTCGTCATCCCCGGCGTGCTCTAAGAGCACCTCGTAGGTGGCGAGCAGACGAGGCCACTTCTGGCCGCTCTCATAAATGGGCACCAGGGCCCGGGCGGCGCGCAGGTTGCCGGGCTCCACCGAGAGCACGCGCTCGTAGGCTTTGACGGCCCGTTCGGGCTTCTCCAGCCGCACGGTCCAGGTGTCGGCCACCTTGAAGTACAGCTCCACCTGCGCCGCCGGGCTGTCAGACCGGTCCGCCGCGTTGTGCAGCGTCTCGATAAAGTCCGGCCAGTTGCCCTGCTCAGAGAAGAGGGCCTCGAGCTTGGCCCAGTCCCCGGCCTCTGCATACAGATCCCGGAGCACGCGCATGGCCTTGCTGTGACCGGGTTTCACGTCCAGCACGCGGTTCCAGATTTCGATGGCCTTGCCGGTGGATCCGATGCGATCCCCCCACAGGGCGCCCAGCCGCTCGAGGATCGGCAGCGCCTCGTCGTCGGTGGCCATCTCCAGGTGACGTTGCAGCATCTCGGCCAGGGCGGGGTACCGCTTTTCCCGCTCGTACAGCTGGGTCAGCGCCTCGATGGCTTCCACATCGTGGGCGTCGGTTTCGAGCAGGCTGTTCCAGGCCTGGATGGCCGCCTTGGGATCTCCCAGACGTTTCTGGGCGAGCTCGGCCATTTCCAGCAGCAGGGGTCGCCGTTGGTCCGCGGGAAGCAGCTCCAACTCCCGGTCGTATAGACCCAGAAGCCCCCGCCAGTTGCGGCGGCGCTCGTAGATCTCCTTGAGCATGCCCAGGGCCTCGGTGTCCTTCGGGTCGAGCTCCAGGATCTGCTCTAAGGGCTCAATGGCTTTGTTCGGATTGGTGAACTTGTCCATCCACAGGTCGGCGATGCGCCGGAGCAGCGCCTTGCGCCGGCTCACATCCGCGTGGGCTTCCGCCTGGCGGGAGAGGATCCCGATGAGGTCGTTCCACCGGTTCATGGACTCGTATTTGTCCGCCAGAGCGGCCAGGGCTTCGTCGTTGGACTCGTCCAAGGCGAGGATCGCGTTGTAGGTGTTGATCACCATCACGTCGAGCTGGAGGCGGTCCCGATAGATGCTCACCATCTCGGCGAGGATGCGGATCTTCTCCTGCACTTGCTCGGCGCCGAGGGACTCATGGTCCTCTTTGAGGATCTCGAGCAGCGCGTTCCACTTCTCCGCCGCCTTGTACAGGCGCCGCAGGGCGTTGCGCGCGTCGGGATCAGCGGAATTCTGACGCATGATCCCCTTCCAGAGATCAATGGCCTTTTCCGGGTTGTCGGCCTTGTGCTCGGCCAACTCGGCCATCTCCATGGCCAGCGCGAGCTTCTCGTCGGAGTCTTTGGTCAGACGCTGGGCCTGCTGCAGCAGCCCCAGCAGCTGGGCGTGCTCGCCTTTGGCGTTGAAATAATCCCGGTAGAAGTCCAGGGCCAACTGACCGGTGGGCTGCGCCTTGCGCACCCGGCTGAAGTAGGGCTCGGCCTGGTCGAGATCACCGACCTTTTTCCACCACAGCATGCCGATCTGGATGTAGGTGCCCAGCTCCTGCTCGGTGCGGCCTTTGGCTTTGAGAGAGGCGTCGTAGATCTGGATCAACTCTTCCCAGTTCTCATCCTCCTGGTAGGCGTCAGCCAGCGCGCGCATGGCCACGGCGTGGCCGGGATCCCCTTCGACCACTTTGGCGAAGTACTCTTTCATGGCCTTGCGGTCGCCGAGCTGGGTGCCGTAGAGGCGGCCCAGATCCATCAGCGCGTCGTTTCTCGAAAAGTCGTCCGCCGAGTTCTCCACGCGACTCTGGAAAAAGGCCACCAGGTCGTCCCACCGCTCTTCCCGCCGGAAAAGCCGCTCGAGATGGAAACCGGACTTGTTGTTGGTGGGGTCCACCTCGAGGCTCTTGTTGAGGAACTGTTCCACCTCGGGGCTTCCCGGGGTGTTCTTCTGGTAGATCTCAGCGATGCTGCGGTACAGGCTGGTCGTCAGGGCTTCGTCGGTGGAGGCCTCGGCCTCGTCGCGATACTTCTGGACGATTTTTTCCCAGTTTTCCCGCACGAGGTTGATGTGCGACATGCGCTCTTCGGCGCCACTGTCTTCGGGTCGGAGCTCGAGCAGCCGCTCGTAGCACCCGATGGCCTTCTCCTCGTCTAGCAGATCTTCTTCGAGCAGGCGCCCCTTGCGGTAGAGTAGATCGGCGCGCTCGTCGTCAGATTTGGCAAAACGATCCACCAGTTCCAACAAGGCGAGGGCTGCTTCGGCCTCCCCGGAGGCAGCCATGCGCTCCGCCGAGTTGTCTATCAGCTTGGTGATCTCGTCGTCGGCATCTATCTGCTCGACGAGAATCTGCAGCCTGCTAAGCAACTCCGCGTTGGTCGGTTCTGCTTCTAGACGTTCGAGATAACCTTGGATTTTGTCCTTCATCAGTCCTGCCCGAGTGTTGTTGGACGGCGTGGATGACCCGGTGTCAATTTGCCACTAGCTGACCCGAATCGCCCCGTCCCCGAGTTCGTAGTCGCAGCCTTGACCTTATGCCTAACCTTAACGATAGGGCCGTATATTAGCCCAGCGATACTGTGGGTTGCAACGAAAATACCGGTTAAATTATGTTAGCAATATCAAGTGGTTGGATCCAGAAACGCGGATCCCGGGGCCGGGGCGGGGGGGGGACGTGTGAACCGGGCTTTCTCAGTCCATTTTTAGGACGCGGACCAGGCGCTCCAAGGCCCAGTCCACCTCTTCGCGGGTGATCACCAGGGGCGGGGCGATGCGGATCACGTTCTCGTGGGTTTCCTTACAGAGCAGGCCGGCGTGCATAAGGGCCTCGCAGAAGCGCCGGGCGCCTCCCGCCGAAGCGTGGAGCACAATGCCGATCCAGAGCCCCACGCCCCGGACCAGTTTAATGTGCGGGCTGTCAATGGCGCGCAGCTGGCCTATGAGGTACTCACCCAGCTCTGCGGAGCGCTCCACGAGCCGCTCTTCGGTGAGGATCTTGAGGGCCTCCCGGGCCACCGCGGCGCCGAGGGGATTGCCGCCGAAGGTGCTGCCGTGTTCGCCGGGTTTGAACAGGTCCATGAGGGCCCGATCCGCCAGCACCGCCGAGACGGGGTAGAACCCGCCGGCAGCGGCTTTGCCGACGATGAGCACGTCCGGCGTGACGTTTTCGAGGTCGCAGGCGAAGGTCCGTCCCGTGCGGCCGAAGCCACTCTGGATCTCGTCGGCGGCCAGGAGCACGTTCTTGTCCTTGCACAGATCTGCCACGCGGCGTAGGTAGCCCGACTCGGGCACCACTACGCCGGCCTCGCCCTGGATGGGCTCCACCAGGAAGGCGCAGGTGTTGTCGGTCACGGCAGCGGCGAAGGCGTCGAAGTCACCAAAAGGCACCTGGCGGAACCCCGGCGTGAAAGGCCCGAAGCCGCGTTGGTAGGCCGCCTCGCTGGAGAAGCCCACGATGGTGGTGGTGCGGCCGTGGAAATTGCCCTCGCACACGATGATTTCGGCCTGATTCTCCGGGATGCCTTTGACATCGTAACCCCAACGGCGCACCAGCTTGATGGCCGTTTCTACGGCTTCGGCGCCGGTGTTCATGGGGAGCACCGCCTCCTTGCCGCAGTAGGCGGCGAGCTCGGCGCAGAAGGGGCCAAGCTGGTCGTTGTGAAAGGCGCGGGAGGTCAGGGTACAGCGCGCGGCCTGCTCGGTGAGGACCTTCTGCAGACGGGGGTGGCAGTGTCCCTGGTTGACCGCCGAATAGGCCGCCAGGCAGTCGAGGTATTTTTTACCCTCGACGTCGGTTACCCAGACCCCCTTGGCTGTTTCGATTACCACGGGCAGCGGGTGGTAGTTGTGGGCGCCGAAGGTTTCGTTTTGCTCGATGATCTGTGCGGTTTTGCTCATGAGACCCTCCTCGGTCGGGCATTGTGCGCTGACCTGCATAGCCTCAACCCCAGGGAAAAGCAAACACCTGGGAAGATAGATTCTCAAGCCGCGAGACCGCGCCAGGTTCACCGTCGACGTTTCGGGGATCGGGCCTTATACTACTCACGCATGGATCTTTGGAGTGACAGACCGCTCGCCACCCCGTCTCAGAGGCGTGCCAGGGAGCGAAACGCGCGCATCATCTTGGTGTCGCTGTGTCTCACTGCGGCCGCCGCGGTGACGGCCTATCGTGGGCTGGTGGTAAAGCAGCGCACCTCCCTGGCGGGTGGAGATCGCTACGCCCTTGCGGGCAACGCCCCGTACCGCCTGGCGGAGCTACGCATCTTCCGGGACGTGCTCAAGCAGGTGAAGAACAACTACGTTGACCCTTCGCGGATTCGGCCCCAGCGCATGCTACTGGCCTCCCTGGAGTCCCTGCAGAACGAGGTCGCCGAGGTCATCGTGCACATCACCGACGACGGCCAGCAGGCCACGGTGAAGGTGGACATCTATCGCCGCCGGTTTGATCTGTCCGCGGTGCGCAGCCTGCATGTGCTGTATGTGCGTCTCAAGGAGATCACGGGCTTTGTGGAGCGCCACCTCGACCGCAAGGCTGACATCCAAGAGGTGGAGTACGCCATCATCAACGGCGCGCTGTCCACCCTGGACCCCCACTCGGTGCTCTGGAATCCTCAGACCTATCGGGACATGAAGGTGGGCACCCGGGGCTCCTTCGGCGGGCTGGGCATCGAGATCACCATCAAAGGCTCGGTGCTCACGGTGGTGGCGCCCATCGACGGCACGCCTGCGGCCAAGGCGGGCATCCGGGCCGGGGATCACATCGTTCGCATCGGCAGCGAGTCCACCGTGAATATGAACCTCACCGAAGCGGTGAACCACCTCCGGGGAGATCCCGGCACCCAGGTGCTGATCTTCGTGGAGCGCAAGGGTGAGTCCCGGACCCTGCGTTTCGAGATCACGCGCGCGATCATCAAGATCAACACCGTGGAGTCGCGGGTGTTAAAGGGGCGGGTAGGGTACCTGCGCATCAAGCACTTCAGCCGGTCCACGGCCACCGAGCTCGAGGCCCACCTGGCCGTGCTGAAGAAGCAGAAGATCGTCGGCATCGTGCTGGACCTGTACGACAACCCGGGGGGGCTTTTGGATCAGGCCATCAAGACGGCCGACATGTTCCTTTCCCGGGGCACCATCGTGACCACGGTCTCCAACGCCGGTACCCAGCGGGTGCCCAAACCCGCCAGCGGATCGAGCCAACTGCCCGACGCGCCCATGGTGCTGCTGGTCAACACCGGCTCGGCCAGTGCCTCGGAGATCGTGGCCGGTGCGCTCAAGAACCAGGATCGCGCGGTGGTCATCGGCGAGACGACCTTTGGCAAGGGGTCGGTGCAGGTGCTGTACGACAACTATGACGGCTCCGCCCTGAAGCTGACCATTGCCCAGTACCTGACCCCGGGGGACATTTCCATTCAGAGCTCGGGCATCACCCCGGACGTGCACACCATCCCGGTCAAGGTGGGTGCCGAGCGCATCGTGTTCTACGCCGCGGGCAACCGGCGCCGGGAGGAGGATCTGGCGGCGCACCTCTCCCCCTTCCAGCGCAAGCGGTCCGAGCACCCGATGGCTGTGCTGCGCTATCTGGAGACCCCCAAGGGCGCCCGCGACCCCAAAGCGGCCGGGCACAGCACGGGCGGAGCGGACCCCGCGGTGGTTCGTTTGGGGAGGGACCTGGTGCTGCAGAGCTACGGGCGAAGTCGCCAGCGGATCATGAGCCTGGCCCGGGAGTTTTTGGCGGGGCGTCGCATCTCCGAATCCAAACGCATCGCCGCGGCCCTGCACCGTCGAGGCATCGACTGGAGCGTGCAGCCGGCGTCGGACGTGCCCATGCTGGAGGCCGACGTCAAGACCGATCGCCACCGGAGCAGCTACCGTGCCGGGGACAAAGTGAAGATCACCGTTACCGTGTCGAACCTGGGTCTCGGCCCGGCCTACCGGGTGCGGGCCATCAGTGAGACGGCCAGCCCAGCCCTGCGGGACCTCGAGTTTTTCTTCGGCCGGATTGAGCCGGGCGGCAGCCGGTCCTACACCACCACCGTTACCATTCCCCAGGACGCGCACTCGAGCATTTGGAAGGTGCGGCTGCGCTTTGTGGAGGAGTATGGACACCAGCCCCCGGACCAGCGGCTGCGGCTGCGGGTGCGCGGACAGCGGCGCGCCATCTTTGCCGCCCAGTACCAGTTCATCGATGACGTTGTGGGCAACGAAGACGGGCTGGCCCAGTGGGGAGAGTCCCTCCGGCTGCACCTGCGCGTGCGCAACATCGGCGCCGGCCGCAGCGCCGACGCGGTGGCGACGCTCAAGAACCTCGCCGGGGCGGAGGTGTTTTTGCATCGGAGCCGCGGGCGGCTCGCCCTGGGGGCCCTAAAGCCCGGACAGGAGGCCTCCGGCGAGTTTGTCTTCGACCTGCGGCGCACGGGGGTCTCCAAGGCGGTGAAGCTGGAGCTGATCATCTTTGACAATCAGCTCCAGGAGGGGGTGCGGCAGCGGATCCTGCTCCCCGTGTCCCGAAGCGGTCGCACCCTGCAGGAGCTGGAAGGGTGGATCGTGATCCGCGCCTCTCGGGCGCTGGTCACCAGCGGTGCGGACGCGCGGTCGGCGCCGCTCGGCTTTGCGCAGCGGGGCATGGCCTTCCGGCTGTCGGGTCGAGCCGGAGGGCGGTATCGCTTCCTGCGGATGGGAGACCTCCCGGGCTTTGTTTCGGTGGCCGACGCCGAGCGGGTGACGGTGCAACCGCGGGTGAGCCTGGACCGTCCCCTCGAGCGGCACTTCCAGCTCACGCCCCCCATCCTCCGGCTGAACCGCTATCCTCTGAGCACCGCCGCGGAGGAGCTCTCCGTCTCAGGCGTCGCCCATGACGATCGACGGGTTAAAGATGTCTATGTGGTGGTGAGCAACTTCAAGGCCAAGCGGATTCGCCAGAAGGTCTACTATCAATCCAACCGGGACGGGGTCAATCCGCGCGCCCTGGCCTTCTCGGCCCGGGTCCCGCTGTCGCCGGGGCTGAACTACATCTCGGTGGTGGCGCGGGAAGACAACTACGTGCGCACCCAGAAAATGATCGTGGTTTTGCAGGAGCCCCGTAGCCGTGCCCTCACCGCCCTGCAGCAGCAGAAGAAATAGTCGATGATCGACCCAGCGTCTGAGGCGCTCGCCCAGGCGACGGTGCTGCGACATTGGCCAACCCTGGACGAGCCGCGGTTGACGCTCCTGGGCGGGGGCTTGATCAACCTGACCTTGCGGGTGGAGACCGCCAGCGGGGCGCGGTACGTGCTCCAGCGGTTGCACCCCATCTTTGACGGCAGGTTGCACCTGGACATCGAGGTGGTCACCGCCCGGCTCGCGGCCCGGGGGCTCGCCACCCCGCGGCTGGTACCCACGGTGGAGGGGGCGCTCTGGGTAGAGGACGACGGGGTGTGGCGGGTGCAGACCCACCTGCCGGGCCGGACTCTTGGGCGGGTGTCTGGTCCGGACATGGCCCGGGAGGCCGGGGCTTTGCTCGGCAGATTCCACGACGCCCTGGCCGATCTGGACCATGAATTCCAATTTGTCAGGCAGGCCCACGGGCTGTTGATGCACGCCGGCACCCTGAGCCGGACCCTGGCCGCCCACCCGCAGCACCGCCTGGCCTCGGCCGTGGCCCCGGTGGCCCAGGCACTGCTGACACTGGCGAGCGGCCAGCCCGACTTTGCCGAGCTCCCTCGGCGCATCACCCACGGAGATCCGAAGATCTCCAACGTGCTGTTTCTGCCCCCCGACCTCCGCGCCCACGCCTTTGTCGACCTGGACACCCTGGGGAGGCTGGACCTGCCCACGGAGCTTGGAGATGCCTTTCGTTCCTGGTGCAACCCCGCCGGAGAGGACGCCGGCGAGCCACACCTGGACCTGGGGATCTTTGAGGCCGCGGTGTCGGGTTACGCCTCGACGGCAGGCAGCCTGGTGGAGCCCACCGAAGCGAAGCTGCTGGTGACCGGGCTGCTGGTGATCTGCACCGAGCTCGCTTGCCGCTTCGCCGCCGACGCCTTGAACGAGTCTTATTTTGGCTGGGACTCCGACCGCTTCGCGAGCCGCGGGGAGCACAACCTGCACCGCGCCCGCGTGCAACTCGCCCTCGCCAGGTCAGTGTTGCAGCGACGGTCGGCGGCCGAAAAGATCGTGGCTAACGCCTTCGGCTAGTGCCCTGTATCAGAGAAACCTTCACACCCTCGCCGGCCCTGTCGTCCGTGGCCGGCGTTGCTCGGCGGTTCAATACACAGCCTGTATTGCTCTGGGACACTAGCGGTGGCCCATGATGACGCGGGTGAGCTCGGTTCTGGAGTGGGTGCCGGTCTTGCGGTAGATGGCCTTGATGTAGCTGCGGAGGGTGGACTCCTTGATGACCATGGTCTCGATGATGTCTGCCGTGGTCCGGCCTTCGGCGATGAGCACGGCCACGGCTCGCTCCCTGGGGGTCAGCGGTTCGAGGGTGCTTTTGCGGGCGTCCCGGGAGCTCGTGGCGCCCTGGGCCGCGGGATGGGGCCGGGGCTCGGGGTGCTGAATGGAGTAGAGCCCCAGGATGGTATAGCTCAACTCCACCGCCGGTCGACCCTTCCACTCGGCGCGCGTAGCCGACATGAGTGTCTCCACCCGGTGGCCATCGGCGTCCATGGCGGTGCGTGGCACGTTGCGTACGGGCTCGCTCCCGGCGACCATGGCGTCCAGCTGCACTCTGGCCTCCTCGCGCTCCTCGGGAACGACGAAGGCGCAGGGATCCATCTTCCGGAGTTGATCGAGGCCGATTTGGTACCCCGAGTAACGGAACAGATCAAAGCCGGCCTTGTTACAGTAGACGAACCGGTCATCCTGTAAAATCAGGATCGGCAGGGGCGCGTTGCTGAGTACGTCCTCGTAGTCCACTGTCGTATTTGCCCGGTGCCAGCCTTGGGTCCCTGCACGTGCGGGTTCATCCGAAGAGAAGCCCGACTGCGCAGTACAATCTGAAAATGATCCTATCATGGAGTCGCCAGGTCAACAAGAACGCCCCGCGAAGGGGACGCATGGTGCAAGGTGCAGATTGGCGCAGGACCCGGGTCGCGCTACACTAGGGCGCGCTACGCTGGGTCGCGTGACAGCTGGATCGCTTTGCAGTGCGGCGCTTCGGAGGTACGAGCATGAGTGAGTCGTCAGAACATCCGGGACTTGCAGAGGCCGCGCGGAATGCGTTGGTCAGTTGCATGGCCGTGCGGCCTGGCGAATCGGTGCTGGTGGTCACCGACGCGGGCTGTCGCCGCATTGGAGAGGCGCTGTTTGTCGCGGCCGGGGCGCTGGGATGCCAGGGGTTGCTGCTCGAGATGGCCGTGGCCGAGGTCTCCGGCGCGGAGCCTCCGGATGCCGTGGCCGCCGCCATGAAGGCCGCGGCCGTCACCCTGTGTCCCACCAGCAAGTCTCTTACGCACACCCGTGCTCGGCGGGAGGCCTGCGCGGCGGGGGGCCGCGTCGCCACCCTGCCCGGCATCACCGCGGACTGCATGGTGCGTTGCCTGGCGGCGGACTACGAGCGCATCGCCGAGGTCACCCACCGGGTCACGGCGTTGCTCACGGCGGGCAGGCTTGCGGAGATCACGTGCGCCAATGGCTCGTCTCTGACTCTGCCCATTGGCGGCATCGACGGAATCGCTTCCACGGGGCTGATCCGGGAGCCAGGCCAGGGCGGCAACCTGCCCTCGGGGGAGGGATATCTCATGCCGGTGGAGGGCGCCACCGAAGGGGTGCTGTACGTGGACGGCTCCATGGCTGACGTGGGCGTGATCGGGGCCGAGCCCCTGCGCATAGAGATCCACGCCGGCCTGGCGACGGACATCACCGGACCCGGTGCAGACCGGCTGTTGGCCGCATTGGACGCCCACGGACCCCGGGCCCGGAACGTGGCCGAGCTGGGCGTGGGCACCAACGACCGCGCGCAGATCACTGGCATGGTGCTCGAGGACGAGAAGGTGGCCGGCACGGTCCAT
>Ga0180009_10004231_pt1 | contig 15936 bp, 16 predicted proteins | sample OS_PC_MetaG_FD_123537 | JGI IMG/M metagenome (GOLD analysis project Ga0180009, IMG submission 123537) | Groundwater microbial communities from the Aspo Hard Rock Laboratory (HRL) deep subsurface site, Sweden - OS_PC_MetaG | ecosystem: Environmental > Aquatic > Deep subsurface > Groundwater...
GGGGCGGCGCGTGGGGCGGGCGGTGCAGTGCTTTGCACCGGCGCGGGCGCCGGCGTTGCCGTGCCGGTCTGCGCGAGGCGGGCCGGGTCCGGCGGGTCGAGCAGCATCACGTATTCGCGTTGCAGGCGCGTTTCGCAGTCGGCCACCAGCACGAATTGCGCGATGGGGTCGTGGATGGACTGACGGGTGCGGATATGCAGCACGGCCTGGTCGCCGCTGCGCTGCAGGCTCAGTTCCGCCCGCGGCGGCGGCGCGATGGCGCCGGTGCCGGCCTCGAGCTTGAAGCAGTCTGCGGGAAGATCGGCGCCGACATCGAGCAGCGCCACGGTGGCGTGCAGCGGCTGCCCGAGGAAGGAACGCACGTTCAACTCGCCCAGCCCAAGGGCTGCGGCAGCGCCGGCATGGCAAAGACCCAGCAGGAGACAGACGGTTTTGACGTTCACGCGATCATGAATCAGGGGAAATATCTTGTGTTCCGGCTATTTGCGCCGCAACTTTAATATCGGTGTTGAGGAATCGCGCCATATTGGCACGGTTCCCGCGCTGTGTCAGCCCAGCAGCACCAGTCCCCATATCACCACGACGTTGATGAGCGCGATCATTACCGCTGCGCTGCCCATGTCCTTGGCGCGTTTGATGAGCAGATGGTGCTCAAGCGAAATGCGATCGACTGCGGCCTCGACCGCGGAATTCAGCAGTTCGACGATCAACACCCCCAGCACCGCACCGATCATCAGCGCCCGCTCGATACCGGTTTCGCCGAGAAACAGCGCGAGCGGAATCAGCAACAGCGCGAGGAAGACTTCCTGGCGGAAGGCGTCCTCAAAACGAAACGCCGCGGTCAGCCCGGCCCATGAATAGCCGGCGGCGTTCAGCACACGCTGCAGACCGGTCTTGCCCTTGTACGGGCTGATGATGGGATCAGTCATGCGGCGGGCTTGTACGCCAGGTCGAGTTCGCGCGCAGCCTTGACGTCGTCGAGGCGCCGCACCGGCAGGCTGTAGGGCGCGCCCTTCACCAGATCGGGATTGGTTTCGGCTTCGTGCTTGATCTTGATCATCGCGTCGATGAAGCCGTCGAGCGTTTCGCGGCTCTCGGTCTCGGTCGGCTCGATCAGCAGGCATTCCGGTACCAGCAACGGAAAGTAGGTGGTCGGCGCGTGGTAGCCGTAGTCGAGCAGGCGCTTGGCGAAATCCATCGCGGAGACGCCGGTGGCGTCCTTCAGCTTTTTCAGCGTGACGATGAACTCGTGGCTGGCGCGTCGCGTCGGGTAGGCGAGGTCGAAGCCGGCGTCGCGCAGTTTTGCCATCAGGTAGTTGGCGTTGAGCGTGGCGTATTCGGCGACGCGCAGCATGCCCTCGCCGCCCAGCAGCCGGGCGTAGATGTAGGCGCGCATCAGCACGCCGGCGTTGCCCATGTTGGCGCTCATGCGGCCGATCGACTGCGGCAGGTCGGCCTCGGTCGCCAGCCGGTAGGCACCGTTCTCATTCAGCACCAGCGGAATCGGCATGAAAGGCAGCAGCCGCGTCGACACCCCCACCGGGCCCGCGCCCGGTCCACCGCCGCCGTGCGGGGTGGAAAAGGTCTTGTGCAGGTTCATGTGGATGACGTCGAAGCCCATGTCACCCGGGCGCACCTTGCCGAGAATGGCGTTGAGGTTGGCGCCGTCGTAATACGACAGGCCGCCGGCGTCGTGGACGATCTTCTGGATTTCGGAAATCGTCTTCTCGAACACGCCGAGCGTCGACGGGTTGGTCAGCATCAGACCGGCAGTCTGCGGACCGACTGCGGCCTTCAGCGCGTCGAGGTTGACGGCGCCGGTGGCGTCGGTCGGGATTTCCCTGACCGTGTAGCCGCACATGGTTGCGGTCGCCGGGTTGGTGCCGTGCGCGGCGTCCGGCACGATGATCTCGCGCCGCGCGGTGTCGCCGCGCGCATCGTGGTAGGCGCGGATCATCGCCACCCCGGCAAACTCGCCGTGCGCGCCCGCCATCGGTGCCATCGACACCCCGGCCATGCCGGTCACGTCCTTCAGCATTTCCTGCAGCTCGAACATGCTGGCGAGGAAGCCCTGCCCGGTCTCGTCCGGGCTTGCCGGATGGCGCGCCAGAAACTGCGGCAGCATCGCCAGCGAATTGCACGCGCGCGGGTTGTACTTCATCGTGCACGAACCGAGCGGGTAGAACTGCGTGTCGATCGAGAAGTTCTTCTGCGAAAGCCGCGTGTAGTGGCGCACCACATCGAGCTCGGACACTTCCGGCAACGCGGGCGCATCTTTGCGGCGTAGCGCGGCAGGCAGGTCATCGAGGTTGCCGCCGGTAGCGGGCAACTGGGCGGCAGCGGTGCGGCCGGGACGGGAATGGTCGAATATCAGCATGACTTCAGGGGCCAGGATTCAGGGGTCAGGGGTCAGGGAAGAACTCAGGTGCCTGATCCAGAGAGCGCGGCGTAGCCGCACATCCCCTGAATCCTGACCCCTGAATCCTGATCCCTACTTCAAAGCTGCCAGCGCAGCGTCGTAATTCGGCTCCTGCTTGATCTCGGGAACGAGTTCCGCGTGCAGCACCTTGTTGTTCTCGTCGAGCACCACCACGGCGCGCGCGGTGATGCCGGCGAGCGGGCCGCTGGTGATGGCGACGCCGTAATTCTTCATGAATTCGGCGCCGCCGCGCATGGTCGACAGCGTCACCACGTTGTTGGTGCCTTCGGCGCCGCAGAAGCGGCTCATCGCGAACGGCAGGTCGGCGGCGATGATCAGCACCACCGTGTTGCCGATGGCAGCGTCGTTGAATTTCTTGGTCGAGGTCGCGCACACCGGGGTGTCGAGGCTCGGCACGATGTTGAGGATTTTCTTCTTGCCGGCGAAGTCGGCCAGCGAGACGTCGGCCAGGTCCTTGTTGACCAGCTTGAAGTCAGGGGCGGTGTCGCCCACCTTGGGGAAGGTGCCGGACACGTCGATCGGGTTGCCTGCCAGAGTCACTGCCATGTTTGCTCTCCTTGAATGAATGGGTCAAATGCCGGACGCGCTACCGATTGCGCCCGCTGCATTGCATACCTGCTAGCTGTCTTGCTGATCAAAGCGAGTCAGGTGCTCGTCGATATTCTCGCGCAGCATTTTTTCGTACTGGTCCATGAAATAGGCGATTGCGGCTTCCTTCTCTGCAATCAATTGCGCCTTGTTCTCGGCTGCCGCCGCGATCACGAAGGCGTTGAAGCGCGCGGCCGCAAACAGCGCAGCTGCACTCACCCGACTGGGTTTCTCCGCGTTCAGCTGGGTGTTGGCCAGCGCGATATACGCATCGGCCATGTCATAGAACGGTTTGTCGCGCTGTACGTCGCTCATGTGGGTTCCTTAACTCTTGTATGCGCACGGCGGCGCTTCGCGGCGCTTGGACAGGATACGTTCCAATTGTTGCGCGTAGTGGTCGAGGTCGGCCGCGGTCTTGGTTTCGGTGACGCAGACGAGAATCGCCTGCCCGAGTTCCGGATACCAGCTGGAAATATCCAGACCGCCGAGGATGCCCTGCGCACGCAGCGCACGCAGCACGTCCTTCGCGTTGTCGTTCAATTTCAGCACGACTTCGTGGAAGAAGGGGCGGGCAAATGCGCGCGTCACACCGGGGATGGCTGCCAGCTTGTCGGCCAGCGCAACGGTGCCGCCATGGCTGGCCGAGGCCACTTTCGCCAGCCCCTGCGGACCCAGCAGCGCCATGTATTGCGTCGCCGCGGTGACCACCAGGCCCTGGTTGGTGCAGATGTTCGACGTGGCCTTGGAGCGGCGGATGTGCTGTTCGCGCGCCTGCAGCGTCAGCGCGAAACCGGGCTTGCCATCCAGATCAACCGTCCGCCCGACGATGCGTCCCGGCATCTGCCGCACGAAGTCCTGGCGGCAGCACATGAAACCGAAATAGGGACCGCCGGAAGCCATCGGCGCGCCGAGCGGCTGGCCTTCGCCCACCGCGATGTCGGCACCGGTCTGTCCCCACTTGCCGGGCGCTTCCAGCACCGCGAGCGTGGTCGGGTTGACCAGTGCGATCGCCAGCGCGCCTTTGTCGTGCGCCCAGTCGGTCATCCCATGCACGTCTTCCAGCACGCCGAAAAAGTTGGGCTGCGGAATCACCAGGCCGGCGAAGCTGCCGGGGTCGGCCGGCAGCACGGTCTGGCCCGTCGCGGCGTCGTAGTCGAGCTCGACCAGTTCGATGCCCTGGTTCTTCACGGTCGTGTTGACCACGCGGCGGTAGATCGGATGCACGGTCTTCGGCACCAGCACGCGGCGCGAGGTCTTGTGCGATCGCACCGCCATCAGCACTGCCTCGGCGAGTGCCGAAGCACCGTCGTAGAGCGATGCATTCGACACGTCGAGCCCGGTCAGCCGGGTCATCATGGTCTGGTATTCGTAGATCAGCTGCAGCGTGCCCTGGCTTGCCTCGGCCTGGTAGGGCGTGTAGGCGGAATAGAACTCGCCGCGCGTGGTGATCTGCCAGATCGCCGCCGGGATGTGGTGCTCATAGACGCCGGCGCCGATGAAGTTGGACCAGAAGCCGTCGGCCGACGCGCGTTCCTGCATCAGCCGCGTGACCGCCATTTCCGGCAGCCCGGCGGGCACGTCCTTGAGCTTGCCCGTCTTCAACGCGGGCGGGATTTCGTCGAACAGCGTCTCGATGCTGGCGGCGCCGATGGCGCCGAGCATGGCGGAAACGTCTGCTTCAGTGTGGGGAATGAAGGGCATTTGGGCAGGGGTCAGGATTCAGGGATCAGGATTCAGGGGGAGGATTCAGTGCCCGGTTTCAGGTATGGCGCGGCGTAGCCGCACAGTCCCTGATCCCTGACCCCTGAATCCTGACCCCTCAGTGCGCTTCCGCCTCGACCAGCTTCTGGTACGCGGCCGCGTCAAGCAGTCCGGCGACGTCGGCGGGGTTGGCCGGTTTCAGCTTGAACATCCAGGCGCTATAGGCGTCCTTGTTGACCGACTCGGGGCTGGCTTCGACGTCGTTGTTGGCGGCGACGACTTCACCGGCGACGGGGGCGTAGACGTCGGACGCGGCTTTTACCGATTCGACCACCGCGCATTCCTCGCCCTTGGCGAGCGTGCGGCCGGCGGCGGGGTTCTCGATGAACACCATGTCGCCGAGCAGATCCTGCGCGTGGTGGGTGATGCCCACGGTCAGCGTGCCGTCGGCTTCGACGCGCACCCATTCGTGGCTGGGGGTGTATTTGAGGTCTGCGGGGATGTTCATCTTGTGTATTCCTGGTCTAGTTAGGGTTTCCAGGGATCAGGGGTCAGGGGTCAGGGGCCAGGGAGAAAACGCGGCGCAGCCGCACCTTCCCTGAATCCTGAATCCTGAATCCTGACCCCTACTAAATCAAAATCTTGCCATTGCGCACGAACGGATACTTCACCACCTTCGCGCGCAGTTTCTTGTCGCGAATCTCGACCTCGACCTCCTCGCCCGGCGCGATGCCGAGCGGGATGCGGGCGAGCGCGATCGATTGCTGCATCGTAGGCGAAAACGTGCCGGAGGTGATTTCGCCGTCGCCGTTTTTGGTGTGGACTTTCTGGTGGCTGCGCAGCACGCCCTTGTCCAGCAGGATCAGGCCGGCAAGCTGTTTCGTTACTTCGCTTTTTTCCAGCGCGGCGCGGCCGACGAAGTCGCGTTCGGTTTTCAGATCCACCGTCCAGGCGAGGCCGGATTCCAGCGGGCTGGTGGTCTCGTCCATGTCCTGGCCGTAGAGGTTCATCCCGGCTTCGAGCCGCAGGGTGTCGCGTGCGCCGAGGCCGATCGGCTTGCCGCCGGCTTCCATCAGCGCTTTCCAGAAGAAGGGCGCGGACTTTGCCAGCACCATCACTTCGTAGCCGTCCTCGCCGGTGTAGCCGGTGCGGGCAATGAACATCTCGCCCATGGCGGCGGCGTTGAAGGGTTTCAGCGCCGCGGTGATCTGATCGACGCCGGGTAAAGCTTCATTCAACGCCTGCGTTGCGTTCGGCCCCTGGATCGCGATCATCGCGAGGTCGCGACGTGGCGTGAGGGTGAGGCCCATGCCCCAGTCGGCGTTCATTTTTTCCATCCAGGCGAGGTCCTTTTCCGCGGTGCCGGCGTTGACCACCAGGCGGAACCAGTTCTCGTCCATGAAATAGATGATCAGGTCGTCAATGACGCCGCCGGCTTCGTTCAGCATGCATGAATACAGCGCCTTGCCGGACACCTGCAGCTTGTCGACGTTGTTGGCCACCAGGCGGCGCAAAAATGCCCGCACGTTGGTGCCCTTGATGTCGAGCGGCAGCATGTGGGAGACGTCGAACAGGCCACAGCCGGAACGCACGGTGTGGTGCTCCTCGATCTGCGAACCGTAGTTGACCGGCATGTCCCAGCCGCCGAAATCGACCATCTTGGCGCCGAGTTCGCGGTGGGTGGCGTTGAGCGGAGTGTGCTTGAGGTCGGACATGGGGCACCAAAAATAAAAAAGGGTGAAGCGCGGATTCGCTTCACCCCTCTGTCCTTGGTACCTGAGAGATTACGGCCGGCTGTTTGACCAGCGGGCCGCTGCCCCTTCGGTGGCGATCGTTAAGACCGCGCTCTCCAGAGTTTTTTCCAGGGATTGCCTGGGGGTTGCGGTCCTTTTGCCTGAGCGATTCCGGGTGAATTGCGCCTTCGGCGGCGGCCATGTTGAACTCTACTGGCACGCGCTCTCCCGCAACGGGAGCCGGAACTATACCGAAGAAGCGAGCGCCCAGCCAGCCCCGTTCATCCGGCCGCAGGGACTCAATACACCAGCTGCAGATCAAAGCCCATCGGCGTCAGATCCTGCACGGTCAGCGGCAGGCTCAAGGGCTGCTCGCTGCGCGGCGGGATGCCGGCGGCGATGCGCGGCGCATCGCCCAGGTATTCGCTGGGGGCGAAGCTGCGGCGTGCCAGCGGGCGGCTGCGCTGGTCGGTGAGCGTGAGCACCAGCACCGGCCAGGCCTGGGCCTGGGCGGCGCGGTTGCCGAGGGTCAGCGTGAGGACCAGGTTGCCGTTCGGCTCGATTTGCAGGTCGGAGCCGATGATCTGCAGCTGCGCCAGCTTTTTCGGCAGCGAGAGCGTGCAACCCAGCGCGGCACAGGCCTGCTCCAGCGCGGGCCGCGTCTGCGGCCACTGGCTGACCACGGTATCGCGCAGAAAATAGGTGGCCTGCGCGGCCAGCACCAGCAGCAGCACCAGACTGGCCGCAACCCACAGCCCGGTGCGGGCCCGCCGCGGCGTAAACGGTACGGACGCGCTGCCCGGCACGGCGGGGCGCATCTGCGGTTGCGCGTATTCGATCTGCGCCATCACCGGCCGGGGCGGCGGCGCGGTCTCGGCCAGCGGCCCCGACCACTGGTGCGGCGGGTACACCGGCGGCATCGTGGATTGGCCCGGGATCTGCGGCAGCGGGCCGGGGTCGTCGTCGGCCGGCGGCTGGTCGGGGTCGATCAAGATGATCGACGACAGGTCGGGCGCGGCCTCGCGCTGGGCGATGCCGACCGGCGTCGCCACTTCGGTATCTGCCTCAGGCATCGCGTCAGCGGGGTGGCCATCTGCCGCTTCCTCGGCAACGGGCGCGAGCGGGGTATCGACCGGCTCGGGGAGGGCCGCTTCGGCCTCGACGGGTTCAGGCAGGCTGGGCTCGGGTGGCGGCAGCGGCGAGCCATCCGCTTGCAGCAGGCCGGGGCGGGCGTCGAACGCCGCGCCGCACACGCTGCACTGCACCCAGCCCTGCGCGGCGTCGAGCTGGTCCGCGTCGAGGCGGAACACGCTGGCGCAGTGCGGGCAGGTGGTGCGGTAGTTCATCGCTTGACGCCCGCCAGGCGCACCCAGCCCTCGTCGAGTTCGGGCGGGTCGAAGTCAATGCTGTCGCGGTAGACCGCCATCACATCGTCGGCCTGCTCGGCCAGAATGCCGGACAGCACCAGCCGGCCACCGCACCGTACCCGGCCGGTCAGCAACGGCGCCATGCCCTTGAGCGGGTTGGTGAGGATGTTGGCGACGACCAGGTCGTACTGGCCAGGCATCAGGTCACCCGGCAGGCAGAAGTGCGCCGGCACTTCATTCAGCGTGGCGTTGTCGTGCGAGGCGCTGACGGCCTGACTGTCGATGTCGACCCCGTCGACCCGCGCCGCGCCGAGCTTGGCGGCGGCTATGGCAAGGATGCCGGAGCCGCAGCCGTAGTCGAGCAGGGTTTCGCCACCTCGAAGATGGGCGTCGAGCCAGCGCAGGCACAGCCGCGTGGTGGGATGGCTGCCGGTGCCGAAAGCGAGGCCGGGGTCGAGCTTGAGGTTGATTGCGTGCGGGTCGGGCGCGTGGTGCCAGGTCGGCACGATCCACAGCCGCGGCGAGATCGGAATGGGGTCGAACTGCGACTGGGTCAGGCGCACCCAGTCCTGCTCTTCGACGGTTTCGACCGTGTAGTCGGCGGGCACAGGGATGCCGGCGAGCTTTGCCGCGGCAGCCAGCGTTGCTGCCACATCGGCTTCTTCGCTGAGCAGCGCGATCGCGATGCTGTGCGGCCACAATTCGGCCGTGGGGTGGTCGGGCTCGCCGAACAACGGCGTTTCATCGGCCGTGCCGGCGTCGGCATCTTCCAGCGAAACCGCCAGCGCGCCGGCTTCCACCAGTGCATCCGACAGCGGCTCGGCCTGCTTGGAATCGACGAGGATGCGGACGGATTGCCAGGGCATTTTAGGGGTCAGGATTCAGGGGCTAGGGGTCAGGGGGTTTTGTGCGGCTGCGCCGCGGCTTCTTTGACCAAGACAAGGTGTGTCATGGTTTTTCCCTGACCCCTGAATCCTGGCCCCTGAATCCTAGTCAACCTTCTCCCCCGCCAGCTTGTGTTCCAGATAATGAATGCTGGTGCCGCCGGCGATGAAGGCGGCGTCGTGCATCAGGTCCTGGTGCAGCGGGATGTTGCTGTGGATGCCTTCGACCACCATTTCCATCAGCGCGCCGCGCATGCGGGCGATGGCCTGGTCGCGGGTGTCGCCATAAGCGATCAGCTTGCCGATCATCGAATCGTAATGCGGCGGCACGTAATAGCCGTGGTAGACGTGCGAATCGACGCGGATGCCGGGGCCGCCCGCAGCGTGGTAGTTGGTGAGCTTACCGGGACTGGGCACGAAGGTGGACGGATGCTCGGCGTTGATGCGGCACTCGATGGCGTGGCCGCGGAAGCGGATATCCTTTTGCTTCCAGGGCAGTTTTTCACCGGCGGCAACGCGGATCTGTGTCTGCACGATGTCGATGCCGGTGATCACTTCGGTCACCGGATGTTCGACCTGCACCCGGGTGTTCATCTCGATGAAATAAAATTCGCCGTTTTCATACAGGAACTCGAAGGTGCCGGCACCGCGGTAGCCGATCTTGCGGCAGGCTTCGGCGCAGCGTTCACCGATCTTGTCGCGCAGTTTGGGGTCGAGTCCGGGCGCGGGCGCTTCTTCCAGCACCTTCTGGTGGCGGCGTTGCATCGAGCAGTCACGCTCGCCCAGGTGCACCGCGTTGCCGTGCTCGTCGGCGAGGATCTGGATTTCGATGTGGCGCGGCGTCTGCAGGAATTTTTCCATGTAGACCATCGGGTTGCCGAACGCGGCGCTCGCTTCGGTCTTGGTCATGGTCACCGCGTTCAGCAGGGCGGCCTCGGTGTGCACCACGCGCATGCCGCGCCCGCCGCCGCCGCCGGCGGCCTTGATGATGACCGGGTAGCCGACCTGGGCGGCGGTCTTGATGATTTCCGCGGGGTCGTCCGAGAGCGCGCCGTCGGAGCCGGGCACGCACGGCACGCGGGCTTCGAGCATCGCGTGCTTGGCGGCGACCTTGTCGCCCATCAGGCGGATGTTGTCGGGGCGCGGGCCGATGAAGGTGAAGCCGGACGACTCCACGCGCTCGGCAAAGTCGGCGTTTTCCGACAGGAAGCCGTAGCCGGGGTGGATGGCTTCGGCGTCGGTGACCTCGGCGGCGGCGATGATCGAGGGCACATGCAAATAGCTCTGCGCCGACGGTGCCGGGCCGATGCACACCGATTCGTCGGCCAGCTTGACGTATTTGGCGTCACGGTCGGCCTCGGAATAGACGGCGACGGTCTTGATGCCCATTTCGCGGCAGGCGCGCTGGATTCTCAAGGCGATTTCGCCGCGGTTGGCGATCAGGATTTTTTCGAACATGGTTTTGAGGGGTCAGGAGTCAGGATTCAGGATTCAGGGGATGAGCGGCTTTGCCGCGCCATTTGTATAAGGCGCGAAGCACCTCCCCTGACCCCTGGCCCCTGATCCCTGGCTCCTTCCTCAGGCAATCACAAACAAGGGCTCGCCGTACTCAACCGGCTGGCCGTTTTCAACCAGGATGGCCTTGATGACGCCGCCCTGATCCGATTCGATTTCGTTCAGCAGCTTCATCGCTTCGATGATGCATATCGTGTCGCCGGCATTCACGCTCTGGCCGACTTCGGCAAAGTTCTTCGAGCCGGGCGCCGGCGCGCGGTAGAAAGTGCCGACCATCGGCGAACGCACGACGTGGCCTTCGGGCATGGCATCTTCTGCCGGCACGGCAGCCACCACTGGTGCTGCCGCTGTCGGGGCGGGCGCATGCATCATCTGCGGCGCGTGGTGCATCATCATCGGGGCGCCGGCAATGCTCTTGGCGATGCGGACCTTTTCCTCACCTTCGGTGATTTCCAGCTCGGCGATGCCGGAGGCTTCGACCAGATCAATGAGCTTTTTCAGTTTTCTGAGATCCATGGGGGGTCCTGTCGTGGAGATGTCGCAGCGCGTATTCCAGTGCCAGTTCGTAGCCCTGGGCGCCCAGCCCGGAGATCACGCCGACGGCGAGATCGGAGAAATACGAATGATGGCGGAAGGCTTCGCGCGCGTGGATGTTGGAAAGATGCACTTCGATGAACGGGATGGCCACTGCTGCCAGCGCATCGCGCAGGGCGACGCTGGTGTGGGTATAGCCCGCCGGATTGATGAGGATGAAGTCGACGTGGTCATGTGCCGCCTGATGGATGCGATCGATCAGCGCGCCTTCGTGGTTGTTCTGGAAGACGTCGATCTGCACGCCGGCCGCGTCGCCGCGGGCGCTCAGCGCGCGGTTGACGTCGTCGAGCGTGGCAAGGCCGTAGTGTTTGGGTTCGCGGCTGCCCAGCAGATTGAGGTTGGGGCCGTGCAGTACCAGCACGTGCGGGCGCAGACTGGATGCCGATTTGGTCGCGGAGCGGCCGGTTCGCTTGGTCGTCATGGCGGCGAGTTTGCCGTAAATGGGGGTTAATTGTCTAGATATTGACGCTAAAACACAACTATGCGCCGAATTTCCGCAAAGTGGCGTCGAGCGTGGCGCGTGGCAGCCGCCCAAGGTGGGCCAGAACGACCTGGCCGTCGCGATCGAGCACGAGGGTGAAGGGCAGGGCCCCGCTCGGGTTGCCCAGCGCGCGTGCGAGGCTGTGGGCGGCGCCTTCGCCGATCAGGATCGGGTAGCTGACCGGCATTTGCTGCAGAAACTGCGCGACATTGGCCGCGTTGTCGATCGCGATGCCGACAAATTCAACGCCGTTCGCGCGATGTTCGGTGCGCAAGGCGTCAAAATCCGGCATCTCCTCGCGGCACGGTGCGCACCAGCTGGCCCAGAAATTCAGCACCAGCGGCTCGCCGCGCCATTGCGACAGCGGCTGGGTGCGGCCCTGCAGATCCGGATACGCAAGCTGCCACAGCCCGCTGACCGCACTGGCCGCGGCCGGCTGCGAGGCGTAGCGCGACTGCGCCAGCCAGACGCCGGCAGCGAGCGCCAGCAGCGCAAGGGGAATGAGGTAAAGCCATTTTTTCAGCATGCGCTCTCGCCGGAAGCATCCGCCGCCCCTGGGGGCGGCGAATTCAGGCGTTTCTGGACAGGATCGGGAGGGCCGTGGCTTACAGTTCGCCGTAGGAGTGCAGGCCCGACAGGAACATGTTGACGCCGATGAAGGCGAAGGTGGTGATGAACAGGCCGACCACCGCCCACCAGGCCAGCAGCGGGCCGCGCAGGCCCTTGACCAGACGGATGTGCAGCCAGGCCGCGTAGTTCAGCCACACGATCAGCGCCCAGGTTTCCTTCGGGTCCCACGACCAGTAGCCGCCCCAGGCCTCGGCCGCCCACATCGCGCCGAGGATGGTGGCGATGGTGAAGAAGGCGAAGCCGATCGCGATCGACTTGTACATCACGTCGTCGAGCACTTCGAGTCTGGGCAGGCGGTTGGCGAGGATGCCGCGCGAAGCCAGCAGGTAGGCGCCGCCGAGCATGGCGGCGATCGAGAAGCCGCCGTAGCCGACGAAGTTGGCTGGCACATGGATCTTCATCCACCACGACTGCAAGGCCGGCACCAGCGGCTGGATTTCATGCGCACCGCGGTCGAAGGTGTACCAGAGGATGAAGCCGACCGCGGCCGAAATGACGAGCAGCACGAAGGCGCCCATCTGGCGTGCCTGCGAGCGTCCCTCGTAATAGAGGTACATCATCGCGGTGATCAGACAGAACAGCACGAAGACTTCGTACAGGTTCGATACCGGGATGTGGCCGATGTCGGGGCCGATCTGGTGCGACTCGTACCAGCGCACCATCAGGCCGATCCAGCCGAAGGCGACGGCCGCCCAAGTCAGCGCGGTGCCCGTCTTCAGCACGAATTCCGAGCGGGCCAGCAGGCCGGCCCAGTAGGCGACGGTGGCGAACGCGAACAGCGCGCACATCCACATGATCGCGGCCTGGCTGGAGATCAGGTACTTGAGGAAAAAGGTTTCTTCCATCCGTGCGAGGTTGCCGTCGTAGAGGCTGAGCGAAAACAGACTCAGCGCGCCGACGACCAGGAAGAGCGGCCGGAACGACTTCCAGAACCACCCGCCCAGCACCAGCGCCGGGAGGGTGGCGAACAGGATGCTCTTCTCGTAGCCATCCATGAAGTCGCCATAGCGGGCGAAAGCCGCGATGCCGCCGGCCACGACGATGGCGGCGAACAGCCAGTCGAACCAGGACAGGCGTTTGAACAGCGGGGCAGGTTGATTGAGTGCAAGTTCCATGTTTGTAGAGCCTCCGGATTACTTGACAAGCGTGTCGAGCGCTTGCGAATGCTGGACGAATTCCTTTTCGAAATCGATGGTATGTTTGGCCGACGACATCGCCAGCAGCGCGTGGCCCGGCTTGATGCGCAGCCAGATCCGGCGTTCGCGCACGTAAAGCATGAAGAATACGCCGAGCGTCAGCAAAAGCGAACCCAGGTAGACAATGTTCTGGCCGGGCGAACGGGTCAGCTGCAGGCCGCTGGCCTTGACCTCGTCGAACTGCATCAGTTGCAGATAGACCGGCGCGCCGTAGACGAACAGGTCGCTCACGCTGTTGAGCGTGTCGCGCACCAGCCAGCCGGTGGCGTCGTCGGGCGCGCGCGGCGGCAAGCCGGCTTCGCGGTTGGCAATCTGCAGCGCTTCGAAGGCGGCGAGCTCGAGAATGCGCAGATAGGTGCCGGCGGCGCGTTCGCCTTCGGATTCGGGCACCCGCTCCTCGATGAAACGGCCCAGCGACTGGAAGCCGCCCTCGGCAAACATGGCCAGAACCTGGCCCGCGCTGAACTTCAGCTTGTCCTCGATTTCGGTGCCCCAGGCTTCCTGCGGCAGCGCCTGGCGCGCGAATCGGGCGGCGATCTCGGGATGTAGTTCCTTGTTCAGCAGTACGCCGCGCAGGCGCATGTAGCTGTCGATGCTGCCGTCGGCATCGAGCGGCATGCGCAGATAGCGGAAGGAATCGGTGGGCGTTTCGCGCACGCCCGACATCAGGAACCAGCGGCCTTCGAGCTCGAGCGGCAACATGTAGTTGGTAAACTCGCGCGCCTGTCCACGCGCATCGCGCAGCTTGTACTGGAAGCTCGGGCCGACGTTGCGCAGATGCCGGTTGTCGCTGACCGGGCTGCCGCCGAGCACGCTCATGGTGTCGCCGGCGGGTTCGATTTCGCCGCCCATGTTCTCGATATTGAAGGGACGGAAATCGTTGAATTCGAGCGTGTAGTCGCCGGCCGTGCTGGTCAGCGTGCTGGTCTGGTGAACCGTGCCTTCGAGGGTGAATTCCGAGGCCGTCGGGGCGAACAGGTTCCAGCCGCGCAGCGTCAGGCGGGTGCCGCCATCGGCAAAGCTCGCCTGATAGATGGCAACGCCGTCGTGGATCAGCGGGTGATTGACGGCGATGGTCGCTTCGCGAATCTTGTTGCCGGCGTGGTCGAACAGTTCGAGGTCGCTCTCAAAGCTTTTCGGCTGCCCGGTGCTGTAGTGCTCGATGCGGAACTGCTTCAGCGCCACCACGAACGGCAGTTCCTGCACCAGGTAGCCGTCGGCCACGTTGAGGAAGGCCACGTCGGCGCTGGAGCCCTCGGGAATCTGCACGCTGCCGCGGAACGACGGATTCGACGGTGACAGGCGCGAAATCGCCGGCACCTGGCTTTGCGGAATGTCGCGCGTCTCGATCTTCTTGTAGCCCAGCACCTGCTGCGCCTTGAAAATCAGGTTGCCGTCCAGCAGTCCGCCGATGCAGATGATCACGATGGCCGCGTGCGCCAGAAAATAACCGAGGCGGTTCCAGCTGCCGGCCTTGGCGGCGAGCAGCACGCCGTCCTCGCGCGGCAGGTTTTTTACCTTGTAACCCTGGCCTTCCAGGTAGCGCTGGGCGCTGGCGGCGAGCACTTCAGGCGTGTGTTCGGTGGGCGCTTCGTGCTTGTGCTTGAATGCATTCAGCGACTGCTCGCTGACGTGCTCGCGAAAGCTTTTCATTTCGCGCGCGAAGTTCGGCGCGTTGCGCCAGATGCAGACGCTGACGGACGCGACGAGGAAGGTCAGGATGACCAGAAACCAGAGCGCATGGTAGACGTCGTACAGCCCCAGTTTTTCGAACACCTCGAACCAGAACGGCCCGAGCTGGATGAGATAGTTGGCGTAGGGCTCGGACTGCTTCAGCACGGTGCCGATGATCGACGCGATCGCGAGGATGGACAGTAGGCTGATCGCAAAGCGCATCGAGCTCAACAGCTCGAACAGGGACTTGCCGAAGGAGTGGGAAGCAGTGGTCATGGAGGGCAGCAATAAAAAAGGGTGACACCTGTCACCCTTTTATCGACTCAGGGATGGCCAACAAGTTTACCCGAAGGCGCCGGTCGTGACTGCAAGGCCGGCTAGTCCGAATGAACCCGCCCCACTTGGGGGACCGGTAGCCCGTTTAGCGCAGGCCCTGAATATAGGCAGCCACGGCCTTCATCTCGGCATCGGTCATCTTGGCGGCGATAGTGCGCATCATCTTGGCGCCATCATTGGCGCGGGCCTCGACGCGGAAGGCATTCAGCTGCGTGTAGGTGTAATCCGCATGCTGGCCGGCCAGGCGCGGGAACTGGACGGGGATGCCCTTGCCCTGCGCGCCGTGACACGAAGCGCATGCCGGCACGCCGGTGCCCTGCACGCCGCCGCGGTAGATCTTCTGGCCGATCAGCGCCAGTTCCTGGTCCTTGGCGGTGGCCGGCTTGGGCTGCTGGGCACTGTAGTAGGCGGCCAGATTCTGCATGTCCTGCGGGCTCAGGGTGCTGACGATACCGCTCATCACAGGGTTCTTGCGCGCGCCCGACTTGTAGTCGGTGAGCTGCTTGTGAATGTATTCCGCATTGAGCCCGGCCAGCTTGGGATTGGCCGCAGCGGCGCTGTTGCCGTCTACCGCGTGACAGGCCGCACACACCTTGTTGACGATGCTTTCGGCCGCCTTGGGGTCGCCTTTGACCGCAGTGGGGTTGGCGTAGGCGGAGGTGGTTGCGAGGAGTGCAACCAGAGAGACGACGAGTTTCATCAAAAGCTCCTGAAGCTTGCAAAACTTGGGAAAACGGGTAGTTTAGCGGTAACTAATATGACTGCCAAGCCCGTGCTCAATCGCGCCCAATTCCATA
>Ga0180009_10004232_pt1 | contig 15935 bp, 11 predicted proteins | sample OS_PC_MetaG_FD_123537 | JGI IMG/M metagenome (GOLD analysis project Ga0180009, IMG submission 123537) | Groundwater microbial communities from the Aspo Hard Rock Laboratory (HRL) deep subsurface site, Sweden - OS_PC_MetaG | ecosystem: Environmental > Aquatic > Deep subsurface > Groundwater...
CGAAAAGTTTAAATTTGAAGTGCCTAAAGTGAGCTAAAGTTGAGGAATGCGCTTTTAGCGCGGTCAATATAAAATTGATAAAATACCTTAACTTTAGGCACTCTAGATCACTTTAGGCACTTTTAACTTTTTCATAGGATGAAGAAACCAATTGTAATACGTAACTGTATTTAAGAATACGTGTACTAAGGTATAGAAAACGAACCAATCAAAACGGTTTTAATCATTGGATACCTGCCCTGTGGAATAATGGCAAACAGATATGAAACCGTATAGAGCTCTTTGGCAGCATAACTGAAAGAATCATGTTAAGTTTACTATTCCACAGGGTAAAAATTTGTAATTTGCTTGCCCGCCGTTTTTCTGGCGGGGTGCTTGTTATTTGATATTTGTACAGTTGGCGCTTGTGTATTGATTTTTAAAGAAAATGCAAAAAAATGACCATTAAGGCTCTAAAAAACCTGCTTCAGGTAGGTAATAAAATCCTCTTGCGAATAAACGTCATATCCCAGAGCCACTGCCTTCCCCGAATCATCAGGTCCGATATAACCCCAGGCGGCCAATATCAAACTGAGGAATTTGGAATCAGGGGTATTGAAGTGCCCATCCAATTCCTTGAGGTTGCTTAAGGAATCATCGATAAAAACGTAGGACCCGGCATTGAAGCGCGCGTGTATCGCATTCAGGTTTTCTGTTTTCAAAACCCCGTCATCACCCGAATAGATGTTATTAGCCAAAAGCTCGTATCCGAAGAATTTACACAACTGCAATACGGCCTCCCGGTTTTTTGTGGTCAGGATAATGATTTGTTCGACGGGAATCCTTTTCAGTTTATCCCAAATCTTCGGAAACGGCGCGTTCAGGGCGAGCCAGCGCTCCCGATCGTAATCGACAAACAACTTCCGGGTGGCAAAAAACTGCCGGGTCCGCTCGGCAAGCGGGGTTTCGACGCTTTTTCTTAATAGCTCATACGCTTCAGGTGACGTGATATAATCCGGGTTCCCGGAATCGTTATCCTTACACCATTTCATCAGTGTGATCACATCCCCTATTCCCTGGACATGGAATCGATTTCGTTGGAACAACCGGATGACATTCGACGACAGTGCGCTTAAAGTGGTGTCCAGGCGGCCCGTTGCGACATTATGGGCGGTGACGGTAATCTCATCAATGGAATTGATAATTACCCCGTCAAAATCGAAAATCAGCATATTCTTTCCCTTCAAAATCATATCGTTTCTTAACTGGATAACAGGATTGACAAGATTACCGCAAGTCTATCACATGATGCTCGATACTCGATACCGGATACTCGATAAAAAAAAAGAACCCCAAAATCCTGTTATTCATTCCAACAGACATTCTTACTTTATGGTTGAATTAAGAGCCGTGTTTAACACAATGGATTATTTTTGACCAGATACATAAGCCGTTTTCCGATATCCCTCCATCAGCCTGACACCCGCCTCGTTATTTTTTGAAACTTGCCAAACTAACGAGTATCGAGTATCCAGTATCCAGCATCGAGCATCAAGCATCTTTACCCATAAAATGGAGAACCCTCATGAACGCAAACATACCCCCGGCAGAAATCGGAATGCTTCTGAAAAATGTGGATACCCCTGCTCTTTTGATCGATCTGGATGCATTTGAGCAAAACCTTGACCATATGGCACAACGCCTTGAAGGAACCGGAGTACGGTTCCGGCCTCATGCCAAAACCCATAAATGTCCCACCGTCGCTCTGCTCCAGATGGCACGCGGGGCGGTGGGGGTTTGCTGCCAAAAGGTGGGGGAAGCGGAAGCCATGGTTTATGGTGGTGTACGGGATGTTCTGGTAACCAATCAGATTGTCGGCGACTCCAAAATTGAACGCCTGGTTTCTCTGGCAAAACAGGCCCGAATAGCCGTGTGTGCGGACGATCCGGTCCACATCGAGGCTTATGGGAAAATTGCGGGCGTCAATAATATCGAACTATCCGTGCTCGTGGAACTCAACGTCGGTTCGAATCGATGCGGCGTGGAACCGGGGGAGCCGGTTTTAAAACTCGCCCGCCTGATCGAAGAAACCAAAGGTCTCCGGTTTGGCGGACTCCAGGCGTATCAGGGCGGCGCCCAGCACTTGCGCACGCCGGAAGAGCGGGCGGCTGCCATCCAGGCCGCCGTGGATCGGGTAATCGATACCACGACGCACCTCACTGCAAACGGAATCGCCTGTCCGGTTATTACCGGTGCCGGTACCGGAACCTATCGGATTGAGGCATCGAGCACGATCTATACCGAACTTCAGGCCGGTTCTTATATTTTCATGGACGTCGATTATGCCAAAAACCTGGATACGGACGGAAAACCGCTTAAAGAATTTGAACACAGCCTCTTTATCTATTCCACCATCATCAGCAAACCGACTTCGGATCGGGCGGTTCTGGATGCGGGCCATAAAGCCGTTCCCATCGATTCCGGACTGCCGATGGTTGCAGACATGCCGGATCTGGAATATGCCGGTGCATCCGATGAACACGGCAAGCTGATTTTGAAGGACCCTCAACGGAACATTAAAATCGGAGACAAGCTCAAGTTAATACCCGGCCACTGCGACCCCACGGTTAACCTTTTTGATTGGTATGTCGGAATTCGGAACGGCCGCGTTGAATCTCTATGGCCGATTACGGCAAGGGGAGCCCTGCGGTAGGGGATGATTTTCTATACAGGGGCGATATATCGCGCAAGGTCTTTACCACGTCTCTTAGAGCAGTTAGAAAACGGATCACATCTTCTTCGGTATTCTCTTTTCCAAAAGTGACGATGAGAGTGCCCTGTGCATCCGCATATTCCCTGCCGATGGACTGGAGCACATGGGAGGTGCGAAGCGAGCCTGTGGCACAGGCAGATCGGGTGGATACCGCAATTTTTTCATCATCCAGCATCAGAACCACACTCTCCCCTTCGATGTATTTGATGGAAATGGAGATTAAGTTGGGTAATGTCTCCGTTGAGTGGCCGTTGATGATGAATTCATCAATGTAGTTGGGAAGCTCGCTCAGCAGCTTTTCCTTAAGTTTCAGGGAGTGGCCGATGCGTCCGGTCATTTCCTTTTTGGCCAGTTCCGCAGCAACGCCCATTCCCACAATACCCACCAGGTTTTCGGCTCCGGCACGTCGATTGTGCTCCTGAACTCCGCCGTCCAGTAAAGGGAAAATCCGGGTACCCCGACGAACATAGAGCCCGCCGACACCGGTGGGACCGTAAAACGGATTGGAGGCAAAACTGAGGAGATCGACCCCAAGTTTTTGAACATCCACTGGAACCACGCCCACCGAATCGACGGCATCCGTATGAAAAGGTACCTTTTTCTCCTTTGCCACCCGAACCAGTTCTTCAATGGGTTGGAGGGTTCCCACCTCATTGTTGCTATGCATGATGGAAATCAGGATGGTATCTTCCCTTATGGCATTGGCCACATCATCCGGCTTTACCTTCCCTAGATCATCCACTGAAACCGATGTGACGGTGTAATCCATGGCTTTTAAACGCCTGAGGCTCCGAATGACGGCGTTATGTTCAATGTTGGAAGTAACGATATGTCTTCCCTTATCGCCGTGGGCAAAAGCGATTCCCTTAATGGCTTGATTCACCGACTCCGTCCCGCAGGAGGTAAAGACAATTTCCCTGGGCTCCCGACAATTGATTAGGTCCGCCACCTGCCCCCTTGCCCGATCCAATACTTCGGCAGCCTGCTCGCCCACGGTATGCTGACTGGACGGGTTGCCGAAATCCTGATTGATGGCATCGATCATGGCCGCTTTGACTTCGGGAAGGAGAGGATTTGCGGACATGTGATCCAGATAAGTAATTTTCATCTTCTTAAAACCTCTTTTTACGGGTTGGGCTGTGATCCCTTAATTTGGATGGTGGATTTACATGCTTGACAGAAATCCGGTTCTTCCGATAGTTCCGCATCGCAATAGGGGCAGTAACAATTGTCCCCATGGGAATGCACATGGACGTCCTTGGATTCTGGTTTGGGTCGAACCTTGCCGGATTTTCGGTCCTCGAAATCTTTGATGGCAGCCTTAAGGGCGTCAGCTCCTAAATTCGAGCAATGGAGTTTGTTTTGCGGCAATCCGTCTAAAGCGTTGGCCACATCTTTGTTGGTAATCCGTTTTGCATCTTCTAAGCTTTTTCCCTTGGCAATCTCCGTGATCATACTGGATACCGCAATGGCCGATCCGCATCCGAAGGTTTGAAATTTTATATCTTCAATATGATCTTCCTTGATTTTCAAGTAGATGGACATCATGTCCCCGCAAAGCGGGTTACCCACCTCCCCTACTCCGTCTGCATCATCGATGACCCCGACATTTCTAGGGTTTCTGAAGTGATCCATCACTGTTTTCGAATACATGGCAACCTCCTAAAAATTGATACAATATTTATAATCATTATATCCGAATGCACAAGTTGCGACAATGCCATTAATCCGCAGGCTGCTCCTTTACCGGAAGCAGTAGCAAGGCAGCCAGTCCTCCCGCAAAGGCGAGTATGAATAAGGAATGATAGAGACTGAATTTTTCAGAAGCAAATCCCACGGCCACAGGAGAAAGAGAGGCAATGCTCATCCGGAGGGTGTAAATGAATCCGATGGTTTCTTCCCTTCGCTGCGAAGGGATCATCTCTATCATAAATGTATCTGCAAGACCGGCATGGCCGGAACCAAAAATCCCCAACAGAATCAACGATCCATACATAAACCATTGATTTTCAACGGTGACCAGAACCAGCATGCTTATACAAGAGATGATAAAGCCCCCGATAATCACGGGCTTGCGGCGCCCCATCCGGTCCATGAGTCCTCCAAGAAACGGACGGCACACTGCCCCGGAAAAAGACATGATCCCAAAAGCCGTAGCTGCTGATACAGGGTTGTAATGTCGATGATCCACCAGGAACAGCGGCAAAAACGCCATTAATCCGCTCTGGGCAATCCCCCACACAGTAACCGCCACCAGGTATGCACCCAACGGCCTTGAAAAGAATGGCCAGCTTAGAGGCTTTTCTTTAGGCTGAAGTTCGGATTTCAGATTCCTTAAAAATATGAATAATGTGACACCCGCCAATATCCCCAGCAGAGACCAGAGTTGAAGCGGCGCGCGCCAGCTATAATGGGTAATTAAAATCCCGACGATGAAAGGCGCCACGACCATCCCAATGGAACTTCCGCTAAGATGCAATCCCATGGCACGGCCAAAGGCATCTCGACCGAACATTCTGGACAGCATGGTCACGGCAAGGGGGTGATATGTGGATCTGCCGATGCCGCCGACTGCTGAAATCCAAACCAATCCCTTATAACTGGTACTGAAGCTTGCCACAAGCATACCAACGGAAGACATCAATAGGCCGGTAACGAGAATGACGGTAATCGGCATCAGATGGACCAAATAGGCTGCCGGCGCCTGAAAAATGTTACCGACGATTCGATATATGGTGAAGAAGGCGCCCATTTCGGTATAGGAAAGATGAAAATATTCACGGATTGTCGGCAACAACGGAGGAATGATCCAGCCAAAACCATCGTTGATTCCGTGGGCGATCATGAAAACAAAAAGAACAAACCATCTGTTGCGGCTGGTGGCAAACATGAGGCCTATTCTTTAGAAACGCTTTCGGTGTTTTCGGCAAGGATTCGAATCATCTCTTCTAAAGAGCGGTTCTCAACAAGGGTTTCCGGCGTTTCATCCGCCAGAGGTGACTTGCCCATAAATCGATAAATATCCGCAGCCCCCTGATAAATCTTTGGTGTCATATCCAAATCTCGAAACGTTTTTGCAATTTCTTCCATTTCTCCCACCCAGCGACGGGATTTCGGCGGTATTTTCGGAAGACTGTTTTCCAGATGGGTATAACGATGGGCCTGGCTCATCAAAAACTCTTCTTTCAATGGTGCATATAATCCCATTCGCCAGGCAGCCACCAACAATTCAATGGCAATAGCAAACGAACCTTTGGTCAGCGCGGCATATGTCATTTTCAATCCCGAAGCCTGCCCGATGTTTTGGCCGATGACCCGTATGTCGAGTCCGTATGCGTTCAAAGCGGCAAAACGCGATGCCTCGGATCCGGAAGCGTAAAACCTTGTGACTCCGGGTTCCCGGGGGGGAGGTCCGATAATACCCGCATCGACAAAATGACTCCCCGCATCCTCAATGATCTTTCCGATGGCCTGAACCGTTTTTGGAGAAACGGCATTGCAATCCACGTACACAATTTGTGAATCGATGATCGATATCGCTTCCGCCACCATTCCGGCAGCGGATTCGGCCTCGGCCGGAACCAAAATGGAAAGGATAATATCCGTTTCCCGGACCAGTTTTTCATAGGTCCCCATGTCTTTTATGCCGGTTGCTTCTGCTAATTTACGCGTTCGTTCGCTGCGCCCTTTCAGACAGGTTACCACGGGCATTCCGTTTTCAATCAGGACACGGCCTACAGAGTGTCCCATATCTCCGGGGCTTAAGAGTCCGACCGGCTTTGTCGTCATGGCAATCTCTCCTTTGTATCTATAGATTATGGCATTGCCAGTTCAGGTTTCGCACCTCAAAACAGCACGAGGGACATATCAACGATACTCATCATTCGACCTGTCAAATGTCAACCAATTTTCACCCTCATCGATCATTTTGTTGCACTATGCCTAAAATAATTGACCTCTTATACGACTTTCTGATAGTAGACAGTACAAGAACTGATCGAGAAATGGTTTTTCAATGGGGAGGGTGCCACGAAAACGCATATGGGGTTTTTTGGAGTCGGATATGAAAAAGGAAAAGCTTGTTGAAAAAATCAAAGAGATTCTCAAAACAGATGTGGATTTGAATTATTTATCAGTGCTGAAGCAAGAAGAGTTGGAGAAGCTGATCGCCTGCATACGATACCGGATTGACCAGAAAGATTAGTCGACCCTTTATATTGATTTCTAAAAGGGTTGAACTTCTCCAGGCAAACTCCTTCCAAACAACCTAAAGCCAGGTCTATACAACGTTTCCTTGGAGACTTGTCTCGGGTTAAGCTATGGAGCGGATTTCTCATGTCTTACATATTTCCCATAGGCGGCGGGAAAGGAGGTATAGGTAAGACCTTTATTGCGTCAAACATCGGGGCAATATTTGCAAAGCAAGGTAAAACTGTTGTCCTGGTAGACCTGGATCTTGGCGGATCAAATCTGCATACGTTTTTTGGGATAAATGGAGTAAACACAGGCCTCCATAATTTTTTGAATAAGTCCCAAACCAACCTGTCCCGTGTGGTTGAATCGACCGGGATCCCCAATCTCTCCATTATCAGTTCTATGAATTGTTCCATTGAAATTCCCAATCTGTTTCACGCACAGAAATTAAAAATTATCAAGGCTATTCAAAATCTGCCGTTTGATATCGTTATTCTTGACTTGGGAGCCGGCACAAACTCCAATATCCTCGATTTCTTTCTATGTTCCGACGAAGGTATATTCGTCGTAACACCGGAACCCACCTCCATCGAAAACGCTTTCCGTTTTGTTCAGGGCGCCTATTTCAGAAGACTAAAGCAGCTTCTCAAGCAACACGATTTTAACGCGGCCATCAAGGAGGTGAATAGAACATCAGATGACATCATGGTAAAATCTCCGGACGTGATCGAGAAGATATCTGAACATGATCCGGAGCAAGGGAAAAAGCTGCAAGAAAAACTCGCCGAATTCAACTTCAAATTTATCCTGAATCTGTTACAAAAACAAAATGATGAAAAATTAGGCGAGAAGATAGAAAAAGTCTGCAATCGGCATTTTTATTCGAATTTCCAATTCTTGGGTAATATCCGATACGATCCAAGGGTTTACGATTCGATATTATCCAAGCAGATCTATGTTGACAAATACGCATACACGCCGACTTCCACGGACTTGCAGAATATAGTAAAAACCTGGCAGGGTGTGAATACAATAGAATCTTATCCCGACCAGAAAGCTTATGAAAAAATTTGAATCCCAAACATATTATGAAATCTTAGACATTCCCGTCCAAGCGACGCCCTTTGAAATAAGGCAGGCCTATAAATCTGCTTTGGCAATATACAATGAAGACTCCTTGGCGACTTATTCCTTTTTTTCGGAACTTGAAAGGCAGGAAGTCCTGAAAAGAATAGAGGAAGCCTTTCTGATTCTAACAGATCAGGACAAAAGGGCTGATTATGACCGCCAGTTGATTCATGATGGAAAGATCGCTGCTGCTGCCGTAGAGAAAAAAGAAAAGAAGAAAGCAGTACCGCTTTTTCAAACCAAAAACGTCGTTGAAAAAAACGCCTTGTTTAAAAGGATTCAGGATAGAATCCGAGAGACGGATGTCAAAGGCATAGCCGAGGGAATGCTGTCCAAGGATCTTATTTCAGGAAGCGATCTGAGAAATCTAAGGGAATCCGTCGGCATCGGGATAGAAGAGATCTATGAGGTGACCCGCATCACAGCCTCCACACTCAAGGCCATCGAACAAGATGAATACGACAAACTCCCTACAGCCATCTATTTAAAGAATTTTTTGAAATCTTATGCTGAAATACTGCAGGTTGACTCTGAAAAAATTATCGCCGGCTACATGAAAAACCTCTCTCAAAACACACCCTCCTGAACACTGAAACCTGTAACCCGATTCCCCTAATATGTGCTAATTTTCAATCCTAAGAGGGTTATTGCTGAACACGAAATCCAAATGCGGTTATCCTGGATTTATCGATCTTCACATTTGACAATCAGCATTGATTCCATTAATATATATGCTTTTTGCAATTCATGTTATATTTTTGCACAAGACTCGGGAATACATATAGAGGTGATTGAACACCCATGGGATTTGCAGCACGGATTATCGGCACCGGATCCGCTTTTCCGGATAATAGAATGACCAACAAGAATTTGGCCGACAAGCTTTCGACCTTTGGCATTGAAACAAGCGATGAGTGGATCCAAAAAAGAACCGGAATTGTGGAACGTCGGATTTCGTCTGCTGAAAAGCCATCGGAGCAAAATTCATCCCTTGGAGCAGCGGCTGCAAAAAATGCCCTTGAAATGGCGCACAAAACACCGGCGGATATCGATCAAATTATATATGCCACCTGCTCCCCCGATACGCTGATCCCTTCAACGGCCTGTTGGCTCCAACATAAAATCGGAGCGGAAAATGCCTGGGCAATGGACATTAATGCGGCATGCTCCGGGTTTGTGTATGCACTGTCGACAGCGGATCAATTCATCAAGACAGGACAAGCGAGAACATCTCTTGTGGTGGGAGCGGACATTTTCAGTTCTTTATTGGATTGGAAAGATCGAAATTCCTGCATACTCTTTGGTGACGGTGCCGGGGCGGTTGTTTTGGAGCAGACGGATGAAACGGCAGACAGCCGGATATTATCCAGCCATCTACTATCCAATGGAAGTCTATGGCAGCTGTTCTATATTCCGGCCGGGGGATCCAATCTCGAAGTAACTCCCGACCGGTATCAGGCAAATCTCCACAAAATCAAAATGAACGGCAAGGAAGTATTTAAAACAGCTGTAAAAAACATGGTCGATTTTGCCCTTCAGGCATTGAATAAAAACCGAATGACCATCGATGATCTGGACTGGTTTGTACCTCACCAGGCGAACCTGAGAATCATTGAAGCTGTATCGAGCCGATTGAATCTGCAGAAACACAAGGTTTTGATGAATGTGGATCGTTTCGGAAATACTTCGGCAGCCACGGTGCCCACCGCCCTGGATGAAGCTGTTCGGGACGATCGTATCAAGAAAGGAGATCTCATTTTACTCGATTCGGTGGGAGCCGGACTCACCTATGGGTCCATTCTCTTCAGATGGTAGCACCCTGCCCTCCGCTGTAATCTCATATGTACATAGTAAGCCCGATCAAAACAGCTGTCGCCTATTCCGATTCCGCATCTTCCTCCATCTCAAGTTATATAGGACGCAGACCCGCCTGCCTTTCCTAAAATGAATACGATGGCGGGCAGGTTTGCGCAGATGCACGCAGATAATAACCTTTTTTTCTTAATCTAAATAATCTGCGTTCATCCGCGTCCCAAAAAAGAAATTCCTATCTATCAAGTATTATGAATCGCTACCGATTATAATATTTAGATAGGAGACTTGCGTTCGCACCCGTGATCATGCCGGAATCAAGAATTCGAGTTTCCCTGATATCAAAAACAGACCAACATGACGCTGAATGTTTTCAACACTTAAAGCAAAAATTATCTTTTTGGTCACACTCATCATGGCGTCCACAGCCGGGGGGATTATGTATTTTACCCATAGGGATGTGAGAAATGCCATGCTTGCCAGTGAAAGGGCGTCATCTCAAAATATCCTCCGGCTTGTGGAACTCAACATCAAGGGCGGCTACAACAAACTTCTGTCTGAAAAATTCGATTTGGTGGTCTCTTCCACCTCTCAGTTGAAAGAGGTGGTGTCGCTCTCTCTATCGGTTCTGGATGCAAATGCCGGGCTGGTTGACGATGGTCTTCTTTCCCGGAAGGAGGCTCGCCGTCGATCCCTGAGTTGGATAAAATCAGCCCATGCACAAAAGGGGAATCTTTTTGTTTTTGACCGAAACGGTATCATTATCAGCCATCCCGACTCAGCATTTATAGGCCGCTCCGCATCTTTTCTGAAGGACCTTAAGGGCCGCAGAATCCATGAAGCCATGAGAGAAGACATGCTGGGGGTTGACGGTGATTTCGCCGTTTTCTTCTGGAAAAGTGCAAACGATACGTCAGGCCGCAAAAAACTCGGGTTTTTCGCCCCGTCCCACAGGTGGGAATGGACCGTTTGTGCAATGCTTGACTTTGAAAATATCGAGGCGCAGGCCCGCAAAAAAATGGACAAGATCATCGAAGTGTTGAAATCGACCTTTGAAAATATCCAGATCGCCAAAACCGGACACGCTTTCCTGTTCAACGGAAACGGGGACATGCTGATACACCCGAAAAATCCTGCCGATACGGATTACAAAACCCTGATCAATACACAAACCGGGAATCTTCTTTTAGATGACCTAAAGATGACCGCACAGAATAACGCCGAGTCTATTCACTACGCCGTCGCCTCTTCAGAGGGCGATTTCGCCATGGAAGCAAAAGTGAGTTATTTTAAAGCCTTTGACTGGTATCTTGCGGTGGCGGTTCCGGTTCAGGAAATCCATGACCCGGCAAACACCCTTGTAACGCGTCAGAGTGTGGTGATTCTGACTATTTTTCTTGTCAGTCTCATCGCCGTCTATTTCTTGATGTCCAGAGTGTCTCGCCCGCTGAAGCGGCTTGCAACCTATGCCAAGGAAATCCCATTGCAGGATTTTACCGGTGAGGGTGCGGGCATTATCACTCCGGATGATCTCCCCATAAAATCCAATGACGAGGTGGGGCACCTGGCTGAATCCTTCATGATTATGAAATCGGAACTGCGGAAAAACATCCAGGAAGCCATGGAAACCCAGGCCAAATACAGGGCAATTTTAGAAAGCATTGAAGAGGGGTTCTTCGAAACGGATCTGAAGGGACGATTGACCTTTTTCAACCATTGTATCAGCAACATGCTGGGGTATGACAGAGCGGAGTTGCTGGGAAGGCATTGCCGAAGGTATGCGACTCTGGCAACATTCCGTGGTGTTTACACCGCTTTCACCAACGTCTATCGCACCGGCATCTCTTCAGAAATCCGGGATTGTGAAGTCGTCGGAAAAGATGGTAAAAAGAAAAACCTCGAATTATCGATCTATCTGGTAAAGGATCAAACCGGACAGCCCGTTGGATTCCGTGGAGTCGCCAGAGATATTTCCGAACGATTAATAGCAGAAGAAGAAAGAAAAAATCTTCAAGCCCAGTTGGTGCGCTCCCAGAAAATGGAAGCGTTGGGCACCCTTGCCGGGGGCATCGCCCATGACTTTAACAATGTGCTCACGGCTGTAATCGGTTATACGGAACTGGTCATTAATGAGCATCCGGGCGGCAGCCGGCCGCATAAGAATCTTAAGGAAGTGATGAAAGCTGGGTTTCGGGCCAGAGATTTGGTCAATCAGATCCTCACATTCAGCCGCCAGACCGAGCATGAGCTGAAACCCGTGATGATCGGTCCCATCGTTAAAGAAACCCTGACTTTCCTTAAAGCCACCATTCCCCCCACCATCGAAATCCGAAACAGCTTAACCGCCAAATCCGATATCGTGTTTTCAGATCCCACCCAAATCCATCAAGTGGTCATGAACTTATGTACCAATGCCGTGCATGCCATGTGGGATAAAGGCGGCGTGCTTGACGTGTCGCTGACGGCGACAAAACACGATGCAGGGGATCAGACAAATTGTCAGAGCCTTTCCCCCGGTCACTATCTTAAACTCATCATCAAAGACACCGGCCACGGTATGGACGCAGATACACTTGAACGGATATTCGATCCATACTTCACAACCAAAGAAAAAGGGAAAGGCACAGGGTTGGGTTTATCTGTGACGATGGGTATCGTGGAAAGCCATGGGGGAAGCATAGCGGTGTCCAGTCAACCGAACAAAGGGACAACGTTTGAGGTCTATCTGCCCCTTGCAGAAGAATCGGTTACGGAAGAAAGCAGGAATCCCGAGCCGTTACCCATGGGGAATGGCCGGGTGCTTTTGATTGACGATGAGGAGCCCATCCTCGATATGGCGGAGCAAATGCTGGAAGGCCTCGGATATGAAGTGGTTGTGCACCAAAGCACCGGGGAAGCCGTTGAACAGTTTAAGGAAGACCCGAATCGTTTTGATCTGGTAATTACAGACCATATCATGCCTAAAATGACTGGACTGGAATTGGCATCCGAACTGAAAACCATCCGCCCCGATGTTCCCATCATCATCTGCTCCGGCAACGGAGATCAACACCTCAAAAAGAAGATAAAGAAAAAGGGGATTCAAAAATTCCTGCCCAAACCCCTGGTCATGCGGGACCTGGCCGAAACCATTAGAGAAGTGTTGAATCCACACGCCTAACCCCATTCATTGGATCTGCCCTTATTAATTTTTTCCAAACCCCTTCTATAAGATGCTTGCAACTGATGATTCATTTTAGTCTAATGATAATGATTCTCAATGAACCTATTCGGAGTGGTACTCAATGGCGATTAGCGTGATACAGGTCAAAGGCGCCTGTCAGAATAATCTAAAAAACCTCGACTTTGAAATTCCCCTCAACAAAATAACAGTGGTGACCGGTGTTTCCGGTTCCGGAAAATCGTCGTTGGCCTTTGATACCCTTTATGCCGAAGGTCAGCGCCGGTATGTGGAAACTTTCTCTCCGTACGCCCGCCAGTTTATGGATCGAATGGACCGACCGCAAGTAGACACCATACAGGGGATTCCGCCGGCTATTGCAATCGACCGTAAGGATCCGGTCCGAACCTCCCGTTCAACCGTCGGCACCATGACGGAAATCACGGATTACGTGAAACTGATTTTCGCCCGCATGGGTCAATTGCATTGCAGAAAATGCGGGAAATCAGTGGTTCCCGAAACTCCGGAGCTCATCTGGCAAAGACTCAAAGATTTTGCCCAAGGGTCTGAGTTGGTGATCACCTATCCCATGCCCTTGGACCACATAACGCCGAAGGAGGTACGCCGGTCATTGGCAAGAAACGGATTCGACCGTATCTTCTTTAACGGCCGCATACACTTCCTGGAGGATTGGGAATCGGACTTAAATCCTTCAGAACTAAATGTGGTGGTTGATCGGGTGATGCTACGGCCAAGGGATCGTTCAAGAATTTTGGATTCCTTTGAGCAGGCCTACCGGTTCGGCAGCGACCGGCTGGATATCTGGGTACAACCGGGAGGCCGTCTGTCTTTCAGCAACCGCCTGGCGTGTGCCCGATGCAACATCGATTACAGTTCTCCGCTTCCCAATCTGTTTTCCTTTAACAGTCCCATCGGTGCATGTGACACATGCCGCGGTTTCGGCCGAACCATCGATATCGATCTGGATCTGATCATTCCGAATCCCTCTCTTTCCATATCGGAAGGCGCCATCAAACCCTGGGGCGCCGCGGCTGATGGGCGACCCGAACACAAGGATCTGATTCGGTTTTGCCGGAAAAATAAGATTAAAACGAGTGCTCCTTTCAGAAGCCTGCCCGCTTCCCAACGGAAAGCCGTTATTGACGGCACATCGTCCTATTACGGCATTAGGGGGTTTTTTAACTGGCTCGAAACCAAAACGTACAAAATGCATGTGCGGGTTTTCCTTTCTCGATACCGAAGTTACAATATCTGCACTGCCTGCAACGGAACCCGGTTTAAGCCGGAAACCCTTCTATACCGGTTGAATGGGTTAAATATTGCAGAGATTTATTCCAAAAATGTTTTGAGCGCCCTCAATTTTTTTGAAGATCTTTCCGAATCGCCAAAGGATGAGGTCGGTCGACTGCTTCTGGAGGAAGTTCAAAACCGTCTTCGATACCTCAGGGATGTGGGTCTAGGCTATCTCACTTCGGACCGACAATCCCGCACACTTTCCGGAGGGGAGGTTCAACGAGTGGCCCTGGCATCGGCTCTGGGCGCCTCCTTGGTCAATACCCTCTATATCCTGGACGAACCGAGCATCGGACTTCATCCCAGTGATACCCACCGGTTGATCCGGATTTTACAGAGCTTACGAGATCTTCAGAACACCCTGGTGATAGTGGAACATGATCCTGAAATTATCCGACATAGCGATTTCATGCTGGATGTGGGACCCCAAGCCGGTGAAAAGGGCGGCCGGATCACATATTTCGGCCCTACAAAAAGAGTCAAGGGCTCTCTAACCGGACAGTATCTGACGGGAGAGAAACGTATTCCGGTTCCTGACAAACGACGCCAACCCATGAAAAGCGAATGGGTCGCCATACTCGGTGCTGAAGAAAACAATCTGAAAAATATCGATGTTCGAATCCCGTTAGGCCTCTTTGTCTGCCTGGTCGGTGTTTCCGGTTCCGGAAAATCGACCCTGGCGGAAGAAATCCTGTATAAAGCGGCAAAGCGGTCTTTAAACGATCCCCAGGGCCGACCCGGCCGCCACAAAGAAATTCGCGGACTTTCGCGGTTATCGGAAGTCCTGCTGGTGGACCAGCGTGCCATCGGTCGGACACCGAGGGCCAACCCGCTCACCTATACCAAAGCCATGGATCCCATCAGGCGTCTTCTTGCTGAAACCAAGGAGGCAAAAACACAGGGATACGGTCCATCGGCATTCTCTTTCAATGTAGATGGCGGGAGGTGTGAAACTTGTAAAGGAGAAGGCTATGAAAGGGTAGAAATGCAATTTCTTTCCGATGTCTTCATTACCTGCCCGGATTGCGGGGGTAATCGATTCAAAAAACACATCCTTCGCATCCGCTACAATAAAAAGAATATCCAGGACATTCTTGCGATGACCGTGCATGAGGCACTCGCGTTTTTTAAGGACCACCCTAAAATCATCAACCCGTTAAAACCCTTATCGGATGTGGGACTCGGTTATATCCGTTTAGGGCAGCCGGTAAACACCTTCTCCGGAGGCGAGGCGCAACGGCTAAAACTCTCCCGGTATCTTAAATCCGGAGACGGTTCACACAAACTCTTTATCTTTGATGAGCCCACAACCGGTCTGCACTTTGATGATATCGGAAAACTGCTGAACGCGTTTCAGCGTTTGGTGGAAGAAGGCAATACCATCCTGGTAATCGAGCACAATATGGATATCATCAAATCAGCAGACTGGGTCATCGAATTGGGACCTGAAGGGGGAGATGCCGGCGGCAAAGTCATAGCCACCGGTTCACCAGAAGATATAGCCGCGTTCGGAAATTCTCCAACCGGAAAATTCTTAGACCCTCACCTCCGAGGAAATGCAACCCTCACAAAAGA
>Ga0180009_10004233_pt1 | contig 15935 bp, 8 predicted proteins | sample OS_PC_MetaG_FD_123537 | JGI IMG/M metagenome (GOLD analysis project Ga0180009, IMG submission 123537) | Groundwater microbial communities from the Aspo Hard Rock Laboratory (HRL) deep subsurface site, Sweden - OS_PC_MetaG | ecosystem: Environmental > Aquatic > Deep subsurface > Groundwater...
AACAGATGAAATCTTTATCAGGTTTCGCCGCTTCCCTAATAAACCTGAAAGCCTTTTTCTCCCCTTCCGTGGCGTCTTCGTAATCCTCAATGTCATCAGGGTGCATCTGGGCCATGATATTTGCTTTTTATTACGAGTTTAAAAAATAGGTATGACCCCTTTTACACTAAGACACTCCATGACAGGAGCTGGAAGGTGGAGGTGGGTTTGCAAGTCATCAAAGTCCTTAATCGACCCTGGTAGCATATCAGCTTTAATAGCCAGAACAGGTACCCCTTTGTTAATGAGACGTTGGCTTAGTAAAGCCAAAATGGCCGACTTTCCGGTTCCGGGTTTTCCCAAAATGAGATTCGCGGTACCCTCTTTGTTCCTGAGGCGTTCTTCGAGGAGATCTAATTCCCCTCTATTTAACCAGATTTCATTCCCTAAAGTCGTGGGCCACTTCAGGAGTGAACTCGAGGCGTCAGCAAGTTTTGCCTTTAGATCCTGTAAAGTCGAGTTTGATGGTCTCTCCCTAAACTGTTCGAGGAGGGACGGGTTATTATCTGCCAACTTTTCTATAAATTCAGATAAATTACCTTTTTCTAAAGCGGTATCAAATAATAAGGCACCAATCCTATCTGGTGTCTCTTCTGGAGGTATTTCAATAGGTAGCATTCCTGCCGAGTTACTTAACGATCGGACCTCTTCTGGGCTCATCTTTATGGATACATTAACAATAATAGGCCTGATGTTCTGAACAATGAGCTGCTCAATTTGAACTGGGCTAAGGTTTTCAATTTTTTCTGCAAGCTCGGAGCTGGTTACTCTTACGTATTCTGCAAGCAATGCAATTTGGTCTTTCAGATCAGCCTGAACAAAACGGACATTTGTCCTAAGCTCATCTAGGGCATCATTTATTTGGCGGCGAGCTTCGTCTTTTGCCTTCTCATCCAAAGGGCCGAAAATAGCTTTCTCAATTGCAGTTCCTATATAGGGTATAGCGAGCAATCCTGCCCTAGGAGGCTGTCCGAGAATAGGCTGATTGGCGCATTTTCTCGAAAAGAATATTGAAATTATTTTGAAAGATACGCGTGTCTAAATCATAAGTCAACTAAAACACTGTGATAATTGGGCGGGAAAGGTTAGTGAAAACAACAAGATAAAGCTTATTATGCGTTGACAACCGCTATACTTTGTGGTAATTTTCTTTTACGATTTTAACAATCAAAGGGAGTACCACAATGCCGATTCCTTTCAAAAAAGACCCGATTGTGTTTAATCAAAGAGCACTGTTTGCCTCCAACGTTTTTGATTTATTACCTGAGGATCATACATGTTTTGTTTACGAGGACATATTTCAACAACTTGACACATCAAGCGTTGAAGAACAATTCAGCGTTCGTGGTCAGAATGCCTATCATCCAAGACTAATAACGGGCATCCTGATATATGCTTATAGCCAAGGCGTTTTCAGTTCTCGAGAGATAGAGAAGAAATGCCATGAAGATATTGGATTTATGTTCATATCGCATTGTAACTGTCCTAATTTCAGAGTACTGAGTGACTTCAGGAAAGACAACTACAAATTTTTCAAAGAGTGCTTCAAGCAAAGTGTACTGTTGGCGATGGAAGCTGGAATGGCATCGCTTGGACATGTAAGTTTGGACGGATCGAAGTTTAAGGCAAATACCTCGAAGCATAAGGCGATGAGTTATGGCCGACTCAAGGCAAAGGAAAAGGAGCTGACTGAGGAGATTGAAGATCTCATAGCAAAAGCATCCAAATGTGATAAACAAGAAGATGAAGAATATCAGGACAAGACCGGGTACGAAATACCTGAGGAATTAAAGATAAAAGAAAAGAGACTTGCCAAGATCAAGGAAGCCAAAGAAGCATTAGAGATGAGGGAGCAGGATCTGAATCCGGGCAAAGAGATAGACGACAAGAAGCAGATAAGTTTTGCGGATAAAGAAGCGCGAATCATGGGGAAGAAAGGTGACTTTGATTATTCCTATAATGGCCAGATAAGTGTTGATGAAGACAATCAAATAATTGTGGGACAGCATTTGACTCAAAACGCGAACGACAAACAGGAAGTTGAGCCGGCATTAGAAGAAATTAAAGAGACAACTGATGACTTACCAGATAAGATGACTCTTGATAATGGCTACATGTCAGGTGACAATCTGGAATCTTTTGATGGTAAAGACATCGACGTTTACGTAGCAACCGGGAAGGGAGAGAAAAAGGATCAGCGGCCCATAGAAGATTCAAATCGAAAGATAAAGAAATCTGACTTCAATTATGATGAAGATAAAGATTGTTTTGTTTGTCCCGCTGGCCATACTTTGGAATTAAAGATAGAGAGCAGTGATGGTAAGAAGATTTATCAAGGGGATAAAACTGAATGTGATATATGCCCTTATAAAGCCAGGTGCTGCAATTCTAAGCGAGGGGAACCTCGTACCATAAATACCGATGACAAAGAACTATTACGCCAGAAAATGAATGAAAAGATGGAGCAAGAATCTTCAAAAGATATTTACAAAAAGCGAAAGAAAATTGTTGAACCTGTCTTTGGTCAAATAAAGAACAGTGGATTCCGAGGTTTTAGCTTACGGGGTCACAAAAAGGCGAGCGGGGAATTTTCGTTATCTTGCGCAGTCCACAACTTTAAGAAGATTGTAAAGGCCATAATATGTGGGAAAGTATGCCTTGACTCAGAGGGATTAGCCCCGATGGTTGCCTAAGAGGGGCAACCGGTACTGTATTTGCCGTAAAAGCGGGTTTCCAGGGATCTTTTTCCCCTATTTTCAAAAAAATCTGCTTAGTCGACTATCCGGTCTTAATTTTAAGATGTCTAATTTTTTGTAATCGTGAATTGTCGGACAGCCTCCTAGGCAGGTTTGAGATGACTCTTTTCGGCATGCTATCATCTTTCGAGAATCCTTCGTCTGACATTAGCTCATCCATAAATATTTTTTTTGAAGCCTAATTTCGTCTATCCTTTATGATTTGAAAGTGTTTTCTACGAGAATAGATGCAAATCAATTACGGAACACTTTCAGAAATTCTTCCCTGCTTGGATATGATTGAGGCTGAGTCACACAGGGATTTTCGAAATACTGTTCTATCTGGTAAACGTGTGAGACCCTGGTAATAGTATTGATTGCAAAGGCAGCCATGTGAGCAACTCCAAAAGCTGAAGGATCAATCGATTCAAAGGAACTGGATATTCCATACTCTTTTGGATTTATATCAGCAAAGATCTTGGCCATGAGGTCACATAAGATATCTTTTTGGCTTAGAGGATCTATCCATGGATTGGTGGTTTGCTTGGACACCCATTCATCAATCACGACAGAAGACCGATACCAAATCAATTTAAGAAATGCAGGTACCTGCTTTTCACCAATGTCACAAAGGATTTTGGTGCCTAATCCATCACGTGCCACTGCATATTGACACTCTCTCATTGACTCCCCTAATGGACCCAATGTTGGATTCCTATGATTCAGGAAGGCAGCAAAACCGTTGTCCTCTTTTAGGATTGGTTTAATAGTATCGAGCAAATTATTATTGACTGAATCTGCGACCTGTATGTATAGTTCGCAATGTGCAGAATAGTCTCCGGGTAGTATAGGCGCTGGAGGGATGCTTTTGGATATGAAATTAGGAACAGGTTCTTCAAAATCACTTTTCAAGCCATCTCTATAGCCGTTGTGCTTTCTTCCTATTGGGCGGAGCATCGGCATAACCTGATCGTAATCTTCAATAAGCTTTTTTACTAACACAAGGCCACTGGTGTGACTCTTTTCAGAAAATCTATTCCAAATGAGCAAGTGCAACCGAGTCTTGCCTTGAAAAATCTTTCCAACTTTCGCCATCTTTAGTCCTTTTGGTGTCATTATATTTGAGTCTCTTTTGGTGGATGGACGACGCGGGGGTCGACTGGGGGTGGATCAAGGATCGTCTGGTAAGGACGACCGGTTTTCATCGCCTCTGACATAGCGTCATAGCATTCCAGAATCACGCGCTTAGTACGATACTCTCCATATTTCTGTTCGTCTTTCCGTTTGACAATTGGTAAGGTTTCCATATGCATCTATACAAAAGCTATTTACCCAGCGTTCCGATATGCTCTGCAATAACCTTTACTGATCCTGCCTGATCCTCATTAAGGATGATTGGTGAGAATTCTGGATTCAAGGGAGATAGGATAATTCGCTGATGCCGCCAGCCTCCTTCTTCATCAGGTACTTTTTCTGACTGATATTTTTTTACAGTATATGCTCCACCTGTCTCTGGATCTTCCGGCCCACGATACTGTACAAGCACGATCTTTCCAATGCGAGAACCTGCAGGACTGGCTCTGAACACGATATAATCCCCATCCTGTATTTTAGGCTCCATAGATCTGCCAACAGCACGAGCCACAAACATCCTTTCATCCAAATTCCCAAAGCCATCGACTTCTATCCAGCCTTCCGGTTCAACCGATTCACCTTCTCCAAAATACCCAGCAGCGGCTTTTAATGAATAAACTGGTAGAAGCTTCTTGAACCATTCTTCTTTAGGCGGAGAACTTATTAACACAAGCTTTGGCTTTTCTCTTTTAACTTCCCGGTAGTATCGCTGTAATGAAATTGGCCCTGCTTTAGGTTTTTCCAAAGCAATGCCCTTCACCTCATCAAGAGTCTCAACCAGTTTTTTGATTTCCCGCCGCAAATAATCTTGTATTCCTCGAATCTCTCGTTCAGATTTCCCTTGAACTCTTAACCAAAATGGATCAGTAAGCTCTGGCTTTAACCCTTCGGTTTCTATCAGATGAAATACCGGAGCAAAAGGATAGCCTTTGTTCCTTAACCGTTGAACCGTTTCTTCATCAAAATCAGCCTCTATAGGCGATTGATCGAACAATGAGGGCTCATGCGCCATGCTGATATCACATAAGGCCGCCTTAACAAGAAGCCTCCGGCCTTGTTCCTCAAGGGCAAGTAATTCTGCTCGATATTGCGTTTGACTCTTTTCAAATGCTTTCTGCTCCGCTGCTTTAATGAGTATCTCAAATTGATCTTTAGCGTGTGCCTCTGCTTTTCTGCCAGGCCTTCCATCAGGGGGAGAAGTATCCAGGAAACTTTGCAGATCTTTTAGCGTTTTTATAGGAATGGCCTCGGTTTCCTTTAAAGCGAAATAACACACTATGGATTCAGGTGTATCAACCGAGTATCTTATTAGGGGCAAATCCGCCTCATCAGGATGGATTAGGGGCCTCACCATATCAAGAAGGGTTTTTAAAATCGGCTCGCCATATGTCAAAAGTCGAAGTGTTTCGGGATAACGATCAAATATGTCTCGATCGGAAGTAAAAGGAATCTTCTTGTCATCCAATTTTAAAATCCAGGAATTGGGAAACTCAGAGTTATTTTCCCAATAGGATTTCAATGCATGAGATTGTGTAATAATTTTTTCCAAATCGTTTAGGTTAAGGGGTGGCTCATCCTCAGTCTCTTTTCGCAATTCTTCCGCCAGATAGTCATCAAGTTTAAGCCCTTTGGCAACCTGATCATCGTATTCCTGGTTCAAACGTTGAATGGCCTCTTCAATCTTCGTTTTCCTTTGTTCCTTTCGCAATAAAGCCAGTTCTTGAATTGTACGTTCAACGCCACTCAAAATAGGCTGAAGCTCCCCTACAACCCATTCGAACATGTTTATACGTTTGCTCAATGCTTGATAAACCCTTGCCTCTACCGTATCTTCATAGAAATAATTTCGAACATAAACGACCTTATGGCCTCCGATACGATCGATGCGCCCTATACGCTGTTCTGCCCTCATGGGATTCCAGGGCATATCATAGTTTATAAGCATGCCACAGGTCTGGAGATTCAACCCCTCACTTGCAGCATCCGTACAGACAAGAATCTTTATGTCCCTGGCTTGCCGAAATGCATTCTTAATCTCTTCTTTGCTACGAATAACCCATTTATATCCGTTCCATATCTCTCCGCCTCTGCCGGAATAGCACGCGACCTGGGAGCCATATACCTGCCTGAGCTGCTCTCTAATATAGTCCATTGTATCAGTGTAGTGGGTAAAAAGAACCAGTGATTCATGGCTCTTCAGCATCTCTTTAACATCATCATGTAATTGCTCCCACTTGGAATCACCCTTAAGTCTTCGAATCTCTCTTAAAAAGTCCTCCACATACTCAATTTCATTGGCGAAAAACTTTTGGCCTTCTTCCATTTCTTCGCCAATGTCAAGGCTCAACTCTTCCTGCTCCAGGTCTTCTTCCGTGAGGCCCTGGGGCGCTTCAGGCATAATCTGTCCCTTGAGAAAGGCAAGGCGACGCCCCAGACTCTTTTCAACAGCATAAAATGAGCTGGTCAACCTTCGTCGGTAAACGGTCATTACAAAACCAAGCCCTTTGCGTTCGCTTTCATATTTTTGATAGAAATCGCTGAAATATTCCTCTATTCGATCGTACAGAACCCTCTCATCATCAGCCATGGGAACCCAAACAGATTTGGGTTTTCGAGTTGGCACTGTGTCTTGAAGGATGCCTTGTTCCCGGTAGCGATGCAGGAGTTTCCGTGTACTTCTTTTAAGAAGCCGTCTAAGGGGCGTGTGTCTTTTGACCATATCTGTCAGAAAAAGACGCCCGTCAGGGGATAGTTGCTTCAAAATTACGGACTTTTTACCTGATCCGGCCAGATGCCTAATTTGCTCCCACTCCACGGGACCTACCTTGTCTTCGGCCATCCCAGCAAATACTTGATCCAGTTCAGTACCGGTGGACAAGGAGTCTTCGAACATGTTCAGGACAAAATTCCAGTCAACCCGCTCGAAAGGCCTGCGAAGCTCATTAAAAAATCGGAGGAAATTTTCATCGGAAGCTTCCCATCGGCCACCGAGATCAAGAGATTTCAGCAGGTCCCATACTTCCACGGGATGAACCTGCATGGGTGTGGCTGTCAAAAACATCAGGCCCTTAGTCTTGCTGGCCAATCCGGGGAGTTTGGCACTACCTTCCAGTAGCTCCAGCAGGCGATTTGGGCGTCGCCTGTCGTCTAAAAAGTCTTTACGCCGGGCGTGGTGGGCCTCGTCTATGATGATTAAATCCCACGGTCCTGCAGAAAGAACCTCTTCCTGCCTTTCTCTTCTTTTTGCAAGCTGTGAGGAGGCTATCAGAATTGGATGGGCGGCCCATGGGTTCCCATCTTTTGGTGGCAATTCATTTCGGAAGTAATCCGTGAAAGCGTTTTCACTGAATAATGGGATATTCAGGTTCATCTTCTCATACAGCTCTTCCTGCCATTGTCTGCCCACACTCTTAGGTGTGAGGATCAAGCATCGCTTGACTTTTCCTGCAAGGATAAGCTGTCGCAGGGCTATCCCGGCCTCAATGGTCTTTCCAAGCCCCACCTCAGAACAAAGGAGATAGCGTGCTGGATACCTTGAGACGATATCATCCACAGTGGCTTGCTGGTGAGGCCAGAGCCGGACAGTAGCTGTCTCTTTGGCAAGGAATTTCCCATTGGGCAGATAGGGCGCATCTCGAAGGAACTGAAAGAGAAGCCGTTCCCTTGTATCAACGGCATCAATTGGTCCAATAGATGGAATCTCTTCCAACGGATCTTTGGTGGGCGCCATTTTCGGCCTGAACTTAATAAGCCGCTCTTTTACGGCCTCGGGAATAGGAAAGGCGATCCAGTCAGGCTCTTTTCCTTCCCATAGTCGATCGAAACGATATACGACCTGTTTTAGATAAGGGGCGCTACCATCCCATGATCTATAAACCATAAACTGTTCGTAGTTCTTCTCCCAGGATTGTGCAGATTCATTTACGCTCCCCGAAAAGGCAATCTGGTTCCCATCCCCATCGGTAAAAAGCCCTTCTTTGGGATGGTAGTAGTCCAAGGATTCCGGGGCTGGGATGGGCTTTCCGTCTCTTTGTGGGAGGACAACCTTTATCTTCAGGGTGCCTTTGGCCACCATCCATGCTAAAACTTCAAGGCGTCGTTTGGCTAATTCTTCGGGATCATCAAGGTAGGTAAGGAATTTTTCTTTTAAGACTTCTGCCAGGTCGTGTCCCTTTTGAATAGCGGCCACGTCCTGGTCATTGAGATCGGCTCCCACAAGAAGCCGCATGGTACCATCATTCTTTATGAGGTGGGCCACTCCAGCGGCGGCAACGGCTAAGGCAGAAGAAGAGAAAAAGCCTGCGCTACGGTCATAGCCCAAGCACCGCGTGAGGGCTGGAATGTAGAAAGTATGCAGCCGATCATCGGATGGGCCGTACGAAATTTTAAAATCATAATCTCTCAAAGAAGGGCTTGACACAGTGGGTTCCTCAAATTGCTACCTGGCTTTAAATTGCATCTCCAATTGCTCTGGCAATTGCACCAGTTCTTCTTCAACGGGCAATGAGATATCCTCGAAAAATGCAAGACATAATGCCTCAAGTGTGGCTGCTTCAGGGCGTTTGAATTTATCCTTTTCTTTTGTTCTCGGGACTGCATTTATCATGGCCTGAAGCCCTGCCTTGAACTGAGCATCGTTCATCAAACCCGCTCGCTTCAAAAAGACCTCACATGCCTTTGCTCCATCCTCTTCATACACAAGCATGGCCGTGTGAATAGCATCGATAAGCGAAGAAAAGCTCGTGGCCTCCGGGTCAACCGCTCCCTTTCGACGTCGGGCCTGAGGTAGCTGGAGGGATACAAAATTTTGCTTCTTTGCAATGACTCGTTTATGTCTAATAAGGTCCTCCTCGATATCCATACCCAGAGCCAGAGCCAACTTTCTGGCTTCATCAGCAGGAAACTGCTCGGCCTTAAAGGCATCCCAGGCCATGAGCACCCAGTCGGTGACAGGGTCGAACTGCGCTGACTGACCCAGAAGTAACCCCTGCTTGCGCAATGCAATAACTTCCTCACGGGCAATAGCTAATGCAGTCTCAGGTCGCAATGACTTAGGCTCACCTGTCTTTTCATCAACCTCACTTGTCAAGACTGGCCAATGTTCTGAAATGACCGAAAGGACCGGCCCAAAAGTTGAGAGATATAAATCTACACCGGCAATCCCCGATTCATGGAACTCCGCAGCTTTTTCACGCGCAACCTCTCGAACCTTTCCCTTGAAGTCATCCCACCAGACCTGTTCTCTTGTGTCGATTCTTTTCCGGCAAACCAGTAAGATTGTGGAAGCAGCGGCATTTTTCTTGGCCTGGTGGAGGCTATGCTCGCTTTCCGTATGAACAGGCCAGGAGGCTTCAATGGCAAATCCGGCCCCTATCAAAGCCAGTGCCAAAGTATCCCAGGCCTCTACCTTTTTATGTGTGAACATGACCGTCAGGACGCCATTCGGATGAAGAACCCGATACATTTCCTTGAAGCAAGCAGTCATCTTTCGCTCGTAGTCCTTTTCAGCCAGCTCACGTTTGTTTCCCCTCCCAACGCCTTCAAAGCGGGCCACATTAGCAACTGCTTCATTGTCCTTATCGGTGAGCTCATCGGTGAAGAAGTCTGGATAGACATCGCCCAAAGTTCGTTTCATCCACACATAGAAGAAATCGCTACATTCTGAGTACATCACATTGTCATAATAAGGTGGGTCTACACAGATGAGGTTGATGCTGCCGGTTTTGAGATCCGAGAGGTTCTGAGCGTTACCATGAGTGATGGAAAGTCTTTCTAAGGGATTACCATTGGATTTTTTGAACAGGTCCAATTGGGAAGTTCGAACTAATTCCGATATGCCTTTATATGAATCCTCTATCTGGTGAAGGGTCCAGTTGAATAAATTGTGGGCTGCATCAAATTCCGCATGACTCCATTTGAAACTGAAGTCGTGGCGATCAAAAGTACCAGCGATAACGCCTCGTGAACTATGCCATCTAACCATTCTTGAATTGTAATCAGCGCTTTTGTCAAAGGCTAAGGCCAGATAAGTCTGAACCGCATCAGCCATTTCCTTAGAGAGTTCTTTTCGGGCCTCCTGCATGACATCGTGAAAGACTTCAAGGTAAGTGCTTAAGGAAAGGAGTTGGCGGGGCGAGAAGAAATCACCCCACGTCCTCATACCATATAGAAGGGGCCTTGGGTCTGTCGATACTTCTGGATAGGGTTCTCTCGGGATTAACCCTTTGGCTTCCCAAATAGGGAGTTTGGCTTGAAGCTCTTTTTCTGCCATACTTATCGCCTTGAGGTCACGCTCAGATGGTGATCGAAAAGATTTACCCTCATAATTTTTTACACCTAAAGCATAAAGCTGTTGGCCCATCCTACCTGCCTGGGCTTCTGCTTTGATATAATACCCGTCAATGGTATCGTCACCCCAGGGTGAAATGGCCGTACCCCGGCTGATGGTTCCATTATCAGGATTGGACTTAGTGGCATTTTTCCCTTGGACGATTTCAAATCGACATGACTTCCACTTTGGCTCAGTCAATAACTTCGCAGCCACAGGTTTGCTACCCTTTTGAAGCCACCAGTTGGGGGAAAGCGGGACTGGCTTTCCTGTCGCCGGGCATGCCACTGTCCTTGCCCATATGTAGGCAAAAATGCTCTCACCTCTTTGGCGGGGGAAGTAAGGATCAAGACGTTCTTCAATAATTTCTGACATTCTTTTGCCATACTTCCCTATTTCCTCAAGCAGTTTTTTCCCAAATCGTGCTGGGTAATCAAGTGTCGCCTTTAGAATTACGGAAGCAACTGGGTTTAGTTCATTGGCATAAGTAGTAAATCCATAGCGAAGTGCTTCAAAAGGGATGGAGCCTCCCCCGGCCATAGGGTCCAACACACTTAAATTTCCATTTCCCCAGGTTATTTCAAGAAGGCGCTGCATTAGTTGTAAATCATTTTCCTCTGGATCGTTAGTAAATGCCCGGGAGTATCCATAAGGATTACCGGGGAGCTTGATACCTTTGTCTTTGGCATATCGGATAAGTTTCCTGCCAGAAACCGGATCGCCAAGGATACCGATGAAGCGAAGGAACCAGTTATGGTAGTCTTTTTCGGTTGGAAATTTAGCTTTTAGTTCTTTTGGCCAATTATCAGAGAAGGCAGGGAGTACGCTGGCCAAAATTGCAGCCCGGCTGGCGGTGAGGGGCCGTCTGGCCCACCAGACGTGGAGAAAATAAAGAGGTGGCAAGGCGCTGCTTGCGCCCCGCTCTCTCTGGCTCTCCGCTCCAATAGCTGCAACCGGCAACCAATCTTCAATCAAGACCCTTGGTCTTTTTCTGCTCATTTGTTCTTTCACCTATGCGTGTTTTAGCCAGGTTTTTTGTATTTTTTTGTAAAAAACATTTGACTTTTTAAAAAAAATGCCGATAATTGTATTAAATGACTAAAGCTTCCGCCCTATGCGGAGGCGAATGGGCCTTGCAATAGCAGGGCTTTCTTTTTTCTAACGGTTTATTTCCGCCTCTAAGTCCTCCAAATAGATGACCTGATTGGCAGCACTCTCAAGATTGTCGGAAAGACGGTCTGACGGTGCAATTACGACCGTTTTCTTCTTCTTTCCCTTTAAGTATTTGACAAGCTTAACAAAATCTCCATCGCCGCTGAAAAGGACAAAAACGTCATAGTCCCCCATGCCGTCCAGAGCATCAATAGTCAATTCCACGTCAAAATTGCATTTATGCTTGAATTTTCCTGCTGTGTTATCATAAACCCTTCCAACTGGTTTGTGCCTTACTTTAAATGATATTGATTTCAAGAATTTGAAATAATTCAGTTTATCTTCTTTCGCCTGTATGAATTGAGGCAACAAGTGGCCGGGATGGATGTCAAAATATTGAGATTTGGATGGAACCCCCTCATAATAAAAGAATTTGGGGGACTCATAGCGATTTTCACAATAGAGCTTGAATTTTTTCCAGTCAATTCGCCACCCAACCTTAACAAGGTAATAGTGAAAATTTGAAGCATCGATACATACGTAAGCGTTTGGTTTTTTCAAAGGGATCTCCATATCATTACCAGCTATGAGCTATGCTCTGGGTGCCTGCTATTCTTCTGAAAGTAGAATTCTGAGAGCCTTTCTTGATCGTTGGGCATTCCTGCCGTTGGTGCATTTGGCATACCAGTAATAAGCCTCCTCATCACTCATCCGTTCAATACCCGTAATAATATCCTCCATGCGGCTAAATTTGCGGAGTGGTTTCAACGCAAAGAAAAAAAGACCCAGCCTAACTCCAGAGGTTTCGTCCAAAATAAATGGATCTTTTCTTTTTAAAGAAAGCGCTGTGGGCTGATAACTATGCTTTTTAAGGGTTTTCAGGAGAGTCTCTGTCATTACCTTAAGAGGTAGGCCCCAGGCTTTGATCTCTTTTGGTTTAGTTCTCTTTGTATTTTTATCACTTATAGAAGGCTGTTCCGAAAAAGCCAAGCCCATTTCGTCTCTTTTTGTTTTGAACACCTGTAACTCGAATTGTCGGCTTATCATGACTGTTCTCCTTCCTTCTTGGGCTCAGCAGTCACTTGTATTTTTCCTATTTCAAGAGTCGTAAGAATCTCTTTTATCATGGAGAATCTGTCATCCTGCGGATCCAAAACTTCTTGAAAATCAAGTGATAGGTTCATGCGTGCGCTGGCCTTGGAAGCCTCTTTCGCAAAGGCATCGGTAATGCTTTTAAGCCGTTTATAGCGATCCCAGGGGCCGTTGAAAGTGGCCGTAAAAGTCTGCCCTTCTCCAAATTCCGTATTCAGTTGATAGTTAAGCGAACAGTCGGCTTTACCCATCTGTGGCACAGCAAGACCCAGGGCAACCACGTCATTTACAATCTCTGATCCCATTCCTTCAATCTGAATTTGCAGCCTCGCAAAAGCGTTGATCCCCTTATCTTGGGCCTGGTCATAGAGTGCCTGAAAAGCCTGGGCAGGTGGCCCCTCAGCTTTTATCACACCTACACAGATGCATGGATCTTGCCCACACTTAGGACAAACGGGCTTCCCGCAGATGCATTCCTGGACCGGTTTCTTGCAAACGGGACAAAGCTCAGGTTCACAAGTACACTCCGATTTCTCTTTGCCGCATCTTGGACAGGTATCTTTTGGGGGCCAAAGGCCGAGACGTTCAGCTTCTTCTTGGACATATAGAACCGAATCTTCGTTAACATGAACAGGTGGTGGGGGCGCCCCTTTTCCATAAGCCCGCTGTATTTCTGTATCAAAATAGACCCATGTGCCCTGATCTATCCCATTCCGAATAGTCTTTTTGAGTTGATTGATATCCAGAAGCATTTTAAGGGAGAGTTTTTGTGCAAATGCCTTTCGCAAGGCTTCAGTGGTCATGGAGGTCTGTTCTCCAGGCCATGCCTTTGCCTTGAGAAATGCAGCGGGTAAGGGTGAGTCATCTGCTGTCAAAACCTTGTTGAGATCCTTTAGCCTCTTGAGAATAACCTGAGATTGATCTTTTTTGACTTCCCCCTGATCTTGGGCGGGTAAGGATTCTCTTGAAAGATGACCCTTTTTTTTCGGAGCATCTGCGCTTGGATAATACAGGAATCGGTAGGTTTTGGTGATTGCCACGCGGACGAAAAGTTCTGCTTCATCTAACTCATTTTTCAACTTTTCTCGATCGGTCTTGGAAAATTCTCTAAATCTTTCTTCATCCTTAACAATTCGTCTTATGGCCAAATATCGTCTCATCCCATTGACCATGGAGTCGATCTGGCCCTGATCCGCCACTAAAAAAAGAAGGTTATTTTTATATGTCCTGTATCCTTCTGATATGCCTGTACGTTCAAAGATCTTAAGAACCAACTCAGGTGGCTGTTCTTTCTCCTGGGTGGAAGAAGCAGCGTCATAATGGATAACAACAAGTTTGGGCTCCTTTGTATCATCGTCAACTTCTGCAGCCTCTGCCGGAAAGTATTCCGGTGAAAGGGGTCCTTTTCCCCAGACGCTTCGGATTCTGTTGTCAATCTCGGTCTTGGCTTTGGTTTGTCCAACCAACTGCATTTCATCTTCAATGATCTTGTTTATGGAAGGCTCTGTCTTGAAGCGGTATCTGTTTCCGTCGTATTCCAGAAACCAGCAAGTATCGTACAACCGATCGAGGGCTTTCTGTAGGAGTGCAGGGTCGTCTCCTGGCTGAAGCACAGCTAACAGGAGGTCAGCAGGGGCTACTCCCGAAGCTACCCCCTGGACAATGCTGTGAAGGAATATTGCTGTACTCGAACGTTTTGCGTAAGGCTGCTTCCCAGCCTGAAGCCATGGCTCATCAATAACCTGGGAATGAGCCTTGGAGCCCTTGAGGGGGGACATAATGTCTGCCTCAACCACATGCCTGAATTTTGGTCGCTCTAAGCGGCTTGTTAGATCATTGACAATATCTTCTACTTCAAGGTCGAGGTGGCAAGGATGAATGAGAAAGGTATCTTTCGGTTTCTTTTCCCATAACCTGCGGATAACCATGCCCAGAAGTCTAAGTGCTCCGCGAGTTTTCTGAAAATTTGGTATGGTGGATGTTTTCCGATTGAGGGTAGTAAGCAATTCCGGGTGGAATGGGTAAGCGCTCTCCATTTCCTGAGTGTATTCTGCCTGGGCTGCCCGAGGCGGTAGGTCAACATCTTGGCTCATTAGTTGATTGAAAAAATCGTGATAGTTCTTCGCCACCTCAGTAGCAACAGTTGAATCAATGGTTTTAAACATACGCTGGGTGACAATAGGTGCAATTTCCGTCTCTGCTGTTGGCGTTATCACTCGTTCCTGGCGGGCTGACACCCTGGACGCTTCAACTAATACCTGATGAATTTGTGCTGTCTCCTGTGCAAAGGCATCCCGGGAATCGGCAAGGGTATAAACTACGACAGCGTTTTCAAGACTGCCAACAGCTCCTAACAAGGACATAAGAAAAGACGTTGTCATATCAGCGAGCGTCGTTTCCCCCACCTTGATACCTTTGGCTGCACGAAGGTAGGCGGCCAACTCATCAATGAGAATAAGCGTTGGCTCTTTGCCAAAAAGCTTTTTGATGGTCGTTTCCCCAGGTCGAACCCGATCTCGATCGTTGGCTTGAATAAGCTTATAGACATCGGGGCCACCTACCTCATAAGCCATTTCGCCCCATAACGTGTAAGTCGTAATTTTTCCATGATTCATGCCACTGCTGGGATCGAGATCAGAACCAATCAACGGGATGACCCGGACAGGCTTTTGAGGAAGGAGTTCAGGTGGCAATAAGTCTGAAACCATGTCATAGGAAACTTTTCCATTGGCTAAGTGATAAAGGGCAATAAGATTATGAGTTTTCCCCCCGCCGAATGATGTTTCCAAACGAATGACCGGGCTGTTTATAGCTTTTACACCTGTCAAACGACCCAAAGCCTCTTTTAGAAGTGTTCTAAGTCCATCGGTCCTATAGGTATGATCGAAAAAGGTCTTGGGATCTTTATAGACATCTTCCGCTTCACCCTTATGAACATCACTCAGGCTGGCCCGGAAGATCTCATCTTTGAGTTCCCCTTTAAGAACTTCATCTCTTGGCTGACAGCTATCGAATATTGTTTCCATTTGGCCTCTCATTAAGATTTAACCCATGAAGGTTTTATATACCCTTCTTTAGCTATCACATCTCCAATAGTTTGTAAGCCCAATATAGGCACTTGATAGAAATGAAATAGGTGAAATAGTGAAATAGGGGACGCTCATAAGATTATAAGTTTCTTGTTTCAAATAGGTTGCTCCCAAGGCGCAAAGCGAAGAGCACAGAACTCAAATCCCAGTTAATAGATCTTACCGAAAACAGCCTTGAGCAGAAATCGGTAAAAAACACTCCCAGATCATTTGAGCCTGTTCCTCAATTATATCTTCACGTGTGAAATAGGGGACGTTCATAAGATTATAAGTAAAATATTTCAACAATATCTGGTTTTTAAAGCCTGGGGTTTGCTTTTACCTCAATCGAGACAGAACTCGATTGAGTGTTGTCCGTTACCCGTT
>Ga0180009_10004234_pt1 | contig 15933 bp, 13 predicted proteins | sample OS_PC_MetaG_FD_123537 | JGI IMG/M metagenome (GOLD analysis project Ga0180009, IMG submission 123537) | Groundwater microbial communities from the Aspo Hard Rock Laboratory (HRL) deep subsurface site, Sweden - OS_PC_MetaG | ecosystem: Environmental > Aquatic > Deep subsurface > Groundwater...
CATCGAGGAGGTGGCCAAGTTCCGCGCGGCCCGACGACTCTGGGCCCGCATCATGAAAGATCGCTTCGGCGCGGTGAACCCCAAGTCCTGGGCCCTGCGCTTTCACACCCAGACCTGCGGTCACACCCTCACGGCCCAACAGCCTGACAACAACGTGGTCCGGGTGGCCATCCAGGCCTTGGCCGCCGTGCTGGGCGGCACCCAGTCCCTGCATACCAACAGCTTCGACGAGGCCCTCGCGCTGCCCACGGAAAAGGCGGTGACCATCGCCCTGCGCACCCAGCAGATCCTGGCCCACGAGAGCGGCGTGGCAGACACCACGGATCCCCTGGCCGGCAGCTATGCGCTCGAAGCCATGACCAACCGCATCGAGGCCGACGCCACCGCGTACATCGACAAGGTGGACCAGCTCGGGGGCGCCGTGAAGGCCATCGAGGAGGGCTACATCCAACGGGAGATCGCCGATGCGGCCTACCGCACCCAGATGGACATCGAGAAAGAAAAGCAGATCATCGTCGGGCTGAACAAGTACGTCGAGAGCGAAAAGATCGGCGGCGAAAAGCGCGAGATCCTACGCCTGGACCCCGACATGGAGCGGTCCCAGGTGGCGCGTCTGCAGGCGGTACGAGCCCGTCGGGACGCTGCCGCGCACAAGGCCGCAATCACCGCGCTGCAAGGAGCGGCCAAGGCCGACGAGAACCTGGTGCCCCACATGCTCACGGCCGTCAAAGCCTACGCCACCGTGGGCGAAATCTCCGACGTGCTGCGCGAGATCTTCGGCGTCTACCGGGCAAGCTGAGCCTCCGTACCGCCTGCGAACCCCAGAAGCGAAAGGACCCCCCCATGAGCCTGGTCAAGCAGATTGATCACATCGCCATCGCCGTCAACGACATCGACGAGGCCTCAAAGTTCTTTGTGGACGTGCTCGGCCTCGAGGTCAGCGCGGCCCAGGACGTGCCCGAGCAAAAGACCCGCGTGGCCTTTGTCCAGATCGGCGAGGTGCGCATCGAGTTCGTACAGCCCATGAGCGACGACTCCCCCGTGGCCAAACACATCGCCAAACGTGGCCAGGGCATCCACCACATCGCCTATGAAACGGGCGACATCCGCGGCGCCTTGGAGGCCATGAAGGCCAAGGGCGTGCCCCTCATCGACCAAGAGCCCCGGGTGGGCGCCCACGACGCCAGGATCGCCTTTGTGCACCCCAAGGGCGTCTCGGGTGTGCTCACCGAGCTCTGTGAGCAGACTCAAAAGCACTAAGCAGGCGCGCTACAAAAACAGCAGCGCCGCGCCCCCCACGGCGACGAAGGCGCCAAGCACCGCACGGACCGAGACGCGCTCGTGCTTGATCAGCACGGTGGGGATGAGGATCGTCACGGGCACCAGCGCCATGAGCGTGGCGGCCACACCGGCCTGGGTGTGCTTCACCGCGACGAGGGACAGGGAGACCCCGAGGAAGGGGCCGAAGAAGGCGCCCAGGGAGGTCTGGGCCATGGCCCGCCGATCCCGCACAGCCGCGCGGATACGTGGCAGCCAGCCGAGCCCCACAAAGATCACCACAAAACCCGCGATGCCCGCCAGCACACGAATCTGCGTGGCGGCCACGGCGTCGTAGCGCTGCATGCCGTACTTGCTCAAGCCGAGGCCCACGGCCTGGCCCGCGGCGCCGCCGATGCCGAGCAACACCCCACGTAGAGGCAAGCCCACGCGCATTCCCGCCTCATCTATCTTGCGCTCCGACACCACCCAGGTCACGCCGCCCACGGTTAGCGCCATGCCCAACCAATCGACCGGCGAGAGCGTCTCCCCCAGGAGCACCCATCCCGTCAGCGCCGTCATGGGCGGCACCAGGCACATGAGCAGCATGGACACCCGCGCGCCGATTACCACCAGGGCCCGAAAGAGCAGCAGGTCTCCGATGGTGAATCCCACGAGGCCTGAGACGCCGAGCCAGATCCAGGCGTGACCGCTGGCGTCTGTGGGCAGGGGGTTGCCCCGCACGACGGTCAAATAGACCCCCAGAAATACCACCGCCATCACGAGCCGGATCAGGTTCACCGCCACCGAGCCCACGCGACGCCCCGCGGCCTCGAAGGCCAGAACCGACACCGACCAGCAAAACGCAGTGCCGAGGCCGGCGAGCTCTCCGGTAAACCGCATGGCCCTGACATACGGGATTTGCCCGCGGCCGTCCAGGCTGCCGGTTGTTTCAACGATGGGCGGCGGGTGTGCGTCGGATCCGCGCGGGTTACCGCGCCTCGGGTTTACTGCGCCTCGTAGGCGCCCAGGTCGCAGGCGCCCTGGCGGGGCTCACCGCGCTGGTCCGTGGGCAGGCAGTCCTCGGCCGCGTCCACCGCGGGGCTGCCGTCGGACAGCGGGAGGGTCTGGGTGGGGCCGCCGTGGGGCCCCAGGGTGCCGAGCAGCGGATCGGCCAGCAGCACGTCCGACGAGCACGGCGGGTCCCCTTCGCTGGCGGGTACGGGCCACTGGAGGTTGTGGCTCCCCCGCAGGGTGTCGGTGCAGGTCTGGCTGAGTCCCCATTGGTTGGACGAGGTGTTGTCCAAAAAGACGCAGTTATCCAGGGTCCACAGATCCCCCTCGGCCGACACGGCGCCTCCGGTGAACTCGGCGTGGTTCTCCACAAAGGTGAGATTGCGGAGCTGCATGTTGAACCCCGACAGCGCACCCCCGTAGCCGCCCTCCAGACCCGGCACACCGGCGGTGTTGCGGTAAAACGTGCTGTTTACGATCTCCGTGCGGTAGTTGCCCCGGGTCCAGTAGGCGCCGCCGTGCACGTCGGCGTGGTTCTCGGCAAAGACGGAGTTGGCGATCTGGAGCGGGGCGTTGCCCGTGCGCAGGGCACCTCCCAGGGCGCTGTCCGACGGGGTGGGCCGGCGGGTGGTATTGCGCAGAAAGCTGCAGCGGTTGATGCGCAGCTCATCGGGCGCGTAGGCCCACAGGTACACCGCGCCCCCGGTGCCCAGGGACTCGTTGGCCTCGAAGTGACAGCCACATAGGGAGATGAGGCCCCCCACGCCGTCATCGTGATGGGCGCTACCGCCGTCGGTGTAGATGGCGCCACCCCCGCCCGAGGATACGTTCTCCAGGAATGTGGAGTCCACGACGGTCAGGGGGGCCAGGAGGTTGTCGATGGCGCCGCCGCTGATGGCCTGGTTGCGCTCGAAGGTGGAACGCACCACAACCAGTGCCCCGCCGTTGGATTGGTAGATGGCCCCGCCACCCTCGATGCCGTCGCTGGCGGCCACATTGTCGAGAAACACGCAGTCGAAAACGTTCAGAGTCGAGAGCCACCCCGTGCGGATGGCGCCCCCGCTCTGGACCTCGGCCGCGGTTGCGGCGTTGCCATTGACGAAGGTGAGCCCCATGACCGCGAACGCCACCCGGGCCGCGGTGTGCAGCAGCCGGGTCGTGCCGCCCCCGTCGAGGGTGACGCGCCCGGCCCCATCCAGGATCGTGTCGGCCGGAACCCCGAGCTCCGAGGTGACGTCGATGGTCACGTCCCCGGGACCGCAGTCAAAGGTGATGTCGCCACCCTGTTCGAGGGCGTCACGCAAGGCCTCCTGGGTACAGCTCCCCGCCGACCCATCACCCACCACCACGCTCTGACCCAGGGGCGCGGGAAAGCCCGGCACAGCGCACGACGTCGCCGGCAAATCGAACACGTGGGGCTCCGCTTTGGGATCACAGCCCCCGCAGCCGTGCACCCATCCGGCGCACACAAACAAAGCCATCGCGCTTATCAGAGTCCATCGGGTCCACCGGCGCATGGGGTCCTCCGTGTGGGATCAGTCCTTTTCGAGAGCGAGCTGGTGGCCCGGCTCCAGGCTCGCCGACCGGGCGGCGCCGGCCGGGAGCTCCAGGGTCGCGTAGGCGTCCCGGTAGTAGCGGGTCACCCGCCAGGGCCGCAGCCCGTGCCGCAGGGCCACCACGCGATATTCATGATCGAGGAAGACGACGTCGATCGCGTAGCGCATAAAGAACATGTGCACCGATTGGCACGGCTCGATGAGCAACCCCTCGCCCGAAGAGAGGGGAGGACGGCCGAGAAGGCCGCGGGTGCGGGCCCAGAACGTCCGCGCCAGCACGATCCGCTGGCAAACCACGCGGTCCAGGGTACGATTGACCAGCTTCAATAGAGTTCGGGCGAACCGCGGCTCACCGAGGATCGCTCTCCCGAGTTGACACCGTGACCCATAGCCTACAAAATCACTCCGAATCAAGGGAAGGCTTCGAGACCTCACCACAAATGAAAAAAATCGCGTACAGCGCCTGTTTCGCCGCAACCGTCGCCCTGACCATCGCCAGCGCCGATCTCGCGGCCGCCCCAGGTCGGGGGATGGGCATCGACACGGCCGTGACCATGGCCGCCGGCATGGATCGCACCATGCGCCCGGGCGCAACAACTCCCCCGGGGCCGGCCATGGACGCGGGCATGCGGCCCCCACCGAACGCCACCGGGCACCCCAACGCCGACCCGCCCTCCCCGAATGAGGTGCTCCCACCCGAGGAGCACAACTACCGACCGGTGCGGCTGGAGGTACGAAAAATCATCTGGTTCGAGCCGGGCCAGCGCGGATTGATCGAAGCCCATCCCCTGGTGATGGGACTGGCCGCCATGGCATTGGCCACCGTAACGCTGCTCTTCTTTTTCCTGCACGGCATCAAGCGCCCCAAGGACGGAGACATCTGAGCCCATGGGCGCGGACACCAAAGGCACGCTGGACCGATACCCCCTGCCCCGCCTGCTCTGTTTCCTGGAACAGAAGGCGTTCACCGGGGTGCTGCGTATCGAAGAAGCGGGCATCGTCAGGGAGCTCCTGGTCAACGACGGCATCCCCCGGGCGCTGTACCCTCAAACCATCCAAGCCCTGACCCGCCAGTTCCTGGAGTGGGGCCGCCTGGACACAGAGCAGTACGCCAGGCTCATGACGTCCCTCTCCGCGTCGGGCGCCCAGGAGGCCCAGCTCCTCGCCGAGGTGGCCGGCATCAGCCCCGAAGAGCTGCTCAAGGGCCGGCGCTATGTACTGTTCAAGGACCTGTGTCGACTGTTCACGCTTGCGGATGCACCCTTTGTGCTCTCGGCGCAGACCGACCCCCGCATGCCGCACCACGACGAGCAAGCCGCCATCGAGCCGCTGTACCTGGTGTACAACGGCATCCGTAACAGCTACGACGAGGCGCGGGTCCGGGACGATCTCGGGGCGCTGGACGGGCACGCCATCCGGCTGAAGCCCGGCAGCGACGAGCTCGTGGCACGGTTCGGCTTCGGCGACGAAGAGGCGGGCATCCTCCAATATCTGCAGCACGGCTACTGGGTTGTACCCGATCTGATCACCGCCTGCGACACCGATCCGCTGCCCGTGCTCATGGTGGTCTACGCACTGTGGGCCGCCGGCGGCCTCGACGCCGCCGAACAGGATTCGGTGCCGCGACTTCGGCCCAAGCGACCGTCCCCGGCGCCCGCGCCAGCGCCCCATCGGACGGTATCAGCGTCGCACTCCGTCCCCGCCGACGTGGGCACCGAGGCCAACCTCATGGGCGACGCGATCCCCGACGGACGCACTGACGGCGCCCGTGGCCCGCGGAGCTCGGGGAAAACCGCCGCCAGACGCGATCCTTCGCCCGCGGCAGGGGTCCCGACCCAGCCTGCCCCCGAATTCGTAAATACCGCATCTCCACCGGACGCATCCAAGGCCCGCAAAAAACGCACGCTGACCCCCATGTCGGGCACCTTCGCCGCAGCCAGGGTGCCGGATATGGTGGTCCGCAAGGCGCGCCTGTCGGCCACCCGACTCAAGAGCGAGGGCAAGCTCAAGCCCGAGGCCATCGAGATTCTGGACCAACTCCTGGACCGCCTGGACGCCATGACCGGGCAGAGCCCCTTCGAGCAGCTCGGAGTCCCCCTGGACGTCACGTCGGTGGACGTCAAGAAGGCGTACATGGGACTGGTGAAGCGGCTGCACCCCGACCGCCTGGCGTCCATCGGGCTGGAGGAGCTCACCGAGGCGGCGGACGCGCTGTTCAAGCGCTTCAGCCAGGCCCACCAGACGCTGTCGGACCCGGACAACCTTGAGGAGGCCCGGCGAATCTACTCCGGTCAATCCATGCCGGATGATCCGGAGGAAGCCCGCCAGGCCATCGAGGCCGAGGTGAACTTCCAAAAAGGCGAGGTGTTCCTTCGCAAGAGTGACTTTGTCAAGGCGGAGAGCTACTTCCGGCTTGCCGTTGAGGGCAATCCCCAGGAGGGCGAGCACCTCGCCCTTCTGGCGTGGACGCTCTATCAGGCCACCCCCAAGGCCGAACGCGACGGTCGTCGGGACGCCATCCAGAAGATGATCATCCGCGGCCTGGAGCTCTCCCCCCGATGCGCCCGAGCGCACTACTTTCTGGGCAAGCTCTACCTGGAGACCGGCCTGCAGGACTCCGCCATGGATTGCTTCCGTCGAGCCACCAGCATCAAGGACAACTACATCGAAGCCATGCGCGAGCTTCGGCTGCTCACCATGCGCCGGGAACGCAACGCCGCGCCCAAGCGTCGATCCACCATTTTCGAGATGCTGAGCTTAAAGAAGCGGAAGAAGTAGCCCTATCGCACCACCAAAAGGGTGACCGCGTCGGACTGGGAGACGCGCATGAGCACGCCACCGGGCAGGGGCCCGTCGGCCGAGGTCCGGGCGGTGGTCTCCACGGTGAGCGTCACCGTGCGGCTCACGCCGGCGATGGGGATGCGCGACAGCCAGGCACGCGGCACGGTCAGACGCCCCGTGCGTTCCGGCCGACACACGAGCTCCCCGGCCGCACGCACGCCATGGGCGCGCCAACGCAACCGTACCAGCGTGTCGAACCGCGGCTGGCCCGGTGACCAGCGCAGCTCCAGCGGATCCCGCGCCGAGACCAACGCCGGACCGTCTGCGGGGGACCAACCGCCCACGCTGGTCCAGCGCAGCTCCAGGGGGCCTCGGATCTCCGCCAGCTCGAAGGCGGAGACATCCCGCCCGCCCAGACCCAACACGCTCACCCGGCGCGTGGGCGCCGACTTCCTGGCCAGCGCCAGAGTGCGGCGATAGTGATGTCCCGATACGTTCGGCAACACCTCTGGATAGGCCTCACCCGCGAGCAGCTCCGACCGCCCCTCCAGAGCGAACAGGACCATGCCCGCGTCCATGAGCTCCACGCTGAACTCTCCCGCGTCAGTGTCGGGGTCCCCCAGTGGAAGGGCGAACAGTTCCGCCCCCCTGACGCAGGTCCCCGGCGCCACCTGGGGCTCTTCGACGAGCACGCCCAACCGCCTGGCCACATCTTCGCGCTCCCCCCCCCAGTGGTGAACGAACATGGCCCAGAGCTCGAGCTCACCCCGATCGGGCTGGCGGAGGTTGGACCACTGGTGGGCCGAGTGAACCTCCACATACACAAAACCACCCTGGGTCGGCTCCACCAGGGCAGCACCCGTGCGGCTACCCGAGGGCCCCGCCTCGGATCCGCAGGCGCCCACCAAAATCGTCAGCGCCAGGGCTCCGGCACACAACCCCAACAGTAGGGTCGACCCCGAATGTGGACGAACCAGACGCATGGCCTCACACTCCACCTGCGAACCCGATATTATAGTGTGGCCCCAACGCGTTGCAAGCGCATGCTACTCGTACGGTTGGTTCTGATAGATCGAAGGCGCACCCACCACCCGCTGCTGGTCATCCACTGTGCCGGTGCGCTCCCACGTGGAGAAGATGCCGTCGCAGTCCAGGTCGGAGTGGGCTCCGGCGGTGAACCGGGCCTGGCGACCGCGCCCCGTGGAGGAGAAGCGGTACTGGAAGTAGTGGGGATCCGAGATCTCGAAGCCGATGGCAACCCACGTGGGGCTGTTCCAGTCCGTGCCGCGGCACTTTTTTCCCGCCTGCTGGCAGCAGGGCTTCAAGGGGGTCAGCCCCACCGAGTCCGGGAACTGCCTCTCGGCATCGGTACCCGCCGTGCCGTCCCTCCCCAGGGCGCCTCTCTCGTAGTAGCCTTTGCCACCGTCGAAGATCTTCTTGAGGTTCGGCGCGGCCTCGGTGGCCTTGGCCCGTTTCATGTACTTCATGAACGCCGGGATGGAAATCGCCGCCAGCAGGCCGATCACGAACAACACGATCCCTCCGACGATCAACGCGATGGCCCAGCCCGGCATCCCCTGCTTGCGGGGCGGCATGCCGGGCGGATACCCGGGCGGCGGATACCCCGGCGGCGGATACCCCGGCGGCGGATACCCCGGCGGCGGATACCCCGGCGGCGGTGCTCCGGGGGGGTGGCCCTGATTCGCCATGATGCTCTCCTCACAGGCTGAATGGCCGGAGTCTGGCGGTTCCCCGCCCAGCGGTCAATGAGGAACTTAAGGGCCCTTAGCGGCGGCGACGCCTGCGACGGCGCTTTTTTTCCTTCACCCCGTCGAGATCCACGGTGGCCACCCGGCCGCCCTCGAGGGTGATGCGGAAACAAGGGCCCGTCCACACGCGGCGGGTGCGGCTGCCCGAGCCCGAGAGCGTCAGGGCTTTGGACCTGCGGACCTTCACACCACCGAGGATCTTCTGCAGCTTCTTGAGTGACATACGGCGCCGGACCTTGCGCGCTGCATCGGGAAGCGCCGCCGGACAGGACACGCGCGGCGCCGGAGGATCATCAACCCCGGCGGGATCTCCAACGGGCCCTCGACGCACGGGCCCATCCTCCGCCGGCAGCGCATCGCCCGCATGAACCCCCGGCGGGGGCCGTCGCTTGAGCAGGGCCAGCTCGGCTTCGAGGCGCGCAATGCGACCCTGGAGCTGCCGCTCGGACTTGCGGTGCTCTGCCCGAACCTCGGTGAGCTCGCTTCGCACCCGGTCCAGCGCTTCGGAAAGGCGCGCGCTATCGGCGGACCCCTTGCCGCACCCGCCCAGGGACAGCGGCACGAACAAAAGCGTTGCCGAAAGCGCAAACTGCGCCAGACCCACATGGATGCCGGCCCGGAATTGGTGACGTCGGTTCATGACAGAATCATAGCCCCCGCCGCGACCCCTTGCAAAAAACCGATCACACGCTACACATCCCTTTGGACCATGGCGCAATGCGTCATCGCCCTGTGAGCACGCACAAGTCAATGGGAGAGCCGAATGGGCCACATCACTGCCAAAATGGAATACGAGAAGCTCCGCGCCAAGGTGGACCGCTACCCGGTGGGAGCCCCGGCCACCGAGACCCTCTACGAGATCCTCAAGACCCTCTACACGCCCGAAGAGGCCGAGCTCGCCTCCCAGCTCCCGTTAAAATTCAGCACCCTGGGTGCCCTCTCCCGGCGGCTGAAGATCCCCGAAGACCAGCTCCGCTCCCGGCTCGAGCCGCTGTGCGACAAGGGACTTGTCATGGATCTGACCTTGGGCGGGAAGCGACGCTACGTGATCGTGCCCACGGTGGTGGGCTTCTTCGAGTTTTCCATGATGCGTCGCCGGGAGAACATGGACCAGCATAAGCTCGGCGAGCTGTTCCATCGCTATATGCTCGAAGAGGACGCCTTCGCCGGCCAGTTCAATCAAAACGCCCCCACGCACATATTCCGGACCCTGGTGCACGAGGAGTCCCTGCCGGAAAACTACTCCGAGATCCTCGACTGGGAGCGCGCCGAACAGCAGGTGCGGCAAGCCGGCGCCTGGTCGGTGACAACCTGCCACTGCCGGCATGTCGCCCATCACCGGGGCCACGACTGCGAGCGGTTCCCCATGGAGGATGCCTGCCTCACCCTCGGTCGCACTACGGAGTATTTCATCCGGCGCGGCATGGCCCGGGCCATCGAGATGGAGGAGGCGCTGGATCTCATCGCCCGCTCCCGGGACGCGGGCATGGTGCACATCGGCGACAACGTGCGGCGCCAACCCACCTTCATCTGCAACTGCTGTAGCTGCTGCTGCGAAATCCTCGGCAGCTACAATCGCTTCCCGGTCTTCCAGAACAACTTCTCGTCCAACTTCGAGGCCCAGGTCTCGCTGGCCCGTTGCACCGGGTGCAAAAAATGCCAGACGGCGTGTCCCGTGGACGCCATCGACATGGTGCCCAGCGAACGGACCGTGGGCAAAAAGAAGGTCAAGCGGCTCGCCGTGGTGGATCGCGACGTGTGCATCGGCTGCGGCGTGTGCCAGCTCGCCTGCAAATTTGACTCCCTCACCATGGCCCCCCGGGCCCAGCGCAAGCTCGCGCCGGAGAACTTCGTGGCCCGCATGCTCACCATGGCCATCGAACAGGGGAAGCTGCACAAGCTCATGATCGACGAGGACGACGGCATCGCCGCCCGCGCCGCCAATGTGCTGCTCGGCGCGATCCTCCGGCTGCCCCCCACAAAACAGCTCCTGGCCAACGAGATTTTCAAGTCCCGCTTCATCGCCGCCCTCATGGCCGGCACCCGCCTCATGGCGCCCCAGGAGCGCAAAATCTAGACGCTCCGTGGCGTGGCCTGGCGTGGCGTGGTGCAAGTGGCCTGCAACGGCGGCCTCAGAGGGCGGCCGACAGGCAGGCGGGGGGCGCGGCGCTGGGTCGCGTCGCGGGTACCCACATCCAGCCCCCGCACGGGTGTCCGCGATTCATCGCACGTCCGCGCTCGTCCCCTCCTGCAACACATAGGGCTCCACCCGCCCGCCGAGATGGCGGCCGAGGAAGCGCTCCACCCGCCCGGCAAAGTCCAGACGATTGGCCGCCCGGCGCAAGCCGTGGCCCTCGTCGGGGTAAACCACATAACCCACCCGGCCCCCCCGTCGTCGAATGGCGCGCACGATCTGCTCAGACTCGGCCGGCTTCACCCGGGGATCGTTTTTGCCCTGGAAGATGAGCAGGGGGGCGCGGATCCGGTGCGCGAAGTGCAGGGGCGATCGCTGTCGGAGTAGCTGTCGATCGCGCACAGGATCACCCACGCGCACCCGAAAGAGGGCCCGCAGGGGCTTCCAATAGGGCGGGATGGATGCAAGCAGGGTCTCGAGGTTGGACGGCCCCACGAGATCCACGGCGGCGGCATAGCGGCGGGGGGTGAAGGCCACGCCGGCCAGTGCCGCATACCCGCCGTAGGAGCCGCCCATGATGGCCACGCGCGCGGGATCGGCCGTCCCACGGGCCACGGCCCAGCGTACGGCATCGCTTAGATCTCGCTGCATCTTGCGCCCCCACTCGCGGTTCCCGGCCGCCAGGAAGGCTTTGCCAAATCCGGCGGAGCCGCGGAAATTCACCTGGAGCACGGCGTAGCCACGGTTGGCCAGCCACTGGGTCCAGGCATCGTAGCGCCACCGATCCCGGCTCCAGGGACCACCGTGCACCAGCAGCACCATCGGTAGCCGCCGCGGCGACCGGCCCGGGGGCAGGGTCAGATAGCTCACCAGGCGCAGGCTGTCCCGGGCGCGGATCACGTGCGGCACCATGGGCGCGAGGCGAAAACGCTCCAGCTCGGGACGCACCGCGAACAGGAACCGGCTCTTTCGGCCTACGCGATCGTACAGGTAGTAGCGACTGCGCTGGGTGTCTCCACTGCGTTGTACCACCCACAGCCGTCCATCCGAGGTGCGATTGAGCACCCGGAAGGTCAGCCTGCCTGCGCCTCGCCTGAGGTGGGCAAAGTCAGCCCGCAGACGGTGATCCAGCACCCTCCAGCCCAGCTTGAGAAAGTTCGTGGCGATGGCCTGTACGGTCAGCTCGTCCGGATGGATGAGCACGCGCCGGGACAGATCAGCGCGGGTGTCTAGGCACAGCTCGGTGACCCGGCCCGAGGCCAGGTCCAACCGGACCAGCCGCGCTTTGTCCGTCCCCTGATTGTCCAACAGCACCAGGGAGCGCCCATCCCGGCTGAAAGTCACCGACCGCCCCTGGTCGGTGGGGCTCCAATCGCGCACCACCCGCCAGGGCGCACCCGGCCGATCCCGCACCAGGAGCTGTGAGCGACCGGACGGAGTGACAGCCCGCGCCGCCCGGACCCGATACCCGAAGTCCACCTGCCAGCCCACCACGCGCCCGGGGTTCACGGTGTCCAATCCGAGCCGCCCCGTGGCCAGGTCCAACCGGTACACGTCGAACAGGCTGCGTTTCCGCTGGTTCATGGCCACCAACAACTGCCGGGGATGGTGCTTGGATACCGCCACCACCCGGGCCCGCACACCCATTGGGGTGAGCGCGGTCACGCGTCCCGTGTTCAGGTTCACGCGGTGCAGGCGGTCGTTCTCGTCACCGCCGTGGTCCTGCAGATAAAAGAGACTCTGGGAGTCCATGGCCCAGAAATAGCGGGCGATGGACCGACGGGTGTCGTGGGTCACGGGCCGGTCGTCAAGCTGACCGACGGTCCGCACCCAGACGTTCACCACGCCCTTGACCGGCGACAGGTACGCCAGGCGGCGTCCGTCCGGAGAGACGGCCGGCCGCGCCCGCCCCGGCCCGGCGAACAGGAGCTGCCGCGGGATCAGCGGCGGCATACGCGCCAGATCACTCTCCGCACGAGGCCGTCGGGGCGGGCGGTCCGGACACCCTGCCAGCAGCCCCCCGGCAAGCAACACCGGCACCACCCCGCGCTTCATCATGGCTAAAGTGTAAGAGATCTAATCGCGCTCGGCTACGCTGGGACGCAGGCGACGTTGCGATGACTGCCGTTTCTGCTGACGCAGACGTCCGTGGCGGCGCAGCTTTCGCCGCCGCGTGGCCAGTCGCCGGCGGCGCAACGCCGTCAATCGCCGCAGCCGAGCCCGGCGACGCCGCTGGGCAACCTGCCGCTTTTTCAGGGCCACCCGTCGGGCCGACGGGTAGTCGTGGAACACCAGGGTCTTGAACAGCTCCACGAGCACCTTGCCGTGATCCGCAGGGCTGGCGAATCGCGTCACGTAGCTGAACCACCGCTTCTCCGGGTGACGCCGACAGGTCTTGTAGTAGCGCTTGTCACACCGCACGTTGCTCGCCTTGCGCGTCAACAGGGTGCGCTCGTATTTTTTGTAGCCCTGATAGGCCGGGAATCCTCGGCAGGCGTTGATCACTTTGGTGCGTTTGCCATCGAACTGCTGCATCAGGGTGGCCGCTTGAAGTTGACCGTTGTAACAGCCATCGGCGCTGGCCCAAACCCGGATCTGCGGCCAGACCTTTTGGATGGCGAACATACCCATGGTCAGACAGCAGGCCGCACCGGAGTGGCCGATGAAGGACCAGCTGGACGCCCGGATCCCGTGCTTCCGCAGCTTGGCCTCGAGCAGCTTGCGGTACTGGTCAAACCGGAAGCGTCCGGTGAACAGATAAGGCAACCCTTTTCTGCGAGCGGGGGGCGCGCAGGCCCCGAAGTGAATGGGCTCGGCGAGGATGAGGGGTTGGATGAGCTTGCCGTTCAAATAGCGCCGAGCCCACTTTTCCAGGTGCCGTCCGCCGCCCAGGGACTTGATTCGCTCGCGGCTGGTGTTGTTGCCGTGCAGCAATACCACCACCGGGAATCGCCCGCCACACCGTGCCTCGGTGGGGATCCAAACCGAACCGCCGTGCAGGTACTTGAGCTGGACCAGCTTGTCGGGGCGCCGCCGGCACGGCCGAGTCCGCGCCCGCGCCCGGGTTCCCTTTTTTACCGCCCGGCGCGGCGTTCTGATCCGATGGCGTGCAGATCTCGCCCCCAGCTCCCGCGCCGGCGTCATCCACACCAACAGCCCCACCAGGATCCCAACCAAACCATGTATCCCGTGCTGCATGTGATCCAACCTCATGGATCCCATCATCGGCACAAACGCCAAATGGTCCAAAAAACGCGATCAAGGGGCGGCGCAGCGCGGGCGCTGGGGGCGGCCGGCTACTCGATCAGCAGGTGGGTGCCGCGGGACTTTGGGGTCTGGCTGATCTGAAACCAACCCGGGGGCAGCCCCGGGGCGGTCCACTCAAAGAGCCAGCGGGCGTCCCGGGGCGACAGGTTGATGCAGCCGTGGCTGGAGTGGGACCCAAAACCATCATGCCAGTAGGCCGAGTGCAGGGCATACCGCGGTTTGAAGTAGATCACCCAGGGCACGGCCTCCGCCTCGTACACCCCTGTGCGGGTGTTGAAACGCATGGTGGCCATGGCCAGCTTACGCGTGATCCGGTAGCGACCCTTGGGGGTCTTCCAGCCCCGGGAAATGAGCGCCGCGAAGACCGGCCGGGGCCCCACGTAGGCCACGAGACTCCAGTCCGCAAGCGAGACGTGGATCCACTTTTCCGCTGCGCCCACGCCATTGGGCAGCTTACGCAACCGGGCCGTGCGTACTCGATCGGCCGGGACCCAGCGCCCGGTTCCGATGCGCGCGAAACCTTGCCGGCCCACCTTGCGCCTTTCGTACACCGTGACCCGGGCGTAGGCCTTGAGCCCGGCCACCCGGGCGCTCCGGCTCCACGTGGGCCGGTTCGTCACCCAGGCCGTGGCGCCATTGATCCACGAGACGGGGAGCGTGTGTTTTGGGCCCAGTTGCACGCCCGCCAGCTGGCTCGGCCGCACGAAACGCAGGTCCGACGCGGGCAGGTATCCGCTCCGGGTCCGGCGCCAGACACCACTGCTCGTGCGGACCTTGCCTCGGGCCACGATCCCGCTGTACTCCCGCAAGGTCCTGACACGGGGGGCGCCCGCAGAAGGCTTGGACCGCACCGTGACGATGCGCCGGGTCACAAAGTAGCTGCGTGGCATGAGCCGCCCCTTGCGCAGGAGCGGATGTTGGGTGGCCCGGGGCTGCCCCTGCCCGGGCCGGAGCAGCGCGGAGCACGCAAAAGCCTCGGGGCCGATTTGTAACCACGGACGGTGACAGCCTTTGGCCTTGATCCGGGCGAGCAACGGGAACACCGCGTTTCGCCCACCGATGATTCCCCGCCGCGGAGCGCGCTGTCGTGCCTCGGCGTACACCTTCACCGCCCCGCGCCGGAGGGTAACCACCGGGCGTGACCCGGGCGCCGCCCAGACTGTCCGGCTCCCCCAAACACCCCCTGCCGCGGGGACCACAAACAGCCCCACAATGCTTAAGATCATTGACAAAAGGTGTGGTTGGGGCCAGGCCATGATTCGCCAGTCTAGCAGTCCACCCGGGCCGACGCCAGTTCCGGTGGGCGGCGGCGGGATCGCCGGAATCGGCGATTGTCACCATTTCTTGCCATAACTACCCGCGCAGGCTTATCATTTCCCTGGCGCGGTCTATCTCAGCTCTTTGACGGGGCAACCACGCACGCTGTTCAACGCGGCAGCTCGGGTCAAGATGAAACTCACTTTCTACGGCGTTCGCGGCTCTTACCCCATCTCGCGGCGCAACAACGTCCGCTATGGGGGGAACTCCACCTGTCTCCGCTTCCGGCTGGACTCCGGTGCGGAGTTCATCTTCGACGGCGGTTCGGGCATCGTGAATCTGGGCCTGGAGATGATGGATCGGGAGTTCGGGCAAGGGGCTGGCAAGGCCACGGTTTTGGTGGGACACACCCACTGGGACCATATCCTGGGCTACCCCTTTTTCCTGCCGTTCTACACCACGGGGAACGCCTTCCGGTTTGTCTCGGCGGGCCAGACCGGAGTGTCCATCCAAGAGGTCCTCTCGGGTCAGCACCACGACCTGCACTTCCCCGTGCCGTTCAAAGACCTCGCCGCGGACATCGAGTACAACGAATTTGGCATCGGGGAATCTCTGGAGGTCGATGGCCTGAAGCTGACCACCTTCCAGCTCAATCACCCCGGGCTCACGGTGGCCTACCGCCTCGAGGGCGACGGCACCTCGGCGGTGGTCATCACCGACACGGCGCGCATTCACGCCGTACGCCTGGGCGACAACATGGGCGGCGTGGATCCCGACCCGGCCTACACCCGGCGGTACACCGACCGGCTCACCGCGCTGTGCGAAAACGCCGACGTGCTGGTGCACGACGCCCACTTCTTCGAGCACGAGATCCGCGACAAGGAGCACTGGGGCCACG
>Ga0180009_10004235_pt1 | contig 15932 bp, 10 predicted proteins | sample OS_PC_MetaG_FD_123537 | JGI IMG/M metagenome (GOLD analysis project Ga0180009, IMG submission 123537) | Groundwater microbial communities from the Aspo Hard Rock Laboratory (HRL) deep subsurface site, Sweden - OS_PC_MetaG | ecosystem: Environmental > Aquatic > Deep subsurface > Groundwater...
AAACGCACCCTGTGGTACTCGTTCAATCTCCACGACTTGTTAGGCCGTTTATTTTTCAACTGCTGTAATTGCAGAAACAAAGTTTGTAGTAAATGGTTCAGTCCGAATATTATCCCTATGCATGTTACCTGCAGCTACTTGCTGTACAATATCAGAAGATGACTGAAAGATATCTCTGCATTTATTATCATCCCAAAGGATTTCCATCAGTTGTTCACAATAACGTCGCATCTCATTAGAATTAAAGCGCGGCAATGCAGAACTATCCGTCAAGAGTCGAAACCCAAGTAGTATATGGTATCTGGCCGCCTTAAGATCTGATGGAAGTGCTTGACACCTAAAAAGATATTCAAGTTTGTAGTGAGCATATGCGGCAACATAATATAGTTCTAACCTGTGTTCAGAATGAAATATATCTGTGCCAATAGTTTTTAATAATGCTTTGTAATTCCTAGTAGTTCTATGTGGCAATACTAAAAATATGGCCGCGTAAGCGCGAACTAAAGCTGTCATATTTATGACTCGAACTTTTTCTATTCCGTCCATAGCATTGTATTGACGAGATCGTCTTTCATAGTGCAGCTTTTTTCTTCCGTCAAATGAAGGAAAGTAAGCTTCCAGTTTCTTAGGGAAGTCTGATAGTGCAAAGAGTTGCTCTTCTGTAACAGGTGTCTGTCTATTGGTAGCTTTTATGATTGAGTTCTTAATGCTTTCATCTTGAGTAGCGATTAGCCTGACTGGTATCATTACCTGTTCAGAGAGATTTTCACGCATTTCATACAGAACGTAGCTTGTTTGACATCCATTAACAATTTGATAGTCCTCGATAGAAAATTTATTTCCCGTGGGGTGTATACGCTTCGCCACAATAGTAACACCGTTATTTAAGAGTGGGAAGTATACTTTTGCGTCAGAATTTTCTAACGTCAGCTTCATTTCAGAATTGACCGGATTCCATTCTTGCCAATCTCTGACATTATCGAAAAAAATCGAGGAGAGAATTTCTTCATTAGTGTTCTCTACCAATTTGAGAAACTCTGGTGCTGGCAAGAGACCTATATAAGCTTGCTCAACGCCGGGCATTTCAGGAATAACTGTACGTTCACTGAAGGTAATCTCGGTCGTTATAGTATTCTTAGAATCTCTATATAGTTGTTGAATTTCATCAGCGCCTATACAGTCAAATGATACTTTCCGAAATATATTTAAGTTTTCAAGATCCTCTACAATTGCATTTTTTCTTACTACTAAGTTTGTATCATCAACCCATCGGCCCGTTGTAACATAATACAAGTCGCAACGAGGATTACCCTTTTTAAAACGACCACTTCTGGAATATATTTCATTTGTTATTCTTGAAAATAGTTGAACGTGATCATTTTGGGGTAAAGAGGGGTGCTCAGCAAAAAAGTCGGTTACTCCAAATCCAAATTGCCCGATTTTAGCTGATTCAAATGAGCTAGAACGCTCAGCTTGAACAAATATAAAATGCACATCAAGGTATCCATTGGTATCTTCAAGGTCTTGTATTTCCTCAGGTTCAGTTACAAATGAACCGTTGACAATTATTGATATGCAATCTATACCACAGTCTCCTCCTGCACCTACAGCGATATCATCGCTTGAAAATGATTCAGAGTAATGGCTGGAAGTAGTTAGATAACCAGAAAAATGTTCAAAGGCAGTATCTTCTTGCAAGGTTTCTAAATCATTTTCAGCAACAAATTCTTGCAATAAAGATTTAGTAATTCTATCCATTATTTTCTCCTATTTATGGCCTAACCGCCGCTAATCAGCCGCGCGGCTTTTTGCGTCGGCTGAATTAGCCTGGTTGGGAAATGCGTTCAATCTTTACTCCGTTCACCCTTTGGTGGAATTCCACCCAACCTTCTTGAAACATATTCTCCGATATAATTATTCGTGTCAATTCCACCAACTCTGTCTGTTCCTAAATCGTCAGGTGTGACCTTATTCTCAGGCCAGACTGGACGGAAGTTTCCAGACAAAATCTTAGTACGCTGAAGCTCGTGTGCGAATGTATCAATCTGTGTGCCGAGTGAAGCGCGAAGGCAGTAGGCGGCACTGCTTGCAATAATATCAGCTAATTGGATTTGCGGAATTCGCGAAGAATCGTGAAACTCAATACCAGACGCCATGATTGGAAATAGCATTTTCCGCCTATCGTAGCCGATGCTCACAGGCTCTTCAGATGTGGACATCATAGCCTCAAGGATAAGTTGCTGTTGCTGTATTGGTTTTGACGAGTCATGCAGAATTGAAAACTCGGTCTTCAAGCGACTGGTCCAGATTGACCCGTGTTCAACAAAAGCAGGAATCGCTGGGTCAAGATCGCTACCATCCCATTTGCCCAGTGACTTTCCAACCACGGATTGTGTTGCGAGGAGCATATCCAGTTCTTGAGCGAATTCAGAGTGTTTAAGATCGCTTCTTGCTTCATAAATTAATTCAAAAAATCGCTCAGCCGTTGCGGACGATGGAAAACGAACCATTTCAACAAATGCCGACTGGATAGCTTCAAAGGAATCACGGCCAATGAATATAGGCATAGTAAAGAAAAGCATGTTTGCCATTGCAATGTTTGCACCTCGCTCATATAGGTCAATACCAGATCCGTAGAGCATTGGTTCTATGAGGAGATCAACCATTTTAGTAATAACCATAAAGGGCTTGTGGAACCCGGAAATCAAAACTTTATCGTCGCTAAGCATTTCTGTGTTCAGGATATCAAGGATCTTACGTCTCCCTTTAGAACTTCGTTTGAGCTTGGAAAATTTCATTTCATCCGAATGTGGCTCAATCAGTTTAGCCGTTTCATCATTGGTGGCATGAACAGACGCAAGTACGAATACCGGCTGTTCGGAATCGAGAAGGTTACCTCCGGAATTTCCAGATTCATCAAATGCTACAGTTTGCTTCATCGTTATTTACCTAACCATTGATTAACAAGCAAATTTGCCTTGATATAATAATATAGGATACATTTTCGGGCATATTTGCTTTGTTTTATTGTAGCCGTTCACGGCTTGAAACTTGAAATTGGAAATTTGGGAGAGATGAAACGAGTTTACGATCTGGATGTTTACGATCCGGTAAAAGCGTTATCAGAAAAAACCAAATCATGGTTACGAAAACTCATCACAAAAGCATGAAGGTCAAATTTCCAATTTCTATTTTCTAATTTCAACGTTCCGTGAACGGTTACGTTTTATTATACTATATTCAGGTATTAACCGGTAGTTTTACAATGAACTTAGCGCCCTCGCCGTCAGGTTTTTCAACCGTTATAACGCCTCCGTGTCTTTGTATAATTTCGTGGCAGATATAAAGCCCAAGACCGGTTCCTTTGCCAACCTCTTTTGTAGTAAAAAAGGGTTTGAAAATATCCTGCCTTATGGATTCAGGAATGCCCGGTCCGTTATCTCTGCATTCAAAAACAACCTGTTTTGTATCTTTATCAAATCTGGTTAAAAGATTAATTGTTCCCTTTTTGTCTATAACGGCCTGTATGGCATTTTGAATTATATTAATGGCAACCTGGCCCAAATTAGCGAAATTCCCCTGTATTTCAGGTAGATCTTCTGCAAAATTTTGCACTATGTTTATATCAAGATGTTTGTATTGGTTATGCAATACCCTTAAAGCGTCATTTAATACTGAATTTATGTCAACTGCTTCCGAAAATGTCTGGGTCTGCCTGGAGAGTCCAAGCAGGCTTGATACAATTGACTTTGCTCTTCCCAACTCCTTGTCCGCAAATTTAAGATCATCTATTAGATCCTCGTCGGGCGGACTATTATTATCCCATTGAGACAGATCTTCAATAGTGGACTGTATCAGGCTTGTAACGCTTGCAAGCGGATTGTTCAGCTCATGAGCGGTTCCTGCTACGAGCTGGCCGATTGCTGCAAGGCTTTCCGACTGTATTAACTGTTCCTGGGTACGTTCTTTTTCATACAGGGCTTCTTGAAGAGCCTGAGTCCTTTCTTCTACCTTTTTTTCAAGATTTTTATTCAGGTCATCAATGACCTTGTATGATTGAGCGTTCTCTATTGCCAGGGAAGACTGGCTGGCAAGTGTTTCAAGAAGATCAAGATCTTCTGATGAAAAAAGATCTCCGGAGAGTTTTTCACCAAGAATAATAAAACCACTTAATGTATTCTCAAAGATCAGAGGAAGGGCTATTTCAGCATACACCATATTCATGTCAGACAACACTCTCTCGATTTCAGGTTCTTTTGTCCGGTCTATTAAATTTTTCTTTATAACCGGCTGGCGGTGTTCTTTCATAAATTTTACCAGAGGAGAACTGTCTGTCATGGATATTGAATGGATTTGATTAAAATATTTTCCCCGGGCTGCAAAATTTATAAAACCAGAGCCGGACGAATTGCGTAAAAAAAGAGCACAATTATCAACCAGCATTGCATTGATAACGGTATCCATAAGGCGTTTTGCAATTTCATGGATATCCAGAACCGATGTAATCATAGAACTGACATTTTTTATTGTTTTCTGGTAATCGTATTTGCCTTTAAAAAATATGTTATCAATAAGCTCCTGAACTTTTGTTTTCAGAGGGCCAAAAACCAGGATAATAAATATAACAAAAAGTATGGGGAAATATATTGAATCTGAAAAATCGTACCCCTTAAACAGCCTGTTTGCCACCATGATTATGAGGGCGTATATACATGTAAGTAAAGCGGTAAGCACAGAATAAAGAAGACTCTTTTTGATTAATATCCCCATATCGAGCAGATCGTGTTTAAACAGTCCTATTGCAAAAATCATAAGGGGAATAAAACTAAAATTGCCCGGCGGATATACAGGATAACCAAGGATGGGTAGAACATTAAGTCCGTTCATAAGCCCCATGATTCCAAATCCAGCGAAAATATACTTAAGCTTGTTTTTTTGAATGCTGTTTTTTTCGCTGTGTATTTTATTATATATAAGTATCAGGGCATATATCGTAACGAACACGCTTCCCAGCCCGAAGATAGGATAAAGTATTCCGGCTTTTGCAAAAAAACCGTATGAACACTTATGCATGGACTCAATATAAAGCGGGGTGGGGGTAAAGCACATAAGGATAAATGTAAGGACATAAGAAATCCGGACAAGCCACTTTCGATCCTGAATGCCAAGATAAGCATGGAAAAACTGTATATACAGAGGGATAAGATATATTATGAAGAAATGATCTATACGGCTGATCTTCAGCGCTGTTTCAGATGATTTAATATTGAAGGCAAAAAGTATGTCAATATAAAGAAAGGATCCAAGCAGGCAGATCAGTAAAAACAGAATGTTGATCTTTGTCTTTCGACCGCGCAGTGCGGTTAGAGCGGCGAGGCCTAAAAAGCAGATCAAAGTCAGTAATGGGGGAATACTATAATAATTCATGGTCAGATTTTAACAAAAGTATTAGCCGAAGGCAAGGGCGGAATTGTGAGGTTTAGTAGATGAAGACTGATGTTGCAAGATGATGGGGAATGGTGTATTTGATAAACGTGTTCTTATTATCAGAAATTTACAAACTCGTAACACTTTAGCTTTTTAAAGATATATTCGCTTCAGGGAAATAATGGCTTCTACGCAGCAATCAATAGAAAAAATAAGCATTAACCAAAAAATTGGATTATTAGTTCCTTATGTAAAAAAGCGAATAATGGCACAGGTTCAATCCGTAGCGCTTATAGTCATTTATTTAATTTGTTTTCAAACTATTGTTTTAAATATTGCTATCAGTGAAGCTGCGATCGTTGCAACAGGAATTTCTGTGGTAGTTCTTGGCCTGGCCTTTTTTATGGAAGGGCTCTTTTTAGGTTTAATGCCTTTAGGCGAGGTTATTGGGATTAAACTGCCACAAAAAACCAAGCTGCCCATTATATTAACCTTTGCTTTTATTTTGGGCATAGGTGCAACTTTTGCCGAACCCGCTATCGGCATATTAAAAGCTGCCGGCGCATATGTAAAGGCCTGGGATGCGCCCTTACTTTTTCTGATTTTAAATAAATATTCCAATTATCTTGTGTATTCAGTAAGCGTGGGTGTTGGCATCGCTGTGTTGTTCGGTATGCTCAGATTTTTATATGGCTGGTCATTAAAGCCTTTTATTTATATTTTGGTTGGCATACTTTCAGCTTTTTCTTTTTGGTCGCTTTTTCAGCCCAATATGAAATTCTTAACAGGCCTGGCGTGGGACTGCGGGGCTGTCACCACTGGACCTGTAACAGTTCCCCTTGTCCTGGCACTGGGCATCGGTATCTGTAGAATTGCAAGCGGCGGAACTTCGGAATCTTCGGGTTTAGGCGTAGTGACGCTTGCATCGTTATTTCCGATTTTAGCAGTACTGTCTTTAGGCGCTTTTTATCTCAACATAGTCCCTCATCCTACAGAAGAGGCCAAATTTTTTGCCAGAGAAAATCGATCTAAGACATTGAATTTGTTTAATGACAAAAATGAGATGATTGGATATGCCTTGCAAAACGCCCAAGCAAACAGTCAAATTGCTCTTTTTGACGGCAGCCAGGAAAAAATGCTCGAATTTATTGGCAAGCTGAAAAAAGATCCGATTTTAAGAAAATCTGTTTTTGGAAAAGAAGATATTGAACTTTTGAAAAATTGGGCTGTTCAAAAAGGTATAGAATCGCAAAGGCTCGCTATTTTTTGCGAGCCCAATGCCCTTAAAGAGGCATTAAAAAACTATTCTGGTGTTAAAAATATAAAAACCAGTCCGGTTGATGTTTTGTTGCGTAATGGCAAAGCCGCTGTTCAAGCGATCATACCGCTTACCATATTCTTTTTTCTGGTCTTATTTTTAGTTTTACGTGACAAGCTTCCAAGACCAGATGAAATTATACTGGGAATTATTCTGGCTGTTGTTGGCATGTGCCTGTTTAATGTTGGAATTGAACTCGGATTATCAAAATTAGGCAATAGCGTGGGCAGCAATATTCCTTCTTCATTTACAAAGATTTCTTTAATTAATGAAAGCCAGACCATTATCAATTTTAATGAGGATATTGTCCAGTCCGCCATAAAGCCGAATGGCGAAAAAGAAAAATTTTTCCATGCTAATATTAAAAATGAGTATGTGCCTATTCCCTTTGTTCAGAGCGCTTACGATGCTTCAAACAAGCAATACATCTATACGCCTACAAAAGGACCGTTATTTGGAGAGGAGAAGGGAATATTGGGTTTTTTGGTGGTATTATTATTTGCTTTTATCATGGGTTATGGTGCGACTTTAGCTGAACCCGCATTAAATGCGCTGGGCTTAAAAGTAGAGGAATTAACCGTAGGAACATTTGAAAAATCGCTTTTAATACGGACTGTGGCTTCCGGCGTGGGCATTGGTATGCTTCTCGGTGTGGTAAAAATTATCTGGAATGTGCCTTTGGTATATCTGTTAATTCCGCCATACCTTCTACTCCTGATTATTACAAAAATATCTACTGAGGAATTTGTGAATATAGCATGGGATAGTGCAGGAGTTACAACAGGACCGATCACTGTACCTTTAGTGCTTGCCGTTGGATTGGGGATTGGCAAACAGGTGAATGTGGTAGAGGGTTTTGGTATATTATCCCTGGCATCGGTTTGCCCGATACTGGCAGTGTTGACGGTTGGGCTTTACGTAAACAAGAAAAGAAAGGCTATGCAACAGGAAAGCGCTTAAAGGATAATTCATTTAATGGATATTGATAAAAAGGCCATTGAGATTACGATTTTTACCAATAAGGAAATAGCATCAGCCCTCCTTGAAGATCTGGAATCCATAGGCATGGAATATAGCAATTCGATAGCAGGGCGAAGGATCCTGTTGCAGGAGAGGAAGGGCCTGTTTAAAATGCTTGGAACCGGTAAATCCCTTATGTATGATCCCATCACCATCATTACATTTTTAGTCTCCTCGGAAATAGAGCAGACCATTATAAGTTTTATAATTAAAAAAGGCCGGTTAAATATACCTGGAAGAGGTACGGTTTTCAGCAAAGAGGTTACATTGATTAAGGCACATGAACTATGCCAGGAAAATAAAATCCCGAATATCGAAATTGAAAATAGAAAATTATTAAGCGATTTGGCCGGCATCTGCTGCATTGCACATAGTGGAGAAGGCGACATTTTGGGGAGGGTTGGATTGGAAACGGGTAGCGGAGTTCCGGCAATTACTTTAGGTATTGGAACTGGTTTCAGAGATAAGATCGGGCTCTGGAGAGTCGCTATTCCTGCCGAAAAAGAAATTGTGAATTTGGTGACTACGTCTCATAATGTAGAAAAAGTGATGGAAATGATGATAGATATTGGGGCGTTAGATCAGCCGGGAAAGGGTTTTATTTATCTTTATCCCATAAAAATGGGATCGGTCAATATGAAAGCTTATGTGGGATTGAGCCGCCAGGCAGCAAGCATTGAACAGATGGTTACAGTAATCGATGAAATAAAGGGAGACACTAGATGGCGTCGGCGTGAATTCTCTAAATATCCAGCAGCCGGTAAAAAAATAAAATATTTAAAGGATCTTGTGAATTTCACCCTGATTTGTGATGAAGGACGCGCCACGGATTTAATAAAGGCGGCCATGGATGCCGGCGCTGGAGGGGCAACAATAAGCAAATTAAAATACCGCAGTACAAAGAAATCAGAATCCAGTAAAATATCTCCGGCTCGTGAGATCAGCGAGATGATTATCTCGGAAAAACAGATCGAAAGAGTTGTGAAAGCGCTTGAGGAAAGCGGCGCGCTGGATGAAAATACCCACGGGCAGATGTTCTACAGCCCGATTCCTAAGGCTTATACTTATATGAAAAAAGTTTAAGGCGAGAATGGCTGAATGAAATGTTTTGTCAACCATCCCCTCATCACCTGTCCCCCAACTGCCCACCAACTGCCATATTTCGTCCACGCAGTGCGGTTAGAGTGGCAAGCCCTAAAAAGCAAATTAACGTCAGTAATGGGGGAATGCTATAATAATTCATAGTCAGGTTTTAAGCATTTCACGTGCATGATCAAGAGTTGTCTTTGTAATTTCCATACCGCCTAACATTCTGGCAATTTCTTTTATGCGGTCTTTTTCGTTTAGAGGGTTGATCGAAGTTGTAGTTCTGCCCTGTGACACTTTTTTTGTTATACTAAAATGATTATCGCCGAATTTAGCTATCTGTGGCAGATGCGTAATGCAGATTATTTGATGATAGCGGGCAAGTTTAGATAGCTTTCTGCCGACAGCTTCGGCCACACTTCCTCCGATTCCGGCATCCACTTCATCAAAGACGAGAGTTTCTACCGAGCCTTTTTCGGCCAATATAGCCTTTAGGGCCAGCACAACCCTTGAAAGTTCACCTCCGGAGGCTATATTTGCCATAGGTTTAAGGTCTTCTCCCACATTAGGAGCCATCAAAAAAGTTGCATTGTCAATTCCCGTTTCAGTTATTGTATTTCCGTTGACAGCAAGGTGGGGATCTGAGTTGTTGCTTGCCGGAATTGTTTGTAAAGATATCTTAAATCTGGTCCCGGACATTCGAAGTGAGACAAGCTCCTCTTCAACTTTTTTTGCAAGTAATTTTGCGGTTTGCGATCTTTTAGATGAAAGATCTAACGCTGACTTTGATAATTTCCCATGCAATTCTGAAAGCTTTGTTTCAGTATCATTTATTTGGTCGGATATGTTTTCAATTCCAGAGAGTTCGTGGTCTATATTTTTAAGATGTTCAATTACTGCTTCAAGGGTTCCACCATATTTGCGCTTAAATCTTGTGAGGATATCCAGTCGTGATTCCACCTCTTCCAAGTGTTTATCATCCAGGGGGATAATTTTCAGGTAAGTTCTAAGCTCCTCGGCTATAGCCTCTATACGAAATGTTGCTTCATTCAGGCCGTTTGCCTTTGAGGACAGTTCAGGCTCTATTGCACTTGCCTTGTCAAGGCTCTTTTTTACCTCGACAAGCCTTTCAACTATAGCTCCGTGAGCACTGTAAAGCTCTTCAATGCTGCTGTAAACCGCCCTGTAAAGCTCTTCCCCATTTTTTAATCTTATTCTTTCCTGTTCAAGGGAGGCATCTTCTCCAGGTTTTATAGAAGCGTCCAAAATTTCTTTTTTTTGAAATTCCAGCAAATTAATATGTTCAGCCCGCCTGTCCTTTATGTTATTAAGTTTTTGAAGCTTCTGAATCAATGGAATAATTTCATGAAAAAGCCTGTAAATTTTGGCGCGCACAGGTGTCAGGCTACCGAACTGATCAATAATCATCAGTTGAGAATCTTCTTTCAGAAGACCCTGATGAGCATGCTGCCCGGATATGCTTGCCAGATTTTCAGTTGCCTGGCTCAGCATCTGGATGGTTGCAAGATGTCCGTTTATGTAAATTCTGTGCCGGTCTCCGCTGGAAATAATTCTTCTTATCAATAATTCTTCAGATGCTTTGTAACCTTGTTCATCGAGGATTTTAAAAGCTTTGCTTTCGGGAGTTATTTTAAACAGCGCTTCGAGTTCAGCAGTTTCAGCGCCGGTTCTAATGAGTTTTGTTGATGCTCTGCTTCCCAATAAGAGATTCACGGCATTTATTATAATAGACTTTCCGGCACCGGTTTCACCACTTAATATGGTTAGACCGTCTGAAAAGCGTATATGAAGATTTTCAATTATTGTAAAATTTTTAATGGAAAGTTCTTTAAGCATACAAATGCATTCAAAAAGAATTGTTATAATTGCAGGGCCTGTCTTTCTAAGCCATCTTTCACAACCTATTATAGCGTTTCATTAAAAAGTTGTCATTGCGAGCGTTAGCGAAGCAATCCCGTGGTGTAGTTTGTAGGCCTTGTTGAGAATGCTTTGTCGCTTCGCTCCTCGCAATGACAGTGTAAAGGTTTTCATGAAACGCAATACTAGACACGACCGCCGCTCCAACGTAATTTAGTCTTTAAAACATCAAAATAGGGTCTGTCCTCCATGGTTATCATATTGATAGGATGGGGGCTTTTTTTTACAATAATAGTATCTTTCTCATTTATTTCGAGACTCGTCTGGCCGTCAAAAGTAAGCGTAACATCTGATGACTTTTCTTCAAGCATGATTTTTATGGATACTGATTCAGGAACTATTAAAGGTCGTATTGTTAGAGTAAAGGGGCAAATAGGTGTCATTATTATTCCTTTTACATCCGGATGTATAATAGGCCCTCCGGCAGCAAGCGAATAGGCTGTAGAACCGGTTGGGGTTGCCACGATAAGACCGTCGGCGCTATAAGTAGTCAAATAGTTATCATCTATATATGTTTTTATATGTGCCAGCCTGGCAAAAGCCCCCCTGTTAATAACCATATCGTTCAGGACAGTTTCGCTGGCGATCTCTTTTCCTTCTCTAAACACCTTTACAAGAAGGCGCATCCTGGGCTTTATGGTAAAATCTTCATTCAAAATGGATTCAGCCGCAGCAAACAAGCTTTCTTCTGTGATTTCCGCGAGGAAACCTACTTCGCCAAACTTTACGCCGAGGATGGGGATATCCTGCTCTCCTATCCAGCAGACAGCGTTTAAAAAAGTTCCATCACCACCCAATACGAAGATGCAGGAAAGATCCGGCGGCGCAGAAGATTCGCCTGGGATCGAAAATTTTCGAGGAGGAGAAGTTTCTTTCCTTACAACATCCATGCCTTTTGACCGCAGCCAGTTTTCAAGTTCATCGGCCTTTTTTCCGGCCTTTATATCTGCCTTTATAACTATTCCTATTCTTTTCAAAATAAGCGTTAACTCCTTATAAACGGTTGTCAGTTCACAGTTCACAGTTTTTTCAATGAACCATGCAACGATTAAAAACGGTTACCGGTTTACAGGTACCTGTTTACGGTTAACCGGTAACTGTAAACCGTGAACGGTCACCTGTTTTATTATAAACATATTGATGAAACGGCAAGAAATTTTTAAATGAACTTATAAATTGTTTTATCTTGACTCAATACGGTCAGGTTATTATAAATAAAACTTGGTTTTTAGTCGATCTGTGTTTATAACTAACTGTATTTATATAAATTAATTAAGGGGCAAATTATTATGAAGTGTAGTTTTGGGAAACAGCTTATTTCCTTAGCTGTAGTTATTTTGTGCGGATTATTTCTTGTCTCATGTGGTGAACCTGAAAGCACTTCTGATTCTTCTAAAAAATCGGCTGAAACGATCAAGCTTGGTGTTGCAGGAGCGCACAGCGGAGATCTGGCATCTTACGGTGTTCCTTCTGTAAGAGCGGCAGAGCTGGTAGTTCGGGATATTAATGCAACGGCTGGGATTCTCGGGAGAAAGGTTGAGTTGTTGGTTGAAGACGATGTCTGTAAACCGGAAATTGCCACCAATACAGCTACCAAGCTGGTTACAGAAGGTGTCGACATTGTTTTAGGTCATATATGCAGCGGCGCCACAAAGGCAGCCCTTGGTATTTATAAGGATTCGAAGATTATTATTATGTCTCCCTCCTGTACCAATCCTGCACTTACACAGAGCGGTGACTATCCTAATTTTTTTCGTACAATTGCTTCCGATGATGTACAGGCAAGCCTTGAAGTTGATTTTGCAATAAATATTTTAAAGGTTAAAAACATTGCTGTTCTCCACGACAAGGGCGACTATGGAAAGGGTCTTGCTGAATTTGTGAAAAAATATTTGGAAGCTTCGGATAAAGCGGAATTGGTATTGTACGAAGGCGTTACTCCAGGCGCTGTTGACTATTCTGCTGTTGTTCAGAAAATAAAGCATTCGGGAGCCGAAGCAGTTATATTTGGCGGATATCATCCTGAAGCATCAAAAATAATCAGCCAGATGCGGAAAAAAGGCATGAAAACCGTATTTATTTCAGACGATGGCGTTAAAGATAATACGTTTATAAAAGTTGCAGGAGAATATGCCGAGGGCGTATATGCCACCGGGCCGATTGATACATCGAATAACCCAATGGCCATTGCTGCAATTGAGGCTCACAAAAATACTTATGGATCAGAACCGGGCGCTTTTTTTCTTAACGCTTATTCGGCTTGTCTATGTTTGCTGAATGCGATTCAAAAGGCAGGTTCTACAGATTACGAAGCTGTCTCAAAAGCACTTAGAACCGAATATGTGGATACACCACTTGGAAAAATTAGTTTTGACGAGCATGGCGATGCGATCGGAGTAGGTTTTTGCATGTATCAGGTACAAAATGGAGTTTATGTTGAAGTAAACGGTTAACAGTTTACGGATAACCGTTGATTAAAACATAAAACTGTGAACTGTAAACCGTGAACCGTTACGAAGTAACTTTAAATGGAATATTTTTTTGAGCTTATTCTGGGAGGGCTGACCCGTGGTAGTATATATGCCCTTATTGCCCTGGGCTATACCATGGTGTATGGCATTATTGAGTTGATCAATTTTGCCCACGGAGAAATTTATATGATAGGGGCATTTACTGCCCTTATTTTTACAAGTGTTCTGACATTACTGGGTTTTAACGAGATTGCAGTAATTGTGCTGGCGTCTTTAGCGGCAGTGATATATTCTTCGGCTTATGGCTATACCGTTGAAAAGATAGCTTACAAGCCTCTTCGTCATGCTCAGCGCCTTTCACCCCTTATCAGCGCAATCGGCATGTCAATTTTTCTTCAAAATTATGTGCTGTTGGCTCAAACATCCGATTTTCTACCCTTCCCTAACCTTATTCCTGAATTTGAATTTATAAAGCCATACCGGCATATTATTAGTTCACCGGAGATAGTCATTCTGATTACCACCTCGACAGCTATGATTTTACTGACTTTTCTGATCAAGTTTACCAGGACGGGAAAGGCTATGCGCGCAACAGCTCAGGACAGGAATATGGCCATGCTTGTTGGAGTAAATGTTAACCGTGTAATTTCTATAACATTTGTTATCGGTTCAGCATTAGCAGCGCTGGGCGGAGTTCTGATTGCCTCCCATGTTGGTCAGATAAATTTTTATATTGGTTTTATCGCAGGAATAAAAGCATTTACTGCTGCCGTGCTTGGCGGAATAGGCAGTATCCCCGGTGCTGTTTTAGGCGCACTTGTTCTCGGGCTGACAGAAAGTTTTGCAACGGGTTACATTTCAAGTGATTATGAAGACGTTTTTGCTTTTGGAATACTTGTGCTGATTCTTATATTCAGACCTGCGGGTATTCTTGGACGGGCTGCAGCGCAAAAAGTATAAGTTAGAGGTTGTTTCAAAACGCCCCCTTTTGCCTAATCTCTGTGTCAGGCAAAAATTATAATCCTCGAAATACTTCAAGTATTCCTGCGGTTATAATTTTCGCCTTCCTTGACCTTAGACAAAATTGAACATTTTGAAACAACCTCTTTATAATAATATTTTGAGAGATAAAACGATTTAGTATGAGCTTCAGGGATGATAAAATTCAGGAAATAAAAAAATCACTTCTTGTTTCTATATGGTTTATGTTTTTGACATTTCCCATAATGGTAATCCGTGTCAATCCTATAGAGAAAGCTGTTGAATGGCGCTGGGAAAACATGCTCGTTGTTGGAATCGGCAGCTTTTTGCTCTCCTTTGTCTGGCGTTATATGCTGAAAAAAAAGGAAGCAGGGGAAAAACGAGCTGAAATTGGTGAATCAGGCAACACTTTTTTGATTCAGAAAATATTGGAAGAACCCAGATTTTGTATTCCTTTGCTGATAACCTTAACTATCATCGCGGTTGCTTTTCCTTTTATTTTTTCCATGTATCAGACCAATATAATGACTACAGCTTTAATGTATGTTGTTCTTGGCCTGGGCCTTAACATTGTGGTGGGTCTTGCTGGACTGCTTGATCTTGGATATGTTGCTTTTTATGCCGTAGGAGCTTATTGTTATGCATTGCTGAATCACCATTTTGGCCTTGGTTTCTGGTCGGTACTTCCGATAGGAGCTGTATTAGGCTTTATTTTTGGCATACTCCTTGGTTTCCCCGTGCTTCGTTTGAGAGGCGACTACCTTGCCATTGTCACCCTTGGATTTGGAGAAATAATAAGACTTGTATTGGAAAACTGGAATGAATTTTCTTTTGGCCCAAGCGGCATTGCCAATATTGACAGACCGGCTTTTTGGGACTTCCAATTTTCGCTTCAGAATGCAACCATATATCTTTATTTTCTTATGATCGGACTGACGTTATTTACGATTTTTGTGGTCAACAGATTGCAGAATTCACGAATAGGCAGAGCCTGGATAGCTTTGAGGGAGGACGAAACAGCATGCCAGGCTATGGGGATTGACAAAACCAGGACAAAACTGACAGCCTTTGCGCTTGGTGCAACATGGGCTGGAATGGTTGGTGTAATATTTGCCGCCAAAACTACTTTCATTAATCCCGCAAGTTTTACCTTCCTTGAATCGGCCATGATACTTTCCATCGTCGTATTGGGAGGCATGGGTTCGATTTTAGGTGTTATTATCGGAGCGTTAATCCTGATCCTTCTGCCTGAATATCTCAGAGTTTTTTCTGACTACAGGATGCTGCTTTTCGGAGCCATAATGGTTATTATGATGGTGTTCCGTCCCCAGGGCATAATTACCAATATACGCCGCAGGTATAAATTTAATGAATAGCTGAAAAAATTTATAAGATGAATACTATTCTGGAAGTAAAAGATTTAACCATGGATTTTGGCGGCCTGCGGGCTCTGGACCACCTTGATCTGAATGTGGTTGAAGGAGAGATAGCAGCCATTATTGGTCCGAACGGGGCAGGCAAAACCACTTTTTTTAACTGTATCACTGGAATATACAATCCAACTGAAGGAGAAGTTCTAATTTCACCTCCTGGGAAAAAACGTAAGAAAATAAATGGGTTAAAACCAAATCGTGTTACAGAAAACGGTATGGCCCGTACTTTTCAAAACATCCGTCTGTTTCCTGACATGA
>Ga0180009_10004236_pt1 | contig 15927 bp, 11 predicted proteins | sample OS_PC_MetaG_FD_123537 | JGI IMG/M metagenome (GOLD analysis project Ga0180009, IMG submission 123537) | Groundwater microbial communities from the Aspo Hard Rock Laboratory (HRL) deep subsurface site, Sweden - OS_PC_MetaG | ecosystem: Environmental > Aquatic > Deep subsurface > Groundwater...
AATCCGGCTGGCCCTGGGTCCGTGCACCACCCCGGCCTCCATCATTCCGCCGCCTTCGGGGTCAGGTTCTTTTCACGCTTGTCCCTCCGGGTGAAGAGATTATAAAGCACGGGCATGACGTACATGGTCAGGACACCGGAGACCAGAATGCCGCCCGCCGAGGCCATGCCGCTGGCGTTGCGCATCTCCGCGCCGATACCCCGGCCGAAGGCAAGGGGCAGCATGCCCAGGACCGCGGCCAGGGTGATCATGACAATGGGCCGGAAGCGGCCGCAGGAAGCGCTGATCATGGCCCGGTGACGCGGTATGTCCTGCCTGATGTTCAGGTTGAACAGGTCCATGATCAGGATGGCGTTGTTGACCACGATGCCGATGAGCATGACCCCGCCCATGAGCACGAAGAACTCGAGGCTGTACCCGGACAGATACAGGGCCCAGAGCATGCCGACCAGGGCCAGGGGCAGGGTGACCAGGATGATGACCGGCTGTTTGAAGGACTCCAGAATGGCGGCCAGGGTCAGGATGACCAGGATGACGGCGATCAGGGACGCCTCGCGCATCTCGACCTGACTTTCGGCCATGGTTTCGAACATGCCGGCAAAAGTGGACTTGTACCCCGGAGGGAAGACCTGCTCCTTTTTTAAAATCCCGGTGATGTCATTGACGGCCGTGCCCAGTGGAGTGCCGGGGGACAGGTTGGCGAACAGTTTGGAGACCCGCTCCTTGTCCTTGCGGGTGATCAGGATCGGCGCCCGGGTCTCCTCGACCGTGCCCAGGCTGCCGAGCAGAATGGGTTTTCCGGGGCGGCCGGGAAACTGAAAGGACTCGATCTGTTCCTTGCCCTTTTCCGGGTCCAGCTTGACCACGATGTCGTAGTTGCGGCCCTGTTGTTTGAAGGTCCCGGCCGTGATCCCTTCCAGGTTGGCCCGCAGAGTCATGCCCATTGAAGACACCGGCGCGCCCAGGTCGGCCAGGACGGCCCGGTCGGGTTTGATCCGCAGTTCCGGTTTGCCCGGCCGGACCGAGGTGTCCACGTCCCGGATGCCGGGGAGGTTTTCGCTCAGGTCCTGGGCCTTGATAGCCAACCGGTCCAGCGTTTCGAGGTCCTGGCCCGCGATTTCCATTTCCACGTCCGAGGCCTGTCCGCCGCTGAAATGAGGGAGATTGACCGACAGGATGCAGTCCGGGAAGTTCTCGAGACGGGAGCGAACCATGTCCGCTATCTCATGAATCGTCGTCTCCCGGTCGATCCGCTCCGAGAAGCGGAGCAGAATCTGCGCCAGATACACGCCTTCCGAAGACTGGCCTCTCATGCCTTCCACCTTGCCGATGGTGCTCAGCACGTGCCGAAGATGGGGCAGATCGCTGAGCCGCTCTGATACCTGATGGACCCGTCTCACGGTTTCATCCAAATTGTATCGGGTCGGAAACTCCATCTTGACGAAGATTTCGCCCCGGTCAGGGTCGTTGGCCATACTCGAACCGATCTTGGCGGCCAGGCTCAGAGAGTGGACGAAAATCAGGAAAACACCGGTCAGTAGCAGCAAGGAGGCCCACCTGCGTTTTTCCAGAAAAACCAGTGAAGCCCCGTATCGTTCGACCACCCGGTCGAACATGCGGTTCCAGGCACGTTCCATGCCCGACAGCAGGGACTTGCTTTCGGCCACGACCGGCTTCAACAGAAGGGCGCAGAGGATGGGGGTCAAGGTAAAGGATATGAAGAGGGAGACGATGGTCATGATGAGCATGGTCAGGGCGAAGGACTTGATGAACATGCCGACCAGACCGCCCATCATGGCCAGGGGCAGGAGCACGACCAGATTGGTGCCCGCGCTGGCCAGAACGGCCACGCCCGCATCTGCCGCGCCCAAACGCGACGCTTCACGTGGGTCGCCGGTACGCTCCAACCGGGAGACGATGGCCTCGAGCACGACGATCGAATTGGTCACCAGGATGCCCACCGACATGCCCATGGCCAGCAGGGTCGTGGTGCTGAGGGAAAAGCCGAGTATCTGCAGGAAGAACAGGCCGATGACGATGGTCAGGGGCATGGTTACGACCACGACCAGCAGGGCCCGCAGGTTGTACAAAAACAGGAAAAGGATCATTGCGGTCAGTAAGATGCCCTCGGCCACGTTGATCCAGGCGCTGTTGACCGAGGCCTCGATAAAAATGCCGTCATCCGTCACCCAGACCAGTTCCATGCCGCCCGGTAGGTCCTTCTTCATATCGTCCAGGGCCTCGCGGACCCGATTGACCACCTCGACCGCATTGGCGTCGGACTTTTTGACCACCTTGATGGCCACCGCGGTCCGGCCGTCGATCGTGGCCTTCTGGCGCAACTCCTCCGTGCTCATGACCGGCCGGCCGATGTCTCGAACATACAACCGCCGGCCTTCTTCACTGGTCACTTCCAGATCGCCCAGGGCCTCGACCCGGCTATAGTCCGCGTCGAACTTGACTGAATACTCGGTCTCGCCCTCCTGGATTCGTCCGGAAGGAATGGTGCGCACCCCGTTCTGGACCGTCTGAACCACCTGCAGGCTGGTCAGACCCCGCGACGCCAGCTTGTCCCGGTCCAGAAGCACGTGCACCTCCCGCGCCGCGCCGCCGATAAGCTGGATGTCGGCCACGCCCTGGATGACCGAGAAGCGCGCCCGCAAGGTGTCGTCCGCATAGTCGTACAAGGCGTCCAGGGGGACGTCTCCGGTCAGGGCCAGCTGCATGATGGGCTTGGCATTGACATCGTACTTGAGAATCTGGGGGTCTTGCGCGTCCTGGGGCAGATCGGCCCGGATCAGGTCCAGTTTCTCGCGAACGTCCATGGCCGCGATGTCCACGTTGACGTCCAGGTTGAACTCCAGAAACGTCATGCAGGCGTTTTCCATGCATGACGATGTGACGTGCTTGAGCCCTTCGATAGTCACCATCTGGTCCTCGACGGGCCGGGCGATGTCCGTCTCGATCTCCTTCGGAGAGGCCCCGGGGTAGATGGTCGTAATGGTGATGTACGGCATGTCCACCTTGGGCAACAGTTCGACGCCGATCTTGCGATAGGCGTTCAGGCCCAGCAGGGTCAGGGCGATGATCAGGCAGGACATGGCCACCGGCCGCCGGATGGAGGCATTGGACAGAAACATTAACGGGCCTCTTTCCGGACCGAGACGGTCGCGCCGTCATTGAGCATGACCTGGCCCTGGACCACCACGGACATGCCTTTGGCAATCCCGTCACCCTGGATTTCGGTCCAGCCGTCCGTGGACAGACCCGTCTTGACCGGGACCATGCGGGCCTTGGTCGAGTTGATCAGAAAGACGACCTGGCTGTCCGCCCGCTTCTGCAGGGCCTGGGAAGGCACGCCCAGCCCTTCACGGCTGTCCAAAAGAACGGATACCTCGGCCATGGCCCCGGGCACCACGCCCTCGGGCGGGTCCTTGATCTCGACCTTGATTTCAAAGGTGCGCAGCCTCGAGTCGATGGTCGGACTCCTGTAGGACACCATGCGGTCCGCCAGGGTCTGGCCGTAGACTTGAAGCCGGACCTTGGTTCGGCCCGGAACGACCCGGGCGTAATACCGGGCCGGCAGAAAGGCCGACGCCTCGATCAGTGACGGGTCTTCGATCCGAAGGACGGACTTGTTGGTGTCCCCCATTTCGCCCGGCTCCATGTACCGCTCCGCCACGCGCCCGCTGAGCGGCGCGAAGACGAGGGCGTCGCTCAAGTCCTTCTGGGCGATCACCAGGGAGGCCTGGGCCTGACGTAACTGCTCCCTGGCCAGCTTGATCAGAATCTCGGCGTGCCGGCTGGTGGCTTCGGCCTGCTGGTAGCGCGAGTCGACCTGCTCGAACTCGTCGCGGCTGACCGTGCCCCGTTCCACCAGCTTTTTAAATCGCTTGTAATCGAGTTCCGCCTTATGGAACTCGGCCCGGACCTTGGCCAGGTTGGCCTCTTTTTCCAGCACCGCGCAACGGGCCACGGCCAGGACCTGTTTCTGAATGTCCACGGTCTTCTCGAACTTGAGCGGGTCGGTCTGGAAAAGCCTTGTCCGGCCCGCTTCGACCGCGTCACCCTCATCGACGAAGATCGACTGGATGGTGCCCTTGGACCGGGCCGGAACCAGGGCCACGTTCTTGGCCTCCAGGTTGCCCTGGACCATGACCCGCTCCTCGAAACGCCTCGATTCGATCGGCTCGACAAGCACGACCACCGTCCGTTCGGATGAAGCGGACTTTTCCGGGGCCTTCGATTCGGCCAGGGTCGGGCGGGACGCCAGCCCTTCAATCATCAGGCATGTACCCAGCACGAGGGCCAGAATGATGAGTATGGTCTTGAGTGAAACGGTCTTCATCGCCACGGTATTCAGTCTCCTTTGCCGATAAAACGTTGTTAATCCCGACAATCCCATGAAGTCCTAAGCATGGATAAGATAAGGAGGCTCTCCTATGTCCAGAAACTCCGGCCCCCATCCAGGGGCTCGATGATCACCGTGGAGCCCATTCGAGCCCCCAAGGACCTCGAGGCCGTCAAACGCTTGCTAAAAAACAGACCCAGGGATCTGATGCTATTGGTAATGGGCACCAATAAAGGCCTCCTGACCGGCGATCGGCTTACACGCAAAGCAGGCTAGGTACGACACCTGAACAGACTGCAAGATCGAAGGATATTTAGAGGCCTTTACTTCGGCGGGTCTTGGCCGCCCCCGAATAGAACGCATCTGAATAACCATTGAGGGGATTAAATGCAAATCAGGTTTCCGCTCGCGATAGGGAACGCTCCGGCGGTCGGTTCGGGCCTCGACGGATTCCCGAGCCTCCCGCCTGAATTTTTCCTGCTCCCTGGTGAAATCAAACCGCATAACCGCTCCTTCAGGCCGTTTCGGATTCGACCTGACGGGCAATGGCTTCCTTGAGTATGTTCTTTTTAATCTTTCCCGAATGGGTTCTGGGGAAATCTTCCACAATCTCCATCCGCTCGGGTATTTTTTGTTTGGCCAGCCCCTTTTCGACCACAAAATCGACGATATCCTCCAGGGTCAAATCCGAAGCGCCGGTTGCCAGGATAATATAGGCGCAGGCCTTTTCTCCGGTTTTGGGATCGGGCATGCCCACCACTGCCGCCTCCTGGATGGCCGGATGAGTGTGAAGCATGTCTTCGACTTCCTTGACGCTGATGTTTTCGCCGCTACGGATGATGATTTCCTTCTTCCGTCCGGTAATGGTCAAGTAACCGTCTTCGTCCATGAACCCCAGATCACCGGTCCGGAACCAGTCGCCGTCAAAGGCCTCGTCGTTCAGGTCCGGATTCTTATAACCGACGAAACACTCCGGAGCTTTGGCCCATATCTCGCCTTCCAGACCCGGCCCCAGGTCCCGGCCCGAGGCCAGGTCCACGATTCTGACTTCGACGCCGGCGACCGGTGATCCGTCGGTATGGGTCAGTTTCTCCACAGGATCGTCGATAGTGTAAAAGGTGATCGTCGAAAGCTCGGTCAGGCCGTAAACCCGGCCGCTAGGGATGCCGAGTTCGTTGTTGGCCCGGTAGATCAAACGGGGCGGTACCGGGGCTCCGCCGCAGCCAAAGGCTTTCAGGGAACTGAGATCGTATTCTTCGACCTTGGGATGAAGGACGATCCCCTGGAGGAAGGGAGTCGAACCGAGCATGTTGGTGCATCGTTCCCGCTCGATCAGCTTCATGGCTTCTTCCGGGTCCCAGACGTCCTGAAAGACGGCCGTCCCGCCGGCCAGGGGAACCATTTCCAGACTGGTGAAAAGACCGCCGACATGAGTCACCGGAGTGGCCATCATGATGTTGTATATATCGCGGTCGATCCAGATGTCCCGGATTGATTTGGCCTCCCACATGATGGTATTATTCGTGTGCATGACCCCCTTGGGTTCTGAAGTGGTTCCGGATGTATAGAGCAGCAGGCTGACGTCATTGGGATCGACTTTTTCCTGAACGTACGAATCCATGGCCTTTTGGCCCACGTCCAGCAAGTCGTCATACCCGGTCATGCCTTCGGGCGCGTCGCCGCCGATGACGACGATATGCTCCAACGCCGGAAGCTTGGGCCTGAGTTCGACCATCATGTCCGTAAAATCAAATCCCCGGAATACTTTCGGGATGAAGACGACCTTGCTTTCGGCTTGTTTTAGAATGAATTCGATCTCCGCGGCCCGGTAGATATAGATGATCGGATTGCATACCAGGCCCGCTTTCTTACAGGCCAGATAGATGGACATGGTTTCGAGCCAATTGGGAAGCTGAAACGAAACCACGTCGCCCCGCCCCAGTCCGAGGCTTTGAAACGCGAAACTCAAACGGTCTATCTCCCGGGCCATTTCTGCATACGTGACCCGCCGGTCCCGGTCGACGACCATGACCTGATCAGGATGCTCCTTACAATACGCATCGAAATAGTCGGACAGAAGCTTGTCTGTTTCCCAGTAGCCTTCCTCTGTGTAGCGTTTAATCGTTTCCGGCCGAAGCCTGGTTTTCCATTCCGTCATCGGTTCCACCCTTATTGTCCGGAGCGTTGATTATTTCGAATCCGGTTTAAGGTTCAATCTAGCCGCAAGGGCCTCCATGGTTTCCTCGATAATGCCAAACGCTCGCCGGTTTCTCGAAGCAGCAGGCAACCGGTATCTGATGAAAGCGTGGCGCCTTGAATATCCACTTTGTTTCTCCGGTTGAAATCCGGTTTCAAGGCCCCATTTTTCTTTTTACCACTATCAAACAGCCCAAATCACTCGCCATAATAAGTTTTATGCCATTATATCAATCAGTTCAGGCACGATGAAGCATTATTCAAGTGAATTCGCCGCATAATCCAGGGTTGAACGTCTATTCAGCCCCGGGATTCAGCAGGCCTGGAAGGAAAAGGGCCAGGCAGTCAGCCACGTCCAGCTCGATGTCGCGCGACGGATCGTACCCTCCGGCCTTGGCCTTGATCAGGGTGGAGACGCCGCCGTGGATGAGATAGGCGGCCCGCAAAGAAGGGCAGGAGCGAAAGACGCCGCTTCGGACGCCCTCTTCGATTATCTCCGCGATGATTCCGCTGATGGACCTGTGGACTTCAAGGTCCGAATAGCCGCCGATCTTGACGGCGCTCGGAAGCGTGGGCGTGGTTACGATGATGGTGATCAGGTCCTCCTGCCCGTACCATACCTGAAAGGACAGGCGGAAATAGGCTTCGAGCTTGTCCAGCGGTGTGAGCCGGCTGTCCCGAATTTCGATCAGACTGTGGAGCAAGGGCTCGACCAGGTTCTCGATGACATAGTTCAACAGGTCTTCCTTGTCCTTGAAATAGATGTACAAGGTTCCGGTGGCCACCTCGGCGGCCTGGGCCACCCGGTCCATGCGCAGGCCTTCCAGGCCGTGGGCCTTGATGACCGATACGGCGGCCTCGTAGATGGACTGTTTCATCATTTCTTCCCAGGCGGCCTTGCGCCTGGCTTTCGGCTTGGCCATGAAGACTCCTTGGAGCAAGCGAACCTGATGTCCAAAATAATGAATATAAATTCATATGTCAATACAGTAATTCATAATATCGATTATATATATTTATATCAGTATGTTAAAATAAAATATCCCGGCAAGGTCCGCCAGCCGCCCCCAAACTTTCGGCGCGCCCGCCAGCGTTCGTCACCGGATCGATAGGGCAGACGGATCGGGTTCAGCCCCAATTTCAAAGGCCTCGCCGGGGCGGTCGGACATCGCCAGCCCCAAAGATTATAGATACACCGGCCCGTTGTTTGGTTTGCACCGGACCGCTCCGGCGTGCTACAAATGGCTCTTCCAATATTCTGATTCGGATCGGACGGGGAGCGGTGCGATATGGCAGGGCAGGGGACCGGCGAGGGGGCGGGCGTGTTTTACGGCTGGTGGGTCGTGGCCGCGGGGATGGTCGTGCTGTCCGCCCAGGGGGTCATGTTTTACGGTTTCGGCATCATGTTTCCGGCCGTCATAGCGGAGTTCCATTGGTCCCGCGCCCTGACCTCATCGGTCTATTCGGTTCAGATGTCCGTGAACAGCCTGTTCATTCTGCTGATGGGCTGGCTGATCGACCGGTTCAGTCCGCGCCTGATCATCGGCCTGGGCGCGCTGTGTCTGGGCTTCGGTATGGCCGCTTCGAGCCTGACCCGGGAAATCTGGCACCTCTATCTGTTTTTCGGCCTGGTCGTGGGCATCGGCACCTCGGCCATGTACGTGCCGCCCATCACCGTGGTGACCCGGTGGTTCGAGAAAAGGCGGGGTTTCGCCCTGGGGCTGACCGTGACCGGCATCGGCATCGGGGGGTTTATCGGTTCCCCGTTTTTCAACGGTCTGATCCAGGCCTTCGGCTGGCGGACGGCCCTGCCGATCCTGGGGCTGTCCCTGGGGGCCGTGGTGCTGGGGGCCGCGCTGATCATGACCGGCCGGCCGGAGGACAAGGGGCTCCGGCCCTATGGCCTGGAGGGAGCCAGGCCGAGTGCGGGTCCCGATTTGCGGGCCGGGTCATTTGAGCAGGCCGGTTCTCCGGCCGAGGAAAAATCGCCAAACTGGACCGTGAGGGAGGCCATCCGGACCCGGCCCTTCATCCTGTTGTTCGTCATGTTTTTCTGCGCCGAACTGGCCCTGGTCGGCGTCATGGCCCACCTGTTCACGTATGCCACGGAAAACGGCCTGCCCAACCATCTGGCCTCCTGGGCCTACGGCCTGATCGGCGTGACCAGCCTGGCCGGCAAGATCGGGATGGGCGCCCTGTCGGACCGCATCGGACGCAAGACGGTCTTTATCCTGGCCTTCGGCTTGAAGGGCACGGCCTTTTTATTGCTGCTGCCTCAGCCCAGCGCCTTGACCCTGTTTCTGTTCGCCGCCCTGCTGGGCTTGTCCTACGGCGGATGGACCCCGATCTTTCCGGCCGTATTGGGCGACTACTTCGGCCTGGCCTCCATGGGCCGGATTTTTTCCATCCTGACGATCAACTTTCTCCTGGGCGGCGTCTGCGGCCCGGTTTTGGCGGGCTGGATATTCGACCGGCAGGGCAGCTACTGGACCGCCTTTGCCATTTTTTCCGCGGCCTCGTACCTGTCCATGCTGCTGGCGGTCTTTCTTTCGCCCCCGAATCGACCGCTGGACGGCCGGGTCAGGGTGTGATCCGCCGCTTGCGGTTTTTCGAAACCAGGGTCGGAGGGTGGGGGGTGAAAGGACCGGAGCGCCGGCCGGATCGAGGTCCGAATCGGGGCCCCGGTCAGGAAAGATACTTATTTGACGGTATAGGTAAAATTCCCCTTGGAAAGTCGGACCGGAACCCAGATTTCCTTGTCCTTGGCCACGATCTTGCCCGAAGCGTCCCGTTCGGCTTCGGCCCGCTTGCCCTGGAACGTATTTTTCATGACCCAGATGGTCACCTCGTGCTTGCCCGGCGCCAGCCCCTGCATCTGCTTCTTGTATTCATCCTCGGTAATCCATATCTGAATCTGGTCCCAGTTCGCGTCCGGCGGTTCCTTGAACTTCGTGCGCGAGACCAGCTTTCGGTCCACCCATAGTTCATGCCAGAAATCCGGCCCCTTGACCTTGCCCACCGGACCGGAAAAATAGCAGCGGGCATAGACCTTCTCGGGTTTGGCAAAGGAATCCTTGAGCTGAACCGACCCTTCCTTGTCCTTGGATATTTCCTGGGGCGAAAAGACGCAGTTGCAATACCCTTCGGGAAAGGTCTTTTTGTACTGGGCCTGGCTTGCGCTCGGGGCCGCGGCCGTCAGGGCCAGAATGAACGGCAAAAAGACCGCGACAAGAAATAACTTTCTCATAACCTGCCTCCTGGTATGGGATTTAAATATCCGGAACATGCGACCGGACGGGTTTCAGGACTGGATTCTCGTATTCACTCAAAACCGTGGAGGCTTCCTTGCGCGTCCGGATCGGTCTGACAACGGGACTGCCCTGTCCCGCGTCCGCCCCCACTTCGCCTGGACCGACCGACTTTCGCAACATTTTAGCGTTTGACGACCCGAATATAAAGGAGCAGGTCCCATATATCAAGTTCGGCGCAGGTCATTAACGGGCGTCAAGTGAGGAAGAGGTATCTGAGTAAGGCTTACCAGTGGATCGGGGCCTGGCGTATTCCCGCCGCCCCGAGGCCGAAGACCGCGAAAGGGCGGTCCTTGAGTGCCGCCAGACACTGAAAAGTTACCCTGGCATCCCGGGTTGACAGGACGGGCGCGATACTAGAAAATTAAACTGATCCCCGCCAATTTTCAGGGCCGCGACCACCGGGACCGGTTATCGGACGGCGGGGCGACGGACTCCGGAGGATGTCAGCCATGTGGAAAAAAGCGTTTCCGTTCCTGGCCTGGTTCAAAGGCTACCATGGGGCCTGTCTGCGGACGGACGCCCTGGCCGGCGTGACCGTGGCCCTGGTTCTCATCCCCCAGAGCATGGCCTATGCCGCCCTGGCCGGCCTGCCGGCCTACTACGGCTTGTACGCCTCGTTTCTGCCGCCTCTCGTGGCGGCTCTTTTCGGGTCGAGCCGTCACCTGGCCACCGGACCGGTGGCCGTGGTCTCCCTGATGACCGCCGCCTCCCTGGAGCCCCTGGCCGCGGCCGGGAGCGCGGGCTACATTGCCTACGCCATCCTGCTGGCCCTGATCGTGGGGACGCTGCAACTGGCGCTAGGGCTGCTCCGCCTGGGGCTGGTGGTCAACTTCCTGTCCCACCCCGTGGTCAACGGTTTCACCAACGCGGCGGCCATCATCATTGCCACGTCCCAACTGGGCAAGCTTTTCGGGGTCCAGGTGGACAAGGCCGACCATCATTACGAAACCGTGGTCTGGGTCGTTCAGGCCGCCATCAACTACACCCATTGGCCGACCCTGCTCCTGGGAGCAGTCGCCTTGGCGGTCATGATCGCTCTGCATCGGTTGCGCCCGAGGCTGCCCAACGTGCTGATCGTCGTGGCCTTGTCCACCTTGCTCTCCTGGGCCGTCGGTTTCGAACACAACGCCACGACCCGCCTGACGGCCGTGGACTCCCCCCTGGCCGTTCAACTGGTCAAAAGTCACAACCACCAGTACGACCTGCTGCCCCCCTTGATGGAGCGACGGACCCGGCTCCATGAAGCCCTGGCCCTGGCCCCGGACAACAGCCTGGCCAAACTAGACGCCCTCAGGGACCTGGATGCCGTGAACTACCATATCCAGATCGTCCGGTTCGGAATTCACACGTATCGGACCCAGCTCAGACAACTCCTTTTCCAGGGCGCGGCCCAGCCGGACGGTTCCCTCCAGTTCTACAGAAAAGACGAACTGCCCTCGGAGCGGGAAGGGGACGGTCGCACCTGGCGCATCCAGGTCGGGGCCCGGAAGATCGAGACCGAACAGATGGTCATGATCGGCGGCGGCCAGGTCATCGGCTCGGTCCCCCGGGGGCTGCCCCGACTGGCCTGGCCCGATCTGAACCCGGCGGCCATGATCCGCCTCCTGCCTTACGCGGCCATCATCGCCCTTCTGGGATTCATGGAGGCCATTTCCATCGCCAAGGCCATGGCCGCCCGGACCGGGCACCGTCTCGACCCGAACCAGGAACTCATCGGCCAGGGGCTGGGCAATATTCTGGGCGCGGTGGGCCAAAGCTATCCCACCAGCGGTTCGTTTTCACGATCCGCGGTCAACCTTCAGGCCGGCGCGATCTCGGGCATGTCCAGCGTTTTCACCAGCCTGATCGTGGTCGTCACCCTGCTGTTTTTCACGCCCCTCCTCTATCATCTGCCCCAGTGCGTCCTGGCCGCGGTCATCATGGTCGCCGTCATCGGTCTGCTCAATGTATCGGGCATCGTCCATGCCTGGCGGGCCCAGTGGTACGACGGGTTTATCGCCGTGATTGCCTTTATCGCCACCCTGACCTACGCCCCTCACCTGGACAAGGGCATCATGGTCGGCGTGGTGCTCTCCCTGTTGGTTTTTCTGTATAAAAGCATGCGACCCAAGGTGGTTTCGTTGTCCCGGGGCGAGGACCTGTCCCTGCACGCGGCCCTGTCCCACGGACTCAAGGAGTGCCGCTACATCGACATGATCCGCTTCGACGGACCGCTTTTCTTCGCCAGCGCCAGTTATCTGGAAGACGAAGTCATCAATCACATGGAGACCAAGCCCGACCTCAGGTTCATCATCATCGAGTCCAGCGGCATCAGCATGATCGACGCCTCGGGCGAGGAGGCCCTGACGCATATCATCGATCGAATCCGTTCGGCCGGCATCGACGTTTCTTTCGCCGGCCTGCACCAGGACATCCTGGACGTCATGACCCGGACGGGCATGATCAGGAAGATCGGTGTCGAACACATTTATGCCAACGTGGACAAGGCCCTCAACTCGGTCTACGGCCAGGCCCACCAGCAGGGGAGCGAGTCGGACTGCCCCCTGGTCCACGTCATCTATGACGATCTCGGCCCCGACCCGGCCCCGGCCGGGCGGGCGGACCGGGTCTGGCGGCTTCAGGACTGCTGACGTCCCGGGTCCGGACAACCGGGCCCTGCCGGGCATGCCCCCCTTTTTGCTTGCCCTCGACCATGGAATCCCGTTAAATAATGCATGAAAAGCCGCGTAAGCGGTCCGTGTCCGTCAGACTCCGGCCTCGATGTTCCGGGATGTACGCCGTCCGGCCCCGAGCCGAGCACGGCCGGCTGGCCCCGGGCCAGGGCAAGGCCAAAGTGGCTTGAACCGATCGTCCCCCCCAACCCGGGGGAGCGCGGTCCGATTCCACCCACTCATACTCGAAACGAATATGGAAAGGAGAAGGATTCATGCCTGAAATCGAATTTTCAGATCGGGTTGCCATCGTGACCGGCGCGGGCGCCGGCCTGGGACGGGATTACGCCCTGCAACTGGGCAAACGCGGAGCCAAGGTCGTGGTCAATGACCTGGGCGGCGCCCGGGACGGCACCGGCGCCGGCAAGACGGCCGCCGACCAGGTGGTCGATGAAATCAAGGCCGCGGGCGGCCAGGCCGTGCCCAACTATGACGACGTCTCCACCACGGCCGGCGGGGAAAACATCGTCAAGACCGCCCTGGACCACTTCGGCAAGGTCGACATCCTTATCAACAACGCCGGCATCCTCCGGGACAAGACCTTTGTCAAGATGGAGGAGAATAGCTGGGACGCCGTCCTCAACGTCCACCTCAAAGCCGCGTACAACGTGACCCGGCCGGCCTTCATCAACATGCGCCAGAACCAGTACGGACGGATCATCCTGACCAGCTCCGTGGCCGGCGTCATGGGCAACTTCGGCCAGGCCAACTACGGCGCGGCCAAAATGGGCCTCTGCGGACTGACCAACGTGCTCAAGCTCGAAGGCGCGAAATACAACATCAATGTCAACGTGATCCTGCCCAGCGCCGGCACCCGCATGACCGACGACGTGATGCCGCCCGAGATGTTCGAGCGCCTCAAGGTCGAGTACATCACCCCGGCCGTGCTCTACATGTGCTCCGAACAGTTCCGGGAGACCGGTCTGTATATCAATGCCTACGCCGGATACTTCAGCCGCTCGGCCATCCTGACCGGACCGGGGGTCGCCTTCAAGGACCTGCCCACCCCGGAACAGATCAAGGAGAACTGGGACAAGATCGTCGACATGGGGGACGCCAAGTACTACGAACACGTCAACGAGTTCATGGCCGACGTGCTCGGAGGCAAGGGCCTGATCGGCTGATCCGACCCGTCCTTCCGATTTCATGAACCCTGCGCTCCCGGGCCCGGCCCGGGAGCGAAAAAACATTCGAGACCGCCTCGAACCCGTCACCGGAATGACCGGAGCGCGGATTTTCGGCCCGAGGCTGGAGTGAAGCGGATGATCCAGGACCTGGCCGACGTCATATGCCATGCCCTTGAAAACAATGAACGCATCGTCCTGGCCACGGTGATCCACCGGCAAGGCTCGTCGCCCCGATCCACCGGAGCCGGGATGGCGGTCTTGCCCTCCGGCCGAATACACGGCACCATCGGAGGCGGGCTCCTGGAGGCCCGGGTCGCGGACAAGGCCCTCGAGATCATGCACGAGGCGCGTCCGCTGGTCATGTCCTTCGACCTGTCCAACGAGGACGTCGCCGGTACGGCCATGATCTGCGGGGGGCGGGTGGACGTTCTGCTCGACCCCCTGGCCGCGGACCAGGACGCGCTTTCGGTCTTTCCGGGCTGGCGCGAGGCCGACACCCGCCAGGAAACCGCTTTTCTGATCACCTCCCTCGTCAGGGACTCGGACGGTTTCGGGCCGGCCGCCCATGCCCTGGTCTATGAAAACGGGACCCGGATCGGCTACTTTCCCTATGGCCCGGACGTGCTGGCCGAATGCCTGTCCATGGCCCGAGACGCTCGCTGTCCGATCGTCCGGACCCGGGAGGACGGCCTGGTTCTGGTCGAACCCGCCGGCCGTTTCAAGACCGCCTTCCTGATCGGCGCCGGGCACGTCTCCCGCCCCACGGCGCATCTGGCGGCCCTGGTCGGCTTCCGGGTCGTGGTCCTCGACGATCGGGCCGAGTACGCCAGCCGGGAACGTTTTCCCGAGGCCCATCGGATCGAGGTCATCCGGGACTACCGGCAGGTCCTGGGTGGACAACGGCTGGACCATGACTGTTTTGTCGTCATTGTGACCCGGGGGCACCTTCACGACAAGGAGGCCTTGGCCCAGGCCCTGCGGACGCAGGCCGGGTACATCGGCATGATCGGCAGCCGCAAAAAAAAGGCGGCCATTTTTCAGGCCCTTCTGGAAGAGGGCTTCACCCCGAAAGACCTCGAGCGGGTCCATTCGCCGATCGGTCTGGACATCGGGGCCGAAACGCCCGAGGAAATCGCCCTGAGCATCGTGGCGGAAATGATCCAGGTCCAGGCCCGGCGGGACCGATGACCGGGCCGAAATTCGTCGGCATTGTCCTGGCCGCCGGGTTTTCTTCAAGAATGGGGGACCTCAAACCCCTGATGCCCCTGGGCCGGACCACGATCGTCGCCCACGTGGTCTCGACGTTCCATGAGGCCGGCGTCGCCGATCCGCGCGTCGTGGTCGGACATCGCCGGGATGAAGTCCGGGAGCATTTGAAGCCGGCCGGCGTGACCGTGATCGAAAACCCGGATTACCGGAGGGGCATGTTCAGTTCGGTCCAGGCCGGGGTCGGGGCCCTGCCCGAGGATACCGGCGCCTTTTTCATCCTGCCCGTGGATGTCCCCCTGGTCAGGCCATGGACGATCCGGTCGCTGGGCCGGGCCATGGCGGCAGACCCGGTCCCGGTGGTCTACCCGGTCTTCAACGGCCGTCGAGGCCACCCGCCGCTGATCGGCCGCGAACTGGCCGCTGAAATCCGGGAAAGCTCCCCGGACATATCGTTGCGCGACGTCCTGGCCCGGCACGAAGAACGGGCCCGGGACATGGAAACGGCGGACCAAAACATTCTCTTTGATGTGGACACCCCGGACGCCTACCGGGAACTCCTGGCCCGTCTGGACAGGCTGGGCATCCCCACGCCCGAGGAATGCGAAGCGGTTTTCCGTGCCCGGGGACCGGTCCGGGAAAGTATCGAGCGGCACGGGCGGGCGGTGGCCGACATGGCCTGCTCCATGGCCCGGGCCCTCAACCAGGCGGGCGAAAGACTGGACCTGGACCTGGTCCGGGCCGCGGCCCTGCTCCACGACCTGGCCAAGGGCGAACCGGACCATGCCCGTCTTGGAGGCCGAAGGTTGAGCGATATGGGTTTTCCGGACGTGGGAGCGGTCGTGGCCGGGCACACCGACCTGGACGTGGCCGACAGTGCGCCGATCCGGGAGGCGGAGGTGCTCTACCTGGCCGACAAGCTCATCCGGGAAGACCGGACCGTGACGCTTGAAGACCGGTACCGGACCGCCATGAACCGTTTCGGCCGCGATCCGGAGGTCAGGCAAAAGATCGAGGGCCGTTGG
>Ga0180009_10004237_pt1 | contig 15926 bp, 11 predicted proteins | sample OS_PC_MetaG_FD_123537 | JGI IMG/M metagenome (GOLD analysis project Ga0180009, IMG submission 123537) | Groundwater microbial communities from the Aspo Hard Rock Laboratory (HRL) deep subsurface site, Sweden - OS_PC_MetaG | ecosystem: Environmental > Aquatic > Deep subsurface > Groundwater...
CAAAGGCCCAGGCCCACGCCAGGCCTCTCACCCGCCGTAGCAGCAGGGCGTAGGGCAATACAAGCCCCGGCAGCATCGCGTTGATGTACCGGGGGCCGGTCTGCCAACCGCCCCGCCAAAAGGCAATGGACGTGATGAAGTACGTATAGATTGCAAGCACGACCACCGCATAGAGCCACTCGGCGCTGGGCCCGGTGAAACGACGGCCCGACGTGGGCTCGATGGAAGCGTCCGCCCGACGGCGCCAGAGCCAGGCCAGGCCCACCCCGGCGGGAATCAGCCAGGGAGAGAAGTACAGCAACCCATTGTCCTGGCTGAAAAAGCTCCCGTGGAAAGCCTCCCATTTGGGCGTCGTAATGCCCCCAAACCCCTGGTCGTGCAGAGTGGCGTCATGGTGGGCCACCAGGAAATCGTACCCCGTCCAAAAGACCGAGCCAAACGCCGTGTGGTGGTAATGCAGCAGCAGCAAGACCGGTGGCAGCGCGCCGAGCACAGCCCAGGCCACCCGGGGCACAGGACGCACCACCCAAAGGGCGTAAACCGCCAGGGGCACCGCGGCAAAAATGAGCTGATAGTCACACACCAGCCCCCCCGCGCCGAAAAAGCCCGCCGGAATGAGCAGCCACGATCGCGCCCCCCGACGGCCCACCAGGTGCACCAGCATGAAGGCCGAGAACATCAGCGACGCCGCGAGCTGATGGGACATCACCTGCGCGGCGTATGTGAAGGCCAGGGTACCGAGGCCATAGGCCACCACGGCCACCCGACGCGGGTGTGCCTCGGGCACAAAGGGGCGCAGCCAGTACGACAACAGCAGCAAAAACAGATAGGCCGGCAGGGCCGCGGTAGCCAGCCGCACCCAGAAGGTGAGCACCTTGAGCCGCCGAAAACGCTCCTTGGGATCCCGCACACGCTTAATGTTCGCGGTCCGGCCCCCAAGTTTCCACCAGCCGCGCAATGCCGCCACCACGGGCACCGCCAGAAAGGACATGCCGGGGGCCTTGTTGGCGTAGTACCGCTCCACACACCGCGGCGCCCTCCGGGCCCGCACGGCCTGCGCCCCCGGACGACCTGCCAACCGCCGCTCCAGACAGACCGAGCGCGACAGGTCCATGGTCTTACGGTAGCCGTAGAGGTTCTTGTAGGTGTCGACGCTGTACCGCCCCTCCTCCACCATGGCCAATGACTGGAACAGGCGCGGCTGTTCGTTGGCGTGCTGCAGAGCGCCAAAGTAGGGAAAATTGTAAAAGAGCACGACGGCCACGAGCCCCCAGAACACCACCGCGCCCACAACGCGACGCCCGCGCGCGCCGGGGCGCCAACGCCAGACAGGTCGCACCAAATTCGTGGGCTCAGCCATTGGGTCGTTGAGGCTCGTTCAAGGTCGACCCGACCCTACCCGTCCCACCCGGCGGAGGCAAGACGCTCGTGCCGTTGGCCCTGCCGGCCGCCCCGCCAGGAGCCTGGCTTTCCCAGCGGGCCTCAGCTACAAACGAAGGATCGGAACCGTCTGGAGCGAAACCTCATGAAAACCCTGCTCAACCCCACAGCCCTGCGCCAGAAGGTGGGTTCCAAGCTCGCCGAGGGGTTCTTCCGGGGGCTGTCCGAGGCGGGTAAGCTGCACCCCTTGTCGCGGCCCGCGCGCCACGGCGTGGAGGTGATCAAGGACCAGCCCTACCGGCGCACCGGCCAGCCCGAGCACCTGCTGGATATCTATCGCTCCACGGTGCACCCGCCCCCCTGGCCCGTGGTGCTCTACGTGCACGGCGGCGGCTTCCGCATCCTGTCCAAAGACACCCACTGGATCATGGGGCTGATCTTCGCCCGGCGCGGATACCTGGTGTTCAACATCAACTACCGTCTGGCGCCGCGCCATCGCTTCCCCGCGGCGCTACAGGACGCCGCGGCGGCCTACGACTGGGTGGTGCGTCGCGGGGCCGAATATGGGGGTGATCCCCGACGACTGGTGGTGGCCGGGGAGTCGGCCGGGGCGAACCTGACCGCCGCGCTCACCGTGGCGGCGTGCTTCGAGCGCAGCGAGCCCTACGCCCGCCGGGTATTTGCCACGGGCCGCACGCCCGACGTGATCCTGCCCATGTGCGGCATGTTCCAGGTATCAGACCCCGAGCGCTTCGGGAGGCGACGGGCCCTATCACCGTTCATCAGCGACCGCATCGTCGAGGCCTCCCGCGCCTATGTGCCCGACCCCGCCGGGATGGGGGCGGCGCTGGACCTGGCCGACCCACTCACCGTGCTCGAAGGCGACACCCTACCCACGCGGCCGTTGCCGCCCTGTTTCACCGCGGTGGGCACCAAGGACCCGCTCCTGCCGGACACCCGCCGCCTGGCCGCGGCCTGGCGGCGCCGGGGGGTGACCTGCGAAGAGCGGTACTACCCGGGCGAGATGCACGCCTTCCACGCGCTGGTGTGGCGCAAGCAGGCGCGCGAGTGCTGGGCAGAGCAGTTCGATTTCCTGAACGATCAGATGGGAAGGATGACGCGATGACATCGACCGTGGATTGGCTCCCCCCGCGCCCACCGGCCTCCCGGGGCGTATTCACCAATCGCACCCTGAACCTGCGGCCCATCAAGGCCATCGGCTACGATCTGGACTACACGCTGGTGCACTACCACGTGCTGGCCTGGGAGCACCGGGCCTACGAGCACCTGCAACAGGGTCTGGTGGAGCTGGGGTGGCCCGCGGGGGACCTGGAGTTCGACGCGACCTTCATCATCCGGGGATTGGCGGTGGACACCAAGCTGGGCAACATCGTCAAGGCGAACCGCTTCGGCTACGTCAAACGGGCCTACCACGGGCTGGCTCCCCTGGAGTACGACGCTCAGCGCCAGGCCTACTCCCGCACGCCGGTGGACCTCACCGATGACCGCTGGGTCTTTCTCAACACGCTGTTCTCGCTGTCCAAGGGCTGCATGTACGCCCAGCTCGTGGATCGGTTGGACAATAACCAGCTCCCCCGGGGCATGACCTACCGCGAGCTATTCCGCGTGGTGAGCCGGACGCTGGACCAGGCCCACGGGCAGGGTCACCTCAAGCGGGAGATCATCGCCAAACCCGAGCACTTCGTGGATCTGGATCCCGACATGCCACGCACCCTGCTGGACCAGCGCGAGGCCGGCAAGAAGGTGCTGCTGATCACCAACTCCGAGTGGGAATACTCGGTGAAGATGCTGAGCTACGCCTGTGATCGCTATTTGCCGCGCGGAAAAACCTGGCGGGATCTGTTCGACCTGGCCATCTTCTCGGCGCGCAAGCCGTCTTTTTTCTCCAGCGGCACCGAAGCATTCGAAGTGCTGTCGGACGACGGGACCCTGCGCCGCTGCGGCAACGGCATCACCAAGCCGGGCTGCTACGTGGGGGGCAACGCCAGGCTGGTGGAGGACTTTCTAGGACACGACCAGGACGAGATTCTGTATATCGGGGACCACGTCTACGGCGACGTGCATCAGTCCAAACAGGTGCGTCGATGGCGCACGGCGCTGGTGGTGCGGGAGCTCGAGGACGAGATCGAGGCGCTCTATCATTTTTCCGACCAGCAGAAACAGCTCTCTGACCGCATGGCCAAAAAAGACGTGCTGGACTGGCACACCGCCCAGGCGCGGTTGCTGCTCCAGCGCAAACAAATGGGACACGACGACGCGCCGAAGATCGATGCAGACGCCATTAAAAAGGAGCTGCAGCGGCTCCGGGCCGAGACCATCTCGCTGGACAAAGAGCTGTCCCCCCTGGCCATGGCGGCGGGCTCCCACCCTAACGAACACTGGGGGTTGCTCATGCGCACGGGCAATGACAAGTCCCTCATGGCGCGCCACGTGGAGCGGCACGCGGACGTGTACACCTCCCGGGTGTCGAACTTCCTGCACGAAACGCCCCACGCCTATTTGCGCTCCTCCCGGGGCAGCCTACCGCACGACCCCCTCCGCTAGCCGCACTGCGACATCGGCCCTGAGAATCGGCCGTCGGATTTCAGAAAACTGAGATGGGGAGCCACCGGGGCAGCCATAAGCCGTTGAAATTGCAGAACCCGAACTTGGAACGGCTTTTGCTTTCCTGCCCAGAGCAGGAACATCAACCCTTCGCCCTGAGGAGCTATGGGCATGAGACGCACTTTGCACTTTTCGCTCGCGGCCCTGTTGATCACCACCGTCGCGGCCTGCGGCGGGCGCACCCTGCCTGGCGGCAACACCAACACCAACAGCAATCAAAACGGGAACTTCAATTCGGGCGACGAGTGCCAGACTGCCGGGGACTGCCGGGTGGCCCGGAAATGGGACGCCTGTTGCAGCTGCCCCGAGGCGGCGAGCGCCGCGGATCTGGCCGCGGACCCCTGCCTGATTCCGCTGGAGCAGAGCGCCGTGCCCGAGCAGTGCTTCGTCGAGTGTCCGGCCATCGAGTGTCCGCCCTGCCCCGACGCCGGCCGCACGTTGGACTGTAACCAGGGCCAGTGCGCGTGGAAGGAGGGCCGCTGCACCGACGACGACCAGTGCGTCGCGGCCATTCGGGTGGACAACTGCTGTGAGCAGGCGTTCCCCGCCACCCACGCGGACATCGCGGCGGATCCCTGCCTGGTGTATTGGCCCCACTATTGGGAGGAGGTCCCCCAGCAGTGCTGGGACGCCCGCCCTGAGTATTGCGAGCTGATCGACTGCGCCGAGCTACCACCGCCCTCCCGGGCCATGTACTGCGCCTCGGACGGCTGCGCCTTCGGCATCGAGTGCAACACCCCGACAGACTGCACCCACCTGATCGACCACCGCAGCTGCTGCAGCTGCCCCGAGGTCTGGCCCGCCTCCATGGTGGGCCACGACCCCTGCGTGCTCCCCGTGGGCGAGAATCCCCCTCCGGGTGGTTGTATGCCCGAGGCGTGCCTCACCGTATTGTGCGAGCAGTGCCCCGAGGCGCCCCAGCCCGATTGCCTCCCCGAAGGGCTGTGCGTCGGCGTCTGGGCGGAATTCTAGTCTGAAGATCTCACCGAGAAACCGTCAGAACCCCACGACCTGTAGCAGGATCTGCAGGGCCCCCAGCACCCGCCCCGCGAGGCGGCGGGCGGGGCGCGCGTCCTTGCCGGTGCGCAGGCCGTTGTTCAGCAAGCTGCGCTCCAGCGCCAGGGTACGGTACGGATCGATCACCGCCGCGCGAATGGGGCGATCGTGGTGCACCGTGATCCAGTGCCACCGCTGCTGGCCATCCCAGCGCACCTGTTTTTTACCGCCACCGGCAAACCGCAGCTCCACCTCGACGGGAATTCGCAGCTCCCCCTTGCGGTGCAGCAGCACCCGGTTCTCGTAGCCCTTGTGATTGATCAGGTCCCGGCGCTGCTTGTCAAAGGCGGTGTCAAAGCGCCCCCGGGGCTTGCGCAGCCGGTTGGCATAGACCCGGGACACCTCGTAGTCCAACACCCCCGCGGTCCCGACGGCGTCCCGGATGAACCGGCGTAGGAGCTTGGACTGCACGTGAGCGTCCACGGTGACAAAAAAGTCCTCCCCCCGGGGATGGGTGAACCGGTGGCGCCGGACGTAGTCACGCAGGAGCCGAAGCATTCGGGGCCGGCCGATCTGGCCCTCCAGGGTGCGCAGGGCCAAGGCGCTGCGACCATAGACATTGAGAAAATACGACTGCGGCTCGGCGAAGCGGTTGGCGGGTTGGCGCGCCGGATCCCAGTCCGGCAGAAGACGCATGCCCAGGCGCAGGTAGGGAAAGTACCCCAGCTTCAGGGACCCGACCTGGCCGATGGAGCGATCCGCTCCATATAGCTCGTTCACGATGAGCCCCGACACGTAGGACGTGAAGCCCTCGTCGAGCCAGGGCTCAGTAAACTCGTCCGAGGCCAGGAGGCCGTAAAAGTACTGGTGCACCAGCTCATGCACGGTGGTGTGCAGGGCGCCGGCGCGCTCCAGAAAGGGAGGGTGGTGCACCCCGGAGGTAAAAAAAGTCGGGTACTCCATGCCCCCCGCGGCCTGGGCATCGGCGGGTACCAGCACCACCGTGAGGGTGTCGTAGGGATAGGGGCCCAGCCACTTTTGCAGCAACGCCAGGGAGCGCGCCGTCACGTCCAGGTGGCGCCGCACTTTGTCAGCGGGATCGCCGTAGTGCACCGCCTGCAGGTTCACTTTGCCCACCCTGCGCTTTTGGCGCCTGAGCTCCGGACCCGTGGTCCAGGCGAAGTCGTGCACGTCCACGGCCCGGTAGGTCACCTGGTGCCGCCCCCCGGCCAGGCGCTTGTCACCCGTGCGCCGCCCTGTGGCCGCCACGCCATAGCCCTTCGGCACGTCCAGGGTCACATTGTACACGCCGAAGTCGGCGTAGAACTCGCTCGTCATGTAAAAGGAGTGACACCGCCACGTACCGTCAGGCTCCCGTACGCCGATTTTGGGGAACCACTGGGCCACCAGATGGAACGCGCCCTTGTAGCCCGTGCGCGCCCGCACCCGGGGCAGCGTCGCGGTAAACGCCAGGGTAATCTCCACGGTTTGCTCGGCGGGCACCGGCTTTGAAGGCACCACCCGCAGCACCGTGCCATCGTCCACGAGGTGCATCTTCTTCACCGCGACCCCGGCCACCTTCACCCTACGCACGGTGATGCCCCCCCAACCGCCCCGGCCCACGTATCGATCCAGCCGATGCCGCAGGGCTTCACTCATCCAGTGGGTGGTCTCGTTCTTGAACCCGTTCAGATACAGGTGGAACAGCAGGTGATCCGCCGGGGTCTTGGCCACATTGTGCCAGGCCAGCTTCAGCGTCCCGGTGACCTCGTGCTTCTTGCCGTCCAGCCTGGCTCGGATGTCATAGCTGGCCAACCGCTGGGGCAGCCGATCTTCGGGCGACAGCGGCTCTCCGCCAGAAGCGCTCGCCGGCACCTGGCCCACCGGCGCAGGACCCAGCCTCGTTTTTTTTGTCGGCCGCCGCGGCGCCTCGGCCGCCATCACGCCCGCGAAGAGCACACCGACACCACAGATTGCCAGGAGGATCTTCATCATGGATCGTTATAGCACTACTCGTAGGTCTCGGTCTTCACCGGCTCGAAGGTCTCGCGAAGCTGGCCCGCGGAGGAGGAGCCAAACAGGGGCTCGCCGCCGTCCACCCGCAGCGTGGTCCCCGTGATGAAGGACGCCGCCGGCGACAACAGAAACGCCACCGCGGCGGCCACCTCCCGCATGGTGCCCAGGCGCCCCGCCGGAATGTAGTTCTTGCTGTCGACAAAGGCCTGCTGAAACGCCGGGGCGTAGTTTTGCACACCCGAGGAAAAGATTACACCGGGCGCCACGGCGTTGACCCGCACCCCCAACTGCGCCCACTCCAGGGCGAGGGTCTTGGTGAGATTGTGCACGCCGGCCCGGGCCGCCCCCGTGTGCGCCATCATGGGGAAGCCGTTCCACATCTGGGCGATGATGTTCACGATGGCGCCGGATTGATGCTCGGCCATGGTTTGGTTCACCACCGCCTGGGACATCAGAAACGTGCCCGTGAGGTTGGTCTCGATGACCGCGTCCCAGCCCTTTTTGGGCATGACCACCGCCGGGGAGGGAAACTGCCCGCCGGCGTTGTTGACCAGCAGGTCGATGCGACCAAACTGCTCAATCGCGTGGGCCACGGCGACGGCAATGGAGTCGGGGTCCCGGATGTTGCACACGTGGTGCACCACGCGCCCGGGGGCTTCAATTTCCAGGAGGGCCTCATGCCCCGCCGCCAGGTTCTCCTCTTTGCGGCTACCGATGATCACATCCGCGCCCAGGAGTCGCAGCTCCGCGGCGATGGTCAAGCCGATGCCCGTCCCACCCGTCACAAAGGCGGACTTTCCGGCGAACAGACCGGCCCGGAAAATGGATTCGTCCCGAAACATGTTTGTCCTCTCCCCCGGGTGGATCAGAGCCCCAGCTGCTTGGCGATGATCTCGTTCATGATCTCCCGGGTGCCACCACCGATGGAGTAGATCCGCACGTCCCGGTAGAGCCGCTCCACCAGGTACTCCTTCATATAGCCATAACCGCCGTGCAACTGCACCGCCTGATCCACCACCCGGCTCGCCATGTCCGTGCAGGCGTTCTTGGCCATGGCCACCTCTTTGATGAGCAGGTCCCCGGCCATGAGGCGACTGGCAAGCGTGTAGACGTAGGTCTTGCAGACGTCGATGGCGGTGACCATGTCCGCGAGCTTGTGCTTGGTGAGCTGGTACCGAGCCACGGGCCGACCGAAGACCTCGCGCTGCTGCACGTACTCAAAGGTGGTCTCGTAGGCGAGCTCAGCGATGGCCACGGCCGACGCCGCGAGCATCAGCCGCTCCCCGGCGAAGTTCTGCATGAGCACCATGAACCCGCCGTTCTCCGGGCCGATGAGGTTGTGCACCGGGACGCGCAGGTCCTCGAAAAACAGCTCCGCCGTGTCCGAGGCGTGCCAGCCCATCTTCTCCAGGGTCCGACCCCGCACAAAACCCGGCCGGTCGGTCTCGATGCCCAACAGGGAGATCCCTCCCATGCCGTCGCCGCCGGTACGCACTACGGCGGTGACAAAGTCCGCCCGGGCGCCACTGGTGATGAACGTCTTGGACCCGTTCACGATGTACTCGTCGCCATCTTTGACCGCACGGGTCTTCACCGCCGCCACGTCCGACCCCGTGCCCGGTTCGGTGACCGCCAGCGCCGCGATCCACTCGCCGGACATCACCCTGGGCAGCCACTGCGCCTTTTGCTCGGCCGTGCCGGCATGCACCACCGGCGGCAACGCGATGGCGAGGCTACCGAGGCTCGCGGCCAACCCCGGCGAGCCCGAGCGGTTGAGCTCCTCGGTGAGCACGACGGTGTGCAGCAGGTCCCCGCCCGCGCCGCCGTACTCCTCGGGAAAGCCCACGCCCAGGTACCCTGCGTCCGCAAAGGCCGCATAGAGCGTGCGGGGAAACGTCTTGTCCGCCTCCCACTTGTCCACGTGGGGCGTGATGCGATCCCGAACGAATCGCCGCAGATGGGTCCGAAAGAGCCGGTGGCCATCATCGAGGAAGGCGGTCTCGGCGAGCCATTCCATGCTGTCACTCCCTCACTTCTGGCGACGCTCGGCCGAGCGCGCGTGGGCCTCTAATCCCTCGAGCCGGGCCAGGGCCGCGGCGTCGCGTACCAGGGGCTCGGCCTCGGCCAGATCGTCGACGCGGATCCACGTGCGGTGCCGCAAAAAAGTCAGGACCGAAAGCCCGCCCGAAAACCGCGCGGTCCCCCCCGTGGGCAGGGTGTGGTTCGGGCCGGCGCCATAGTCCCCGAGCACCTCGGCGGTGGCTTCGCCCACAAAGAGCCCGCCGTAGTGGCGCAGCCCTGCGCGCGCCTCCTCGGGGCTCGCCAGCAGCAGCTCCAGATGCTCCGGAGCGAGCCGATTGCAGACGGCCACGCCCTCAGGCACGTCCCGGACAATCACCGCGAAGCCGTTGGCCAACGCCTTGCGCGCCGTATCTGCCGTGGGCAGGGTGGCCAGCTGCACGGAGAGCTCGGCGTCCACCCGGGCGGGCAGGTCGGCGTCCACGGCCACGAGAATGGGCACCGCGTCGGGATCGTGCTCAGCCTGGGCCAGCAGGTCCGCCGCCACGGTGACCGGGTCGGCCGTGCCGTCTGCCAGCACCACCAGCTCAGAGGGACCGGCGAGCATGTCGATGCGGACCCGACCCGATACGAGCTGCTTGGCCGCCGTCACCCAGCGGTTGCCCGGTCCCACCACGGCGTCACAGGCGGGCACCTCCCCCGCGCCGTAGGCGAGCGCCGCGATGGCCTGCGCCCCCCCCACCGCAAGCAGACCGTCGGCCCCCGAGAGGGCGGCGGCGGCGAGGGTGATGGGCTGGGGTCGGGGCGACGCCACCCACACGGTTTCCACGCCCGCCACCCGCGCCGTGAGGGCGGTCATGATCACCGAAGAGGGCAGCGGGAAACGCCCGCCGGGTGCGTAGCAGCCCGCCCGCTCCACCGGGGCGATGTTGTGCCCCGCGCGCCCGCCGGGGATCGGAAAGTCCAGCTCGACCACGCTTTTTCGCTGGGCCTGGGCAAAGGCCGCCACGCGATCCCCCACCCGCAGGAGCAGGTCCCGTTGGTCGGCCGGCAGATTAACAAGCGCCTCGCGCAGCCTCTGGGGTCCCAGACACAGCGGCGCACCCTCCTGGAGATCCCCCAGGCGGATGGCGTGCTCCCGCACCGCGTCGGCCCCCCGGGTGCGCACGTCCTGCACGATGGCCGCGGCCTCGGCGAGGGTCTTGGGGTCCACGGGATCCCGTCGCAGCGCGGGCAGGTCTGCCACTTCACGCACGTTCCAGCCGGTGTCGCTCATGACTTCGCCTCCGGGGGCTTGGCGTCGCCGGCCCGCCGCGTGACCTGGCGGGCCCGCCGATCCAGCTCCGCCTCCACGTCCATCAGGGATACCCCGGCCCGGGCCATGGCCGTGAACGCAAAATACAGCACGTCCGCCGCCTCCCAGGTCACGTCCTCGGCGCTCCGCGCCTTTGCGAGCTCGCCGGCTTCCTCGATCAGCTTGGCGGCCAGCAGCGCCGGGTCGTCCAGCAGCCGACGGGTGTAGGACCCCTCCGGAGCCTCGGCCACTCGCGACCGCACGGTGCGTTCCAACCGGCCCAGGCCGCGCAGCTCACCCCAACAGGAGTGGGTCTCCCGGTGGCAAAACCCCGGCGGATCCTGCACCACCACAAAACGCAGGGCGTCGGCGTCGCAGTCGAGCTCCACCCGCAACAGGCGCTGGGTGGCCCCCGAGGTCAGGCCCTTGATCCAGAGGCCTCGCTTGCGCGAGTGGTACACGCCCTGCTGGCGCTGCACCGCCTCGCGCAGGCTCTCGGCGTCGGAGTACACCAGCCCCAGGGCGCGCTCGAATTCGTCACAGACCACCGTGGGCCAGAGCCCGTCCTCGCGGTCCGACCGCAAGGGCGCGGCGATGCAGTCCCCCAGATCCAGCCTGCCGGTGTAGATGGCCATGCCCACCTGGGCATCGGCGCCGAGGTGGTGCAACCTGGAGATCTCCTCGGTGGTGGTCACCCCGCCGGCCACGGTCAGCGCCGCCCCGGCGGAGGCCTCCACGAGCGCGGCGACCTGGTCCATGGCCGTGCCGCCGAGCCGCCCCTCCCGCTCCACAAAGGTCACCAGGAAGCCCCCCACCAGCCCCTCCAGCGCGCGCATGCGGTCGAGCACCGACTCCCCCGTGCGGGTCTGCCAGCCCTCCACCACCACCTCGCCGTCCAAGGCGTCCAGGGCGGCGATGACCCGCTCGCCGGGCAGCTCCCGTAGCACCTCCGGGCGCGCCATGGTGCCCAGGATGATCTTGTCCGCGCCCCGGTCCAACCAGGCCAGGGCCGCGTCCACATCGCGGATCCCGCCCCCCACCCGGCAGGGCCCCATGTGGACGAGCTCGGCGATGAGGTCGGTGTTGTCTCCCCGGCCCAGGGCCGCATCGAGATCGATGACCGCCACATCCCCGGCGATGCGGAATCTTTCCATGAGCGGCCGCGGGTCTCCGGCGTCCAGCGCCTTGTCCTTGCCGCCCACCAGCTGCACAGCCTGTCCGTCCATGAGATCTATCGAAGGGATGATCATCGTCGCACCTTTGACACTCGCGCCCCAGCGAGCGCTCACTTAATCACGAGTGCGCCGCGCCTGGCAAGCCACCACTGCGCCCGTTACAAGCACGCCCCCCCCAAAAAAACCCAAGTCCGCCCCAATTACGGACGAAACAGATGATTGCACACCCTGCTTGACCTGAGGCCCTCCTCCGAAGATACTCATGTCGATGTCCGAAACCTCTCAACTGCACGTCGACCACCCGGTTGCTGCGCAGATCCCCCCCCGGGCAGGTCACCAAACGAAGTAGCCAACACTGGGGTACGTGACGGTTCGGTGACAATCACCGGCGTTCAGGCTCCATATAATACCGCTGTGTGCGCAGGTCGGCATTTGACGTCAACCACCAGCGGCCAGCGTCTCGCGGAAGGACCGAATGGATATTCTCACCAGCCTGAAAAAGGAAACGGATTACTCCACTACTCAACTCCAGCTGATCTTCGGGGCCTGGGTGCTCAGCAGTCTCTTTGAGAAAAACGGCGGCAAGGTCTCCATCGACAATGGAGACGTAGAAGAAACCGACTACGACAAGCGGTCCGTCTACTCTCTGCTGTACTCGCTATACCGCGCCATGGGCGTGGTCAAATGCGACAAGGGCGAGCCCTACGAGTTCACCTTCAACACCTGGGGCTACGCCTGGCCCGAGACGTGGGGCACCCGACCCACGCTGGCAACCGACCCCCAGCGTTTCGGCAGGAACGCCTACTCGGGGCTCTTCGAGTTCCCCGCGGTCAAGGAGTTCATCCACGGCAAGAACGGTCAGGTGCATGTGGTCGAGATGGGCTGCGGCACGGGCGCCGGCGCCTACCATGTGTGCATGAACGTGTTGCCCGACTGCACCTACGAAGCCGTTGACATGCAGCAGACCGCGATCCTGACCGCCCAACGGAAATTTGTCCCCCAGACCGGCGGTCGTCTCGTGGCCACCTGCGCCGACTGCACCGAGGTCCCCATCGCCGACGGCGTCGCCGACATCGTGGTCGTGTGCGAAACCCACGTGACTGAGCACGGCGGCGAGGTCTCGCCCGAAGACAAGCTCTTCCTGGGCCAGATCAATCGGCTCTTAAAACCCGGCGGCTACATGGTCTGGGGAAACGCCATTCCGGACAACACCTGGCAGCCCTGCTTTGATCATCTCGAATCCATTGGCATGCGCGTGGTCGAGTCGCGCGACGTGACCGCGCAGGCCATCACGGCCCGGGACGAGGATGCGCAACGCGCGATCGCCTACGTGGACCAGTGCTGCGAGAAGTTCTGGGGCTTCCGCATCCCCGTGCTGGGGCGCAAAAGAAGACTGCAGGCCGAGCTCGCGCTAAAGAACTTCTACCGCCACCCGGGAACCAATCTATACGCCAACATGGAAGATGGAACCGACACCTACAAGGTGGTTTGCGTCCAGAAGGAAGGTTATCCGCAGGACCCCTCGACGCTCAGCGTCGCACGTGCAACCCCGCCTTGGCAAGCGCATCCTTGAGCTCGGCCACCGTATACTCCCCATAATGGAAGATCGAGGCCGCCAGCACGGCGTCGGCGCCGGCCCGCAGACCCTCCACGAGATGCTCGGGGCCCGCCGCTCCCCCGGACGCGATGATGGGCACTGACACCGCCGTGGAGGCCGCCCGGAGCAGATCCAGGTCGTAGCCCACCTTGGTGCCGTCGCGATCCCAGCTCGTAAGCAGGATCTCCCCGGCGCCGCGATCCACCACCTCCCGCATCCAGGCGATGGCGTCCAGACCGGTGTTCTCCTTGCCGCTGCGCACCACCACCTCCCAGCCATCCCCTTTGCCCGTGCCCCGCGCGTCCACGGCGATGACCGTACACTGGCTGCCGAACCGCTCGGCGAGCTCCCCCACGAGCGCCGGAGTCCTCACCGCCGCGGTGTTCACGCCCACCTTGTCAGCCCCCGCGAGCAGCAGCCGCTCTGCGTCAGCCACGCGCCGCACCCCCCCACCCACCGTCAGCGGAATCGCCAGCCGCGCGCGGATCTTCCGCACCGTATCCACCTGCGTAGACCGCCCCTCGGGCGTCGCGGACACGTCCAGCATGACGATCTCATCAGCCCCCTGGCGCTCATACGCCTCAGCCAGCTCGTCCGGCGCGCCCGCGTCTCGCAGCCCCTGAAACTGAATCCCCTTGACCACCCGGCCGGCGTTGACGTCCAGACAGGGAATGATGCGCACGGTGAGCATAACAGCGTCCTCGATGAGAAAAGTGGAACCACCTGCGTACAATACCCGAAGACACGGCCCGAAGACACGGCCACGGCCCGCTCAGCGCTGCAACCACCGCCCTAACAGCGCGCTCCCCCACTGCCCCGACAGCTCCGGGTGGAATTGACAGCCCAACAAATCGTCCCGTTCCAGGGCCGCCACAAAGGGCCCGTCGTGATCCGCGGTGGCGCCCGTCCACCCGTTGGGCAGCCGCTCGATCCGAAAGGAGTTGGCGAAGTACGCAAAACCCGGCTCCAGCAGCGCGGCACCTTCCCCAGGCTCCACCTCGTTCCACCCGAACTGCGGCACCCGCACCGCGTCGCTATAACGCGTCACCCGGGCCGGCACCACCCCCAACCCCTCGACCCCCGGGCTCTCCTCGCTCGCCTCGCACAAAAGCTGCAGTCCCAGACACACCGCCAGGGTCGGCCGCCCCGCATCGATGCGCCGACGCAGTGGCTCGGCGAGACCCGCGCCGGTCAACCGCTCCATGCCCGCCCGAAAGGCCCCCACCCCGGGAAGCACCACATGCGCCGCGTCCCCCAGCTCCACCACCGAGTCCGTCAGCCGCGCCGGCCGCCCGAGCCGCTCAAAGGCCGCCAACAGCGAAGCAATGTTTGCCACCCCGGTATCAATAATCAGCACAGAGGCTTCGGTCATCAAAATTCCCCCTTGATCCCGAGGGACGGGATGATCGGTAGGCCGTTCAACGTCGTGCTCTGGGTGTAGTTGAAATTCCACAGCACGAACTCAGTCGCCTGGTAGTTGTACACGTTCTGGATGTCGAGATAGAGACTCAGGATCCACTTTTTGAACACCCACTTTTTGTCCACGCGCAGGTCCAGCTGGTGGAACAGGGGCAAGCGATCGCCGTTCCGCTGGCCAAAGACCGGGAGGTAACTGTTTCTGTCGGCGTTGAAGATCCCGCCGCGAAAGGCCGTGGTGGGGTTGCCCGACACCAGGCGGAACCGCAGACCCACCTGCCACCCGCGCTTCCACAGGCCGGAGATGACGACGGTCAGGATGTGCGTCTGATCAAAGCTGAACAGGCGCCAGGGGTCGGCCGGGTCCTTACGCTCAGAGCGCATGAGCGTGTAGCTGATCCAGCCGAAGCACTTCTCCAGCTTCAAAAACCGCGGGCAGTCATTATCGGCGTTCTTCTTGATCAGGAGCTCGCCGCCGTACACCCGCCCGAGGCCCACGTTGGCCTGGAACTCCGACTCCACTTTTCCATCCCGCCACAGCACCCTGCTCGTACCGACCACCAACGCCCAGAGCTGCTTGTAAAAGCCGGTGGCCTCCACGCTCAGCGACGATCGAATACGCCAATTCAGGCCGAGGCTCGTGTGCAGGGCGCGCTCGTGGGAGATGGCCGGATTGCCGCCCACCTCGGGGATGAACCGCTGGATCTGCGGGTCCTGGTGAAAGAGCCCCACCGCCGCGAGCACCGCGAGCTTTGTTCTCACCACGTCGAGCCGCACCGTCAACCGGGGATCAAATACCAGCCGCCGGATGTTCTGGATGGAATAATAGTCCAAACGCAGGCCGGGGATCAGCGTGAGCCAGGAGACCGGCTTCCAGTTGGCCTCGGTGTAGATCGCCTGATTGACAATGAGGCCATGGATAGAGAGATCCGCCCCGTCTTCACCCAGGCCCGGGAGCGTGGCGCTGCCCCAGGTCACCGTGCCGTGCAGGCCCGCGGACACCCGCAGCCGGCGGCTGACACGATGCTCGTAGTGCAGCCGCCACCCCAGCTCCCCGAACTCCTGGAGCTGCTTTTGATCCGTGCCGATCTCGGTGCGGGTGTAGCCGCCGGCCAACGACGCGCGCAGCTCGTGATCTCCCCAGCGGCGTCCCCACAGCACCAGGGTTTTTTGGAAGAGTGTCACGAAGATCGTGCGCCACGCGTCGGACTCCCGGTCCAGGATGCGCATGCGGTCGTCCGAGCCGAAGGCGAGTACCTTCAAGTGACCACCCCACAGCGGGTGATCAAACATGGCCTGGTAATCGTAATACGCCGGCGAGATCTCCACGCCGGGAATCAACGCCAGCACTGCGTCAATGTGGCTCCGGCGCAACGACAGCGCGAGGCTGCCCTTGCCCACAGGCCCC
>Ga0180009_10004238_pt1 | contig 15924 bp, 15 predicted proteins | sample OS_PC_MetaG_FD_123537 | JGI IMG/M metagenome (GOLD analysis project Ga0180009, IMG submission 123537) | Groundwater microbial communities from the Aspo Hard Rock Laboratory (HRL) deep subsurface site, Sweden - OS_PC_MetaG | ecosystem: Environmental > Aquatic > Deep subsurface > Groundwater...
CACCCATGGAGAAACAACAGAATTAATATGAAACACAGTGAGGTTATAGGGACTATCCCCCTAACCCAAACCAAAACCCTACAAAGGGGACATTTCTAATGAGTCAAGGAGAGGGACATTTCTAAATAGTTTTGACAGGGTTTTTAGCATAAACAACCGGTTTTGGACAAAATAGTTGTTTTTGACCTCATATTTGTGGCGTCACCAAAAGGTGAGGGGATTTTGAGGCAATTACTGAATTGATTTCACTATATCCCCCGCCCGAAAGGGACTAATGCTTGAGGTAATGTTTCCCTCCGACACATTTTCATTCTGGTGGTTTACCAATTCTATTTCACCGATCTTGGTCTGTCTGACGCCTAAGACATGGCCGGTAGCAGGGTCGATTAGTTGCCCTCCATTGCGATAGACTCCAAGTTTTGCCCCTGTTTTAAGTTTTGATCTTGTCCCCCCTCTGAAAATAAGGCTGTCTCCTTCGACTATAAGGACACTCCCTTGGAAAGGGAGCTTGCTCAATTCTGTTATCATAGATTCGACCGCTTTGGCCATGGCATCCCTCAGGGCTCCGTCCTTCAGGCCGGCATCGGCACTCGACTTTGAGCCGAATCCAAGGAGTCCGCCGGTCTTCTTTCTATATTCCCCTTCCCCCGATTTGGCAACCAAGGTTCTGCCTGTTGAGACATCAACCAGGGCGTAATCAACGCCCACCCTGATTATCTTAGTCTTCGACTGGGCTATAAGGATATCCGACCCTTCTTCCAGTTCCGAATAGGATGTTATTGCCCCCGATACCCTGTAGTCTATCGCCTCAAGTACATTTTCTGTGTTTTTATTCCTCTTATTCAGATAGCCGTTGGCCTGCAGATCGGTTACCATGCTGTGCTGTGTTAAATCCTCATCCGTAAGCATAATCGGCTCAAGTCCTGCATTCTTCAACATTGTCCTTAGTATATCGGTCGCGGCCTCTCCTACCCCCAAAACCCCTGAAGGGGTTTTATTGGCCAGCTCCAGTATGCCGATTGTATATTGAGGGCCATTATAGTTAATCCCGGCCTCACCCACCTTATCGGTCTGACCGGTGCGGGAGGTATCTTGTCTGACTACTCCTTTTGTTTTGACCTGACAGCCGATCAGGGCAAGAAGGAGCAGAGACGATATCCCAAAAATATTGACCATTTTTAAAAAAGATCTGCGCATATTTTTCTCCTTTCCAGATTATTTAGACCCCACAGGTCCGGTTAGTATTATCGGGTGGGTATATAAAATACGGTTTAAGGCGATTTCTGTTTCTATCCAGAGGTGTATCCTGGTCGCCTTGGTGATGATCTTTGTTCCAAATCCCCTAACCAACGATTCCTCCATACTCACATTTTCGTTCCCTATTATATACCAAGAATTTAGCCCCGGCATTTCTTTCATTGGATCGTTGGAAGCGGGGAGACTTTCTATCTTTTCTCCTTTTAAATCATTTATATTTGAAGCGATGGAGATGGCCACCCCGGCAGAGCCTGAAAAGAGTTCTTTTTTTACTCCGGCCCCTTTTCCCCAGATAACCTTACCGGTTTTAACATCAACAAGTTTCCAGCCCATTCTAACCTTCCTCAGGTTGTATACCCCCGTAACCTGATCTTCAAAGTTCAACAGGTATCCGTAAAAGAGGCCGTCAACTCCAAGCTTTTCTCCTATCTGTTGGGGGGAGAGGAGCCCCAGCTGGTCCCCAAGAGTGATACCTAATTGATCTCTCAGGATAGTATCTACTTCATTTATCGGTTTTATTATATAGCGGGTCCCTTCTAATTTTTTAGTAAAGGCCTCTCTGGTTACCTGCGGGCCTTCAACGTCATTGGTGTTGTTGACCATAGGGAGGACGGCTACCGTTCTTATACGGTTGTTAGGGGTTGGCCTTAAGCCCCGTGAGCCGGCACACCCTGCCAAGAGCCCAAGTATAGCCAAAGATACAAGTAAAAGAGGAGCAAACCTTTTTTCTCTAAGAGTCTTCACTTGTTATTTTTTTATATTTATCCAGCTCTTTCTCCAATTCTTCTACCCTGTTTTTTATCTCTATCATCTTTATTTCGCGGTCGACGGTTAGTTTGGCAAAGCTTTTCAGTTCGTCCACCTTATCCCTCAACATCTTGTCCGAGGCCTCCAGCGCTCCCCTTTTTATCTTATTCTCCTCTTTTAAGACCTTTAAATCATGGACCATCCGGTTGAAGAATAGCCCCAGTCGGCCTATTTCGTCGTTGTCGTCAGCATATACAGTTACGTCGAGGTTGCCCCTCCCTACCTCATTCATGGCCTGGCTAAGTTTGACTATCGGCCCGGATACGGAATGGGATATATATCCGCCTATAAACAGGGATGCCATTAGACCGACAACCAACATTAGCAGGAGGAGCGTGCCGATAGGGCTTAGTATCCGATCCGTTTCGGTTTCCAGTATGAGGGTCCAGCCTATCCCTTGGTAGGATAGATAACCTTTCGATTCAACGAATAGGTAAAGCTCCTCCCCCTCCCCCTCTTTATCGCCCGGGGCAAGGATGTAGTTTCTTCCATCCTTGGCTTCTTTCCACTTTCTTATGGCCGATCTCAACCCCTGACTTACTTCCTCAAATATTTTATATTCTCTTGAGGAGTATACTGCTTCCTCTCTTTTATTAATCAAGTTAACCTCTATCTCTCCCCCCTTGATCCCGGTCAAAGAGGCCGATCGTCTAATTGTCTCGCCTATTATAAATTCGGTCTCTTTTATATTCAGGGGCGCCTTGATAACCCCGGCAAACTCCCCCTTTTCGTTATCTATCCTGACGCATATTGCAATGGAATCAATGTTACTGCTATCGTCGTGGCTAAGATTGGATACATAAAGACCATCCCTTTTGGCCAGTTGCCACCACTCTTCATCATCCTGCCGATAGTCTGATGTCTGGCCGCTCTGAGCAATATTTGCCCCATAGCGGTTTGTTATAAATATCTCCCCAAAGATGGGGTAGCCATATTCCCCTTTATAGAACTCGACTATATCGCGGAGGCCGACAGATAGATTGTTGCTGGCTATCTTGTTTATAAAGGGGTTTGTTGTCCCTTTGGGGAGAGACCCCCACTCTGTATCTCTTTTATTTATATATTCCTCGATATTTTTTATCTTGGAGAAGGCCTCGTTGGAAAGGCGGATCTCCTCCTGCACCCTTCCCTCCCGAGCATGAATAATTATTTCCTCTATTCTGCTATGGATAGCCATGTCGACCTTATCCATAAGGGAGACCCCTAAAAGGGTATAATTGTGGGTGAGTTCCTGCCGCAGATTTTTGCGGGCGGAGTTTAAGAGCAGTATCCCTACCAAGGATAGGAGGAGGATTACCGATAGAAAACCGAGGCTTAGCCTTTTATATATCTTCATCTCTTTCGAGTTTCTCCTTTAGCTGTTTGATCTCTTTTTTAAGTTCTATCATCTTCAGCTCTCTCCCTATAGCCAGATTGTTGAAACGTTCCATTTCGGCCATTTTATCGTTTAGGGTCTCGGTTAGTTCTTCGATGGTCTGCTCCAGCCCCTCTTTCAACTTTTTAATTTCTTGAAGCATGATATTAAACGATTCTGCCAGTTCTCCAACCTCATCCTTAGAATTGATATCTATCTTCACATTTAAATCACCACGCCCTACTTGGTTGGCTGCATCGCGCAGCTTTATGATGGGGTCTGTAATAGGGATAGATATAAAGTAACCAACCACAACGGATAACATTACAGACAGGAAGATAGCCGCCATTACAAGGGTGGTGTTAAATAGGGCCCTTCGTTCATCCTCGGCAATCTTATCCATAGCCACTACCTGAATCTGGTCATCAAGCAGGTTGTCTGCCTCTTGCAAGATGGTCTCAAATGTGGCCATGTCCCGTCTCTGTTGTCTTTCAAACTGAATAAGTTCCCCGGCCAGTTTTTTGATTTCTTTGTAGTCTTTATCCACAATGTCCAGCCATTTCCTTTCCTCGGCTGACAGGGGAAGTCTTCTGTATCTTGCCTCCTCTGCTTCAAATTTTGTCTCCTCCTTCTTTATTCGGGAGATTAAATCGTTTTTCGGATCGTTGATATATTCCTCAATGGAGAAAAAGATATGTCCTATATCTATTTCCATTTTTAGAGATATTTCGGTCTTCTCAGCCCTGTGTTGGGGGTCATTGAGGGGTGGGGAGCTGAGTTTGTTTTCAAGTATATTTTCTATCTCTCTTGCATTGAGTACTATTTTTTTGAGCCAAACATTTACCCTCTTTTTTGTTTCGATAATCTCTTCGCCAAGGATGCGCATACTATCCTGTTTACGAGCCAGTTCACCGATTAACTCCTCCTCCTCGTTGCTCCTTATCTTGGAGAGGTATATATCCATGAACCTTTTGAAGTCTTTTTGGGAGTCTTTAAAGCGGATAATTGTTTCTTCCTTCTCCTCTCGACTGTAATCGCTTACGGCATCGGCCATCTCATGTATATTTATTTCGAGTTCGAGAGAGGCTTGGACCTTGGGGTTTTCCCTTTCGACTATCTCAATTATGTCCCGATTGATTATGTTGATGCCGAAAATGCTCAGCCCCCCTATCAGGAGGGCTATTAAGAGAAAGGCTGAGAGCAGTTTTATGACTATCTTCATCTTTTATATAACATTAGTTGTTTGTTCTTGCATTTTTCAAATACCCCTTTTATTCCCCTTTTCTAAAGGGGGAGTATATTGGAGTTCCCCCATTTTTTAAAAGGGGAGTATCAAATTATTCCCCCTTAACAAAGGGGGATAGGGGGTTGTCCTCCCCTTATTCTACAATTTTATCTTAAGAAAATTGTTTAGCAACTCTTTCCCGACGCCGGTCAGTATAGACTCAGGGTGGAACTGCACCCCTTCAAGGGGCATTGCCCTATGCCTTACCCCCATTATCACCCCATCCTCCGTTTCGGCGCTTATTTCAAAGGAGTCGGGGAGGGAATCCTTCTCTATGACCAGGGAGTGGTAACGGGTTGCCTCGAATGGGTTTGGGAGACCTTCATATATTGTCTTCCCATCGTGGTGTATAAGAGAGGTTTTGCCATGCAGAAGGAGCGGGGCGTGTATGATATTTCCCCCAAAGGCGTAGCCGATAGCCTGGTGTCCGAGGCAGACCCCGAGGATTGGAATCTTGCCGGCAAATTCTTTGATAACATCAACAGAAATACCCGCCTCTTTTGGTGTGCAAGGGCCGGGGGATATAACGATCCTATCCGGCCTTTTGGCGGCGATCTCTTCAATGGTTATCCGGTCGTTTCTGAATATCTGAACATCTTCCCCCAGCTCACCCAGATATTGAACCAGGTTGTAGGTAAAGGAATCATAGTTATCTATCATTAAGAGCATAATTAAATCCCCTCCTCAGCTAGGGAGATGGCCTGCAAGAGGGCCTTCCCCTTATTTATCGTTTCTTGATATTCTTTGTCCGGGTCTGAGTCGGCCACTATTCCCGCCCCGACCCCAAGGTAAGCCCTCTTCCCTTTGATAAGGAGGGTGCGGATGGTGATGGCCATATCCATATTGCCGTTAAAACCAAAATAGCCGACCGCACCTCCATATATGCCCCGTCTGGTCGGCTCTATCTCTTCAATAATCTCCATCGCCCTTATCTTGGGCGCGCCTGATAGTGTCCCGGCCGGGAAGGTGGCCTTAATGACATCGTATGAGTCGAGCCCCGGCCTCAGTTTCCCCCTTATGTTGGAGACTATGTGCATGACGTGGGAGTAGCGTTCTATGGTCATAAGTTCGTTTACCTCTATGCTCCCTATCTCCGAGACGCGGCCGAGGTCGTTTCTCCCCAAGTCGACCAACATGATATGTTCGGCCCTCTCTTTCGGGTCGTTAAGGAGTTCCTCTTCCAAGGCCTTATCTTCCGCTTCGTTTTTCCCCCTTGGTCTTGTGCCGGCGATTGGCCTGAGTTCGACCTGTCCGTTTTCCGACCTGACCAGAACCTCGGGGGAGGAGCCGATTATTTCTATGTCGTCTAATTTCAGACAATACATGTAAGGGGAGGGGTTAATCATCCTCAGGGCCCGATATATGTTGAAGGAAGCGGTGGTGAAATCGGTTTCAATCCTCTGGGAAAGAACCACCTGAAAGATATCCCCCTCGGTTATATACTCCTTACAGCGGGCAACCCCTTCTTTGAATTTGGCCTCCGATATGTTCGAGCTGAATTTATTCCCTTTTTTGGTCCCTTCCCCCTTATCTTGGGGGATATTGAGGGGCTTGTTAAGTTTCTCTATGATGGCCTCTATATCGGCTATCCCTTGCCGATAGGCCTCGGCCGGCTCTTTCCCCTCAGTGGCTATGTTTGATACCACCTTTATTTTTTGAGTCAGGTTATCGAATATTACCAGGGTGTAGGAGAGCATAAAGATTGAATCGGGGATGTTGAGGTCATCTTCTGTTTCTTCGGGGAGGTCTTCAAAGAAGCGGACCATGTCGTAACCGATATATCCGACCGCCCCTCCGCAAAACCTCGGCAGTCCCTCAACCTCGGCCGGTTTGTATTTCCCGATAATCTCTTTAAGAGAGGCGAGGGGGTCTTTCTTCGATTCGATTATTTCACTTTGACCGTTTCGGGTAATCTCTATCCTTTTCCCCTTGCTCTTGAACACGGCTTGGGGGGAACTCCCGATTATACAGTAGCGCCCCCATTTTTCTCCCCCCTCCATACTCTCCAGGAGGTAGGAGTAGGGACCGTCATTAAGTTTCAGGTAGGCGGTGACAGGGGTTTCAAGGTCGGCCGAGATCTCCCTGTAAATGGGGACAAGGTTGCTCTCTTGGCATTTTTCTTTGAATTGCTCTAAAGAAGGGGTATACATTTTCAATATCCTGCTTTAAATGGTTTTGGCTAAAGTAAGAAATGTCTTTGCCTTTTTCTCCCTTTAGAGACTGTGTCGCAATGTCTGTTTTGTCATTGCCCGGCTTGACCGGGCAATCCATGGTCCCTGATTCTATTAGACTTCTGGATTCCCGCCTTCGCGGGAATGACAGGGAAAAGGATTGTGACACAGCCTCTTAGCAAAGGGAGGTCGGGAGGGATTTAAAGAAAGGTAAAATCTCCCCTGCCCCCTCTTTGTCAAAGAGGGAGATTATTTATATTTTCACTTCTTATAAGGGGTTCCATTGATAACTATCATGTTTTTCCCCGACTCCTTGGCCTTATAGAGAGATTTGTCCGCAGCCTCAAGAAATGCCTTGGCGTTGTCGGTTTCAGGGGTAATATCCGCCAAGCCAAATGTGGCGGTGACCCTAAAAGTTTCCCCGCTTTCGGTGCGGAATTCCTTGTTCCGCATATCTTCCATAATTCTCTCTAGGCTTATTACAGCCTGTTCCGACCCGGTGTGGGGGAAGAACATGGAGAACTCATCTCCCCCAAATCTTCCCGATATATCATGCTCTCGGAGGTTTTCTATTATTGATTCGGAGAAGTAGAGGAGGACTTCATCTCCCATGCTGTGCCCGTAGAGATCATTTATATCTTTAAAGTTATCCAGGTCGGCGATACATAGAGACAACTTTGTCTGGTACCTTAGGGCTGTTTGAAAGGTGGAGTTAAGCTGATCTACGAAGCACCTTCTATTGTAAAGGGGGGTGAGGGTGTCATGGATTGCCTGGAACCTCAATTTCGCCTCAAGTTGTTTTCCCCTTATGGCGTACCTTATGGAACGGTCGAGGAGGGAGGCGCTAACCTCCCCCTTCTCTATATAATCAGCCGCCCCGGCGGCCATGGCCTCCATATCAACAAAGTAGTTCCCCAGGCCGGTTAGTATGACGCAGGGGAGTTCGGGGTTATAGTCACCAATCTCGCGGAGCAGTTCAACGCCTGATCTTTCTCCGAGTTTATAGTCTATAAAACACACATCGTAGTTTCCCTCTTTTATTTTTTCGAGCGCCTCGTTGTATGATGGGGTCCAGGTTAGATCATAATGGCTGTTTGGAACCTCGGATAAGAGGTCTTTCATGAAGACATATTCGTCTTCATCATCGTCTACCAAGAGTATATTTATACTGTCGCTGTCTTCGTATGAAGCGATTGCCTCCTCAACGGACTTGAATATTCGGATAGATTTGAATAAATCGGTTTTGGCCGCGATTTTTTTAATAAGGTCATTATCGGCGACAATGCGAACCCCTTCTTCCTTTTTGGGGAACCTGGTTAGTATAAAAAAAATGGCGCTGGCCAAAAAATGGTCCTTTTGGCCTACCCTTGTCAGGTCGATGACTACCCTTTCACTTCCAGCATCCCCTTCGTTTAGTCTTAGGCATCGGTCTATAGTAGATTTTAGGGCGAACAGGCTCTCGCCGTGGGGAGAGGCATTGGGTGATATAACATTAATACCTCTCTCTTTTCTATGTTCAATAGGTGTCATTTTTTGTCTTATTTTAGCTATTGTCTGTCTCCGTTGGGGGGGAGCTTTACTATTTCAACCCAATATTTTTTCAATGTCCTCAATACCGCCACTAAGCCGTCAAATGTTACCGGCTTGGTGATAAAACCGCTAATCCCACGTTGGTATGTCTTATTTATATCCTCCTCAGCGCTTGAGGTTGTTAAAACAACAATAGGAATACTTTTTAAGGCGCTGTCCGCCTTAATCTCTATCAGCGCCTCCCGCCCATCCTTTTTGGGCATATTAAGGTCGAGAAGGATTAGATCCGGCCTCGGGGCATCCTTATACTCTCCACGCTTATGGAGATAATCGAGCAACTCTTCCCCATTATGGACAAAACTAAGATTATTAATAAGGAGGAAGTCTTGCCAAGCCTCTTTCAGGAGCATACAATCCTCCAGGTCATCATCGGCCACTAAAATTTGAATCGCTTCTTCGCCCCCCATAACACCCCCCTGCCTTCTTATTGTCGTTCCGCGGAAACCGCACGTGGGTCATTATCTCATATTTTTGTTATATATGGGTAGCCTAAGAATAAAGGCCGCCCCCTCCCCAAGCGTGCTTTCCGCCCTTATTTTACCATTGCAGTTGTCAACTATCTTTTTGCAAATCGACAGGCCGATGCCGGTTCCCTGGTATTCCCCTTGACCGTGCAGCCTTTGAAATATTGTAAATATTTTTTCTTTATATTTTTCATCAAAGCCTATTCCATTGTCCTTAACGGTTATTTGGTAAAATCCTTGGCCGGCTCTTTCTCCATATATTTTTATATGCGGCGGTTCATCTTGTTTGCGGAATTTTAGGCCGTTGTCTATAAGGTTCTGGAATAATTGATAGATGTGTAGATTGTTTGACAGCACCTCTGCCCCCTCGTCTAGGTCGATATCTATAATGTCTCCCCTCTCTTCCGAACGGAGGTTGGCCGCTACCTCCTTTATTGTCTTATATAGGTTGACAGCTTCCTTTGTTTCTTGACTTGACGACACCCTAGAGTAGCTGAGAAGGTCCTTGATTAGTTGCTGCATTCTTCCTACTGCTTTATTCATCCTGGCCATATAATCGAGCCCCTTCTCATCCAAGGCGTGGCTATATTTTTCCCTTAGTCGGTCGGAAAATGCAACTACTTTTCTGAGCGGCTCCTGAAGGTCGTGGGAGGCCATATAAGCGAATTCTTCAAGCTGCTTATTTGAGTAGAGGAGGCGATTGGCGGTGTCTGCTTGTCTCTTCTCCGCCTTTTCGCGGTTAGATATCTCGGCCACGAGACGCTTCTGCCGCTCTTCAAGGTCTTCCATTATATTGAGCATGGCTGTCCTGTTTCTCTCCAAGTAGTTTTTCTCCTCCTCGGTGCCGGCAAGTGTATCTATCAGGTCTCTGCTTCTGGCCGCTATCTTTTCTTCAATCCCCCTGTTGATATCTTTGGCCCGGGTAATTAGGGCCTTAATCGAATCGGCCAGCTCTGCTATTTCGGCCACTTCGTGGTGGGTGGTATCTATATTAAAATCCATATTTGAGAGACCAACCCTTTCGACCTCTTTCTTAAGATTGTCTATAGGGTCAAGAACCAGGTCAGATATATATATGGAGACCAGGTAGCTGATAGAAACGAAGAAGAGGGAAAAGAGAATGAGTATCAGCTTCAGGGACCTTATAATTGCCAACGAGCCCTCTTCCTTAAGTTCTCCCTTTACGCTCCAATTAGTACCTTCTATAGGGCTGCACGTCCCCACAATATTAAACCCGCCATTCTTATACCTGTATATTTTGCCGAAGGGGGAGTTGGTCCCGTTATTTTTGGAGCACCTTTTTATGGCCGATTCATCCTCTGAGTTCCTGCTGAGGAGTCTGCTGATTCCATTCCCCTCTTTATCTACAACGGAGAGAGTTACCCAGCCTAATTCTTCCCCGATTGAAGATAATATTTTATTGATAGTGTCGATCCTTATCTCCGCAACTATCCTCCCCTCCTCTCCATTAGGCCTATTTATTGGGTGACTAAAGGTGATTGTATCGATTGGGTAGAGGGTCTCCCTATGCCCGATCTGAAAATTACTGTCAGGTTTAAGTGTTGGCGATAAACTTTTATCCAGGCCTATAAGGATTTCATCCGTTGAGACCGTTACTTGACCATTTTTGTTCACCAAGGATAAGGAGGCGATGTCAGGATAGTAGCGCATGATATCCTTCATCTTCCCCAGGTACAGACCGTGACCCCCGTTGCCCCCACGTGTACCATTGGTTGGATATTCGATAAGGGGGTAATCTGTCGCGATAAGCCTTATAATGTTTTTGTACTCATCCAAGAGGGCCTCTATGTTTTTGGCGCCTCTTGTGGTCTGGCTTTGCAGGTCGGATATGAAGCGGTTTGTTACATATTTTCGGGCGAAGGGGTATAACGAGACGACCAACATTAGGGACAGAAGAATAGACGCTGTCAGCCAATATAGTCTTATCCGTGTCCCTATCTTCATTTATGATTCTTTCTTGTTTCAATCCCCCTTAACAAAGGGGGAACAACCCCCTTTTATTCCCCCTCTGTTAAGGGGGATAGGGGGTTGTTATAATCTTTTTCTGACCGCCTCGGCGTGTCCCGACAAACCTTCATCTTCGGCTATTGATATGACCTGTCGGCCAACCTTAGCCAAGCTCTCCTTGTTGAATGATATTAGACTGGTTCGTTTCAGAAAATCATAGACGCCCAAGGGGGAGAAGAAACGGGCGCTCCCCCCGGTAGGCAGGACGTGGTTTGGCCCGGCCGCATAATCGCCGACTGCTTCAGGGGTGTAGCTTCCCACAAAAACCGCCCCGGCGTTAACGATTCCCTTTAGCTCTCGGTTAGGATTTTTGGTCATAATCTCAAGATGTTCCGAGGCGACTATATTAGCCAACTCTACCCCTTCCTTCATATCTTTCACTATGAAGGCGATACAGTTGTTTTTGATAGACCTGATAATCATCTCTCCCCTAGCCTGCCGATTGGCCTGACGGGCGAGCTCCTTTTTGACCTCCTTGGCGAGTTCGATTGAATCGGTGACGAGCATCGGGTAGGCATTTTCGTCATGCTCCGCCTGCGATATCAGGTCGGCGGCAATAAAATCTACCCGGCTATCCTTGTCGGCCAGAATCAGTATCTCACTCGGTCCGGCCACCATGTCTATACCGACCACGCCGTAGAGCTGTCTCTTGGCCTCAGCAACATATACATTCCCCGGTCCGACAATCTTGTCTACCTTCTCAACCGTTTTTGTTCCGTAGGCCATGGCCGCAATAGACTGCGCACCGCCTATCGGGAATATCTTATCTACCCCGGCTATCTCGGCGGCGGCCAATATGGTGGGGGATATCTTTCCGTTTGGTGTCGGGGTGGCCAAGAATATCTTTTCCACACCGGCGACTTGGGCCGGTATGGCATTCATCAGGACGGATGAGGGATAGGTAGCCTTTCCCCCCGGGGCGTAGATGCCGACCTTGGCTATCGGGGTAATGATTTGCCCCAGAGTTATGCCCGGTTCTGAAACCTTCCAACTTTTCTCCAGCTGGTTTTTGTGGAATTTTCGTATCCTGTTGGCGGCGAATTTCAGGTCGCTTACTAGGCCGCTTGAGGCCTTCTTAGCCCCCTTGATTATATCTTTACGCTCAATGGCGTAGCCGTCGGGAGACAGGTCAATACCGTCAAACTTTTTGGTAAACCTAATGACCGCTCGGTCTCCCTCTTTTTTTACCTTTTTGATTATTGTTCGTACGGTATCTTCTATCGAGTCGTTGGAATAATCACCCCTATTTTTTATCTTTTTTAATTCTCTCTCAAAACCCTTGGTGCCGCTTTCAACTATTTTCATAATATTTCTTTCTCCAAACTATAACCTTATGTTTTAAAGATATATTCTCCAGAATAGCAGATAGACACGATTCTAACAAAATATAGTCCGGCACTTGTCAAACAGATTTGCTTTGAGATTAAATAGGCTAAAATTGACGAAGGAAGACATGATATGATACAATTCCGCAGTTGTTAAACGGCGAGTTAATCTTATTAACCGTTTGTTTATAATGACATTAGGTAGGCCATTGCTGGCGTAGCTCAGGGGTAGAGCAACTGATTCGTAATCAGTAGGTCGGAGGTTCAATTCCTCTCGCCAGCTTTTAAGCTGCGGCTATTTCTTCCGAGGTAATTTATCTTTTACCCCCTTTAGCTTGGACGAAATTTTAGGGTCTTCTTTTATGGCCAGAGATTTTTCCCAATTCTCGGAGGCCATCTTATAATCGTCAAGGGCATAATAGACATCACCAAGGTGATCCATGATCAGCGGGTCGGCCGGAACAAACTTTAGGCTCTTCTTCAGTTCCTTGAGGGCCTTTTTATATTGCCCCCTCTTGTAGTAGACCCAGCCGATGGTATCAAGATAGTATCCGTTTTTCGGTTCCATCTTAAGACCCTCCTTTATATGGCCGAGGGCCTTATCCAAATCTCCCCCCTCTTCGGCTATCGTGTAGGCGATATAATTGTGGGCGGTTGAATGGTTAGGGTTGAGGGCTATGGCTCTCTCCATCTCCTCTATAGATCCCTTATAATCCCTCTTATTATCCAAGACGATGCCGAGCCAGAAGTGGTAATCGTCATCATTCGGGTTAAGCTCAATCGCCCGCCTCAAACTCTTCTCTGCCTCTTCATACCTCTTGTTGTTTAATCTGGCAACGGCCAGATAATAGTGGAGACTCGGGTTGTCCGGAAGCACCTTTATCCCCTTTTCAATTATAGCTATAGCGTCTTTCTCCCTCCCCGCATCTTCGTATAGTTTGATGAGGTGAATATATATATCAAAGTTACCTTTATCCTTCTTGAGCATCTCTTCCCACTCAATTGTGGCCTTATCATATTGGCCGAGCTTTTCGTAGAGGTAGGCGATATATTTGTCTATCTTAGGGGAGTCAGGTTTGACACTCCTTATAAGGAGAAACTGCTCGAGGGACTCGGTAATATTATTATCTTGATAATAGATAAGGGCCAGGTTGAACCTGCTGTTTACATCCCATGGGTAGTCAAGAAGTATAGCGTTAAGTGTCTCAACGGCTAGGTCATACTTCTCTTGGCTCATATATATCGCTGCTACCTGTTCTAAGGCCAGGTGGTTGGTAGGTTCATTCTCAAGTATAATCGTGTAGGTATCAATGGCCCTCCTATAATCCTTTTCAAGCTGGTATATGACGGCCAAGTTTTCCAGGGCCTTATCAAAATCAGGCTTTATCCTTATACTCTTTTTAAGATATTTCTTCGCTTCTCGATACCTTTTGGTCATTACATGGGCCCGGGCGATATAGTAATATCCTAAGTAAGAATTTTTATCCTTTTTGGTCAGGAGGGTTAAGGTGTCGATGGCCTCGTCATACCTCCCCTCCTCTATGAATAGATGCCCCAGAGACAGGTACGAAGCTAAATAATCGGGATCTTTTTCTATTATCTCTCGGTAGGTCTTCTCAGCCATATCCGGTTTGTTGGTCTTGGCATATAGTTCGCCGAGGAGGAGGTGAATCTCTGAATCCTCGGGACGGAGGGCTGAGAACTCTTTTGTCACCTTTAAGGCCCCCTCCATCTCATTGGTATACATGGAGAGGATGATTATCTTCCTGAGAATTGTGATGGAGGCGGGGTCATAATCTCTGGCGGCCTTATACTCCTTCAAGGCTTCCGGCCTCTTATTGCCCATCTCAAATATCTGACCCTTGATGAAATGGCTATAGGCCCTGTGGTCGGAGGGGGGGGCTTCTTCAATGGTTCTTAGAGGCAGAATCAGCTCCTCAGGGATATTGAGCGGTTCCCTATCGGTCGGGGTGGTGACACAGCCGGTAAGTAGAGTAAAAATCAGTAGAGAAATTAGGGTTGAAGCTCTCCTATCTCCCATAAGGCCCTCCTTTTTTTCCGTAAGAACCATATCCTGAATCCGTTACCCTGAAGACAATCTTATTAACCGCCTCTCCTCCCGATACGCTATTAAGCTTATCTCGTAAATTCCCTTCAAGAAACATAAGCTGTCTCATCCAAACGGCGTCCCTCACCTTCACAAAAAGGGTCTTTCCTTTGATGTCATATGGAGTGGCCACTTTGGCAATCTGCTCCCCTACCGCCTCGTCCCATATTTCAAAGGCCTTGTACTGGCGCATCTTCCCCTCCAAACCAAAGTTTTTCAGGGCCTTATCCAATATAGTGCCGATTGTCTTCATATTTTTATAATAAATGTATATCGGTGCAAAAATTAGGGATACTATGCAAAACTATCCTATCACCGGAAGCTCATATGTTAACAGATTTATTTATCCTTATCCAAGGATGGGGGGGAGCTATTTATGGATGTGCCAATCTCCCCCCCTGCATAATAGTAATTAAGCGGGGAAATTTAATATATCGGCTAATCAAAAAAATGTTTTCGCCGATATTAGATGTAGGGGCTATAATATGAGAAACAATATATGGGAAAGATACTGCTATGAAAATAGACCCCAAAGATATTAAGGTGGCGGCCCTTGCGGGCAAAATCACCCCATCTCAAAAAAAAGAGGCGGGGAAGGATTCTTTTGATGCCCTCCTAAGCGAGGTGATATCGCGAAAAGGGATTAGTGCCGATAAGGCCGCCCCCCTGTCTGACATGCCCGATATTGTGTCTACTACTTCTGCGCCTCAAGACCCCTTTTTTAACACGGCATCGGTAGATAAGTTAGAGAGAATCTTCAACATGATGGATGTTTACCAAAATGCTCTTAACAACGAGCAAATAGGTATTCAGCACTTTGAGGGTTCTTTGGAGGAGTTGATTGCTATGAGCCGAAAGGCTATAGAACTTATGGCCTACCTGCCGCCCGAGGATGGGCTTGGGGAGATAATATCTGAATCAGCCGCCACCCTTATAACGGATAGCCGGCTCTACCACAGCCTGAAAAGGTCCAACTAAATCTTTATTCGATAACCTTAGGAACCTTTAAAAATGTTCCTTCCCTCTGCGGGGCATTGGATAGCAGATCCCCACTGAAAAAGGGCTGGCGTAATTTATCCTCTCTCATGAGGACTCCCTCTTCGGAATTACTTGAAGTGATATCGACACCATCGGTAGCCAAGCGGTTCAGCTTGCCTATATGCCCCAATATGTCGCTCAATTGGTGTGGAAAGGTGGAAACTTCATCGGGGGTAAGGTTTAGGCGGGCCAAAGCGGCTACCTTCTTAACCTCACCTTCCGATATTTTTATCTGCGGTGACTTGCCTTCTTGCTCCGCCATCTTCTCTTTGCTTTCTTCTTCTTTGTAGAACTTGCCATTATATTGCTCCTATGCGTATGATTAAGCGATCTATTATAGCAGAAGATAACCTATTGTCTATACTAAACTATCCCTGTGTAGCGAGCAGATAAACTGTCCTCATCTGTAGCACATCAATTGTCCGGTTATTATTATAATGTATGGCCAGAGAAAGGAGGGCTATACATGAGACGAACGGAGATACTGCAGGAGGTTCG
>Ga0180009_10004239_pt1 | contig 15922 bp, 13 predicted proteins | sample OS_PC_MetaG_FD_123537 | JGI IMG/M metagenome (GOLD analysis project Ga0180009, IMG submission 123537) | Groundwater microbial communities from the Aspo Hard Rock Laboratory (HRL) deep subsurface site, Sweden - OS_PC_MetaG | ecosystem: Environmental > Aquatic > Deep subsurface > Groundwater...
AAACGACTTGCTGGTTCATATTGTCAGTTTGTGCCATAAAATCATCTCCCATTTAATTCAATTCTAGCATATAAAAATAGTTCATATTTATTGATGGATATAAATGTTTATAAAACTACAGTTCCCATAGGATATATACTCTTTTTTTCAACTCTTTACCTTTGCTTATTATGCCACGAAACCCTTTTATTTTTAGCTTTTTTTGTTTTTCAAAAGCCTTAAAATAATGTCTTCGTAGCTTTCGCCTTTCTTTCCAAGCTCTTTGAGTTTATCCCTTGTGGCCGGAGTCAGCTGAATTGTTGTAACACCTTTTCCATACGGCATAGTCATTATATAACGCTGTAGGTATTTATTAAAGTATCCTTTCATCTATTTTTTTGATTTTGTTGGGCTAAATGATTTAAAGAATATTATTCCATTTATCTGTGTATGAAATTAGATGAGAATTTTTCAAAACAAGCTAAAATAATTGCTAAGTTGATTATATTTAGAAAAAAATACTCAAAAAAACATTCATATGAAGCTGTGGACAAAAACGCAAATGGGGAAATAATTTGCTTCAAAAAAGGCTATTTTAAAAGACTGCACAGAATTACCAATGAAATTTTTTCTAGAAGGCCATACCTTTCTGAAGTTATTTGTGAAGATGATCTTGAAAAAGAAGTAAGAAACATTCTATTAGATGCAAAAAGGAAAAAACTTGAAAAATCAAAAAATGTGTTTGCTGAAAAACTAAGGGCAATGCTTTCAAAAATTAAAAACAATGTTTGTGTCTGGATTGTAATAACCCCTCTGGGAAACATCAAAATTAAACAAAAACAGGAAATAGGGGCCGTTAACTTTGTTAATGGCAAAAACGTACAGAAATATTTAAGTAAAAATAAAATTAACATAGAAGCAAAACAATGGATTACAAATTATAAAGAAGAGAATTATGCAATATGTTCAGTTTCAGCTCACTCTTCTGATAAAGCACAAGAAAAAGCCAAAGAAAAAATAGAAAAAATACTTAACTGGTTAAGATTGTTTTATCCTTTACATAACTTTGGCATCAAAGGATACTATGATGAACCAAAACATTACACTTTTATTCCATACAATCTCAAAACAAAATCAATTGGACATCACGGCGGAATAACCAGACAAACTGGAAACATCGTTATATCAAAACAGGCAATAAAAGACTTGAAAAAGTTTGGTTTAAAAAAAATACAAAAAATTGAAAAAAAAGAAAATAAAACGCAACTGGAAAAAAAGATTTTAAACGCGATTAATTGGTTTGGCCAAACAGTAAAGTATGATGATTTGATTAATAACCACTTAAGAGTTATTGCGGCTTTAGATTCCCTGGTTCTTCAGGGACCAGGGGAAGGAAACGAATTATTTTCAGAAAGAATAGCATATTTGTACACCAAAAACAAAAAGGACAGGAAAACTATTTACAAAATAGCAAAAAAAGCGTATTTAAAAAGAAATAAAATAGTACACAACGCAGATTTAGAAATTGATAAAGATAATTATATACAAATATGGCAAATACAACAACAACTAATCTTCATATTATTAAAGAAAACTTCCAAGTTCAAAGAAACTGCAGACATAGCAAATTTTGTTGAAAAAGAAAAATTTTCTTGACTGTTAAACAAGCGGCAATAAGTTATCGATAAATCGCAAGATTATACTCTTTTCTCGGCTCTAATTTCGCAATGTAAACATTCAACTGCTTTATGACCTGCTTTGCCTCGCTTAACTCTTTCACAATCGCTTTATTTTTGTTGTCAATTAATTTAGTCTGTTTTTCGTTGAATTTTATAACGTATTCTTTTTCTTCTGTTTCAGGGTTTTCTTGGTACAACACTTTATTGAATTCTTTTGCGCTCTTCTCCAACACACTAATCTTTTTTGTTACCAGGACTTCAAAAGTTTTTTCCGGGTTCACTAAACGATAATTTTTTGGGTCAGAATTCGTGCAAGCCACAATTTTTTCTTTCACTAAATCATTCAAAACAGAATAAATCTTATTATAAGAAATGCCAGTGTCTTCAGCAACCTGCCTGGCAGTCTTAATTTCTCCATTCAACAAAGAAATGTAAGCTTTAGCATGCATTACCCCAAAACCCTTAATGACATCCTCAAACAAGCCTTTAACCCTTAAAACCAATTCATTCATGGAAAGCCTCTCCAAAAAAACATGATTATGTATAATTATATTGTTGTGGTTTAACGTAAATCAACCAACAAGTTGAACTCCCAACCCCCCAAACAGTTTTCCACTCAAAAAACCTTAAAAACACAACAGAATAACCCAAAACAACCAAAAAAAACACTTTAAAAGCCTAATACAACACAAAATAGTAATAAAAAACACCAATATTTAAAAAACAAGCAAAAAAAATAACCAAAAAAAGAGAATAACCATGAAACCAAAAACAGACGAACTAGACAAAAAAATCCTAAACTACATGATACAAAACAATACAACCACACACAAAAAAATAGCAGAACAATTAAACGTAACCCCAACCACAATACACAAAAGAATAACCAAACTCAAAAAAAACGACATCCTACAAGGAAGCCAACCCCAAATAAACCTAAAACAAATCGGCTACGATGTAACAGTAGTAATCAACGCCCAAACAACAAAAGGCCAACTAGAAGAAGCCGCACAAAAATGGGCAAAACACAACAACGTCACCTCAGTCTACAGAATAACCGGAGAATACGACATAGTAGTAATAGCAAAATTCAAAAACACCCAACAACTAAACCAATTCAACCAAAAAATGGTCAAAGACCCACTAATCCAAAAAACAAACACCAGCCTAGTATTCAACACCCCAAAAGAAAACACAAACCCAAAACAAATAGAATAAAAAAAATTGAATAAAAAATAGTTGAACAAATTAAGCTATTCTTGTTCTGAAATTTTAGTGTATGCTTGTTTTACTAAAAACATTACATAGTCAATGTCTTCCAATTTGTTAAAGCTAACTCGTATGTCCCCGTTTCCCCATTTCCCTTTTCCTGTAATATCAGTACAAAAATTTTTAGGGTCATTGATTTCTTTGAACTCTAAATTAAGGGTTAAATCAAGTTTACTTTTCTTAGGGATCACATCAACAAAATTAGTTCCAGACTTATAAGCAATATACAACTTTCTAAATTCTTCTTTTACATCAGAACCCAAATTAAGGATACGTTTCCTTAAGCTACTAAATAAAGGTTGCATTGGAGCTCCTTCTCCTAAAAAAGCATAATCCCCCAAAGAATATTCAGCTTTTTCTTTAACTTTATATTTCTCTAAAATTTCAACACCCAAATCGGGGTAAACCCAAACAGCAACAGCAAGTTTGGCAATAGAATTAGCTCTCTTTAATATTTCTTCATTATTCCAATGCTCTAATTTAGCTAAAAAACTGTTAAGCCTGATTGGGCTGTCAGCAAACCCCCCTTTCATATCCCTTTTTTCCTTGAATGGTCTGTCACTTAACTCCGAATTATATCCAGTTAAAGTCAAATTCCCTATAGTGTGCAAAAATTTTTCTTGAACCTCTTTCCAACTTTCACCTAATTCTTTTCTCCATTCACTTGACAAATTTTTATTTTGAGGCAGAATATGTTCTATTGTATAATCATTTACATCCACAAATTCTTTTCTATCAAAATTTTCCAGTTTCCTAAGCAAATAATTTGTATTCCTAAAATTATAAACATCTTTAATCACAAAATGTTCTTTGAATTCCTCATCGCCAGGAAACCTTCTATAAGAATCCTGCGAAAGCATGACTGCCTTAAAACTCTCCAAATAATCTTCTTTTTTTATTTGCTTATACAAGGTGGCAAAAGTTTTGTTTAAAGAATTAGTTGGAATATTACAAACAGTCCTTCTAAACACATAACTCTCAATATATCTTAAAATTTCAGACAACGCTTGTTTACTAATTTTATTATTCTTGTAATCCTGATACACCTGTAAAATAAAAGGATAAGAAACATCAACCTTCAAAGTATTAATGTCAGAAAAAATTTGCCGTAAAACTTCATCCTCTTCTTTCTCTAAAGCAATCCTCACAAAATACTCAGAAAACTTATAAATGTCTTCAACAAGCTCATTAATATTATTAAAACCCTGTTCATATAATTTGAAAGCAGAATAAACATCTTTAATATTAGGGATTTTTCCAGTTTTAATTGTAAGATAATCTCTCATAAAACTATCAAAAAGTTCAGAATATCCTGTGTAACCAAAATTTTTTTCCATTGGCTGCCAAAAATCAGCATAAAGCTTTTCTTGTTCTTCTTTTGGCAAACCCATTAAAACATAATTTCTAATTAAATCCGCCTGCGTTAATTCAAGGCCAGTAGAATTCAAGCTTTCAAAAATAAGCTGAGGGTTATCCCTGCTTCTATCCAAAGAAACATCAATTACAATCAACTTAGAAATACCTTTATAAATTTCATTCAAATCTGAATTAGAAATTTTTTCCAAAAAATACTCGTAATTTTCTTTTAGCCGTCTGGAATCATTTTTATTTAATTCTCTGTTTTCAATTATTTTAAAAAATGTGTCTTTGTCGCTTTTTGTTAAAATCAATTTATATTTTAAGTCTCCTTCCTCTTTTTCATTCAAAAGAAAATACCCTGAAATTTTTTCAGGGCTAATTTCCAATTTATTTCCATTGCTATTATTACATAAAGCTGAAAGCAACAAAGAAATAGTAGTAAGTCTTTGCTGACCATCAATAACCAAAAGACTAGGAACAGCAGAAACCTGGTATAATCCTTTCTCAACATAAACAATGGAACCAATAAAATGCCCTACAACAGAATCATCTTTTCCTGCTTTAGAAATATCTTTCCATAATTGTTCACATTCCTTCAAAGTCCAACTATAAGTGCGCTGATAAATTGGAATAACAAACTGTTTAGGGCTATTCAAAAACTTCAATAATTTAGTTTCCTCTGCCTTCACTTAATCCCCTGATGCACAAAAAATAATTAATAAAACCATTAAAAAGCAAATCCTAAACCTTAAAGATGCAACATTAAGCTACGTCAACTTTATTGCACTCTGCGTGTCCTTGAACTTGGTATTTTTTTATTAATTCTTGTTCTTCTTTTTTTCTTTTTTCTTCTCCACCCTGAATTTCTTTAAAAGAAAAAAAACAAGTATATTTTTCTATTTTGTTTGATATGCATGTATTAGGTTCACTGTCTGAAAGATGTGCTGTTAATCTATCTTTAATGTTGCCAGAGCCTATATAAAAAACTCTCTTTTTAGCTTCTGGTGTTAAAACTGCAAGTATGTAGACTCCATAGACTACATTAATATTTGAAACATTTTTTGAATTATATTTTTCATAATTTGACCAATCAGTCATATTTTCACTTCCTTTATATTTTATTTTTATAATTTATAACTGTACAAATCCAAGTAAAATTGAACCCAGCACAATTAAAACTGAAATTGAACCATAAAGAACAAACGCAATATCATAAAATTCTGCAGGCAACCTTTCCTTTATCAAGTAAGCGCCTAATGCAATAAGCCCTATTGCTGTTCCTATGTTCAAATACCATTGTATTAATCCAGGTAAAGCTATGAATTTGTCAAAAAAGAACTGCCACAGCAACATAGAATTTGCAAAAATGGCAACTCTTCCAATGTGCCCTTTGCGGAACTCAGCTATTCCTGCAACCAGCAAAACAATTAAAGCTAGAGTGCTTATGCTTGGCGGCAAAAAAATAAATTGTTCAATCATCCACGGAGAAACCATTATATCACCTCATTTGTTTCCTGCTATGGAATACTTTTCCAACAATTCTTCCATAACTTCTTCCTACCGGCCTTATAGTAACTGTTTTGCCCCCTATTTTTCCTCTTAAAGAGTTTGTTGCACGCCTTCCGACAGAAGTGTACTTCTCCGGCGCATTCATGCCAGCAATCCTTACAAACCGACTCCCATTGAGCTGATGATACAACTCAAAAGTATCGCCGTCAACAACTCTTTTAACCTTTCTTTTGACCCCCAAAAAAAACCACCTCTTGAACACTGTATTATTTTTTTGGAATAGTATGATTTATTTATTCTGTGTATAGAAAACCTTTTAAAGGGGTTGCTCATTAAAATTTTTGGGGCTGTTTATGGGTAACATCTTAATTGCTACTATTTATCATGATCATACAGTAAAACTGGCTTTGAAAGAATTCAAAATAAGCAAAGCAATTATTTTAAAGGACGATGAACCAAACCAGATGCAAGAAGATGCAATAAAAAAACTCAAAGAATATAATGCAAGTATGATTGATTTTGACATTCAAGAAATCCCAAAATATGACATCAAAAAAATAGTCAAAAAAAGTATTCAAATAATCGAAGCACAGCCAGAAAACGCAAACATCTATGTTGATGTAACTCAGGGAAAAAGAACACAGTTTCTTGGATTATTATTTGCATGCTACAAAAACCACGACAAAATAAAAAAAATATTATATGGAAAAGAAATCGCCCACGACAAATACGAGCTGATTACACTTCCAAAATTCTCATTCAAAACAAAAGATAGCGAGCTATTAAAAGCTCTTCAAAAAGGCTCAAGCCCAAAACAAATAATTGAAGAAAAGCAAATAGTGTCTCGTGGAACATTCTACAATAAAATGGAAGAATTTGAATCAAATGGTTTCATTGAAAAGACCACAGAAGGATATAAACTGACAGACTCTGGAGAAATAATGGCACTAAAATGGGAGGCAATCAACGTGAGAAAAAAGAGGGAAGTTGAATAAAGAATGACAGTCTATTCACACTCTAGAATAAGCACTTTTGAAAATTGCCCCTACAAATACAAGCTTCAATATATTGACAAAATTAAAGTTGAAGCCCCAACAATAATAGAAGCTTTTATGGGCGACTTGGTTCACAAAGTTCTTGAAAAACTACACAGAGATTTGCAACTACACAAAATCAACTCAAAACAAGAACTTCTATCCCTCTTCAAAGATTTATGGGAAAAAGGTTTCAGCGAAGACATCATAATAGCAAAAAAAGAATACACTTGGAAAAACTACTTCACTGTCGGAGAACATTGCATTTCATCATACTATGCCCATTACAAACCTTTTGACGACATGACTGTCATAGGCCTTGAAACGCAAGATAAGCTTACTTTGCCTGATGGAAATAAATGGCATGTGCGAATTGACAAACTTGGATTCAACGGCACAACATATTATGTTTCTGATTATAAAACGAATTCAAAGTTAAAAACACAAGAAGAAGCAGATTTAGACAGGCAATTGGCAATGTATTCATTATGGGTAAAAGACAAGTTTCCAGACGCTGAAAAAATAATTTTAAAATGGTACATGCTCGCTTTTGATAAAGAAATTGTTTCACAAAGAACCGAAGACCAACTCGAAAGCCTGCAAAAAGAAATAATGAATTTAATAAAAAAAATTGAGTCCACAGAAGAATTCCCAAGAAAAATTAGCGGTTTATGCAATTACTGCGTTTACAAAGAAATATGCCCCTCATTCAAACACGAACTTGAATTAGAAGAAAAAACAGCCAAAGAATTCAGAGAAGACGATGGAGTGAAACTTGTAAATATATATGCCAAGCTAATGAGCGATAAGAAAGAGATTGAAGCAGGAATTGATAAAACCAAAAACGAATTAGTTGGTTTCTCACAACAAAAAGGAATAGATATAGTATATGGCTCAAACAAAAAAGTTTCCGTAAAAGAAATTGAAAAAGTAATTTACCCAGAAGAAAAAGAAGCATTCCTAGAACTATTAAAAGAAAAGGGTTTATATGAAGAAAACTCAATGATTTGCACACCAAAACTCAGCTCAAAAATACTAAAGAATACAATAGACAAAGAAATTATTGAAGCAACAACTAAAGAAAAAGATTATAGGTTATCAATAAGCAAAAGAAAAGTCAGGGAGGAATGAATGATGTACGAGAAACAAAAAAGCTTAAAAGATTTGAAAGCAAATGAAGAAGTAAAAGATATTTTCGCTGTAAGGTTCAAAAAATCCATTGAAACCACAAGAAATGGCTCTTATTATTTTACTTTAAAAGTTCAAGATGCATTAGGGGAAATGATGCTAAAATATTGGGGCGGAGAAAACCAAGAAAAAGTAAAAGAGATTTTTGATTCCATTAAAGTGGATTCAATAATTTATATTGAAGGCACAGTAAAAGAATTTAATGGAAAACTTGACTTAAACGTCAATGAAGGCGGCTTAAAAACGCTTAAGCAAGGAGAATACGATTTAACAGAATTCATTAGAACAACCGAAAAAGATCCAGATGAAATGCTTAATGAAATTAAAAAAAGTATTGATTCAGTGCAAAATGAGGAACTCAAAAAACTACTAAATGCATTCTTTGAAGACAAGCAGTTTATCGAAAAATTCAAAAGCAGTCCAGCAGCAATGTATAAACACCACGGATGGATTGGCGGTTTATTAGAACACACACTAAGCGTTCTAAAAATCTGCTGTGACTTAGCAAAATACCACAAATTAGACAAAGACCTGCTCATAGCAGGAGCAATACTCCACGACATAGGAAAAACACAAGAATTTGAAACAACCAGCCTCATAAAAGTAACAGACAAAGGAAACTTGCTCGGCCACATTACCCTTGGCGTTCAAATGCTATCAGAAAAAATCGAAAAAATAGACATCTCAGAAATAACAAAAAACAAATTATTCCACATACTGATAAGCCACCATGGAAAAAAGGAATACGGTTGCCCAAAACTGCCGAGTTTCCCAGAAGCATTAATAATAGCAAAAGCCGATGAACTAGATGCATTCACAATCCAAATGATAGACTTCAAAGAAAATTCATCAACAGAAGACAGCTTCATGTACAGCAAAGACTTTGAAACAAACATATATTTGAAATGAAAGGCAATAAAAATGACTTTTAATCAAGCAGAAAAAATAGAAGCCCTTTGTCCAGAATGCGGAACAAAAAATGAAGTATTATATTTTCCTTCAAATAAATTTATGGTTGAAGTGCCTGGCTCTAGAGCGGGAACAACAAAAAAATTTTCAGGAAGAAATGAAAAAATAGAAGGGCAATGCAGTAAATGTGGGTATAAATTCAAATTAGATGACATTTAATAATTGAACATCGTTAAATAAAATTTATTTAATAGCACAACCCCTACTTTTATTGATGCATAAAATTAAATTAATGTATTTATAACATAACTAATATACTTTTGTAATTTAAACCAACTTATAAAAGGGAATATAAATGGGAGACTTTAATCAAATCTTAAGAGATGGAAAAATTATTGATAATAAAAGAGTGAAATCACTCAACATGAAAGAAGTTCTCAAAACGATTGCTCAAGATTCTGTCAGTTTTAAATGTGCTGTAGGTTACTTTTACATTGAAGGGTTAGTTGAAATAATAAACTCACTGAAAGATCTTCAAGAAATAAAAATTTTAATGGGTTATCAAACAACCAAACCAACAAAAGAAGAACTAATAAAAGTATTTAAAAAAAAATTTAATGAATTAGAAATAAATGAGCAAACAAAGCCAGCCATAAAATTATTTTACCAATTAGTAAAAGAATACAAGACACTCAAAATCAAAGTTTACTTTGGAGAAAAAAATAAATCAGAGAGACTACATAGCAAATCGTATTTGTTTCTTAGAAATTCAAAAACAGCTAATATTCTTGATCGATACAAAGCAGGGGTTATTGGTTCTTCTAATTTAACTCCAAGCGGACTTGTAGGAAATACTGAATTAAATATTATTGTAACAGAACCAAGAGAACTAGAAGACGTTGAAAAATGGTTTGAAAACTTGTGGGATAAAGGAACAGAAGACTTTGAAAAACTAAAAGTCTCAGAAGCCATTATCGAAGCCATCGAAAAATCAAAATTCAAAGAAGAATTAGAAAATGCTTTTTTGTATATAACCCCAAAAGAATTCTTGAAAATCTTAATCAAATATTTAAATGCAGATTATTTATTCGAAGAATTCAAGAAATCAAAATTACTTAAATTTCAATATGTGGATTTCATAAGAGTGCTTAACAATTTTAACAGCAAAGGATATAGAGGGTGCTTTCTAACTTCCTCTGTTGGATTGGGAAAATCATATGTTGCAGCTCAAGTTGCAAAATACTTTTTGAACAACGACAAAAAAGTCATGTTAATTGTCCCATCAGGATTAGTACATAATGAAGATCAGTGGCCTAGATACCTAAAAGAGTATGAAATTTATGACAAAGTTACAATATTACCAATGGGACTCCTCCAAAAGAGACCAGACATATTTAGATACAAAAAATACTCTAAAAACTATGGACTAATAGTAGTTGATGAAGCGCACAATTATAGAAACACGGATACTTATAGAACAAGAAATCTAAAAAAAATAATTGATGAAAATGGAAACGCAAAAATATTATTCCTTACCGCAACACCAATCAACACCAGCTTAGACGATTTGCTAAACCTAGTTAAATTATTCTACAGAAAAAGCCAAAACCTGATATTTGACAAATTAGTCAGAGAACTTGAAAACTTAATCAACCTATTCAAAAACAAAGAATATGAAGAACTAAAGACGACAGAGAAAGAAGAATTATCCAGAGTACAAGAAGAAATAGAAAAGGAGCTGTTCGTAAAGTCCACTAGGGAAACAATAAAGACTTCATCAGACTATATAGATGAGCTAAAAACATTTTCAGGGATTGATATAACGCAGATAAAAGACCCAGACGTTAAAGAAGCAAAATATGAACTCGATTCCAGATATAAAGATATTGTAAATGGAATAGTTGATTTTATTACAAGTCTTTCCGCAGCACATTTAAGACTCATTGACCCAGAAAAAGGTGCTCGTTTGGGGGGATTCTTCAAATGGATTCTATACAAAAGATTTGAAAGTGACATAAGCTCATACTATCTTACTCTTAAAAGATTGTCCAAAAAAAGCACAATGATATTAACAGCAATAGAAAAACAAAACACCAAATACTTAGAAGAAGATGAATATGAGGATGACCTTGGCATAAACTTTGATTTGGATTTCAAAGACAAGTTAATTCAACTCATTGAAAAAATAAAAGTTGGAAAAGGAACAGAACACTTGAAAATATTGGGTGAACTGAAAGTCGATGTAAACAAAATAAATCAAGAAATAGAAAAACTAGCCCCTTTCCTAAAGGAAAATTCAAAGATATTGTTTAAGAACGACCAAAAAATTAATTATTTAAACTCACTTTTCAACTATAACCAAAACAAAAAATTATTGGTATTTACTGAATACAAAGACACGATACTAGCAATAAAAGAATATTTTAGAGACTCAATAAAACCAAATGAAATAAGATTTGTTGACTCTAATACAAAAAACAAGCAAACAATAATAGAGAAATTCAATAACCCAAAAGATGAACTCAGAATTTTGATAACAACTGATACATTATCCGAAGGTTTCAATATTAGTGGAGCAGATTTAGTCATAAATTTTGATATTCCTTACAATCCTGTTAGAATAATCCAAAGAATCGGTAGAGCTACACGACTTGATGCACCAAAAGAAATAGAAGTGTTAAACTTTAGGCCTGATGATGCTATAGATGTTGAATTAAAACTTGTTGAAACAATGGAATTGCGGATAAAAGATATTATAAGATTTGTTGGGGTAGAATATAGAATTTGGTTTGAAACTGAAAAAGAACTTTTAGTTGAAAGAAGAGCACTAGACAAAAAAATATATTTGAATGTCTTGCAAAAAATAAGAAGCAACCTCAGAGAAGGAAACTTTAATAATTTGGAGCTCAGTCTCAAATATTCAAAGCCATCTTTGATATTTTTGCAAAAAGCAATAAAAAAATACGGATTAAAAAAAGAGGATTTAGAAAAAGTAAAAATACCTTCAGGTACAAGCTACACGCTATTAAAAGGCACAAAAGGAATAACCACAATCTATAAACCAGGAGAGTCATACAATGAAGAAATACTCTCCAACAAAGAAATAATTGAGTTAAATAAAAGATTAGATTTTGAAATAACCTTCAAACACGAACTTGCTTTATTTAATGATTTCCTAAACAAAAAAAAGAAAGAAGACCTCAAAATAAAATACTTCAATGACAAAGTAGACAAAATAGTGAACAGCACTATTGACTTTATAAACTCAGAAAAAATAATAGAATTATATCCTACCATTTCAAAACTAGAAGAGTTACTTGAACAAGTTAGAAAGAAATGCGGCAGTACCACTGAAAAAGCAGTTAAAAAAATAAAAGTTGAAATCAAAGAAAAAATTACAAAAGAAAAGATAAATCAATGGATTAAAGAACTAGAAGAAAGCTTTACAAAAATTGAAATTCAACAAAAAATATACGCCAAAAAAGAACCATTGTTTGTAATAGGATTTGTAGAGGAATAAATATGGAAGTTCAAGAAATAATAGCTAACAAAAAAAATCTAATTAATTTCCTTAAAGAGAAAGGCTTGCAAGAAGAAACAGAATATTCTGATGACGAATTTAAAGAAGGAACTTACTTTAAAATCAGTAAAAGAAAACTTCTTGTTGTATACGAAATATTCGACGAAGAAAAATTAAAGCCGATTAAAGACCATTTCCTAATTGATCGAGGTCTGAGCTATGCAATCTTAATTTTTAACCAGAAAATTATATTCTTCAGAAATTTTGGGGAAACAAAACACTTCATTTATTCAGAAAGAACAAAAAACAATCCCTCAAAAATTGACAAACTTGAAAATATTGAAAAAAACATTGACGAGATTTTTCAATCCAAAGACATATCTGCACAATTTTACGAGTCATTCAAGACAAAAAGGAATTTGCTTGTTCAAAACATAAAAAACGACGTTGCGCCAACTGAAAAATACCTTATCGCACAAAAGATTTTTGACAGGTTTTTTTTCATTTATTTTTTGTGCCACAAAGGAATAATCAAATTCAAGGACGGTAGAAAAATATCGGGAGAAACCATATTCAGCCACATTCTACTGAAAAAAGGAGAATTTTTAGAAAACCTGAAAAAACTGTTCCACCTATTTAATTCACAGGAAAAAGACATTCTTGCAATCGGAGACTACGAAATTGTCATTCCTTACCTTAATGGTGGCTTGTTTAGACCAGATGTATTAGAACAAGACCTTAATATTTCTTTGAAAGTCTTACAATGGGAACAAATTTTTGATTTTTTGAATAGCTATCACTGGATTATCGAAGAAGTAAAAGCCACAGAAGAAAACGAAGAAAGAATTTTAACCCCTGAAATTTTAGGGCATGTTTATGAAAGAAGTGTTGTGGAATGGGAACAAAAAGGATTTGGAGAAGAAGTAAAAGAAGCAGTAAAAAAAGTTACTGAAAGAAAAAAGAAAGGAGTTTATTATACACCAGAATCAATCACGAACTACATTTCAAATAATACAATTAACCCATATTTGGTTGACAAGCTTAAAAATAAATATTCTTCTTTTGAAGAACTAATTGAATCGAATAACAAGAAAGATATGAAAGATGCACTAAAAATTCTTGACGAAATCAAGATTTTAGATCCCGCTTGTGGCTCAGGAGCATTTCTCATTAAAGCATCAGAAGTAATTTTTAGTCTTAAAAGACGCCTTAATTATGAACTAAAAGAACAAAAGAACTTTTATGACTTGAAACTCGACATAATCACAGAAAATATTTATGGCGTAGACATTCTTGCTGGCGCAGTTGAAATTTCCAAACTCCGATTATGGCTTTGGTTGATTTCAGACTATGAAGAAGCAAAAAACAAGATTAATGCCCTTCCCAACATTGAATACAACCTCAAAGTTGGAAACAGTTTAATTGGCTGGCTTGACGAAAAACTTGAACAAACAGCAATAATTCCTTTAAGCGAAAAAATAGATGGCATATTTATAGGGTTAATTGCGCTTTCAGATGGTGAAGAGTTAGAAGAATTAAAAAAATCACGAAGTATTCTTGCTGGCCACAATCTAAATGAATACATTCAAGCATATTATCTTGTTTATAAGATTTACAGACGAGCACACGGACTAAAGGCAGAACAAATTCGCAGTATTCTAGAAACAGTCAGACAAGCTATTTATTCAACAGTAACCCCAGCATTTTTAGCTTACGTAAATAAAAAAATCAAACCAAATCATAACAATAAAAAACCACCAATTCCAAAAGAAGAATTTGAAAAACTCCAAGTATTCCACTGGAGAATAGATTTTGGGGATATAATCCTAAACGGCGGATTCGATATAGTTATAGGCAACCCCCCATATGGTCAAAATAAAATAGGAAAAGTTGAAGAAAAATATTTATCTAAGAACCTAAAATCAACAGGGTCAAAAAATGATGGTGGGACAAAAAATCCTGCTCCTATTTTCGTAGAAAAAGCATACTATTTGATAAGAAATGAAGGGATTTTAGGGTTTATAATAAACAATTCAGTATGCAGGGTAGATGAATTTAGAAATTTCCGAAAATTTTTATTAGATAAAACTTATTTATATGAAATTGTAGATGAAGGAAACCCTTTTTCAGATGTTACTTTAGAAATGATTTGTTTATTTTATAGAAAAAAAGAGAAAAAGGATTATAAAATTAGAATTAAAAGTAATAGGTATCCGGGGCATACTAATCTTATCGATAAATCAAAATTTGCAGAATACGACCGATTTATTTTATATTTGGATGATTTTTTTGAAAAAATTTCAAAAATTTCAAAAACAAATGTTATTTCTGGGAAAAGAGGGGGGGATATTCAGTTCAGTAAAAAAAAGAATAAAGAATTTTGTGTCCCCTATTTATTTTCTGGAAAATCAGTCAAAAAGTATTACCTAGATAAAAAATATTTTTACTGGGTTTCAAAGAATAAAAAACTAAGTAACTCCTTCACAACAGAAAAAGAAAACGAGATTTTAGTAACAACCAAAATTTCAAACGTATATAGATGTATGCTGAAACCTAAGAATTATCTTGTTGGCAATAATGTAATTAAAATATATTCTGATTATGATAATAAATTACTTTGTTCTATTTTAAACTCAAAACTAATGGATTACGTTGTTAAAAGGTATTTAGTAAATTACTCAGAGTTAACTATTGCTTTTTATGATTCTTTATTAAAACCTACTCCTTTAATAATGCCTAAAAAACAAAAACCTTTCATTACTCTTGTTAATAAAATTTTAGAAATAACAAAAGATTCTGATTATTTAGAAAATAATGGAAAGCAAGAAAAAGTTAAAGAAATTCAAAAAGAGATTGACAACCTTGTTTACAAGCTTTATGATTTAACGTCTGAAGAAATAAAGATTGTGGAAGGCGAATAAGGGTGGATGTTTTTATAAGTTATGTTGGAGACCAAAAATTAAAATTAGATTAAAGGAAATTGGTTTTATGGTTTTTAATAAAGCAGAAAAAATTGAAGTGATATGCTCAGACTGTGGAGAAAAAAACGAAGTAATTCATTTAATAAAATAGTGTCTGAAAAATTACTTTCAGAAAAAATCATATTCAGAAATCCAAAATTAAAAATAATCCAAGAACTCGCAAAATCAATAAAAAACGAAACTGTATTTTCTTTTTAGCTATTCCAATAGTTTTGTTCCACACTTATGACAATAAGCTTGACTTGATTCTGGTTTTTTGTTTTTAAGTTCTTCAAACAATTGGCCAACAATAAGCACTGCAATAATATAGTTGTAATCTTTGTTTTTTTTGAATTCTTGCCAGGTTTCTTTATTTATTTCTTGTTTGCCAAAAAACTCTTTTCTTATAATCTTTGAATCTTTTATGACTTCACTAATAGAATGTTCAGCAATTTCATTTAAATCCTCTTTAGTTAAATTATCAATGCCTTTCTCTGCATATTTATCAAAAAAAGA